>Ga0210405_10000378_pt1 | contig 61386 bp, 44 predicted proteins | sample IncBWH11MmetaG_FD_155492 | JGI IMG/M metagenome (GOLD analysis project Ga0210405, IMG submission 155492) | Forest soil microbial communities from Barre Woods Harvard Forest LTER site, Petersham, Massachusetts, United States - Inc-BW-H-11-M | ecosystem: Environmental > Terrestrial > Soil >...
GCTGCGGAGACCGGCCTCGACGTGGGCAACGCGGATGCCAAGTTTGGCGGCGGCGAGAGAGACGGCGATGGTGGAATTGACGTCGCCAACGACGAGAACCAGGTCAGGCTTGCGTTCGATAAGGACGGGCTCAATACGCTTCAGAATTTCAGCGGTTTGCGAGGCGTGGGAGCCGGAGCCGACTTCCAAGTTCACGTGCGGCGAAGGGATGCCCATCTGCCGGAAAAAAATGTCGGAGAGCTTTTCGTCATAGTGCTGGCCGGTATGGACGAGGATGGCGTCGATTTCCGTATGGAGCTGCATCTCGTGCATGAGCGGCGCGATTTTTGGGAGGTTGGGGCGCGCGCCGACGATATTGAGGATTTTGAGGCGTTGGGTCATGAAGCGTTCGTTTCCAGCTTCAGAGGGCAGTATAGCATCCGGGAAGTCGCCGTTCAGGGCCCCAGAATCGCTGTTCGCGCTAAAAAAGCACTGCTTTAATGCATGGAGGTAGGTATCCACTCGTAAACCTGGGTAAAATAGAGGTGTCCGGAAACGCCGGATTTTCTTGGGATTTGCGGCATTTCGACGAGCGAAACGGTTAGGAATGAGACCTTCGAGCGGATGCGTAACCTAAACGAATCGGCGAGAGCTTTGCGGGAGTTGCTGGGGCAGCGGATCCTCGTGCTTGACGGGGCGATGGGGACGATGCTGCAGCAACGGAACCTGCATGCGACGGATTTTGGCGGAGCTGCGCTCGAAGGTTGCAATGAAAACCTGGTTCGAACGCGGCCGGACGTGGTGTTGGATATTCACCGGAAATACTTCGAGGCGGGATCGGATATTGTCGAAACGAACAGCTTTGGCGGGGCGCCGATTGTGCTGGCGGAGTACGGGTTGGGAGCGGATGCGCACTTTCTGAACAAGCGCGCGGCCGAGCTGGCGCGGCAAGCCGCAGATGAATTCAGCACTCCGGAAAAGCCGCGGTTCGTGGCCGGCTCCGTGGGGCCAACGACCAAGGCGATTACGGTTACAGGCGGCGTGACGTTCAACGAGCTGCGCGAGACTTACTACACACAGGCAAAGGGCCTCGTCGAAGGCGGGGTGGATTTGCTGCTGGTCGAGACCTGCCAGGACACACGGAATATCAAGGCGGCGATCCTGGCCATTCACAAACTTTCGAAAGAGATTGGGAGCGGAGTGCCGTTCATCGTATCGGTCACGATCGAGCCGATGGGAACGATGCTGGCTGGGCAGACGGTGGAAGCCATGTGGGCGTCGCTGCGGCATGCGAAGCCGCTAGCGTTTGGGATGAACTGCGCGACAGGGCCGGAGTTCATGACCGACCACATTCGAACGCTGAGCCAACTGACGGGCGAGTTTGTGTCCTGTTACCCGAATGCGGGCCTGCCGGATGAAGAGGGAAAATATCTGGAAACTCCGACGACGCTGGCGGCACAATTGGAGAAATTCGCGGATCACGGCTGGCTGAATTTCATAGGTGGATGCTGCGGAACGACTGAGAAACACATTCAGGCGATTGCGCAGATGGTGGAGGGCAAGAAGCCACGCGTTAGGCCTGCGGAGGCGCACCGGGCGGTGTATTCAGGGATTGAAACCATCGAGGCGGAGGACAGCACGCGGCCGCTGCTGGTGGGCGAACGGACGAACGTGATCGGGTCGCGCTTGTTCAAGAACCTGGTGGCGGATGAAAAGTGGGAAGAAGCGAGCGAGATTGCACGGCGGCAGGTGCGGGGCGGCGCGCACATTGTGGACGTGTGTTTGCAGAGCACGGAGCGCGACGAGAAGAAGGATATTCCGCCGTTCTACGAAAAGCTGATTCGAAAAGTGAAGGCGCCGGTAATGATCGATACGACCGACGCGACGGCGATCGAGCTGGCGCTGACGTATTGCCAGGGCAAGGCGATCATCAATTCGATCAACCTGGAGGATGGTGAGGAGAAATTCGAACGGGTAGTGCCGATTGCGCATGAGTTTGGCGCGGCCGTGGTGGTGGGCTGCATCGACGAGGACAAGCTGCAGGCGCAAGCTTTCACGCGAGAGCGAAAGCTGGCGGTTGCGCAGCGCTCCTACAAGTTGCTGACGGAAAAATACGGGCTGGGGCCGGAGGACATCATTTTCGATCCGCTGGTTTTCCCCTGCGCGACGGGCGATGAAAATTATATCGGCGGCGCGGTCGAGACGGTGGAAGGCATCCGGCTGATCAAACAGGCCTTGCCGGACGTTCGAACGATCCTGGGCATTTCGAATGTTTCGTTTGGGCTGCCAGCGGGCGCGCGCGAAGTGGTGAATTCGGTTTTCCTGTATTACTGCACGAAGGCCGGCTTGGACCTGGCGATCGTCAATGCGGAGAAGCTGGAGCGGTTTGCGTCGATCCCGGCAAATGAGCGAGAGTTGGCCGAAAATCTCCTGTTCTCGCATCCACCCAAGGACGTGCCCGCCGAGGTTTCGAATGCCGCGTTGTTGAGGGACGTTCCGGCGGACTGGCGAAAACAGAGCAAGGAACAGCGCGCGGCCGTCAATCAGTACTATATCGCGGCCATCGCCGAGCACTTTCGAACGGCAAAGAAAAAAGAAAAAGCGCGCGCTGCGGATTTGCCGCTGGACGAACGGCTGGGCAATTACATCATCGAAGGAACGCGGGACGGCTTGATCGACGATCTGGAGAGGAAGCGCGCCGAAGGTGCGGCGCCGCTGGACATTGTCAACGGCCCGCTAATGGCGGGGATGGCGGAAGTCGGGCGGCTTTTCAATGCCAATGAATTGATCGTCGCGGAGGTGCTGCAGTCCGCGGAAGCGATGAAGGCGGCGGTGAGCCACCTAGAACAGTTCATGGAAAAGGCGGATACGGCCAAGCGCGGGAAAGTGGTGCTAGCCACGGTGAAAGGCGACGTACACGACATTGGGAAAAACCTCGTTGAAATTATTTTGAAGAACAACGGCTATGACGTGGTGAACCTGGGGATCAAGGTGCCGCCGGAGGAATTGATCAAGGCTTACCAGGAGCACAAGCCGGATGCGATTGGATTGTCCGGGCTGCTGGTGAAGAGCGCGCAACAGATGGTGATTACCGCGAACGACTTGAAGGATGCGGGGATCGAGATTCCCATGCTGGTGGGAGGCGCGGCGCTTTCGGCGAAGTTTACGCAGACGAAGATCGCGCCAAGCTACGGGAAAGCGGTGTGCTACGCGAAAGACGCGATGACTGGGCTGCGGCTGATGAACGAATTGATGGACCCGGCGACGCGCGAGGCGGTGCTGCGGAATCACACGGCGAGCGGAAATGGCGCGAGCGTCTCGACGACCGTAACGGTGCAGGAGATTCCCGCGGTGACGCGCTCGCCCCGCGTTCGAGTGGACCTGCCAATTCCACCAGTGCCGTACCTAGACCGCAAAGTGCGGCTGGTGCCGGATTTGCGGGAAGTGTGGGGGTACGTCAACCCGTTCATGCTGTTCGGGCGGCACATGGGTTTTCGAGGCGACATCGAGAAGCGGCTGGCGGAGCGCGATCCGAAGGCGGTTGAGCTATTCGAGAACATGGAAGAGGTGAAGAAGGAAGCGGCCGAGTTCATGAAGGTCCGGGCAGTTTGGCAATTTTTCGAATCGGAAGCGGCGGGCGATTCGCTGCAACTTTTTGCGCCGGGAGAGGCGACGCCACTGCATACGTTTCGATTTCCGCGGCAGAGGAAGGGCGACTTCCTGTGCCTGGCCGATTATGTGTTGCCGGCGAGAAATGGCCAGCGCGATCACCTGGCATTGTTCGTGGTGACGGCGGGCGAGGGAATCCGCGGGCGGTCGGAAAAAGCGAAAAACGAGGGCTACTATTTCAAGTCACACGGCTTGCAGGCGCTGGCCATCGAGACGGCGGAAGCATGCGCGGAATGGTTGCACCGGAGAATTCGCGAGGATTGGGGATTCCCCGATCCGCCGGAGTTGACCATGGCGCAAAGATTTACTTCGCGCTACCGCGGGAAGCGCTACAGCTTTGGTTATCCGGCGTGCCCGAATCTGGACGATCAGGCAGGACTCTGGAAGCTATTGAAGCCAGAAGAGATAGGCGTGCAGCTTACGGAGGGCTTCATGATGGATCCCGAGGCGAGCGTGAGCGCGCTGGTTTTCCACCATCCAGATTGCACCTACTTCTCAGCCGGGACCGGTGACGAGGCATAGACACAGCGTTCGCCGGTCATAAGTAATCCCCAGCATTGCGCAATTGTAGGTGTCAAGTCTCACTGGCTCGTACTTGCTTCTTTGCAAAGCGATGCCTCAGTTGGGAGACAGAGAGCCCCTCAAGGTCCATCATCAAGCAAAGTGCCGAATGCTCCGAGCTAACTCCAACGCGGGGGATGTCGAACCGATCCGTGGAGGATTCAACAAAACCGCCGTGCGCGGAAAATAGCGCTTGGTAGCCCGCCTGCCGGACCAATTGGCGCACCTCTTCTCGAATGTTGTCCAGACCACCGAATGGAAACGAAAACAGCGAAACGGGGGTCCCCAGGATCTGCTCCAGTTGATGGCGGCTCTCGAACACTTCCAGACGCGCCTGGTCCAGCTCTACCGAGCCAAGGTCAGCATGGTTCACTGTGTGTGCTCCGATATCCAGGCCATACTTGGCAAGCGCACAGACATCCTGCGAGCGAAAATTCTCGAAGACATGCGGGTATTTCTGTTCATCGTGGGCGAAAGCGCGATCGGTGTCAATGAATCCCGAAGAGACAAAAGCGGTGGCCGGCAATCCAGCCGCTCGAAGGAGGGGGGCTGCGTACGAATAAACGTCCCGATAACAATCATCGAAATGAACCACGACGGTTCCCGGCGGGAACTGGATGCCCTTCATGAGGCATTCGACGAGGCGGTTCGAGGCCACGACTTTGTAGTTCCGCGATAAAACAATGAGGTGTTCCGCAAACCGGCGGCAACTCGTGGTTAGCACGTCGATGGAGTAGTCGTTGACCCGGTGATAGAGGAGAATGGCTCCCCGGCGGCGGCGAAACCAGCGCACGGAGCGATAGATTCCGCAGTGAAATAGAATCAGGTGGAAGAAGGTTTTGAAAGCTTCGCTGGCGTCACTTTGAACACGCCAATGCGGCAAACGGCGCTGTAGTTCGCGGCGTTGCACACGGGTGGGGGTACTCCATGGCTTTTGTTGGGTGGGCGGCTGCGGGGTGCGGGTGGCCTTGCCGACGATAAGATCGGCGACTGTTGAGGCGAGCAGGTGGGCTCCGGCTTCATCAAGTTTCGTCTTCAAGGATTCGGGCGTTTCTTTAGGATGGATCGGAACCTCAGCCGTGCCCACAATGTCGCCAGTGTCCAGACGGTCATCGACGAAATGCACGGTGACCCCCGCTGAGCTGCAGCCCTGGTACAACTCCCAAAAGCCTGGAGGCATGCCACGGAATTCAGGAACTTTTCCTTTATGCAGGTTGACACAGCCAAGTCGCGGCACGGCGAAGGTTGTTCTCTTGAGAATGCGTGTCCCGAGAACCAGACCGAGGTCAGCACTACACTGGCTCAACCGCTTGGCTGCGGAATCTCCATTGAGATTGCCCACCTCGGCAACCTCAAATCCGTAGATTGCAGCCAGATCGTGCAGAGAGAAGCACGCTGCGGGAAAGGCTTTGCGCAGCAATTGTTCGACTTCGGCCGGCGGAGCAACCTTGGCAGTCCAGTGATCAAAGATTTCGCGCAGACCCAGGAGGGCACGAAAAAAAAGATAGCTAAGACCTTCGCGCCGTACGTTGCGGCGCAAGTTCCGCAGGCGCTTGGCAAGCGTATCCTTCTGTGTATCGACCAAGACTGTTACGGGGATGACGTTGGGGACGCGGCATACGTACTCGATGGACAATCGGGTAGAAGCATTGTCCTGTCCCACCAGGAAGGCCACTCTCAGGCGCCCGTCTGCCATGGCGGACGGGCCCATATTGGCGTGTCCCGTGTCTGTGGTGTTCATGGGGCAGCGTTGAACTTGCACCCTCGGGTGCGGTCAGTCATTCGAGATTAGCATCGGCATGGAAGAACGTCTAGTTTGGCAGCCATTGTCAGTTCGTTAGGAAACAATGCGGGGACTGGGTTGAGGCAGCAGCCCCCGGCGTAGTGGACTCTCGCATCCCCGAGTGTGCAAGACCCCTCGAGATGAAAACGCGGGCGAGCCTAGGCGGGAGTGCGGCGTTGCATATATTGTCCAAGAAACTTCCGTTGTGCAGCATGTAAGCCTGCTGGTGTCTCCGTAACTCCTTTAGAATGAACATATATTCGGTCCATTCGATGGCATCTCTCTTGCGAACGAATAAGCGACCGTTGGCGGGAGTAGTGTGCGGCCCAGATCCAAGGAGAACTTGCTTGAAACATAGACTACTGGTTCTAATGTTTGTTGCCTGTATTGTGGCTATCCCCGCAGCTGCGGGCCCGGTAGGAGTCACATTGACCGGGACTGGAGGGGTCAGCCAAGGCGGAGTGATCGTTGCGCCTTACTATCTTACCGTCACTGGGCTCAATGGGGGAAAGCCGATGGCAGTCATGTGCGATGATTATACGCACAGCGTCTATGTCGGTGAGTCATGGTCGGCGTCAATCCAGACATTCGCGACCTTGAGTGGGACGAGATTTGGTGCCGGTGCGTTCCAGCAGTACGCAGAGGCGGCGTGGCTCTTCACGCAGTTTTTGGCTAATCCTTCGAAGGCCGGCAACATTAACTTTGCCGAATGGTATCTATTTGCCCCTACTCAGGTGGCAGCCAATCATGGTGGCTGGACGGCTGGCGCACAGGCTTGGTTCGCTGCCGCGCAAACATGGTTCAGTTCGAATTGTTCGGCTTCCGGAAAGAGCTGCTCGGGGATAAATCTTGCGCAGTTCATCTTCATTACTCCGACAAACCTGACTGGCCCAGGCTCGCCGCAAGAGTATATCGCCATGGTGACACCCGAGCCGGCAAGCATCGCTTTGTTCGCCGTGGGGCTACTGTTCCTAGGCTTCTTGACCCGGAAGTTTTCGGCCAAGCAGGCTTCCGGAATGACGCTCTAAGCGACCGCATCAACAGACAGTCTGACAAAGAGGTCGGGCCGAACCCGACCTTTTTTTCTTGTTTTTTTGCTTGGTTCGAAGCGTCGCCATTCCAGTGAACATTCCTGACAAAAGGCAAGCACTTCAAGAATCTCCGGATTTGAAGCTGCAAGGCTCATTGGGTGATACCTGATGATCCTCGCCGACCATGCAAGGTCGGTACGATCAACTGGCAACGTTCTTCCGCTTCAGATCCGTCCCAGGTCTTTGTATCGACGGTGACACCTGTTTGGGGTCAGTGACTGGGCAGAAAAGGATAACAATTTGCCACTTGGGGGAAGATTGTCGGGAGGGAGGAGGGCCAAAGCAGCGCTCGTTGCAGGGAGGCCAAGGAGTTTAAGTACCATAAATCAAAAGACTTACGATGCTTTCGGCCTCCCATTGGAGGCCGGGTCCCTTGGAGAGTTAGTTGCAACCTAGGAATTAGGTCTCATTCTCCCGGTGGTGAAAGGGCTGCGCTAAGTGCCCCGTCAGCGACACGAGATGGAGCCCAAACAATTGCGATGACCAGCCAACCCAGCCAGATCCTTGAGTTCGGTCCGAAAATAGGAATTGTGTGTGGCTCAGGCCAGGCCCTGAATTCTGTGAATTCGGTGGTCGCTGAGATTGCGCGTACCAACATTCCAGTCCTACTTACGGGTGAGAGCGGGACGGGAAAGGATGTATGTGCCCGGCTTATTCATCGCCTCTCCGCCAACTCCGCCAAGTTAATGAAGAAAGTTAACTGCGCTTCTCTTCGCGCGGAAAACTTCAGTGAACAGATTTGGGAGAGTGTGCACCCCAATGCGCGAGACCGCGACTCTGGCATCGGGACGCTGTTTCTCGATCAGGTCGATGAACTCGATCTCAACTGCCAGCGAGCACTCCTGTCCCTCCTCCCCGACGGAGAAGCAGAGAGCGATGGGCCGGAATTCTCGGCGCGACTGATTTCTGCCACTTCATATGAACTGGAACGGGAGGTTGAGAGCGGGCAGTTCCGGCGCGAATTGTATTTTCGAATCAACGGGGTTTCCCTGCAGCTGCCTCCCTTACGAGAACGCAGAGAGGAGCTGCCGGTCCTCCTGGACAGTTTTCTAGAAGAGTTTTCCAGGGAATTGAAAAGAAAGCGTCCTGAAGTCAGCAAAGACGAAATGCAGATTCTAATGTCTCATGAGTGGCCAGGAAATATCCGTGAGCTCCAGAACATAGCAAAAATGATGATTGTTCTGGGAGATGCGCGCCCCGCCATCGGAAAACTGCGTTCCGTTCCGCCGAGCGGGTTGGCGTCGCCGAGAACCGACAAAGTCTCGTCGCTGAAGGATGCCGCGCGTGCTGCATCGCGGCGAACCGAGCGAGAGTTGATCCTCAAGGCCTTGGAAAGGACCCGCTGGAATCGCAAACGCGCGGCCCAACAGCTGCAGATCAGCTACAAGTCTCTCCTGTACAAACTCAAACAGATAGGGATCCCCGAGTCAGAGTCACGTGGGGAAGTTTAGGGAGCAAATGCCATGAACTGGCGAAGAGATTTGATCGTCCTTGTTGGACTTATGATTGTGACTGGACGGATATTTGCCGGGCAACAAGCAGACGAAAAGGCTGCGAAGGACAAGAAAAACTTAGAAACGAACACAACAAAGACTAAAGCAACGCAAGCACAAATGGATCCCGGGTACAAAATCGGCGCAGAAGACGTGCTGAAAGTGGATGTATGGAAAGAAGCGGATATAACACGCCAAGTTACAGTGCGACCTGACGGCAAGATCTCTCTACCTCTATTGGACGATGTCCAGGCAGCCGGACTGACTCCAACGGAGCTCAGCGGGGCGATCCGCGAGGGCCTGAAGAAATTCATCACGGAGCCACAGGTTACGGTCACGGTAACCGAAATTAACAGCCGGCGCGTCTATGTGACCGGTGAAGTAAACCGTGCAGGAGCCTATCCGATGCTCCCGAACATGACGGTATTGCAGGCCCTCTCAAGTTGCGGAGGATTCACACAGTTTGCAAACACGAAAAAGATATACATCCTGAGGATGGAGGACGGCAAACAAGTGAGGATTCCCGTTAACTACAAGGACGTGGTTAGCGGTCGAAAACCGGAGGAGAACATTCTCCTCCGGACCGGGGACACGATTGTGGTCCCGTAGCGAGGAACTATCATGCACCAAACACCTTTTCATTGCCGAATACTTCCTATCCTAATCCTGCTGGCCGCGACGGCTCTGCCCGCCGGGGCACAGGAACATACGCCGCAGGAGAACGCTCCGCCAAAACCAGCTGCTCGCGAAATACTTCCCATCATTGTCCCCGGGCAGGATCAAAACGATCAGCAGCCGCAGGACCCCGTGACTCCGGACACGAGTGCGCTTACCGGCGCTGAGAATTTCACGCTTGGTGCACCAGAGATGCGACACAGCTATTGGGTACCGGGTTTTTCGATCCAGAATTCCGCCCAGTCCAGCCAGAATGGAGCGAACAACTGGATTTGGGCCAGTTACCTCTTGGGGACGCTGAGCGCCCGTCTCGCTTCGAGGCATTCGGAACTTGCGCTGAATTATTCAGGCGGCGGCTCGGTCAGCAATTCGAGTACTCTTCCCAACAGCTACTACCATGAACTTTCGTTCTCCCAAACGTTTACCTGGAACAGGTGGAAGCTTGTTTTTCTCGATCAGTTCTCCTATTTGCCACAAAGTTCTTTTGGATTCGGTGGCGTCAGTGGCATTTCCACTCCTGGCGTAGGTGGGAGCCTGGGAGCCGCATTTCCGGGGCTGCAGAACAATTACTCTCCCGGACAGAACCTTTTTTCGGCAAATGTGCTACGGGTCAACAACTCCGTTGTGACTGAAGTGGACTATTCGTTCACGCCCCGCTCCTCCATCACCGTTTCGGGTTCTTACGGGATCCTGGACTTTCTCCAGGGAAACAACCTCCTAGGCAACAACATTAATACGAATGACGAGATTGCCAGTCTGGGCTACAACTATGATATGACCAGGCGAGACACGATAGGCGTTCTTTATCGCTTTACGGGCTACCAATACGTAGGAACTCCGCAGAGATTGAAGGACCACACAATCAGCCTGGCGTACGGAAGAAAAATCACGGGACGGCTGGCACTTCAAGTCTTCGGCGGCCCTGATGTGACGATGTTTAGTGTGCCGATTGGAGGAGTTTCGGAGCGTAACTCTTTCTCCGGGAGCGCATCGCTAATCTATGGACTTCCGCGGGGATCGGTTTCGATAAAGTACAGCCATGGCGTGTCCGGAGGCAGCGGCGTATTGGTGGGATCGAGTCTCGATCGGGTAGACACCGAATTCTCGAGGTGGCTTGCGGGCCGATGGGATACGAACGTAGCTGTTGGGTTTGCGCGGAACGGAGCGCTTTCTTCCAGCTTGACGGGAACCAGCACGCCGGCGCTCCTTTCTCTATTTGTATCGGCGGGACTCAACCGTCAGTTGGGTAATACAACGAGCTTTTCGCTGAGTTACATGTTCGGTCACCAAAACTCGAGCCAGGCGGTATGCCCCACCGGGGGATGTGGATCGAATTACATGCAGCATCAAATATGGGTGGGATTCCGGTGGCGTGCGCGGCCATTGGTTATCCGGTAACGGCACAACCAGCGACGATGCAAAGCGCTTTTAGAATGAGGATATGACGAAAAGCATTTACGCTGAAGAGAGAAGCAAACATTCGATGTCAGACCAAATGAGAGCCTGAGCCCTATGTACCATAGCTTTTACGGACTTCAAGAGAGCCCTTTCAACGTCAATCCCGACCCTCGCTATCTCTATCGAACGAAGCAGGTCGAGGAAGCGATGGCTGGGTTGGTTTATGGCATCCAAGGACGCAAAGGATTCCTCACGCTTACGGGCGAGGTCGGAACGGGAAAGACGACCCTTGTGAACGGCCTGCTCGATTGGCTGCGCGGGCAGCAAATTAAATCGGCATTTCTCTTCAACTCCCGGATGAACTCCAGCCAGCTATTTGATTTTATCCTCGCAGAATTTGAGATCAGCTGCGAAATACGGAGCAAAAGCCACCAGTTGATGCGCTTGAACCAGTGGCTTCTGGAACGGTATCGGGCCGGTGAAACAGCAGTATTGATCATCGACGAGGCACAAAACCTGACTTACCCGGTCCTCGAAGAGATCCGGCTTCTGACTAACCTCGAGACGGCAAGCGATAAGCTTATCCAGATCGTGCTCTCAGGACAGCAGGAACTCGAAGAAAAACTGAAATTGCCGCAACTGAGGCAGCTACGGCAGCGCATTACCGTAAGGTGCAAGACTTCCGCGCTAACACAAGAACAGACGCATGAATACATCGCAGGGAGGCTGCGCATAGCCGGGGCCAATGGCACGGCTATTTTCAGTGATAAAGCGATGGATGTGGCCTACAAATATGCGCACGGGATCCCCCGCGTCTTGAATTTATTGTGCGAACACGCCCTGATCAACGGCTACGTGGAGCAACAGCGGCCCATCGAGCCCGAAATAGTGGAAGAGGTCGCGCGAGACTTCCAGTTGGACGAGGTCGAACCGATCGCAACGCCAGGCAGCCTGGCCATCAGTCAAGAAGTATATACTTCTGAATCATTCCTGCAAAATCTAGGTGAAGCCCTCTCCCGATTCCGGATGAACCCAAACGCCACGCCAACGCGCGACCGAAAGCTGTAGCTCAAGTTCAAATGGAACCAAAGAATGAAACAGAGAATGACTAATTCGCGAGTGGCCTCCCCGCGGCTTATCCCCACCTTTGACTGACAAGTCCTTGTCCTACAGGGAACTTGTGGTTCTAACCGCCGAGCGTTTTTGCCCGCACCACCTGCCAGCGTATAAGGCCATGGTATTGCAGTACTTGTTTTCTTGCGTTCCTACTGTCGTGCCGATACCTAAATCAAACCCTGGGAGGGCGGACGCAGAACGAAAGAATTCCAAGGGCCCGCAACTCAAAAGAGAATCGGGATGAGGATGAGATTCCGCGTCACCAAATCTTAAGCGAATGCTCAGAGAAAAACGCGCCCCCGCGCAGCGATGCGCGGAGGCACGTGACTAAAGGGATTCGCGAATGCGGTCAGCTAGATCAGGACAGTTTAATGACTGGGTGCTCCGCTACAGGGCCAATTACCACATATTTATTCCCTTGGTATTGGCAATAGGGCCTTGCCTGTTCCACTCCAGATAGGCCTCGGTTTCTATTTAAACCGCACTTAGACGCTTAAACCGACGGCGCGCAAAGCGGCTCAGGAAGAGCAATCCGGTCCCAAAGATTGCAAGCGTCGCAGTCCCGGGCTCAGGAACGGTACTCGGCGTGCCGAGGCCAGTTCCAACAAAACCGGTAGTCGTCGCGTTGCAGCCCTGGGTCGGTTGGGGGCAGGTTCCAAGGTGGAATGCCCAAGCTGCGTTCGTCAGGTCCGCCATGGTGTAAGAGCCTGAGCTATTCGTAAGGGTAAACGTCAAATAATCCAAGGGTTGCTGCGGCTTATTGGGATCCTGAACATGGAACAGGGTGACCGCGTAGGTGCCCAGGCCTCCTCCAACGTTCGTTCCCCCATTCAAGCTGGAAAATACCAGTGGCACGTTGAAAGTGCCCGGGGCCCCGCTATTGCTCTGGAAGAAACTGGAGACGCTCACATTGCTCGACGTGCTGTTCCCGAGTTTGAAATTAATGTCATTGCCGTCCGGAACGATGAAAGTGTAGGCCGGATTCACGAGCACCGTGACCGTCACGCTGCCGTTCAAATTCAAATTCATGGTTACCGTGCCAAGGACGGTATTCGCGGGAACGATGCCACATGAGAGCCCACAATTGGCGTTCGTGATGTTCATCGTGACCGGGCCCGCCGATGCCGCAGGCGCAAACCCGAGCAAGAGTAGCGAGAGGCACGCCACAGCTACATAACCCGCCGACTTTCCGAAAACCTTCATTGGAACTCTCCTTGGACGCGCACTCGCACGCGGTACACCAACGGGACAGCCTAGGGCGTGCACTCTAACTGCCAAATCGGCAAGATCTGGCCGCCACGTAAGTAGTTGCAATGAAGATACTTACGAATGGATGGCTGGCACTCTTGGCCCAAGCTTCGCATGCTTACGGCATTTCCTTGCTCAATATGCGCAACCAAGTCATCTTCCTTCCCTTATCCCCGAATGGTCAGGGACGTAACGGGGTTGTCTCTATTGGGGTGTGGAAGCACAAAGTAGCTTGCCTTCATGAGCAGATTTAAGGAGTCCCTGACAACCCGAACGGAACCCGGGCTCGACATTGAGAGCGCTGCCTACAGCTAACGTGATGCGGACCGAAGAAGGAGCCCGAGGAGAAAGGGGGCGCGGCAACCCGGTGGCACATCGGGGATCGAATTCCTGCACCGTTTGCGTAGAAGGGGATTCCCGTTGCCGGAGCGCCAAAGGGGTGGACCGGACAGAACTAATTGCGCTGATTCCTAATTGAGTGTCCCAAGCGCTCGGTCAGCGGTCTTCGCATCCTCACCCGTGAGTTCTAAATGCCGCGCGGCGATAAGCTGTGTTTTGGCTTTTGTTTTTTCTCCGAGGCCCAAGAGAGTCATGCCCAGGTGGTAGCGATAGAGGGCCGACTTTGGATCTTTCTCCACACACTCTTGCAGAAGAGGCAGCGCGCTAACGTAGATGCCCTTCTTGTACATAACCCATCCCAAAGTGTCTGTAATAGACGGGATTTGGGGCATGAGCTGTTTGGCGTGCTGCGCCAGAATCAAGGCAGCATCGAGGTTGCTTCCCTGCTGAGCATAAACCCAGGCCAGATTGCCTGCGGCAATCGCAAAATCCGGATCAATGGCCAGGGCCTTCTCGAAGTAAGCGCGGGCGTTCTCGACGTCACCCTTGTCAAGGTAAAGATTGCCGACCATGACGAGTAGGGGAACAAACTTGGGCTGGAGGGCGAGGGCCTTTTCGAACTCCTGGATGGCCGCGTCGGATTGCCCCGACTCCTGATACACCTTGCCGAGCTGTAAATGGGCGGACGCCTGGTTGGAGTCCAGTTCGATTGAGCGCTCGAGTTCCGTGCGAGCCAGGACGTAATTTTTCGTTGCCAAATTGAGCGAGCCAAGAATCAAGTGGCCCTGCGCGTCGTCTGGATAAGTGTTTACGTACTGCTTTAGCCGTTCGAATGCCTTAGTCGGCTGTTTGCTGGCGACCCAGACATCAGCAAGGTCGCCCAGAGCCTCGTGATCGCGAGGATTCAATTGAAGGGCGGCACTCAGTTCTTTCTCGGCCGCTGGCAACGCGTGCTCTAGCACGTAGGTTTGGGCCGTCAGCGTGCGGATTGTGGAATCGTTGGGAGCGAGTTTCTGGGCGATTGAGAACTGTTCCCTCGCGAGATCCATCTTGCCCTGCTGCACGTAAATTCGGCCCAGGAGGAGGCGCGTGAATTTATCCGCCGGTCGCAGGCGCGTGCTGCGCTCCGCGTCTTGCTGCGCCAAATCAAAGTCTCTTTGCTGGAAATGCAGGTCGGCTAAGCTGTTGAGGATATCAGCCTGATCCGGCGCCATGCGCGAAGCTTCCTCCAATTGGGCCTTCGCCTGTTCCTTGCTTCCTTTCTGAAGATAGGCCACAGCGAGGAAGTAATGGATTTGCGGTAAGTCCGAAATGTCCTTGATTACGGCTTGCAGGTTCGAGATGGCCTCGTCCTGCTTTCCCTGGGCCATTAGTAGGCGAGCATGATTGAGCAGAATGAAAGGGTCTTTCGTCTTCGGAGTAAGCACAGCCCTGTCCAGCTCGGCGGCCCTTTGCGTATCCCCCATGACTAAGCAGAGATCTTCCATCCGCTTTTTAATTTCCACATTCTTGGGGGCACTTTCGATGCCGCGCTGGTATTCCTGGAGGGCTTGGATATTCTCTTTGCGCTGAAAGTAAAAGTCACCGATCGCCATCGCCACGTCCGCGGAGTTCAGTTGCTGGCTGCCAAGCTTGCCCAGAACTTCGGCGGCCTCCTGGTTTTTTTGCTGGCTGTAGAGGAGGTCAGCCCTTGCAATATACAGTTCGGGCGAATTGGTATTTTGGCTGATCCCATTCTGCAAGACCTGATCCGCGCGGGCCACATCACCCTTTAAGCGGTAAAAACTCGCTAAATCCGCGTACGCTTGGATGGAACGGGGATCCACTTCTGTGGCTCGACGAAGCTGCCGCTCGGCATCGTCAAACTGGTGCAGGCTAATTTCCAGAAACGCCAGGTTGATATAGGAAGACGGATCATTTGGCAGTAGTTCCACGATTTTGACGAAGGCCTCCTGCGCCTTCTCGTTCTGGCCAGTGGCAACCATGGTCGCGCCGTAGAGCTGATAAGCAGCTGCGTTCCTCGGGTCCTTCTGAAGGACGAATCGGGCTTCTTCCTGGGCCCGGGAGAACTCACGGGCGGCAAGAAAGAGCCGGGCGCGATCCAGGCGAGCATCGAGTCTTGTTGGGTCAAGATCGATAGTGTGCTCGAGAGCCACAAAGGCTTGGCGCCACTGGTGTTGGGCGAGTTCTGCTTGCGCGAGCTCATAGGAAGCTTCCGTATAACGAGGGTCTAATTTCAAGGCATTTTGGAACTGAATCGCCGCTTCCTGGTACTTGTTCTTCTGCATGTAGCGCTTTCCGCTTTCCAAAAACTTGACCTTGCCCTTCTCCGGGTCCGTCGAACACCCGCTGAGAGAGAGGAGCAGCAGAAGGAGGAGCGCGGACTTTGCGATAAGCTGCCTGCAGCCGCGTTGCATTAATTTTGCCCGGTTTTCCATCCTAGGATTTCTCCAAAATGTGATTTTTCAACCGCAATACCTTCACAAATTCAAACCGCATTTCCGAATACCCGAGAGGAGCCTGATCACTGGGGGGGTGCGAGGCGCTTCGACGTAGAGTCGCGATGACTGCCGCAGTCCCGCCTGCCAAAAAAGCCCTTTGACCAAAACTTTCAGGTGAACGACTCAAAAAGTGATTGCTCCTTGACGCTCTCTTGCCGCTGAATCAAGTGGGACGTAGAAACGTCTGGTTTTCGCGCACTCAGAAAAAGTGCCCTGTCGTGAACATCAGGGCTTCCGTCTTTCCGAGTCTGCTGCAAGAATTCCTCTGCTGTTACGTCCGCCCATCCCCCTTCATGCAACATCCTTTTGTATTCGTCGATGCTGCGTACATGAACGGGGACGTCCACATCATCCACAGTGGCAAGCGAAGCCGCATGGTCTCGATAGAGACAAATGAGCAAGAACAATCGTCCGCGTGGCGCCAGTACGCGCTGAAGCTCCGCCAAGACTCGCTCCTGATGCTCGAAATAGTAGAAAGCTTCCACACTCAATGCCTTAGTGAAAAAATTGTCCGGCAAGGGAATGTGTTCGGCGGGAGCGCAAACGAAATTGACATTCCGATATTGGGCACTGCTACTTCTGGCGTGACGCAGCATTCCATCTGAAATGTCCATTCCGATGACGAGACTACAACGAGCCTCGGTACCAGCAATAAGACGCGAGGCAAGCCCTGCCCCGCAGGCGAGATCAAGTACGCGGTCTTCCTGGACGAGCTCCATCTTTGGGAGGGCTTGCTCGATGATTCGCCGGTGCGGGTTATCCATGCCTTCGCCGACACCTTTCGCGGCCCACAGATTGAATTCATGATGCAGCCGAACGTCCAGTGGTCTTCGGGTTACGACGCTGAGCCACACACGAAAGCGCAAGCCGAGGACACGCAAATCCTGATCCAATTGAGGATCGAGAGGTCTTCCGAGCGCCTTGCATTTCAGCAGGCGCAATCCTTTGCGGATGCGAGAAATGCTAATCAAGATCTGCCCTCCATTCCGTAAAAGTGCACGGAACAATTGCACTCAATCCTCAAGTTGCCTCCTGTCGTTCAGGTCCTTCAAATGAGAGGAAGCCAAGGCAAAGTAATAGTCTTGGACCCGGTGAGAAAAAGTGACATCGCCATACTGCATGGCTGCTTCGCGGTTTTGCCGCGCCATGGCTTGACGCCTTTCAGGCTGATTCCACAGCCTGAGAATTCGCTCCGCTAACCCCGCGGCACTTCCCGGCTCGAAGAACTCACCTTCTACAAGCTCGCGATTAGCGGGTATGTCCGAAACCACTGCGGGCAATCCCATAGCCATGTATTCCAGCAGTGCATTCGAACTGCTTTCGCTATGCGATGGCAGAACGGCGATATCGGCCGCCCGGAGCCACGGCCGCACGTCCGCGTGTCCGCCGACCATGCGAACTATGTCGTTCAGTCTGGCATTCCTTATTTGCTCGGCGAGAGTCTTTTGTTCTGCTCCGTCCCCGACAATCAGGAAGACGGCATTGGGTAGGCTTGTCTGAAGGAGACCCGCAGCTTCAATGAAGACAGGAAGGCCTTTGATGGGCCGTAAAGTGGAGACGACCACAAAGACGGGAGCATCCGCCGGCAAACCGAGATTATTGCGCGCGACCTGCCTCGAGGCGGCAGTCGCCGGAGAAAAATAAGACAGATCAACCGAATTCGGCAGGACCGAGATACGTTCCTGCGGAATTCCCTCTTGGCTTGCAAGCCCAGCGGCGACAAATCGCGCATTGCACTGCCAATAGTTGACGGCACGATTCAACACGCGCAGCGCCAGCGTGTGGTGGAACTTTTGCCAATATCCGGCATTCCTTCTGGATTGGACAATCACCGGTACGCGATTCAGCCAGGCAGCGATTGTTCCGTAGAACATTCCATCGATGAAGAATGTTTGAACAATATGCGGCTGGAATCGCTTCAACGCTTTGCGCAGGGATAGAAATCGGCGCAGCCGAGATTGCTTTCCAATTCCTCCGATGAGCTGGACCGGGCACCCCACCTGTTTCGCAGTGGCTGAAGGCGTGGGCTGGAGGACAAAGATGGTTGGTTCAAAGACATGCGGATCCAAGGTCCTCAGCAACCGGACGATGTGCCTTTCTGTTCCCCCTTGATCCCAATCCCCGATGAAGTCGATTATGAGGGCCAGCCGGATTCGCTCTACGCAGGAAGACCGATGGGTTGGAGCGACATCATTTGCTGGTCTGGCAGCCCCCGCCGTGTCCAAACCCATTTCTTGCGTTAAAGCCTGCGGGGACGAAAACATGGCTTTGATGCACTCCTCGCGCGAACTGTCAAGAGAAGCCTTGATTGTCGAGGAAGGGAACGGAGATTTGGGCAGTCCTTGCATATACAAATTTGTACACCCTGTATCAAGCAAATTCTTGGCCGTTGCAGAGGCCCGGACGATAGGGCAAGACATATGTATCACATTGATTTTATGCCACTTAGCTAAACTAAGCTGCTGAGTAGCAGGAAGGCAGAGGGGGGACAGGTGAAAAACATTTCCACTTCTTCCCTAGACGCAGGACAAGGGAGATTCGAGGAATTGCCGGAGTCAACTAGGAACCCAGAGGGTGCAATTTGTCAGTTTGCACCGCTTTGAACAGAGTCAGCCGATGCTAGTTGACGGTGAGGGTCACGGTGGCTGAGTGCGTGATGGCGCTCGCTCCTGATCCCGAGGTCGCCGTCACTGTTAGCGGGTAGTTCCCGGGTGGCGTTCCTACTTTATTCACGGAACTCGTCACTAGCCCCGAGCAACCCCCGCTCACCAGCGCTAACAGCAATAGCGCCGCTCCTGGAGTCCACCGCACTTGCTGCTTTCTTCTCCCCAACAGGCTGGCCAGCATTAGCAGCGCCAGCAGTGCCAGTTCCCTCAGCAACTCTAGTCCCTGTTCGCCCATCGGCGGAACGATCCACCGGGGCCTCGCGCTGGGCCCCTGCATCGAGTGTGCCGTGGTCGTCACCATCACCGTCGCCGTCATTGCACCCGCTCCAGTCGGTGTCAATACGCCCGGCGTCACCGAGCAGCTCGCTGCCTGGGGCGCTCCTTGGCATGTCACGGTCACCGCTTGGTTGAACCCTCCCGTTGGCGTCACGCTTACCGTAAAGTTCGTCGGCTGCCCTCCCGTCGTGCTGACAGAATTTGTCGACGTGGTAACCGAAAAATTTCCGGCATTGGCTGCAGAACCCGTGCCCGTCAGGCTCACCATCTGCGGGCTTCCCGAAGCGTTGTCCGTAATGCTCACGCTCCCCGTCCTCGTCCCCGCCGCCGTCGGCGTGAAGGTCACGCTGATCGTGCACTTGGCGCTCGCCGCCAAGGTGCCGGCGCAATTGTTCGTCTGCCCATAATCCCCGCTCGCACTTATCCCCGTGATCGTCAACACCGCGTTGCCCGTGTTCGTCAACGTCACCGTCTGTGCCGCACTCGCCGTCCCTACCGTCTGGCTGTTGAACGTCAGCGACGCCGGTGTCACGCTCGCCGCAGGCGCCGGCGCACTCACCCCAGTCCCCGTCAGGCTCACTGTCTGTGGGCTCCCCGAAGCGTTGTCCGTTATCGTCAGCATCCCCGCATATCCAGCGGCCCCATTGGGGCTGAACGTCACGCTGATCGTGCAACTCCCCCCGGCATTGAGCGCACTCCCGCAGTTGTTGCTCTCCGCAAAGCTCGTAATATTGCTGCTGACCGAGTTGATCGTAAGCGTCGCGCCACCCGTGTTCGTCAACGTCACTGTCTGTGCCGCACTCGTCGTCCCTACCGTCTGGCTGTTGAACGTCAGCGACGTCGGCGCCACATTTGCTGTAGGTGTCGCCGGACTTGCCCCCGTACCCGTCAGGCTCACCATCTGCGGGCTTCCCGAAGCGTTGTCGGCAACACTCACGCTCCCCGTCCTCGTCCCCGCCGCCGTCGGCGTGAAGGTCACGCTGATCGTGCAATTCCCTCCCGCGGCTAACGAACTCCCACAACTGTTCGTTTCCCCATAATCCCCACTCGCACTTATCCCCGTGATCGCCAACGCCGCGTTGCCCGTATTCGTCACTGTCACCGTCTGTGCCGCACTCTTCGTGCCTACGGTCTGGCTGCTGAACGTCAACGACGCCGGGCTCACCCCTACTACCGGTGTAACCCCTACCCCCGTCCCCGCCAGATTCACCACCTGCGGACTGCTCGCATCGCTGTCCGTTATCGTCACTGCCGCCGTTCTCGTGCCCGTCGCCGTCGGCGTGAACGTCGCACTGATCGTGCAATTCCCTCCCGCGGCTAACGAACTTCCACAGGTATTCGTGGCTGCGAAATCTCCGCTGTCCGTACCCGTGACGGCAATACCGCTGATGGCCAAAGCCGACGCGCCGTTATTGGTGAGCGTGGTGCTCTGCGCACTGCTCGTCGACCCAACCGTCTGGTTCCCAAAGCTCAAACTGCTGCTCGATAAACTCACTTTCGTTGGTTGGGTCACGTACCCCCCCTGATTTCGCGATAAGGGGCTGAATGAGGGCACACCATTCTGGAAATCGACTTCTGTATAGATGCGGGTATTGACCAACGTGGGCATGTTGGCGACAATCTTGCGCGTGGAAGTATCAATTACATCGCCGCAATCACCGACGACCACGAAGCGCCCATCCCGGCTATGTTGGAGCCACCCCTCGTCGGGAAGTTTACAGTTTAGAGAAATATCGGCAACGTCAATGGGGGCTGAACCAGGTAGGCCGGTAACGTCGAACACGTGGAGGTGATTATTGGGGAGGTCGATGAGGTACACCTCCCTCTCATCCGGAGAAAGAGAAACGCCATGGCTAACGCCGCTGATACCATTGAACGCGCCACTGGTCCAACAGAAACCGGGCGGGCACACCCAGTAAAGAATCTGGCCTGTCTTGATGTCGCCTACGTAAAAACCAACCTTGCCAGAAGTGGTTATGAAAGAGTAAGTCTCCTCCGCGTTGATTGTGAACGGGCGGACTCCGCCAGAGACCGGGCCAATATTCCGAATCACCGATAGTGTGCTTGTGTCCCCAAGAACAAGGTAGTTGGTATACCGCGGCCCCATATAGACATGAGCACCGTTCAGGCTCGTAATCGTGTTGTGAGGGCCACCACCGAGGCTGTTGATTTGGCCGATGGGATTTCCGGTGTTGGCGTCTATTACTTCCCATATGCCTTGTTGGTAGCAAGACTCTCCCGTGGGCATGTAGATTTTCTGACCATCAGGACTAATCGACATGCTATCGATACCGAAAGAATAGGACCGGGTCCATAGAACTGTATCGTGGACCAAGTCGTACTTAAGCAGTTCACCTCCGGAACAGCTATAACTGTTGTAACTCAAGTAAAGCATGCCGGTGGCGGCACTAGCGACAGCTCCGCGTACGTAAATAGGCGCCTGTCCCTTCGTCAAAGGGAACGGAACGCTCTTCACCAAGCTGAATCCATTGTCCATGTCGTAGACATCGATCGAGCCAGGCGGAAAGACGTACACGAAATGATTCGGGCTCGCGGAACATATTCCCGCATTGAGCCCAAAGATCAGTATCGCAACGACGGCGCAAAATAGTCGTACCGTTTTCGGCAATTTCGGCATTGTCAGCCCATCGATCCATCTCAAAGATGTAATAGACCCCAGAAGAGCTTACGAGTTTCTCCGAGGATGGGGAACTGGCCATAAAGCCAATTTTCGGTCTATAGAGGCGAACAGATTGAAACCTGACCCATAGTACACTGGGGTGCTCGTGCTTCCAGGAAAGTCACCGAAGCTGAACGCCCATATGGAAAGCTCACATCGCACCACAATGAAGAGTTCTAGGAGTACAAACCGAGTCCGATCGGGTCCCGTGCTGAACCACCCGCTACAGCCATTAAGTAAAACCTACAATTACATCCGCCCTCATCAGTCTCTGGCCTGCCTGACGCCCTTAGAATTCATCACTTGCTGGAAGCGGAATCGACGAAAGGCAACGTGTCATTAATCTGCTGGACCAATACATGAAGTTGACTCGTCGAATGAAGATGAATAAACTGCGTTTCCAGTTCCAATAGGCCGAAATTGTATTCCGGGCCTACCCGCAGCCAAGGACGATGACAACTCATGCGCGGTGCAAGACTCTGGCTCACCGGGGCTTTGATTCTCATATCTATTCCCAATGCTGGGGTAAATCCATTAGTTGAGTTTTCTTCAGATGCTGCGAACCCAATCCCCGCGATAAAGAATGGTCTTAAATTCACTCCGCTAAGCCTTTCAATCCGGGGGATGGGGGCGATAGAAGGAAGCTCGCCAAGGAAGAAAACCCCCAAATTTCGTCAGATCAATTCCTGCGGTACCTTAGACAGGCAAGGTGCAACGTACCTGTTGCAGAATGACGTATCGGCAGCGGGCTCGTGCTTCAGCATTCAAGCGAACAACATCACTTTGGACTTGAATGGACACCTCGTTACGTACGCTATACGAGCCGCTCAACAGCCGCGCTATGGAATCCTGGCAGAAGCCTGCTGGGACACGAGCTTAGCCGGCAACCCGTGCGGCGGTACCGCAGATCATTTCACGGTCGAAAACGGAACCATTACGCAGGGAACCGGAGCTGCGCCCTACTCTCACGCCATTCGCATCGGTCAGATAAACGATACGAACCATCTGGTTGTCCACGATGTGACATTTAACGTCCACGCTAGCTCCTCCATTCCCGTCTACACAAGTTATGCGGGATCGGAATCAGCAGTTTTCGATAACATTGTCCACAATGACGTTACCTCAGTTTTTAATCGCCATCAGATTCAAGGAGCCTCGATCAAATTCCAGAATACCCAAGCAGCCGGGACTGGGGAAAAGATTCACGACAACACGATCATAGGGGGTGCGCAAGGAGGTATTTACTCGGCTTCCTTTGGCACACAAATCTTCAACAACACAATCAGTCAAAACGGTCGCTATTCGAACGATTTTGGAATCTATGAATGGGGGAACAACACCCAGGCCTACAACAACACTCTTATGCCCACCTCGGGGCGAGGGATTCAGATCGGTGGCGGGGCCGCCAGCGTGAACGGCCATGAAATCGGTTCGCATGGCGCGGTAGCGCACGACAATAAGATCGTGGTTATCGAACTACAGCAGAACTGCGACTATAGTACGGGCGGGACCGCCTGCAATGCCTGCGAGCTTGGCGGCACGTATGGTATTCAGTTCGACGACAATCCATCGAACGGGGTAGCCTACAAGAATGCGGTGACTGCGAAAGCAGACCAATGTCCTGCACAAGCATTGCGCCTAACGAAAGTCGGTCCGGGGAATAGCTCGCATGACAACATCTACGTTGCTCAAAGGATAGGTTCGAGCACAGCCATGGCGACGGGGCTGGGCTTTGAGATAGCACCGAATCATTTTTCGTCGATTCACGACACTTTCATCGGAGACACAGCTACGGTTTGGATAGACTGGGGCGGAGCAATTGGCGGATTCACCTGCAGTCAATGCACGTTAGGTAAGGGAACCAACCCTGCTTCCAACTATGTCACTCTTTCCTTCTTCAATGGGGGCGGAACAGTAAAGGATCTGCGTTTTCAGGACACGACATTCACTGGAGGCGCGGCAAAAGACTCGACTGATATGCGGCCGATTGACGGCAACCATCAATCCACGGAGTATTTCATCGACTGGACCTATACGTTGACGGTACAGGACAGTTTTGGAAACACCATTTCTGGGGCTACAGTGACGATATCTGACGCACTAGGCAATCGCGTGTTTAATGGGTCAACGGACAGAGATGGGCAGATTTCTACGACGCTGAATGAATTTAGGATGTTTAACTCTGCCAGCGTCGTGACGAAGGAAATGCACACGCCGCATACGGTAATGGTGAGTGCGCAGAAGTGCCCGACGAGCAGGTCCCCGCTAACCGTAAAGATTGACCAGACAACGGTTCAAACTGTTCAGTTGACCTGTTCGGCCAACGACAAGATGCACTAACCCTAATTCCTAGAGTTAAATCCGGACCATTTGACCGCGTTCCGTCGAACGTGAGCGTCGGGGACTGGCCGCTGGTGTAAAGCGAGTACAGCCCTCACATGAGGTCTAAATCTGTCCCCCCGTCCAGTTGTTTCCCCCTCTGGCCCTGGTGAGAATGGCTGCGGAGGAAGCGCCATGCCCTCGAACGTGGTTCTACGTGTCGGATGCCGCAAGGTTGGCGGCCTTGGGACTGCGTTCCTGACGATTTTTTTAGCAGTTGCCTTTGCAATAGTACTAGCACTAGCAGGCTGCTCGGGGCTTGTGTCGTCCAACTCTCCAAGTTCAAATCCACCGCCGCCCCCCATCTCCTTGTCAATTAGCACGACCTCTCTGCCCAATGGGCAAGCCAACGCGGCTTGGTCAGGTACACTGACAGCCAGCGGCGGAACAACGCCTTACACCTGGTCTCTGGCTTCAGGTTCGTCCTTGCCTTCCTGGCTCAATCTGAATGCTTCCAGCGGACTATTGAACGGAACTCCCAGCGCAGCGGGTACAGTTTCTTTCACGCTTAAGGTGACCGATTCCAGCTCCACTCCGCAGACCGCCACCAAATCGTATTCGTTCAGCATCGCGGCAGCTGGGCCGACGCCGGTATCGATCACCACCGCGTCTCTTCCGAACGGGCAGGTGGGCACGGCTTGGTCAGCTACGCTGACAGCTAGCGGCGGAACGACTCCTTACACCTGGGCTGCTTCGGGTTCGTCCTTACCTTCCTGGCTAACTCTGAATGCCTCCACTGGGCAATTGAACGGCACTCCCAGCGCAGCAGGCATAGTTTCTTTCACGCTTAAGGTGACTGATTCCAGCTCCACTCCGCAGACCGCCAGCAAATCGTATTCGTTCAGCATCGCGGCAGCCGGGCCGACGCCAGTATCGATCACGACCGCATCTCTTCCGAACGGGCAGGTGGGCACGGCTTGGTCAGCTACGCTGGCAGCTAGCGGCGGAACGACTCCTTATACCTGGTCTCTGGCTTCAGGTTCGTCCTTACCTTCCTGGCTAACCCTGAATGCCTCCACTGGGCAATTGAGCGGCACTCCCAGTGCAACAGGCACAGTTTCTTTCACCCTTAAGGTGACCGATTCCAGCTCCACTCCGCAGACCGCCACCAAACCATTTAGTTTCACCATCGCGGCAGGAGGCCCGGTGCCTTTGCAGCTCCTCACAACATCCCTCGCGAATGGCCAGGTCAGCATGCCCTATTCAGCCCTGCTCACGGCGACTGGAGGCGTGACACCTTACAGCTGGTCGGTGGGTTCAGGTGCTCTGCCGACTGGGCTAACGCTTGGGGCATCCAATGGACAAATTTCTGGGACGCCGACAACATCGGCGAGTTTTCCTTTCACCATTCAAGTGAAGGATTCCAGTTCTCCCGCGCAAATGGCCAACCAGTCGTTCACGGTCCTCATCAACGTGGCTACCGCGGGAACTCCGGTTACCGCTTGCGGGACTCTCGCCAATTCGGGAACTACCTACATCCTTCAAAATGACGTTTCGGCTGCCGGCACATGCTTCGACATTCAAGGAAGTAATATCACCTTGAACTTAAATGGCCACACTATCACCTACGACACCGGACGCAGCAGTTCGGTATACGGCATCAACGTGACAGCCTCAAGTGGAACTCGCCTTACTTCGTCCGTGGCCGGTGGTACTGTCGCGCAAAGCACGGTTTGCAGGATAAACGTGCTGACCCAAGCGAACACGGCCGGAGGGTGTACTACCGCGAATCCCATCAATGGCAACTCCAACATCGAGGTTGACCACCTGACCCTTGTGGACTACGGCCTCGACAACTCGGCTATCCGTCTTAGCGGTGGCAGCGCCATGTCCATCCACGACAACACCATCTGCCCGTACCACACCAAGAGCACCTTGACTCACTATGCGGTTTTTGGCGAAATTCATGTGTTGAATTTTGCGGGCGTCGGCAGCATCACCAACAACACCATCGGTACGGCCTGCATGGCCGTCACCGGCCAGCCGAACGGGTTCGGCTACGTCGGCATCTACATGGGCGCTCCTGGCACACAAACACAAACATTGGAGATCACCAACAACCACATCTCCATGGCCGCCCCCGTCCGCGACGGGTACGCGATTGAATTTGGATGCTCGGCTAACACGCTCATAGGTTTTGAGGTAGCGTTCAACACCATTACGCAGGTCAGCGGACGAGGGATTCTATCCGCTGGATTCAGCGATTCGTCAAGCCCTGGCTGCAACACCGGAACCATCCACGACAACGTCGTCTCCGTCAAGGAAGCCGGTAATGAAGGGTACAGCAATGGCGACCCGCTGGGCATTCAATTGAGGTTCGGTGCGCACAACACGCAGATTTATAACAACAACATCACCGTTTATTCCGGCCCGGGTGTCTGCCCAGCGCAATTTTTCAGCGATAGTGGCTCTGATTGTATCTCGCAGGGAGCCATAAAGTTGATGGGCGGGACGAACGCCGCGAACAACCAAGCCTCCAACAATACGATCACCGCGATTACGACTTCAGCGAACTATCCAGTGAGCGCCATCTACGGAGATTATGCTCCTCCAGATACGCTATCAGGTTTCTTTGGGAACACCATTACCAGCAACGGCATCATAGTTGACGTCAGTCAACCTGACGGTTGCGGGAATAATTGGACTTTCAAAAACAATACATTTATTGAGGGCCCGAACCCGTTGAGTTTCTTGTCGTACCATCCGGTGTGGTTCTGCAACCCAGGTCAGTCGACGAACAATAACGTCTTCATCGATAATACTTGGCTGGGACCGGACAACAATCCAGACAATATCAACGGACCGCCGGCCGGAGCCGGGGGCTCTTTTAGTTACTTCATCCGGTGGTCTTACAATGTCACTGTGACCAACAGCAACGCAATGCCAGTTCCAGGAGCCACGGTCAGCGCGCTTGCCACAAGCGGTGGAACTGAGACGATAACCGGAACGACCGACGCCAATGGAAAAGCCACTCTGGTGCTCACGGATCATTCAGCGTCAGGCACCTCGTCGTCCTCGCCAACCATGGTGAACTATACTCCCCACTCCATCACCATCAGCAAGACCGGCTGCACCACCCTGACGTACACCAAAAGTATCAAGGCTACCACCAGCGATTCTCAAGTCCTGCAAGGGAGCGGCTGCTCCTGATGGAGACATGCCTAAGAACATAGGCATGAAACGACTGACCCTTTTCGTTACCTTGCTTGCCTTCCTGGCTGTCCCGCTCGCCGCAGCCCCCGGCGCGAATCCGAACCAAGCAAGTTGCGTGAACTTAAAGGGATTGGCAGCTCGCCGCGCAGGTGTCAAGGTCCTTGCTTAAAAGTGAATAAGTATGAGTTGTATTTCGGGAAGGACACCGAACTCTCAGAGGCTGTTGCGGTAAAGGAACCGACCGCCGACACGAGTCTATGCTCGATCAGAACAGCTCCGGACACGCTGGTTCCGCCCCAACCTACACAACCCGTGCAATTTTCGTCCGGGCTCCAGCCACTTTGCGCAGTGAACTGAAACCCGGTGCAAGTTGAGCTGCAGTTCAAAACGTCGAAAATGGCCACCACCAACTCGGCTGGCTGGTTGGTAACTGGCGAAGGTGCGGTGCTCAGGGTGCAAGGTGCGGTGCACGAGGGTCGGGCCGCCACGGCGGAGGAAACATCCATAGCATTAACAGCGGCCAACCCTGAATACTCCATGATCTGAAGATAAGTGCCACTGACGGTTCCGCTTCCAAATTGGGCGGTGACCCGATTATTTGAACTCGCGACCACGTTGTAAGCGACCCAAAAGTCTGACACGGAGCCGTTGGAATTTGCGGCCGGGTAGCCCGGTACGTGAGTGTAGAGGTTGCCCGCAGTGTCCGATAAATTGGAGAGAGTAAATCCTCCGCTGGACCAGCTGGCCCACACGAAAATAAGATTCCCTGCCGTGTTGGCGTTCAGAAAGGTCTGCGCAATGCACGGTGCCGGTGTGCAGGAACTCCCGCCCACAGCCGGTGGCGCACCCATATAGTATGAGGTAAATGACTGATAGTTGGTTTGAACCAGAGGGGCTTGCGAGACCGGAGGCCCGATAACGCCCGATGGCTGAGTAACAGTCAGAGGCGCCGACGTGGTCATGCTACCCGAAGTGGCGGTGATCGTTGCCGATCCGACACCGCTGGTAGTGACCAGTCCAGAAGCGTTGACGGTCGCGACTGCGGTATTGGAGGAACTCCAGCGGACGGAGCTGGTCAGGTTTTCAGAAGTGCTGTCACTAAAAGATCCAGTCGCGGTGAACTGCTGGATTGCTCCCTGTGGGAGCGAAGCGTTTGCCGGGGTGATTTGCAGAGCAGTTAGAGAGCCTTCGACCAACAGTGCAGTGCTGCCGGAAATCGACCCTGAGGCAGCAGAAATCGAAGATGTGCCGTGGCTGGTGGCGGTAACGAAACCCGAGGTGCTGACCGTCGCCACGGATGGATTGCCAGACGACCAGGTGGCCGAATTTGTCAGGTCTTGGGTGCTGCCGTCGTTGAACACTCCGGTGGCTGTGAACTGCCGGGAGGTGCCCATGGAAAAGGTGGGGCTAGCCGGACTGACCTGTATGGAGGTCAGCGTAGGGGTGCCACCGGTTATGGTGCCTGGGTTACAATGGAACGCCGCCATTGCGGCGCTCCACTGCACACTGACGCTGAATGTCGACGTGCCGGTCACAGCGCCCCCGGCGGCAGCGACAGTAGCGAATTCGCCAAGCGCGAACGCGTTCTCCTGGAGACCAATAAAATTGGTGCCTGGCGCATTCCACGACTGGCCTGAATTTCCAATACCCACAAATACGAAATCGCCTGGAGCTCCGGTCGTAATCGATCCCGCCGTTACCGCGGTGCCACTGCCGCTGCCCGTTGACGCGACATCAAAGGGATTAGTAGTCGCAGCTCCGGAAATCTCATAGACGAACATATCGATCTTGGTGGCCGCCGACATGACAACAACAATCTGGTCGATACCGGCAGTAACATTCGCGGCGTAGAATAGTTGCGTGCTAACCGCGCCGGATCTGCGGGCTGGTCCCGCCGCGCTTATAAACGTATTGCCGAGCGTGTCCGTAACAGAACTGACGTTATTGGTAGTGTCAAACCAATTGACATGGACAATAATCAAGTCGCCAGCCGTGACACTGGTTCCGAACTGAGCGTTGGTGGTCGTGGTCGCGCTGGCCAGCGTGCTCTGCGTCTGCTGAACTACCCCCCAATTGGCCAATGAGGGAAAAGCCGAAAATAGCAGTAGTGCAAGCCCTAATATTGGTTTCCGCATATCTCTCCGTTGCCAGAATTCGCCCTAACTCAAAAGGTTCACTGCTTCGCCGCTACGGTCCCTTCTGCCTGAAGGCAAATAAGTAGGCATCAAAGTTGGGGAAATTGGCTGGTTTCTCGAGGGCAGTTGCCACATACGAACCGATTGACGATACGATTTGGTGTTCAATCAGAACCGCGCCGCTGACGTTGCCGGCCCATCCTTGGCACCCGGTGCACACGGCATCAGGGGTCCAGCCGCTTCCCGCCGTAAATTGCACTGACGAGCAAACATTTCCACAATTAATAAAGTCAAAAATCGCCAAAAGCAATTCCGAGGCCTGCGTGGTGGAAGGCGAAGGCGCGGTAGATAGTATGCAGGGACCGTTACACTGCAACTTCGTGGAATTGACCGATAATACGTCCAACGCGTTGGAAGCAGCGATGCCCGAGAATTCCATGATTTGCAAGTAGGTCGGTTTCGCTGTTCCGCTTCCAAAGAGGCCTATCACTTTGTTATTAACAGCTCCGGGTATATTGTAGGTAACCCAAAAATCGTCGATAATGCCATTGGCCTTCACCGAGGGAAACCCAGGAACATGCGTGTAAACGTTTCCTGCCGTATCGGAAAGGCTCATCAGGCTGAAGCTGTTGGTATTCCAACTGACCCACACAAAGATCATGTTTCCTGCGGTGTTAGCATTTAGAAAAGTTTGAGCAATACACGGGCCAGGAGCACAGGAACTGCCGCCCGACTTGGGCGGATTCTGAGCATACCAAGATGAAGCCCACTGATAATTTGTCTGGGCGAGCGCTCCCTGCACCAGGGGTGTACCGACGACGCCCGGCGGCGACTTGACCGTTAGAGGTGTGGAGCTGACCACACCACCCGAAGTGGCGATGATGGTTGTGGATCCGGCGGTGATCGCGGTGACCAATCCGGACGCATTTACGGTACCAACGCTAGTGTTTGAGGAACTCCAGCTAGCAGAGCCGGTGAGATTTTCGGATGTACCGTCGCTGAAAGTTCCTGTTGCGGTAAACTGCTGTGTTGTACCTGCTGTTACAGATCCATTTCCGGGGGTCAGTTGGAGGGCGCTCAGATTGCCTTCGACCAACATGAGCGTGCTGCCCGAGATAGAGCCCGAACTTGCGGTAATCGAGGCAGAGCCATGCCCCCCCGCAGTGGCAAGACCTGAAGTGCCGACGGTCACTACCGAAGTCTGGGACGATGACCAGGTTGCGGAACTGGTGAGATCCTGCGTGCTTCCATCGCTGAAGCTGCCGGTTGCTGTCAACTGCACCGATTGCCCCATCGACAATGTCGGGCTGCCAGGCGTGACTTGTATCGACGTCAACGTCGGCGGGCCCCCGCCCGTTCCCGCATTACTCCTAAATGCTGCCAAGACCACTGCCCACGGAAAGGTAGATTGGGTGGCCGTCAACGAAGATGTTCCCGTGACGCTGGTGCCCGCGGCGGCTACGGCCTGGTACTCGTCAAGCCCGGTTGGCCCAGCTTGAAGTCCGAAGAAGCCAGAACCTACCGTGTCGCAGGCGAAATGGTGGCCGGTGCCGACAAATACGAACTCGTTCGCTGCACTCGTGGTTGCGGGTGCAGTGGCCACGCTCAAGCCCGTGCCTGTGCCTATGACTGCGACATCGAGAGGCGCACTTGCGGCCGCTCCGGTAATCTCGTAGACAAAAATATTGAGGAAGGCGGTCCCCGAGATCGAAACCGTGACTTTATCCACACCGCCATTTACGTTCGCCGCATAGAACAACTGTGTGCTCAGCATCAGGGTGCTCGTGGAGCTTTGTGCCAACGCCGCGCTGTTATAGGTGTTACCTAAGGTGTCTCCAATCGAACTAACCGCAAGCGTGTTATCACTCCAAATTACGTGAACCAGTAGAAGATCGCCGGGCGTGACGTTGGTTGAAAACTGCGCGGTAACCGTCGTACCCTGGATAAAGGTGCTCTCGGACTGCTGAACTACGCCCCAATTCGCCCACAGTGGACAAGCCGAGAACAAGAGTGCTAGGACTCCGAGAATTGATTTCCGCATGTTCAGCAATGTTTCTCCATTTATTTAGAGCTGCTCCCGCCCAGTCCACACCCCTAATTGCCGCACCAGTCGTACCGTCTGCTAGTTTGGTGCACTTTGAGTGCCATTAGCGACTGAGTTGAATTGTCCAAGAGGAACAAAAGAAAAGGGTTACGTACCTGAATGCAAGCAACAATGCCACGCCAACCTCATATTTCCAATTTCTTGCACACTTACGGAAATACTCTGGCGAAACCATCAAGGTCGCCAGGTGGGCGACTGGCTTACAAGCCAGGACTCCTGAGAATGCCCCGGTTCAGTTGACGTCTTTTTTTGCTCCGGCGCTTCCTCGGATGGTGCCGGAGCCCTGTTGCTCTGCCTGGCCAGCGCGACGGTCCGGTTGGCCCCTGCGAAACCGGCGAGCAAATACCAGTACGGCCTATACAGAGTGTGACTCACCAAGCTGATGACTATCGTGCTGAGAAACATAGCGCTACATGCCATGGCGATCTCATAGTTTAATCTAACGGTGGGATTGCCTTTCATGCGGAGCACAGAATGTATCGCTGTTACGATCTGCACCAAGAAATAAGTAAACACCAACAGCCCAACCAGACCCAACTCACAAGCTACCTGTATCAGTAGGTTGTGCGGATTCATCCACGACCCATGCTCTTTGTGCGAATAAATGAGGCCGAAAGCAGTGCCAAACTGACCGGCGCCGACGCCCAGGACGGGATGATCTGCGAACATTCTCCAACCCGCCTGCCAGATTTCGATTCGATAGGCATTTGAGGGATCTAAGTCGCCTCCCGCCGCATAATTCATCAGGGTCAGGTAGCGTTGCTGATACATCTCGGGCATAGAAATCCAAACAGCAAAACTCAATGCCAGACATACAGCAAAGTAGAGGACTTTATGTCTGGATTTCACTGTGTAGTAGAGAGCTAGGGTGGCCAGCCCCAAAATGGCAATGCGAGATCCCGTGAAGACCATCATGGCAACTGCAACGCCACCACACCCAATCAATATAATCCTTACGAAAATATTTTTGTTGCAGCGGATCTGGGCAATCAGAAAAGGTAGCAAGCTAAGAAGTAATCCAGCCAGTTGATTTGGGCCGCCCGCCACGCTACTGACGCCTTCTGCGCGTTCCAACTTTCCAAGAGCATAAAACTGACCGTGCAAGAAAGAATAGAGGCCGCTAAACGTAAACCAGCCCAGGAGCGCAACCTGAAGCCAAAGAAATTTATTGAGCTGGCTATTGTAATCAATAAGGCCGGTTACCAGGAAGAGCAACGCGATGACCTTCGCCATTTCAATCGTAGAGTCCAGCGCTCCTCCCCTCCAGATAGAGAACGGCACCGATAAGCAGGCCGCGCCGAAAAGGAGGACGGAAGCCACGAGGATACGGTTAGAGAGGAGCGAAGCGGTAGGAGTGGAGAATCGATGGATAGCAAAACCCAACAACAATACCGTCGCATAGACCAGCTCGACCCGGAACGGCTCGAGGGAAGCGATTAGCTCCGCGGGCTGCAAAAAGTGAATGGCCACCAGAACGATCAGGCCCAGGAAAGGGCGGAAGACACCAGCTACCGCAATCGCGAGGGAGATCGCGATCGCGAATAGAACTATGGGGTCATTGACACTCATTGTGATTCAAGGTCTGCCTTCGTAACCTGTCTCGAGACCAGGGCGCTGCAAAATCCCGTTCACGTGTACTGCCGGGCTCTTTACATACGAAATGCAAAAACGGGTCTTGCCATTTCTTTCGCGTTCGATTTCGGAAACTTGCTCAAGTTTCCAGCGAACATCGTCTGGGAAAAACTTCTTCAAGTTTCCGAGCAAGAGGTCGATATCATTTCTACTGAATTCCGGCCCGGGAACGAAACGTACTCGAAACTCTTCTAACGTATCTTGGATAACTTGCATCTTCTTCAACCCTGGGCATACCTGGATCACACGATTCTGAAGCGAGATGCCCGGAACGACGTCGCCATTCGGGAGATAGAACACGTCCATTGTTCGACCAGTGATCTGCCGTATCATTGGATAGCCTCGTCCGCAAGCACAGGTTTGCGGACCGAGCAAAGTGCAATCGTTGATGCGATAGCGGATCAGAGGCATACCATCGTTCAGAAGATCGGTAACTAGGATTTCGTGGAGTCCATCCACCTCGGCACCTTTGACCGGCAGAAATTCCACGTAGGCTGCAGCGGGATTTACATGCATCCCTACGTGAAGTTCACATTCTGCGGCAATTACGCCAAACTCGCGGGTACCGTACATTTCGAAGACCTTGCAACCCACAGTCTGTTCGATGACTTTCCGCTGATGGGCAAGCAGCGGTTCAGCAATCGTTATCACAGTCGCTGGACGATGAAAGGGACGGCGGGAAGACTGCAAATATTCACAGAACATAGAAATTGGGCTGGGATACCCATAGAGAACTTTTGGACGAAAATCGTTGAGCGAGAGGCGATAGGATTCTAAAATCTGCTCGTTGAATAGTGAAGTAGGAGCCCAAATGCGCCGCATCACAAGACGGTCGAACAGGCGCCACCTTAACGTAGGATTCTGACTGTAGTCCGAACGCGCGCCCCAAACCATGAATACTTTGTCGCCAGGATGATATCCCGCCCAGCCGTTGAAACACAGGTGAACGGCGACTTTCTCCTGCACGGAATGCAGGCTCCTGGCGATCGGAACGGGCGTGTCCGTGGTGCCACCGGTCGCGGCGCGAAGCAGCTCTTCCGAGCGGTAGTTCTGCGAGCACAGGTCATTCAAATTGTTTCGAATATCGTCGCGGGTTAACGGAGGAATTCGTGCGAGGTCCGCTGGCGACTGAATTTCTTCGAGACGAATTCCAGCAGAGTCAAAGCGCCGTCTGTAAAAAGGGCTGGAGTCATATGCGTGATTTAGAAGCTTGAGGAGCGCCTGCCATTGGTGGCTGCGGTTTTCTTCCAGAGAGAAGCTCTCTAGCTGCCGATAACGATTGACACGCTCAGCAATACCTTGGTGGCTCCTGCGTTCAACAACGGGAGAAACGAATCTCAAATAGGCCCTGTTAAACCAGCCCGGTTGTTGCGCCGATTCCATCATGTTCTACCTTCCGTTCTCGAAGCCGTTCTCTCTTGTGGTGCGTCATTGCGGAGGCCAGCCGGGTCTTGGTGTAAACGGCCTGACCCGACGGTCGCTGCCGTGAAGCTTCCAAGGCCGTGCGTTTGAGGGCACCGCGAGATGGTCACGCGCGTCTTGCCAGACGGTTCCGGTGCGATGTGGGGTACCCATTCCACGGAGTGGCTCATGCCACCACCGAACATCTTCGGCACCTGTCCTTCAAGGAACTTCTCGGCGGCAACCGTGTCTCGACCAGACGCAATCAGACGGAAGTGAAGATGATCGCATGTTTCCTGAAAGATTTGCGCCTGCCGGACTCCAGGGAGCTGCGCTATAAGATAAGTGTTGACGGCCACGCCGGAGAGCCAGCGGCCGTCCGGTGTGTGCACGAAGTCGGTCACGCGCCCGGCAATCATTTGCATGCGCGGCAGGCCGCGGCCACAGGAGCACACTCCGTCCATCGGCATTCCCATATCGCCAATACGATAGCGGATAAAGGGCATTGCTTCGTTGGTGAGATCGGTGACCAGAATTGCGCCGACCTCATCAGGCCGTGCGTGCCGATCCCCCAACACAAATTCAACGAGCAGATTCTCTGCCGCGATATGCAATCCTTCGTGGGCTTGGCATTCGGAAGCGATGACGCTGAACTCACGGCACCCGTAACGGTCAAATGTGCGGCAGCCAAGGACGTCTTCGATAAATTTGCGCTCGTCCGGCGTCAAGCACTCCGCGGAGGTAATCGCTGCACTAATCAGTGGGGGTGCGATTCCCTGCTTTGAAATATATTCGGCGAAAAGCAGCAAGGACCGGGAATAAGCCTGCAAATAGCGAATTTTCTTGGCTCGGAGCTCATCCAGGAACAAACCCAAGCTATGTTCTTTGACGTCGAAGGTATTCAGCAGAACGTGCCGATAGAGCAGCGCGTTGCGGAGACGCCCTCGAGTCGTCTGGTCCGCCCGTTCATTCGGGTGACCCCACAGAATCCCCAAACGTTTGCCGACGTTCCATCCCGTCCAGCTGTCATGACGCAGCGTTGTCGCTTTGCGCGAGGCCCAGCGGAACTTCGAGACCTTGAAAGCCACCGGGCTTCCTGTCGATCCGCCGGTGAAGTTGTCCTCGTAACTATCCGGCGGAACGCCGCGGGCAAGCAGAGTGTCCTGATTTTGCTGAAGGTCCTCGCGGGTCAGCACGGGCAGCTTGAGGATGTCAGAAGGATCTCGAAGGTCCTTGGGAGAGAGGCCAATCTCCTGGAACTTTCTTGCGTAATAGGGGCAGCGCTCAAAGGCAAGCCGTACAATCCTCTGAAGCTTTTGCCATTGAAATTCGCGGATCCGTTCAGGCGACCAGAATTGAGTCTTTTCGTATTCTTTGAAGAAAGACCACAAGTTTGGGTGATTGCGCCTGGCCCAAATCGGGTAAGTGCAGTGGCGAATTACCTGCTCCATAGGATCGATCATGTCGGACTCACAGAGTTCTGGAAGCGAAGGCGTAGTCCCAGACAATAATTGCCCATGATACGTTTCTCACTATCAGTAAAGAAACCGCCGATCCATAAGATTGTCGGGAACAGCAGCAGAATAGCAGCGCGCCCAAGCAAGCCGGGGACCAGCGACGCAACGGAAATCAGATTTCCAGCTAGATAAAGGCCGATGCCCATCGCTGTAAGCGCGCCGATTCTGCCGAACTCGTAGTCGATGTAGTAGACTCGCTGCGCAAAAATCAATGTGACCACGCTGAAGATCGCAAACCCGCCCAAGGTTGCCCACGCAGCACCCATCATGCCATAGTGCGGGATTAGCCCCCAATACAGCGCCGCCATCGCCACGGAACTTATCGCAAGAATAATCGGCTTATAGAAGGTGCGCTTCGTGACGTAGAAAGAAGCGTCCATCACCATCGTCCAGGCGTAAAAAAGATAGGCAATGCCAACCACAGGAATAACTTGGCTGGCAGCGGAATAGGCGGGCGGTGCCATAATGCGCACCAGATACGGCCCGAAAAGAGAGAGCCCCAACATTGAGGCAGTACACGCCATGAGCAGGAGGGTAGCAATTCTACCCATTTCACGCGGACCGTCGCTCCGCCCGGAGATGTCTACCATGGTGACGCTCCAGATTTTGCCGAAAGGCATGATCACCAACAGCATCGACATCATCCCCAGTTTGTAGCCCAGCCCGTAGAAGCCCACCTCGGCGGGAGACCTGAAGGCATTTAGAAAATAGCGGTCGCCATTGTTGAAGAAGAATCCGATGGCAGAAGCCGGGAGGAGTGGCAGGCCAAAACGGAGCATCTCCCACATTAGGCGGGTATGGAACGCGCGGCCTGTGCGCGAGAACATGTACGCGAGCAGCCCGATTGAGAAAACGCTTGTGTGAATCAAGGTGGCCCATAGGACGCCCATCAGCCCCAGCCGAAACCAGTAAACCAGAACGAGATTAAGAACAATCGCGAGCAGCAAGCGGGAAACGTGAGCAGTCACGTACAAACTCGAACGCAATCCGGATTGCAGGTTAAGAACCGCCATCTGAAAAAGCATCTCAAAATAGGTCGCGGCCAGGATCAGAACCACGGCACTTTTGTAGGACGACGTGTTGAAGAGCGTCCGGGACATCTTCCCGGCCCCGGCCAGCAACACTAGAGTCACGACCAAGCCGACCACAAGTAGGAACTGCACCGCCGTACTGTATATGCCCTTTTGAAGGTGGGGCTCGTCTTTTTTCATCTGGTAGAAGGTGGTTAACGCGGAAGCCAGTCCAAGGGAAAGCACCACCCGCAAAATTTCCTGGCTCCGGTTGAGCAGTTCGAGAACGCCAAACTCCAAAGGACTAACGCGGTGGGTGTAGATCGGCACCATTAGCGCGGGCAAAAGATTCATTAGTATCACGCCGAACCCGTATACTAAGAAATGTCGCCCCCACGGTTGATCCCCCACAAGGTTAGCCCCTTTTTGGTAGCCGGTGTTTAGCGTGACATTACGAGCTGCACCGCACGCAAATGTTTCGTTTGGAGCCATAGGGATCATCTGCGCGAGTGTGCAACCTCCCTGACATCGAAGGACAGCGCACGAGGCTCATTGAATTCTCGATGGAATACATCTGATATCGTGCCAAATCGAAAATTCCTCAGTAGCGAACCCACCTTGTGCTCGGCGCTGGCCAACCCTGAGTACTGCCGTATACGAGTCTTGAGGTCAACGGCCAGCCGCGGCTGGTGCGGATCAAGTTCCCACGGATGCATATATACGACGGCGGACCTAGCATCTCTTGTGTTGAACCTGGATAGCCCCCATCGCAGGTAAGCGTAAGGGAAAAGACGAAGGTATCCGCCTCCTCCGCACGGAAAATTGCTGCCGCCGATGCGAATCGTGGCGATGGGGAGTTCCAGGATCGCCCCATTCGCGGTTCTGTAGGGAACGCGCGGAGCGTCGGGATTGCCATAGAGGTCGTGACGGATGGGATGAACGCTGGAATCGAAACTAAATCCCAGTTCCGCAAGGATGTCGAAGGCCCACTCTGTATCCTTGATTAGCGAGAAACTTGGAGCGCGGTACCCGCGGACACGAATGCCGCCAGCATCCTCGATGGCGGCTTTGGCGCGCAGCGTATCCTCTCGAAACTCGCTGCGTGAGAGACGATATACGGGTCGGTGCCAATAGCTGTGACACGCTACTTCGTGCCCAAGCTGCACGGCATCGCGGACAAGAGCCGGGAAATGCTCGGCTACCCAACCCAGGAAAAAGAAGGTGCCGCGGACGTTGTACTTGGCCAACATTTCGAACAGGCGATAGGTATTGCTCTGTACGCGCGAGGGCATCTGATTCCAATGCTCACGCGAGACGAAGCTGCTCATCGCCTCGGTATGGAAATAGTCCTCCACATCCACCGTGAACGCATTCAATGGCGCCGTCTTATTGCCGGAGGAAAAAGCTAGATGAAATCTAGCTGCCGTGTCCACTCCCGAGGAAGATCGCTGGCCACCCAGAGATAAGTGAAATGGGACGTGACTGGTCTGAGTGCAAGAAGATTGCTTCAGACCATCCGTAACTACGTGGGACTCTTCTTTGAGGATCGCCTGCTTCGAAGACCCCCGCCGTCTCGCCGGCTGGACCGCCTCAACGAGAAAGCCGAAGCCCAATCCGAAGTGAACGACTGGATAGACCACGGGCGCTATAAACAAGTGGCGCCAACCATTTCGAATTCCGAGCCAAACCGATGAAGCTATCACTACCGCGGCGTATGCACCGAGAGTAGACATAAAGATCGAAGCAAAGAACCTCGATCCGAGGGTGGCAAGTCCACTGAATATGACCCAAACTATGAAAAAGGCCGGTATCATTTGGGCTACAGAGAGCGCTTCTCGGTGTATGCGGGCAAAACGATACCGGCCCCTGCCATATCGAACCATCTGCTTCCACAAGCTCGAAAGTGTATTGCGAGGCCAGTATTGAATAGTCAACCGCGGGCTGATGTACGAACGCAGACCCGCGCGGGCCACGCGGTAGTTAAACTCCACATCTTCGCAGGCATCGAGTTTCTCGTTATAGAATCCCACGAGGTCAAAAACTCTGCGGCGGTAGCTTGCGCCCGAACTGATTGGATTAATGTAGCCTTCGAGGTCCATCGAAAAAATGGTCGAGTCAAGGCCATGACCGATGGTGCTGGCCCTGACAGCAGCGACGACTTCTTGAAACCCGTCATTGCCGGGCGCGTCGAGCGGCTGGGGCCGACAAAGGCAGTCTGCACCGGTGGTCTGAAAAATATCCGCAGTATCCAGCAACAGCTGGCGACTCGGTATCCGGCAGTGTCCGTCAATGAACACAATCAGCTCGCCCGAGCTGTTGCGCACGCCGACATTGCGCCCCGCACTCGATAGCTTGCCAGGATTCGAGAGCAGTTTAATCCGCGTTTCAGAAACCTTCGAAACCTCCTCGACTACACGTACCGTGCCATCAGTGGAGTCGCCGTCCGCGATCAGAATCTCGTAGCGGTCTCTCGGATAATTCTGAGCGAGCAAGTCTTGTAGGACAGCGCGGAGATGCAACTCTTCGTTCCGCACAGGGATGATCACGGATATGAACGGAAGGGAGTCCGTTCTGATTGTCGTCGAGAATGTTTGTCCGAAACTTGCCGAAATCGCAGGAGAATGTTGCCCAGCGTCCTTCCTCTCTGGCTCTGCCGGAAGAACCGAGAGACCAAGGCTCTGGCAATAGATTGCAAGCAAAGAATCCCGCTGCCGAATAGGCGAAAATCTTGTCTCCACCCATTCTTGGCCAGCTTTACTCAATGCTGAGGCAAGTCGAGGATCTCGCAATACTGTCACTAACCCGCGAGCCATCGCGGCAGAATCTGCTGGAGCCACAAGAAGACCTGTTTCCCGGTCCTTAATTAACTCCGGCACGCCGCCAACAGCCGTAGCAACCACAGGGGTACCGGCAGAGAGGGCTTCCAAGATTGCGTTGGGGATGCCTTCCGTAAGCGAGCAATTGACCAGAACGCTGAAAGCCTTAAACCAGGGAGAGATGTTTTTCTCAAAGCCTTGCAGCTGGATGATCTTCTCGAGGCCGAGCCGCTTGATCTGGGCTTCTAGGTTTGCCCGCTCACGACCTTCTCCTAGAAGCACGAATCGAATCTCGGGAAACTGGTGAACCAGTTGAGCTGCAGCATCCACTAGATACCGCTGTCCTTTCTCGATGCTGAGCCGCCCGACAGCTCCAATCAGGAGAGTGTCAGGCGGAAACCCAAGTTGGGCTTTATGCGCCGCGCGCAGACCCTCTGATGCGGGGCTGACGGTCCCTACCATTGCGTTGTGAACAACCGTAATACGGGACCGCAGCTGGGAGTTGCGGCCAAGGATTTTTGCCTGCGCCTCAGAGACGCAAACGATGTGATCGGCAAGGCGAAGAGCCCGACGTTCCAGAAACTCGTATACCCGGACACGAGGCGTTTCTCCGGTCCAGCCCCTGCAAAAGGCGATCTGCGGTACCGCCGCGATGCGCTTGGAAAGAGCGCCAATGGTAGTCGCTTTGAAACCGTGGGTGCACAATAGCTGAATTCGCTCGCGCTTCAAAAAGGACGCGAGCTCTCGAACAGCGCGGAGATCGAATTTCCTGGAAAACTTAGACTGGTATGTAGCCAATCCAGATTGCTCGGCTTCCTTGAGGATTTCTGGGCTTTCCGCCTGGTCTCGGAACGATCCGACATAAACTTCAACCCCTGCCTCGCGGACGTCCAAAGCATGATGCAGAATCTGTTTTTCTGGGCCGCCTACGAAGTTGCTGGCGAGCAGGTGAAGCACTTTGATTTTGCTTGCAGCCATTAGCGCTAACTCACCCATCTCAAGACCTGAACACGGCACTTGCGTCTCGCCGATTACCCTGCCGTTCGGGCAGCGATGTCTTCGCGAGGATGCGAACAATGCGCTCAGCGGCATGACCGTCCCCGTAGGGATTGCGGATTTGCGTCATGTGCTTATACAACTCAGGCTCGCGAAGTAACCGCTCAGCTTCCGTGATAATTTGGTGCGGGTCAGTCCCTACCAACTTTGCGGTGCCCGCTTCTATCGCCTCAACGCGTTCGGTGTGTGCACGGAGCACGAGCACGGGTTTGCCCAGCGAGGGTGCTTCTTCTTGGATCCCGCCAGAGTCCGTCAAGATCAAGAAACTGCGTTTCATCAAATGCACGAACTCCGCGTATTCCAGGGGCGGAGTGAGTTCAAACCGGGGGAGATCCCCTAGTTCTCGTCTAACCGGAATCGTAACGTTCGGGTTTGGGTGAACCGAATAGATCACCCGCACGTCAGGATTGCGCGCGACTAATTCGCGGAGCGCCTCGCAGACACTCAGCAGGTCTTCGCCAAAACTCTCTCTGCGATGAGCGGTAACAAGCAGGATCCGCTCGCCTGTTGCTTGCGCGCAGCCTTGGTCCCCATGCCCATCTCGTCCGGCAATTTCGAGTAAAGCGTCGATACCTGTGTTCCCGGTGACATGGATTGTCGTTGAGGCGATGCCCTCGTTTAGAAGGTTCTGCCGTGCTTGCTCAGTAGGGGCGAAAAGGAGATCCGAAAGCTGGTCGACGAACCGTCGATTGATTTCTTCCGGAAAGGGATTAAAGCGATCCCTGGTGCGTAATCCTGCTTCCACGTGCGCAATTGGAATGCGCTGATAGTATGCCGCCATCGCAACGGCAAGCGCGGTCGTCGTGTCCCCTTGCACAATGACCCAGTCAGGCTGAAAAGCCAGCAAATCCTCTTCCACTTCGCTCAGGATGCGGGCCGTCAGCCCTCCGAGGTGTTGGTTCGCCTGCATGACTCTCAAATCACGCGCCGGCTTGATGTGGAACAAATCCAAGACCTGGTCAAGCAACAGACGATGCTGGCCAGTTGCCACTACGCGTTGGTTGACGTTCGGTTCTCGATCCAGTGCGTGTATCACCGGCGCCAATTTAATGGCTTCAGGCCTGGTCCCCAGCGCGACGTAGACTTTAAGCGGATTCATGAGGATTTCCGTTCGCGCAGGGCGCCTTCGATATATCCCTCTAAAGTGCTCACCCGAGCTTCCCAGCTTTCCTCGGCAGCAAGTGCAAACCGCTGCTCCCGGCGCTTGGGTTCGCGATCTTGCAGGGCTACCTTCACTTGGTCAACAAAATCATCCGGCGTGCTGGCTTGATATAAAACGTTCGCATACGGCGCCAAGTCAGGCAACGGAGTTGACACAACTGGCAAGCCAAGTGCTAAATACTCCAGCAGCTTCAATGGATTGACGTAAGCCGTGAGCCGGTCCTGCCGAAAGGGAATCAGACCCACATCAAAATGGGCTGCATAGCGAGGTAGCTCTGCATACGTGCGCATTCCCAATCGGTGCAGATTAGGCAGACCTTTAGACACAGGGAAATCAATCCACTCAGGTCCGATCAGCACGATCGAGGCCTCAGAGAATGCCTGGCACACACGCTCGAGAATTTCCGTATCTACCCACGGCGCCAGAACTCCATGGAAACCTAAGATGGGACGTGGCAGATCTCTCAGTTCCTCCGGCACCTCTCCGAGTGGTTGGACGGCCGAATGGAAATGCTCGAAGTCCACGCCGTGAGGCAATAGAACAGCGGGAGTCTTACTGCCGTTCTTTTCTTGCAGTAGATTTCTCGAGGTGACGAATATCAAATCCGCTTGAGACAACATAGCCTGCTCTAGCTCTTCCAGATAGTCGGCATAGACATTGGGCATAGCAGAATATTGGTCCATCACGTAATAGATTAGGAGGCGCTCACCGAGACGGCCAACGGCTTCTGCTCCAAACGGCAACGCAACGAACAGAATGGGGTTCTCAAAATTGTTCACCTTTATCTGCTCGCGCAGCCCGCCAATCAATTGACGCTTGTTCCAGCTACGAATCGGTCCGACTGGCAGGAACGGAATCGATACAGGAGAGCAAAAGTGAAGGTTGGAAGAGACCCCATGGTGCGTGTTGCCATTCGAGGAAAACCACAATCGAAGTTTGGCCCATGCACGGCTCGCATCATCCCTGCTCCAACTGGGGCGGCGATGGCAGAAGGTGTTTGCATAAAGAACAGGGCGAGTTTGGACAAGCCGGCGCGTAAGGTGCTGCACGCTCGTTGGATGCAGTCCCCACTCGTCTCCAACTACGACCATTGGCTGCTTCATTCCCATCACTTTGGTCCCCGCAGTCGGTTCCCGTTCTCTTTGCTCTTCGCTGGCCGACCCTGTTTGCCCAGTGGCGGAGTTGCTCTGGTTTTTTGGCCGTCAAAAGACGAAGAAACCCTGCCGATCGATCGATACGGGGCTGTCAAGAAGAATTCTTGAATCCGCCGACAGGAAGAGTTCGATTGGAACTGAAAGGAGCCGTCTAGCTTTTCCACCATGACTCAACGGGCTCCCACACCGAATAAAACCGTCTTGATAGTCTGAAAGATGATCAGCAAGTCCAGCGCCAACGACATATTCTTGATGTAGTATAGGTCGTAACGCATCTTCTCCTTCGATTGCTCCAATGATGCGCCGTAGCCGCAGCCAATTTGAGCCCAGCCGGTGATTCCCGGACGCACGATTTGACGCAAGTAGTAGTATGGGATTTCTTTCTTAAGCCAGGCGTCAAACTCTGGCCGCTCCGGACGCGGACCTACAAAATTCATATCGCCTCGAAAAACGTTCCATAGTTGAGGAATTTCATCCACGCGAGTGACGCGAAGGAATCGTCCAACCGGTGTGATGCGTGGATCGCTGTCGCTGGCCCACGTCGGACCTGTATCTGCCTCGGCGTCGGCGCGCATCGTCCGGAACTTGTAACAGTTAAAAGCGATGCCATCCTTTCCCACACGCTTCTGGCGATAGAAGGTTGGTCCCCGAGAAGTGAGTTTGACCAACAAGGCTACAAGAGGTATGAGCGGCAATACTGCTATCAACAAGACCAATGAGACAACGATGGCCATCAATCGCTGTACCACAAGAACAGCAGGCTGCAACCGAAAGCCGTCCGAGAAAATCAGCCAGCTTGGATGCAGTTGATCGACCTCGATTTTTCCCGAGATTCGTTCGAGGAGCCTGCCTCCATCATCGACTTGGAACCCTTTGAGGCGCAAATCCAATAGTTCTCGCACTGGCATCGTGCTGCGTCGGTCTTGTAGCGCGACAACGATTCGCTTGACCCGCCTCTGGGCGATTAGCGAACCAAGATCCTCCGGCATTCCGAGCAACGGAAGCCCGTTAAGATTCGAGCCTGAGCTCTCAGACGTGCCGACGTAGCCGATCAAGTTCATACCCAGTTCGCGACGATTCCGGATCTCCTGAGCTAGTGAACGGGCCAAAGGACCTTCGCCCAACAGAATGGTCGGATCCAAGAAACGTGCAGATCTATTCAGAGCAAAAAACGCCTCGCGCGAAGCGGTCAGAGATATGCCCACGAGGACGATTCCAATCAGAAAGATCCCGCCTCCTAGTTGAAGCGGGGGAAAAAAGTAATACAGGACCGCGAATATCAGACAAACGACCCCCAACACGACAATTAGCCGCGTCAGTACTTCGCGAGGATTGCTGATAACCACAGAATCGTAGAGGTCGAAATAGTACAGACAAATGAGGCACACCGCGGAAACGATAGCAACCTTTAGGAACCCCCGTTGATAGCTCAGCGCCAATTCAGCATCGATGCCGAACCGCAAGAAGACCGCTGCCACCATCGCCAGGAAAATGAAGACGGTCTCCGTGAGTACCAGGAGCAGTGTTCGCCCGGGAATATAGGCATCGAATAGTTTAACCACGCTCTGAACCCTTTTCACTTGAAGGCTTCTCGTCCTTTGGAGGATCTTCAACGTGATCGACTCGCGCGTAACCGTAGTAACTATGGTGGTGGTTTCCCGTTTCCACCTCACCGTTCATCACCACCCCGGCGATATAATCCCCTTCAAGAGTCGCGACGGCTTGCTGTACACCGTCGGCTGGTGTTACTCCCATCCGCGTCACCAACAAACACCCATCAACTAGATTGGCCAAGTGGGCAGTGTCTGCGAACAATGTGATCGGCGCGGTATCCACCACAACCCAGTCAAACGCCTCCCCCATCCGCTTAAGTAGCTCACCCATACGACGCCCTTGGAGTAACTCCCCGGGCGACGCTGGGCAGCGTCCACTTGGCATGTAGTAGAGACTCCAAGGATCAAGTCGTCTAATGGCCGCGCGCTCGTCGATTTCTCCTTGGATACACTCCGCCAGGCCGGACATCTCTTCCAAACCGAAAACTTCGTGCGCGCCGGCACCTCGTAAATCCGCGTCAATGAGCAAAACTCGTCGTGACATCTTGGCCAGACTAAAGGCTAGGTTGACCGCCACAAAGGTCTTGCCTTCTCCGGGAACGGCGCTCGAAACAAGAAGCTTTCTAAGGGAACGCTCTGCGCGTAGTTTCTGCAGACGATGCCGCAGAACCCTGAATCTCTCTACTCCAGAAGTGGGGTTGTCCTCGGAAGTCAGGATGTGTTTGTCAGGCGTGATCCTCGGTGAAAGACGCTCCACGTTTTCAAAGCTGGCCGGGAGCTCTTCCCGAGGCGCACTTGATTGCTTCACTCGCGGTGCGTGCGGCTGCGGCATCGGCAAATTGGTTTCCGTTTTTTCCTGCTCCGACTTACGCAGGGCGTCGAATATCCGGCTCACTTTTTCTCCCTAACTCCTGCTGGAAATCGTTTCAAGATGACAAAGTCACGACCGCGAAATGTTCGAAACATTTGGAACCACCGTTCACCAGGCAATCCGCCAGGCTTTGACTCAGATCGTCTTTCGACGCCCTGAATGGGTCCGCAGCTGAGCGAGTTACTTCTGACACCCAACTGAGCTCCAATGACTCGCGTATTGTTCTAACGCCAAACCGGTACATGCTCAGCTCAATCTATACGTGTAAATTGCGACCGCTAAGGAAACCAAAGCGAACAAGGCCACTGCGCTAATTTCAAACACCTGGCGCAGCTTCTGCGACTGCTTCTCCTTCACCGTCTGGAGCACAGGAATTCGCACTAGGATTGGCAGGGTGGTCTGTTCTGCTATTTCCTTCTCGCTATGCAACGTGTTGTCCATGAATTCCCTCACCCCCGCTGTGCCAATGCCTGCGCAGAGTCCGAAAATCCATCCTCCCAGCAGAATGAGAGGACGGTTGGGCTTAAATGGCTTGTCGGGCAAGGAAGGAGGATCGATGATACGAAACTGTTCACCTTGCTGCCGCTTTTCAAGATTTGTAGCCAATTCCGATTCCAACTCCTTTTGCAGCAGCGACTGGTAGTATTCGCGAGAATTCTGGTAATTCCGTGTAACTTCGGCAAGCTGCTGTTCTCGGACCGGCGTGAGACTCAGACGAGCGCGAACATCTTCGACCTGCTTGTGAAGTTTTTCCGCTTGCTGCTTGTCATTTGCAATTTCTGCTTCAACCGCTTTAAGGCGGCTTTCTACCTCCGCCAGTGCTGGTTGGTCGGCCGCGCTTGCAGTTGACGTTTCGCTGTTTGCGCCCTTGGGGGTAGCAGTCGAATCTGCCGGACGACTCTTCACCTGCTCCCATTGAGCTATTTGCTCTTTCACTCTCTGGACGTCCGGGTGCTGGGGCGTGTATTTCGCTTCGAGCTCCGCCAATTGCTTTCGTAGATCACGCAGCGCAGTGTCTGCAGCCGGGAGGGACGGAGCTGTTCCGTTCCCAGCCTCTGTCCCGGAGGCTTGCGCCATTGCTTGATATTCCGAGCGCAGCGATTGAAGATAAATTTTTTGTTGCTCGGCCCGGCCCACGGAGTCTGTGATGGATTGCATTTGCAGCTCAAGGCTGTTAAGAATCTGCAGATTGCTCTGCTCTTGTTGAGGGAGCTCTCCGAGATAACGCATCTTGTACTGGCGCAGTTGTTCTTCTTGCGCTTCGAGATCTTTGCGCGCTTGCTCTAGTTGACTCTGAAGGAAGTTGGTAGTGCTCATCGACTGCTGGGCACGAGATTCGAGACTCTTCTCAATGAATAACGAAGTCAGCTCATTGTTCACTTGCTGCGCAACGTGCGGATTCTCGGCGGAGAAATAAATGCGGAAAGCCGTGGACTGATCATCTCTGCCACCTATTGGCGCTAACTGTATGGTGATGTCTGTCCGCATCCGATCCACAATCTCATCCATCGTCTTGCGGGCACGCTCCTTGGAATACAGGTTGAATTGCTTTATTAGACTCTCGAGACGCGTGCGGCTAAGAATCTCCTGCGTCATGCTCTGTAGGCGGCTGTCGACGTCTGTCACCACATTTGGCGTCACATATTTCGCTGGTACTTTTTGCTGCTCCACCACGATCATCGCTTCTGACCGGTATACCGGTGGCCACAATAAGGCGACTCCAAACGCCATGACACCGATCGCGAAAAGGGGACCGAGCATCCACCAACGCCTGCGGATGGCGATTTCTTGATACTTTTTCGTGTCAAACGGTTTTTGCTCGTTGTAGTCCTCTATCACTGGTCACCTTCCCGAGCCGATCTCCTGAAACTGCGCACTTTCTTTTCCGGGCCGCATTCTCAGTCCTCCTGTGGCCTGGCATCTCCAGCATCGCGGGGCTGAGTTAACAAGTGCCATTTTTCTTTCGCACCATTCTCGATCCACCAACTGCACTACCGTCTGACGAGGCCTGTGCGGGCACCCGCGAAGAACAACTGCGTTTTGGGGGCATTCCCCCCTGCTTGATCTTGTAGAGGAGAGCGCGATAACTGATGTTCAAGCTTCGCGCCGCTCTTTTTCGATTCCATCCGTTATTTTCGAGCGCCTTTAGAATGACTCGTCGCTCCAATTCAAATGCAGCCTGCCGGGTTAACTTTTTAAGGGATATATTTCCGTCTGCCGTCTCTCCCGGTTGGAAATCAGCGGAGAGTTTCGTCAACAGCTCACTCCCTATCACCTGCTCAGAACCCAATATCACGTAGCGTCGAATCAAATTCTCGAGTTCGCGGATATTTCCCGGCCACTGATATCTCTGCATCAGTTCGATTAGTTGAGGCGAAAGGGTGCGTATCGCCGTATTGTGTTTGACTCCAAAGGAGCGCAACAAATAATCCGCAATCTCAGGAATGTCTCCTGCCCGCTGCCGCAAGGGAAGCAAATCGATGACGAAACCATGAATACGATATAGGAGATCGACTCGAAATCGTTCGGCCTCGACCTCGGCTTCCAAGTCTCGATTGGTGGTACAAATCACATGCACCTTGACATTCTTGGCTCCCTGCGGACCAGTTCGGCTAAACTGCCCTTCTTGAAGGACCTGTAACAGCTTGGTCTGCAAGTGGGGGTGTAAATCGGAAACCTCGTCGAACAACAATGTAGTTCCCTGGTCTGACCCGACACATTCGGCCTCAGAGCTCGAGGCTTCAGCAAACGCTTTCATAAGTTCGTCCTGAGTGAGACTCCCTGGAAGCGCTGCACATTTAATCTTGACGAACGGCCCGTTCTTCCAACGTGAGTGCGAATGGATCGCGATCGCAAATACTTCTTTCCCCGTGCCGCTCTCCCCTCGAATCAGGACGGGTACATTGGAATCTGCTATTTTTTCGATTTTGCGTCGGACATCCTGCATTGCCACCACACATCCAAAGAGCACAGGGTCGGGGATCCTGTCCAGATTGACCAGTTGGACGTGTTGAATCGCGGCCACAAAGCCTCCTTTCTGTTCTCAGTGCATTACCTGGAGCGGCAGAATGATGAGGGCACTCCGAGTGCCAAATCTTTGCACCTCGCCAGGTGGGGCGGGTAGGTTCTGGCTCCTTTGCAAGTCTTGTAAGCTACTGATAGTAAAAGATATGGATGCTCACTCAAGGTAGGTCGTTCGGGGGCTAATTCCGACGGAGATTCCAGATTTAAGGAAAAGGTTTTCACACACTAAGAAGGCACCTTCCGTCAGACAGCGGGCTGGAAACCATTGACAGCTACCACAATCAGCAACACGGGATATGGTCGGCCTCGCCGTGGCAGGTTCAGACGGATCATCCTGTGCACCACTTTTTGTTCTTAACATGCTTATTTTCATAACTTTACGCCGTTGTTGCAAAGCTCAAAAGCGACGAGCTTCTGATGGCCAGGAACGCATGGAACACTCACGATCTCGTATGGACTTCAAAATAAAAGACTTATTCTTCATTCTCGAGTGTGGCGAGCGTGAGCTCCCGGAAGCGTTGGTTGGCAGATCAAATGCTGTTGTCTCCCCGGCCGGCGTTCAGGTCATAATGCTACTGTCTCGAGGTTTTGGACGATAAAGAGAGATGGATACTTTGAAGAGCTGCGGGGAATCAGTTTTGAACGTGCGACCCTCTGCCGAAGCAGAGGAGAAGAGGGTTGTCGCTTATTTTGAATCTACCGCGCTCAATTGGCACACAATGTACTCCCGCGCGGACTTGTGGGGAGAGATCCATCAACAGCGACTCGCGCGGTTTCTGGCTTGGGTGGACGAGCTAAGTCTGCCGGAAGGAACTCGGGCAGGCGATATCGGCTGCGGCGCCGGACTAGCAACCGTCGCTTTGGCTCAGCGCGGCTTTTTCGTCGAAGCCACCGATGTCGCTTCTTCAATGATTGAGTTGGCTCAGAAAAATGCAAAGACCGCAGGCATGACACATCGCGTTCACGCCGATGTGGGCGACATCTACCGCCTGGGCTTCCCGGATGAAGAGTTTGGACTGGTGCTTTCAATCGGAGTAATCCCCTGGCTGCAGTTTCCCGCTCAAGCGATCGCGGAGCTCGCCCGTATTCTTAAGCCAGGCGGCTATCTTCTCTTCACCGCGGACAACCGCTGGCGTCTTGCGCGTCTACTCGATCCTTGGACCTCGCCTTTTCTCAGTCCGGTGAAACTATTGCTCAAAAAGATTTTCTCTGTCTCTCGCAAATCTCCGACGGCGCAAAACGGCGCAAATTCATATCGACATTCAATTCACGAGGTCGACGCCTTTCTTGCCAAGGCCGGGCTGGAACGAGTGCGCCTCCAGATGCTTGGGTTCGGACCATTTACGTTTTTCTATCGAAATATTTTGCCAGAGAAAATCGCTGTAATCGTCCATCGCGCGCTCCAACGCCTGGTGGATTTGCGCTTCGCCCTCTTGGGCTCCACCGGATCACAGTTCCTGTTGCTTGCGAGGAAACGTGCCGTTGAGAAGGCCCACCCCACAACTCCTCGGAGAGCTAAAAAAGATTGAGTTTCATGCCCACGGCACAGCAGCTTCGAACAGGCGCCTGGCATGGGGACTCGGCCGTCCACCTGCATTTCCCGTCCAGCTGGAACGTTACCACTCACTGGCCGGTGACGCCTCCCCCGCTCAGTGATGCTCAGATTCTCGAATGTCTTAGAAGGCCCGTGGGGCAAATGCCGATTAGAAACCTCTGTGCTGGCAAATCCCGCCCGATTGTCCTAGTAGACGATATGAACCGGCCAACTCCAGCCGCCCGAATCATTCCTTTTTTGCTGGAAGAATTCGAGGCGGCGGGAATTCCGGCATCTAAGGTAACAATTCTGATGGCACGAGGCTCGCACGGGGCACCCGCACGGGGGTCGATACTCCTAAAGGTTGGTGAGCGGGCGGCATCCTCGTGTCGTGTGCTGCTTCACGACCCTTATCATGGCAATGTCAAGACCGGAGTGACCTCTTTCGGGACGCCCGTTCATGTGAACCGAGAGGTTCTCGCGGCGGACTACGTCATGGGCATCGGCGGAATTTATCCCAACAATACCGCCGGCTTTGGAGGCGGAGCGAAACTCGCGCTGGGAGTGCTGGATGTCCGAGTGATTTCGCAGTTGCACCGCAAGCACAAGGGCGCCGGTTGGGGAAACGCGGGCCAGGAAAATAACTTTCGCAAAGATTTGGAAGAAATCGCCCGGCTGATTGGGCTGGGGACCTTGATCACCGCCCATGTAAATGCTGACCGTGAATTGGTGCGGATGAGGTCTGGCGATTACAAGCTTTATTACAGGGAAGAAGTGGCCTTCGCTCGGGAAGCATTCCACGCTCCGAAACCGCTCGAGGCAGACGTGGTGATCTCCAACGCGTTTCCTAATGATTTGTCGCTTACCTTCATCCACATGAAAGGAATTCATCCGCTGCGTCACGCAGCCCCTACAGCATCGCGAATTGTGTTCGGAGCGTGCAGCGAGGGCGAGGGTTTTCATGGCGTCTACCCGATTGTCCGCGTGCCCCCATTTCATGAGCAACGTGATCGGCTGCGAAGAATCTCGTTGATGACTCCGTCTGAGATTCTTCGTAAAATTGCGGGAAAGATAACCGGTAAAATACATTTCACCAAATCTCCCGTTTCCGCCGCGAGGCTTGATAGTGACGCAAAGCGTCATCAATTGCCTATCAAACCGAAGAATCCGATTTGGCTTTACCCGACAGGAAATCTCCCTGATGGTCTGCCTTCTGCGGTGCGGGGAATGAGGCTCGTGCATAAATGGGATGAAATTCTCGAAATCGTTCGCAGAGAGCAAGGCGGTCGAGAGCAGCTCAACGTCGTAGTGTACCCCTGTGCCCCGCTGCAGGTTTTCGATTGAGCCGTGAATCAGAAATTCGAGAAACAAAAGCCGAAGCCTTGTCGATGACTTCCTCCACTAGAAATCAATGCGGCGCAACTTCCAGACGGAGAGAGTAAGGGTCTCTTGGATGGCGGAATGAATTTCAAACCTCACATCAAGAAAGCGATTGCGCACAGCGGACTGCTGTCTCTTGCTGCCCGACTCGTACCCGCGCGCATTGCTATCTTAAGATACCATTCGGTTCAGGATGAACCTGACCGGCACGCGAACTCAATTGGTTCAGGGATCATTCATGCCACAGATGTTTTTGAGAAACAGATGAGGATTGTGGCAAGCGAGTTCGATCCCATCACCTTGGACGATGTCTTGGCGTTTTTGAACGGGGAAAAGCCCACCCCGCGAAGGCCTGTCGCAATCACCTTTGATGACGGATACGTTGACAACTTGGAGATCGCAGTGCCAATCCTCGGGCGCTTTGGAATAAGGGCATCGTTCTACGTAACAGTGGAACCGGTCGAAAATGGTCGCCCTCCATGGTTTTGCCGCCTCCGGCATGCATTTGGTACGACGCGCAGGCGCACTTGGCATGACTCAACAGAGAGTCGCGTGCATAACATTGTGGAAGCTGCTGACCGCAAGTCCGCCTTCCTCGTTGCCTCGGGACGATGTGCGCGTCACGCGGGCGAGGCACAAGATCAGACACTTAGCACCATCGAAAAAGAGTTGGAGGTTGAGCCGCTGACCGAAAAGTTGATGATGACTTGGGACCAGGTCCGGACTTTACAGCGTTCCGGGCACATCGTAGGGTCGCACACGTTGACTCATCCCAATATGGCGTGCATGGGACTCAAAGATTTGCATAAAGAGTGTGTGCAATCGAAAAACACGCTCGAAAGAGAACTGGGTGTCCCCGTTCATCACTTCTCATATCCTTCGCCTATCTTGCAGCCACACTGGAACAAACAAACAATGGAGATCACTGCAACCGCTGGTTACCGTTCGTCTGTTACCAGCACCGCAGGACCTGTCAGGAAAGGTGATCATCCCCTTTCTCTTCGCCGGGTAGTGGTTCCTTCCGATATTGAAGAGTTTGTTTGGCTATTGGAATCTACACTGCTCGGGAGGCGCATGTAGTTGTACTGGCCGCGTCCGGTTCGCTAGCCCTGCCAGGCACGGCGGGGATCCCGTGAAGCGCATTTGCGGAAACTTCATTCTTCGCGTGAGAAGAACTTTTCCTAAACGGGACCTCCTGCCTCTTCGCGGGCATGGTTCTTTATTGCTCCAAAATACCATAGTTGCTAGTAAGATTATTGTTTTCAATGACTTACTAGCTACCCATGAGGCTCGAAATCTGAGGGGCGGTGACCGCAGAGGTCCAATTCTTTGGCACACGGGGTGCGAATCTATGGCCTTAGAGATGTGACTGGAACCTTGCACCCATAGCGACCTAGCCAGGAGTGAGGAAACCTCCCAGGAATCTAGGCACCAGTGGGTATCTTAGTGACACGCGACTGTCGAGTGAGCCAAGAGAAAGTAGGCCCGCAATCATGAGCAGACTAGAATCGATTGTCGAACCAGAGGCAGTTATGCCGGAAGGCAAAGTACACACTAGCGACTACTTAAAGAAGATCGGCGTCCCCGAAATTGCCCCGGCGACGAGTCCCTTTGACCCAGGATATGACCCGATCACGCTAGAAGGTCATCTGGAGCAGAGTTCCCATCTGATGTCGCTTCTTAAGATTTCTATGGCCTGCTGGATTGTCGCCAATGAGGCATCCACCCGGCGCAAGATTGCCGCCGCAAAAAAGTACCGTGTTCCGACCGTCACGGGTGGCGGACCATTTGAAGTTGCCGTGGCACAAGGGCAGCTTCCGGCTTATCTGGACCTTTGTGCGGATATCGGCGTTACAAGAATTGAATGCGGAGAAGGTTTTACTGATATGCCTCTGAGGGCGTCCGATGTGGTCAAAATGGCGCACGAACGAGGTCTTCAGGTGCAGTTCGAACTGGGAAAGAAACACACGGGCGCATTTACGGAAGCCGTGATAACCGAACTGATTGAACAAGGAAAGCGCTGGCTGGATGCGGGTGCCCTGCAGTTGGTCGTCGAAGCACGGGAAAGTGCGCGTGGCGTCGGTCTCTTCGATGATCAAGGCAACTTCAATGCAGCGTACTCCGATCGCTTCGCAAGTACCTTTGGTTTCCAGACCGTGATTTTCGAAGCTCCCAATAAACCGAGTCAGTTCGCGCTTCTGGATCATTTCGGACGCGAGGTTCATCTCTGCAACATCCGGCTCGAAGAAGTGCTGCGAGTGGAAATTTACCGCCGCGGCCTTCATTCGGATGCGTTCTCGCGGGACAACTTGCGGCCCAGGAAGTTGACGTAAAAATACAAGAAAACTTGTGTTGAGGAAAAATGGACTCTCAGATTCAAAGAACCGTTGTCATTGATTGCTTCCCCGAAAATGTCCAGCGCTACCGGGACGAGGGCTACACTGTGGTGGCTATTGATGTGATTCGCGCCACGACTACGGCCATTACCGCCGTTTCTATGGGACGTAAGTGTTACCCCGCCGCGAGTTTGGAGAGTGCCCTTTCGCTCGCTGCGCGGCTGGACAATCCTTTGATGGTTGGCGAGTTGGCTGGAGAGATGCCCCCTGGCTTTCACATCCCCAACAGCCCCGCCCACGTGGCCGAGCAGAATGACATACACCGGCCGATGGTGCTTCTCTCCACTTCCGGCACCAAAGTCATTACGCGTGCAAAAGGCAGCTCCGCCTGCTATTTGGCCTGTCTGCGTAACTACACTGCCCAAATCGAGCATCTGATCCGGAATCATCCGAAAGTGGCTGTTATAGGCGCCGGCACTCGCGGTGAATTCCGTGAGGAAGACCAGATGTGCTGCGCCTGGATTGCCGGCGGGCTCCTGCAAGCAGGGTATATTCCCCTGACCGAACAAACGGCTGAAATTATCCAACGGTGGAAAAATGCCCCCGTCGAAGCGTTCCTGGTCAGCAATAGCGTTGCTTATCTAAAGAGAAGCGGACAGCTGCATGATCTGGACTTCGTTCTGGCCCACATCGATGATCTTTCCACCGTGTTCGAGCTGCAGGGCGATGAAGTGGTGATGCTCTCGCCCGAATCCGATATGCTCAAGAACGCACTGAGCTATTTGGAGTCGAAGACCCCAGAGCCACAGCTGAATGCAAACATTTGATACTTCTACCCCCGTAGTCGTCCTCCGGCCCGATCACCACGGTTCCCTATGCCTAATTCGAAGCCTGGGGCGAATAGGCGTTCCCGTCTACGCGGTCGGAAGTCAGCCCAACTCAGCAGGAATGTTATCCCGCTACTGTCGGGGAAAATTCATCACGGACGACAACGCCTCTGACCCCCGTAACTTAGTGGAGTTTCTGCACGGGGTTTCTCGCAAAATTGGTACGCGCCCGATCCTTACCTGCACCAACGACGGTTCCAGCGCATTCATCGCGGACAATGATGACGCCCTCAGGGAATCGTTTCTTTTCCCCGGCATCTCCAGACAACTCGTTCATGCCCTGTCTGACAAGAAGGAGATGTATTTTCTTTGCAAGAAATTCAGCATTCCGACCGCCGAAACATCTTTCCCTCAGTCTCGGCGTGATGTTTTGGATTTCCTCGCGAGTGATTCTGCGTTGTTCCCCGTCATGCTCAAGGGCATCGATGGCGCCCTGCTAGAGCGTCAAGGAAAGCCCAAAATGGTCATCGTTCGAAACGCCCAAGAATTGCTGGATCAATACGACCGCATGGAAGATCCGGCCAACCCGAATCTTATGCTCCAAGAATACATTCCAGGCGGCGACGATTCAGTCTGGATGTTCAACGGTTATTTCAATGAAAACTCCGATTGTTTGTTGGGGTTTGCAGGCAGGAAGCTTCGCCAGCATCCGGTGTATACAGGCGCCACCTCGTTGGGCATCCTCCTGCAGAATGAGTTTGTCGAGAACACCACGAAGAAATTTATGAAGGCGGTCGGCTATCGGGGTGTCCTTGATATCGGCTATCGCTTTGACGCCAGGAATGGTTTGTACAAAATCCTCGATATCAACCCCCGTGTTGGTGCCACTTTCCGGCTTTTCTTGGCTCGCAATGGCATGGATGTAGTCCGCGCCATGTATCTGGACCTGACAGGGCAATCTGTACCGTCCGCCGCTGGCATTGAGGGCCGTAAATGGGTGGTGGAGAATGGTGACATCATCTCCTATCACGAATACAGAAAAGATGGAAAGATCTCCTTTCTGCAATGGATTCGCTCTTTTCGAGGTGTGCAAGAGGGCGCCTGGTTCGCTTTAGATGATTTGGTGCCCTTCGGATCCATGCTCCGGGGACTCAGTAAACGTTTTTTGCGTTGGATTGGCGGCAAGTTGGGACTCTCGAAAGGATTTCGCCGAGATGCATGAACCCGGCTCGGAAGCAAAACTTTTCAACGCGCTGTGTAGGAGCCTTGGTTAAGCACGGCATTCCCAGTCGCATGCTTGGAATAAGTTGCAGGCGAAAGCGGTAAAGACTTGAAACTCGTTTATGCGGCATCTCTCGGATGTTACAGTTGCGTAAAAATGTCTCCTCCATATAACCTATGGGAGAGTAACGTTTGATGGTTGTTCCCAAGGGGCACAGGTCGGCAGATGGAATTTCCCCATCCAGAAGCCAGAGCGCTGCACCTCGGTTCTAGCAAATGTCAACGGTTCTAACAACAAAGCAGTGCGCCCCTGCGCGAGCTGAGGGCCTGCCGATGGAACGAAATTCCTTGGTGCGCGCCGCCGTACTTGCCATTCTGATAGCTCTTCTCTATCACAAAATCCTTGTTGCCCTCGTGCAGCAGTGGTTGCAGGACCCCAACTATTCTCATGGATTTTTTGTTCCCCTCTTTTGTGGTTGGATCCTGTGGAAGAAACGCAAAAATCTGAAACAAGTGCCAGTGAACCAAAACTGGGCAGGCTTTGTCGTGATCCTTGGCGCTCTTGCGATTCTGATTTTGGGTGTGTTGGGAGCCGAGAATTTCCTGTCGCGGACTTCCTTCATATTCTTGTTGGCAGGTTTAATTATCTATTTCCGCGGCTGGAAATTGTTTCGCGCTGTTCTTTTTCCCTGGGGGGTCCTGTTCTTGATGATTCCACTCCCAGCTATCATCTTTAACGAAATTGCGCTGCCGCTTCAGTTTGAGGCATCCGCGCTCGCCAGCAACATGCTCAGCTTGGTGGGCATCCCTGTACTTCGGGAAGGAAACATCATCCATCTGCCTTCCATCACCCTGGATGTTGTGGAGGCCTGCAGCGGGCTGCGGTCCCTCGTTTCTTTGATAACCTTGACGGTGATTTACGGATATTTGTTTGAAGCCCGACAATGGCGGCGCGCCTTGCTGATTCTCTCTGCCGTCCCCATCGCGGTGATGGCTAACGGGTTGCGCATTATGGGAAGCGGAGTACTCGGCGAATATTGGAGCCCCGATAAGGCCGAAGGCTTCTTTCATTTGTTCTCCGGACTATTGGTTTTTCTCGTCTCAATTGTCCTCTTGTTGGTAGTTCACGGAATCGTCTCCAGGTTTGGGCGGTTCCACACAATGAGGCACGCTTGATGCGCCGTTGGTATTCGTGGCTGCGGTTTCTTCTTGTAGTTCTGGCTCTGGCTGCGACCGCCATTTTCTTGGAGGCGCGTGACCGCAACGAAGTTTTGCCACCGCATACAGACCTCTCTTCTCTGCCGCCACAAATCGCCAACTGGCACGGAACAGACCTAAAGCTCAGCCAGGGTGAGTTGGAGGTCTTGGGGCCGGGCCAATTCTTGGTTCGCGATTACGTTGATTCAGGAAGCGGGTTTGCGCTGAATCTATTCATCGCCTTCTTCCCCTCACAACGTTCAGGCGATACTATTCACTCACCGAAAAACTGTATACCTGGGTCGGGCTGGGCTCCCACCGAATCTGGCCGTATCTCAGTGCAAGCGAGCGGCAGTGGCACGATTTCCATCAATCGCTACATCGTCGCGAAGGGGAGTAGTCGTGCCCTCGTTTTGTATTGGTATCAATCTCACGGAAAAGTTTCTGCAAGCGAATACTGGTCCAAGATTATTCTGATTACTGATGCCATTCGCCTGAACCGGACCGATGGCGCTCTCGTTCGTGTAGTGGTTCCCATCTCAGGTGCCGGCGGTGTTTCACAGGCGCAAACGGCAGGACTGGAATTCGTACGCCAGCTCCTGCCCTTGCTTGACAATTACATTCCCCGCTGAGAAGTTTCCATGGTCATCCCGGGGGTTGAGGAAGGCGCATGTCCAGCTCAATGGGGCGAATTCTACTGACAGGCGGGGCTGGCTTCATTGGCTCGCATTTGGCGGAGGCATTGCTCCGCCGTAAGACCACGTTGGCGATTATCGACGATCTGAATCAGTTCTATTCCCCTGAGCGAAAGCGATCAAATCTGGAGGAAATTCGCCGGGTTGGAGAGTTTGAATTCTTCCAGGCAGATATTCGTCAGTTCGCCGCCCTGCATTCCATTTTCAGTCTGCCTACGTCTTTCCAGCCTGTTTTGCAAAGTTGCTGGAAGGGCTTCTTTGGACTGGATTTGTCGCGCCAGCTTTCTTAACTCAGCAGCATCATTTCAGTGGGCCATCGCTGGCTCCGGCCGCGGATTTTTGTGGGGGAAGCTCTCTGCGCTGGCGCATCGGGGGGAGGCCCGCATCGCGAAGCTTATAGAGAAGCGTCCGGTAACTGATCTTAAGCGTTTCCGCTGTCTTGCGCCGGTTCCAATTTTGATCTTTGAGCGTCCTTAGGATCACGTCGCATTCCAATTCGCGCCGCGCCTTCTCAGCGAGGCGTTTAAAGGGAGTTTTGCCTGCTTTCTCAGAGTCGGTCTGCACATCACTCGGTCCCACGTCCCGAAGATAGGTCTCCATGGCTTCTTCCGGCCCCAGAATCACACATCTCGCGGTACAGTTTTCTAATTCGCGGATGTTTCCCGGCCAGTTGTGCCGCTGCAATAGATGGAGGATTTCCTTCGCCAGCGGCGGCTTTTCCAGCTGAAATCGCGCGCTGGAGACGGACACAAAATAGTTCACAAGAACGGGTATGTCTACCCGCCGGTCCCGTAAGGGTGGCAACTTGATCTGGAACACGTTGATCCGGTACAGCAAGTCCGCCCGGAACCTGCCGGCCTCGCTCTCCTTCTCCAATTGGCGGCTCGTGGCACAAATGATGCGGGCTTGGACAGATCTTTCTTCGTGGTCTCCCAGTCGCGAGAATCGGCCGTCCTGTAGAAACTGCAAAAGCTTGGCCTGAAGACTGAGATCAAGATCTCCAATCTCATCCAAAAACAGAGTGCCTCCATCAGCTAGCTCGACCCTGCCTGGCTTCGAGGAGTTCGCACCAGTAAAGGCGCCTTTTTCATAACCAAAAAGTTCGCTTTCCAGCAGCGGACCCGGGATAGCGGCACAGTTGACTTTCACGAAGGCGCCCTTGCTCCAGATGGAGCGGGCGTGAATTTGCCGGGCCAGAAGCTCTTTGCCCGTCCCGTTTTCTCCCTCAATCAGTATAGGAACGTCTGTATTGGTTATTTTCTCGATCTTTTGACGGATGGCTTGCATGCCCGGCGTCTGCCCGAAATAGATATCGTCGGGCGGGAGATCATTTCCTCCCATCGTTTGGCTGGTTTGACTGGACACAGGTTTCGCGCCCCCGAGTACCGGTTGAGGACTGCTGAGGATGGAGCATTCGAAGCGCCAACATCACCGACAATGGCAACAGAACCGACACGTTAGGAAGTACTAGAACTGTTCAACTGGTTGACAATACAGCATTTATAGCTCACTTTCTGGCGACTCTCTTACACTTCACGTCCAGTCCTGATTTCACATACTTCCCTGCACCGGAAGGAAAATAATTTTCGTGAAATGTCAAAATCTTTTCAGTACCCCGCTCTTCGCCGTACGGGCCTCCGGACGAAGACTCATCTTGCCGCTTCCAATCGAGTTCCAAGGGTACTCCAGCCAGACGGCATTACACTTCGAGGTGGACAGCCTTGGGATAGAACGCTGTTTTCAACATCCTTCAATGTCCCGGGGTTGGGATCTTCGCGTGGATCTCCCCTTGCATTTCAGCACGCTTCAACGTGTCGCATTTCCCGAAAACGCCCAGGGAGGGAGTGTTTCAATGGCGCTATCTTGACGGAAAAATGAAAGATTCCAACAAGTCGGCTCTTGCCTTTTCGTCTGATGCCACCACTCGCAGTATATCGCTGACCGAGAGCATCCCAAGGAATCCCTGCCGCTCGTCCAGCACGATCAAATGAAAAATCGTATTCTGCTCCATCAACCGCAAGCAGTCTTCCAGCGTCATCTCCGGCGTTACCGTGATCAGCTCCCGCGTCATGATATCCGACGCCTTCATCCAGGCAGGACACTTGTTCTCCGCGGCAACTTTATCGGAAATATCGCTGTGCGAAATGACGCCTGCCAGCTTGCCGCTCGCGTTCGTCACACCCACCGAGCGCACCTGCTTTTCGCGCAGGTACTGCGCGGCCTGGTGCACACTCGTCTCTTCCGTGATGGAGAAAACTTCCTTGCGGGACCCGATCAGCTCCGATACTTTCACTGGAACCTCCGCGGGACATTCTTGGCGGATAGTAGGCCCAACTCAGGCTCGATTGCAACAGGAATTCCGGCAAGCGGCCAGGGGAAAGCACGTGCACCGACGCGGGAACGACTCGATACTCACGCACCGTCGGGTAGTTGGAACTGTCCTCTGGCTCAGAAAACTTCCGTCAAGCTCGCGCCGCTTCACCGCGAATTATATCGTATCGTTCGATCACTGCCGCAACTCCCATGCGCGAGCTGCCGTCTTCCATCCGGCGCTCCACGCGCACCACTTTGCCATGGGCTCGGACAAATACCTCCGAGCCATGTGTTATCTCCGTCGGAAGCGTCAGCGTGAGGTCCAGTGGCGAGCCGGATTCCATGTTCTGGTCCACAACAAAATAAAGTCCGCGCGTCGAAATATCGCGGGTCTTGCCCTGCTGCGAATCTGGCGCTCGTTCCGCGGGGACTCGAATAATGACCGGCAAGGTCAGGTCATAGCGTCGCGTTGTACGGCGTTCCGTCATTCCCCCATCCTCTCAACCACCCCGCGGACGTTCCGCGTGACCTGCATTCCTGTTAAAATGCATCCCTTTGTTTGAATGGTTCGGGATGGACCAATGCCCCTCAGCCGCGCCGCGTCCCCACCGCCGAGGCTGGCTCGGCCACCGCGGTCGTCGGAGCTGCTTTGCTCGTCCGCGGCGTATCCAGGTTGAACTGCCGCATCTTGTAGAGTAGCGCCTTGTAACTGATTCCCAGCATCTTTGCGGCGTCCTTGCGGCACCACCGCGTCTTTTCCAGCGCGTCGGCGATCGCTTCCATCTCAGCCTCGTCTTTTAACCCGCGCACCAGGGCCTTCAACCCCTGCTCCTTGGGCGGTGCCGCTTCTTCCCGCGGCGAAGTGCGCTGCCGCGTCGAGGTCATCTCCACCAATTCGCGCAAGCTGCCTTCATCGTCTTCCAGAATCACGTAGCGCTTTACGAAATTCTCCAGTTCCCGCAAGTTCCCCGGCCAGGGATAGTTCACTGCCGCATCGAGAAGGTACTTCGAGGGCCCCGGCGGCGTCTTCCCGAATTTCTCGCTGTACTTCTGCAGGAAATGGCGGAACAGCAGCGGGATCTCCGCCGTCCGCTCACGCAGTGGCGGCACGTTGATCGACAATACGTTCAACCGGTAATAAAGATCTTCGCGGAACCGTCCCGTCTTCATCGCTTCGTGAACATCGATGTTTGTGGCCGCCAGCACGCGCACATCCGTCTCCACCAGGTGCCGCCCGCCCAGTCTCGAGTATTGGTGATCCTGCAGCACGTGCAGCAGCTTGGCCTGCAAGTGCGTGCTCATTTCCGCGATCTCATCGAGAAATATCGTACCCTTGTTGGCCATCTCAAACTTGCCGGGTTTGCTGCGCACCGCCCCCGTAAAGGCGCCCTGCTCGAATCCGAATAGTTCCGATTCCAGAAGTTCGCCCGGCAGCGCCGCG
>Ga0210405_10000379_pt1 | contig 61262 bp, 53 predicted proteins | sample IncBWH11MmetaG_FD_155492 | JGI IMG/M metagenome (GOLD analysis project Ga0210405, IMG submission 155492) | Forest soil microbial communities from Barre Woods Harvard Forest LTER site, Petersham, Massachusetts, United States - Inc-BW-H-11-M | ecosystem: Environmental > Terrestrial > Soil >...
GCTGAACGAGGCCCTGGCGCAGTTCCGGGCGAACCCCAAGGCGGCCGCGGCATTGGTAGAGGCGGACCGGCCAGTCCCGGCAGGAGCGGTGCGTTAGAGGTGCAAGTGACTCCCGCGGGTAAACCGGAAAGCAAGTGGGATGGCCATGAGTGAACGCCACGGGGCGGGACACGGTTTGACGGACCACGAACTGAGCGAGATCCGCATGCTGATTGAGGAGCGTACGGGCATTCATTTCGACGAGTCGCGGGAGAGATTTCTCTCCACGCGCGTGCGCGAGCACATGCACGAACGCGGCTACACGCGCGCGACGGAATTGCTGCGGGCAGTACGGAAGACGAACGTGGAGTATGACTCGCTGCTGGAACGGATGCTGACGCAGGAAACTTCCTTTTTCCGGTATCCGGCGGTTTACGAAGCGTTTGAGAAGCGCGTTTTGCCGGAGCTTCACGTATCGAAGTTCTGGAAGAATCCGCGGACGCTGCGGGTATGGAGTGCGGGCTGCTCGACGGGCGAAGAGCCTTATTCGATCGCGATCACGATAGCCGATTCCCTTTCGTTTGCGGATGCATGGAACGTGGAGATTCTGGCGACGGACGTCGGCAAGCAGGCGCTGAAGAACGCGGAAAAAGGCATCTATTCGGGACGCAGCCTGGGGAGCGTGAATGAAAAGCAGCTTGCCGCCCATTTCACGAAGGTGGACAACAAATTTCACGTTAAGCCACGGTTGAAGAAAATGATTTCATTTGCGCCCATGAACCTTGCGGCGCCCGTGTACGTGGGCCGGATGGACCTGATTTTCTGTATGAACGTGCTGATTTATTTCACGGAAGAGCGGCGGAGGGCGCTGGTACAGCGCTTTTATGAGGCGCTGGAGCCGGGCGGATACCTGTTTCTGGGGCATTCGGAATCGATTTCGAAAATGCCGGTGAAGTTTCAGGCGATTGTGCTTGGGGATTGCATTTTGTACCGGAAGCCGACGATGCAAGAACAGCAGAAAGCCGAACTGGTGACGGAGGGACGCGCGTGACAACGCCGGACCGCGAAGCCGTCGAGATGTTCCTCCAGGAAGCCGCGGAGCACCTGCAATATTTGCGGGAGTACGTGAGCGTGCTGCAAGAGATTTCACCGCGGCGGGAAGACCTGGAACGGCTTTACATTTCAGCGCACACGCTCAGCGGGACTTCGGCGAGCTACGGATTTCCGCGGTTTTCGGAAGTCGCGGCAAAGCTGGCGCATATTTTTCAGTATGCGCTGCAAGCGCCGCTGGGCGACGACCTCCATGGACCTTTGACGGAATTTCTTTCGGACGGGATTTCGCTGCTGGAAACCAGCTTGCTCGAGATCAGCGATACCGGCGATGAGAATGTCGAAGATGTGGCGACGTTCAAAGAGCGCTACCGCTTTGCGTTTCCGCCGGAGCCGCCGCCCCTGAATTTGGGTATGCCGGCGACCGCGCCGCTCTCACAAGCGCCGTCGGAATATCAGGACGAGCCTGAGCCGGCGAATGTCGGTCAGACGGGGTCGTACTTCGACGCGCTGCCCGTGGACGACGAAGTGCCCAACGAGATTCTTGAGTTCTTCCAGCCGGAAGCGGAAGAGCACCTGCAGATTGTGGCGGACTGTTTGCTTTCGCTCGAAGGAAACAACAATCCGGAAGAGATTAACCGGTTGTTCCGCGCGATTCACACCGTCAAGGGTTCCGCGGCTCAGGTCGGTTTGCGGCGATTGGGCGGGATCGCGCACCGCGTGGAAGATTTGATCGGGCGTTTGCGCGACGGAGAGATTCAGCCTTCACCGTCCGTGGTGGACCTCTGCCTGGAATCGGTGGACGTGCTGAAGAAGACGCTGCACCGCGAGTGGGCGGACGAAGCCGAAATGCGCGAAGGTGTCGATTCCCTGCTGGGGCGCATTGCCGCGCTGGCGCCGCAGGAAATTGAGGAAGATGCACCTGCGGTGACGGTTGCAGAAACAGAGGAAGAGGCTCCGGTCAAAACAGGGACCGAAAAGACCGCACCGAAAGCTCCGCTTACCGCAAAACAAGTGGCGGCGAACAAATCGGTGCGTATCGCGTTGGGCCGGCTGGATCGGATGATGAACACGGTCGGTGAGCTGGTGATCAGCCGCACGAAGATGGTCGGCCGGGTCACGGAACTGGAAAAGTTGATTGATACGTTGGGCTTTTCAAAAGAGCGCCTGCATGGAAAGGTCAACGAGTTCCAGGAGAAGTACGAGTTTAACCGCATTCGGTCGCAACTGACGACGCCCTGGGCGAGTTCCCAGACAAAGAAGTTGCTGACCAATGCCGCTGCCGGCGAGGGCTCGTACCTCGAAGAGTTCAGCGAACTTGAGATGGACCGCTACGACGACTTCAATATTCTCTCTCGTTCGATGACGGAAATCTCCGCGGACGTGAATGAGGTTCTGACCCAACTTGAGGGTTATGTCGGGCGGGTCGAGGGAGACATTGACGAATTCACGAAGCTGGCGCATCACCTGCAGGACGAAATCACCGCCGCGCGCATGGTGCCGATCGGAACGCTGTATTCGCTGCTGTCGCGCGCGGTGAGAGACGCGGCGAAATCCTCAAAAAAGGAAGTTGAGCTGGACTTTTCGGGAGGCGAAACCGAGCTGGACAACAATATTATTCAGCAGATTTCGGATCCCCTGGTGCACTTGGTGCGCAACTCCGTGGCGCACGGAATTGAGCCGCCGGCGGTTCGGGCGGCGCAAGGGAAGGCCGAAGAAGGAAAAGTTTCCCTGCGCGCTTATCATCGTGGAAACCACATTTACATTGAAGTGGAAGACGACGGGCGCGGCATTGATTATGAACGCGTGAAGCAGAGCGCGATCGAATGCGGCCTGGTTTCGCACGAGACGGCGGACCGGCTGACCGAACGCGACCTGCGCGAAATGCTGTTCCATCCGGGATTTTCGACTGCCGTGGTGAAGACGGAGTTGGCGGGACGCGGCGTGGGGCTGGACGTGGTTCGCTCCAATTTGAACGCGCTGAATGGCGAAATTGAAGTCAACAGTGTGGCGGGATCGGGGACGAAGTTCACGCTGAAGGTGCCGTTGACGCTGATTATTTCGCCGGCGCTTTTCGTGCGCTGCGGCTCGCATCATTTTGCGCTGCCGCTGGCGGTGGTGGAGGAGATCCGGCGGTTGAGAGCGGATGAAATTGAAGATGTTGGCGGAAAACTGCTCACCAAGGTACGCGACATCGTGACGGAGGTGGTGCGCCTCGATTCCTATCTTGGATTGCCGCCCCTCGAACCGATTAACGGGTATTTCCGCATGGTGGTGGCGAATGCGGGGAATCGGCAGATTGGCGTCGTGGTCGAAGAGGTGCTTGGCAAGGATGAAATCGTTATCAAGAATCTGGGCGAATATTTGCGGCGGGTGAAGCTTTTTCCAGGAACGACCATCGCGCCGGATGGCAGCTTGATTTTGTTGATCGATTTGAACCGCATGGTGGCGACCGAGCCTAACGAGCGGCGGGCCGTGCAGGCCAGCGCCAGCGCCGCGCGCATTTTTGCGCCGGGTTCGACGGCCGTGGCGCGCGGAACAATTCCTTCGGAAGCGATCGACCGCGTGGCGCAGGAACGCGTGATTGTGATTGCGGACGATTCGATCAGCGTGCGCAAATTTGTTGGCCGCATGCTGGAGAAGAACGGTTATCGCGTGAAACTTGCGGCGGACGGGCTGGAAGCGGCGGAACTTGTGACGCAACACGGCTGCCACATGGTGATTACCGACCTGGAGATGCCGCGCATGACCGGCTACGAACTGATGGCGCAGTTACGGCAGAGCCCATCCACGAAACGAATTCCGGTGATGGTGGTGACTTCGCGCGCCGGCGCGAAGCATCGGGACCGCGCCATGAAAGAAGGCGCGTCTGCGTTTTTGACCAAGCCGGTGCAGGAAGATCAGCTGCTGGCAGCGGTGGAACAACTGATCGGAACGGAGGCGGCACGTCCTATCGTGCCGGTGGGATAGACGAACCATGGTCAGCGCCATCTCCAAAAAGTTTCGCGTGCTCGTTGTGGACGATTCCGCCTTCATGCGCAAGGTGCTGGAGTCGATTTTCAATGCCGACGAGCAACTGGTGGTGATCGGCCACGCGAAAGACGGCCGCGAGGCGATCGCGCTGGCGGAATCGCTGAAGCCCGATGTGATCACGATGGATTTGAACATGCCGCACCTGGACGGGCTGCAGGCTACGGCGCAGATTATGACCACGAATCCGCGGCCGATCGTCGTGGTGAGTTCGGAGAGCAAGGAAGGGGCGGCGAGCACTTTGCGGGCGCTGGAGTTGGGCGCGATTGATTTTGTTACCAAGCCATCATCAGGAATTGATCTGGACATGCAAAGCGTGAAGGACGATTTGCTGCGCAAGGTGCGGATTGCGGCGAAGGTGCGCGTTGTGCGCACTGCGTCGCGGCTTGCGGCGGCGTTGCAGGCTCCGATGAATGGCGGTGCGGCTCCGAAGTCTCAGGCGCCTGTAGCTCGACCTGCTGCACCAGCGACGCTTCCGGCGGATATGCGGTTCCCCGTTGTGGTGCTGGCCGCTTCGACGGGCGGACCGGCGACCGTGATGCGGCTGGCGCCTGGATTCACAAAAGATTTTCCGGCGGCGGTGATTCTGGTGCAGCACATGCCTGCGGCGTTTACCACGCAATACGCGCTGCAACTGGCGGAGTTCACGAGCATCCGCGTGAAAGAAGCGGAAGCGAACGAGCCGGTGCAGCCGGGGACATTCTACATTTGTCCCGGTGGCCAGCATCTCCGGGTTTCTCCCACAGGACGCATGCAACTGGACGGCGCCACGGGCAGGATCGACGGCTATTTGCCGAACATTGACGTAACGATGGAAACGGTAGCGGCGTTTGCGGGTGCGATGAGCATCGGCGTAGTGCTGACAGGCATGGGCAGCGACGGCGCGCGCGGAGCGAAAGCGATCAAGAACGCCGGGGGCTACGTTGTGGCGCAGGACGAAGCGACGTCCGTGATTTTCGGAATGCCCGCGGAGGCGATCAAGACCGGCGCGGTGGATCAGGTGCTCGGCATCGACGACATTTATTCTTCGATTGAGAATCGCGTGCTGGGATTGACCCGGTTGTCGCCCACGGGAGTCCGCTGATGCAGTTTGCGGCCACACACAAGGCCCCGCATGCGCGGACGGAGCAGATCATATTGTTCCGCTGCAGCACGCAGGTGTTTGCGATTTCGTCGGCTTCGGTCCAGGAAGTGCGCAGCGTGGACACGCTGGCGGGTTCGCCGGTGGAGATCAACGAAGCTACCCTTCCCAAAGTGCGGCACATGTTTCGGCGGGGCGAACAGAATCTCTACGTTGTAAATGGAGCGGTGCATTTTGGATTGCGGCCTTCGCCAGCTTCGCTGATCTTCCTGCTGCGCAGATCGCGGACTGCGCTGTTGATTGACGGCATCGAAAAAATGACGACCATGACGCGGCTGCAGGCGTTGCCGGCGGCATTTTGCCACGAAGAACGCGTGTGGTATCGCGGGTTGACCGTGCTGGATCAGAGCGTGATCCCTGTGGTGAGTCCGGAAGGATTCCTGACCACCGACGAGCTTTTTCTTCTCGATGCGCTGGTGAGCCGGATGGTCGTGCCGGAAACGCCAGCTGTGAGCGAGATGGGCCTCGGTCTATGAGCAAGGTGGAGAATTTCGACGCGCGTTCCTGTGTGCTGCTGCGGCTCGGAGAGCGGCGGTTTGCGTTGGCGGCGGAGCAGATTGCGGAACTGGTTGCGCCGAGCCGCGTTTTTCGCTTTGCGCACCGCACCACGGAGATTGACGGCGTGATTCTGCGGCGTGGGCGGGTGGTTCCTGTGTGCGATGTGGCGGAGAGGCTCACCGGGAAAAAGTTGACGTCGCGCCGATTTTATCTGGTAGCGACGCAGAAGCGGGGCGCATCGCTGGACTGGGTGGCGCTGCCGGTGAGCGGCGAATGCGAATTGATTACCGCGGATTTGACGCCGGCGGGCGAGTCGGACTCGCCGCACGTGGCTGCCTGGCTTTCGCACGAGGGCGACGTGATTGAAGTGCTGAACCTGGATGCGTTGACGCCGGTGGCAGGCGATCGCGCAATCCTGACGCAAGATGGAAGCCCGGAGGCACACGCATGATCGTGCCCGGGAAGCCGGCAAGGATTTTGTTGATTGACAGCAACGTGCTGTTTTCGAAGCGGCTTGCCGACGCGTTGCGCCGGGAAGGATTTGAGGTGACGACCGCGACGCAGGCGGCGTTTGCGCTAACTACGCTTGAATACAACGCACCCTCGGTGATCGTGTGCGCGACGAATATGCGAGAGATGGGAGCGCTTGAAATCGCCAGAATTATTCACGCCGACCCGAAAAACGCGGCGCTGCCGGTGATCGCAATGGGTGATGGCAGCCAGCGCGCGCTGATGGAATCGTTTCAGGCGGGTTGCGACGACTATATTGACCGGCATCTGTCGCCGGGGGTAATCGCGAATCACATCAAGAACATTGTGGTCAGCAAACTGGAAGGGTTTCAGCCGACGCAGATGCTGGGACAGGCGGATACCAGCCTGAGCGGGAATCTGACGCACCACGATCTGACCGGCGTGATGCAAATGCTGGGGCAGGCGCGGCAGACGGGAGCTCTGACGATCAACGCGGGGGAGACCGACGGGGTTTTGTTTTATGACGGCGGGGAAATTACCCACGCGGAGTGCGGATCGCTCTTTGGCGACGAGGCCGTCATCTACATTTTGAAGAGCTGCGTGAAGTGCGGATCGGGTGTCTACAAATTTATTTACGGCGCGGCTTCGGCGCAACGCACCGTGCTGCGGTCGGCGACCGACCTGATGCTGGATGCCATGCGCGAATTTGACGAAACGGAGCGAACCGGCTCCGATGAGTTGGCGGATAAGGAGGCCCAATGAGCGACGCGATTGTTCTTCCGGAGGCCGGAGCAGCCGAGCCGCGGCGTACCCCGACGGTTTATTTTATTGACGACAGCGCGACCATGCGCGAAGTCATCAAGATTGCATTCCGGCGCGAGAGCATCAATGTGGTCACGTGCGCCGATGCCGCGTCGGCGCTGGCGCAATTCGAAGAAAATCCGCCCGACGTGGTGATCACCGACGTGATCATGCCGGATCAGGATGGGTATTCCGTGTGCAGCCAGGTGAAGCAGAATCCGCAGTTCGCAAAAACGCCGGTGATTCTCATGTCTGGCGTGGTGAACAAGAGCGTGGCCGACCGCGCCGTGGCGGTGCAAGCGGATGAGCTGGTGCGGAAGCCGTTTCAGCCGCAAGAATTGATTTCTCGGGTGAAGAACCTGATTGGCCACGGAGCGCCGGCGTTGCAGCAGCCGTCGGAACGCCCGATGGCTGTGCCTTCGCTGAGCAGCTTGTTCTCAGCCCCGCCGGCGCCGAGGATTGTTCCGCAATCTGCGCCGGTCCATGCGGCGCCCCCCCCGGCGGAGTCGCGGCCGGCAGACAACGTCTGGCCGCGCGCGCTGGCCGAGGCATTTGTACAGCAGGGCAACGCGGCTACTCCACAAGCTCCGGCGACGGCACCGGCTGCGGGGCCTCGCGCTGCAGGCACTGCGACCGACATCCAGAAATTGCGCGTCGAGATTTCGCGCCTGGAGATTCTGGTGAAGAAACTGCAAACCGAGTTGCAGATCGAGCGCCAGTACAACCAGGCACTCGAGCTTCACGTGCGCACGTTGACGCAAGTGGATTAGCGGAACCCAATCCAACCTGAACAATCGCCAGACAAAATGTTCCAACGGCCAGTTGACGCGTTTCGCTGAATTCAGTAGCCTCGGCTGACGCTGGAATTGAGTTTAGTTTGTGCGATGCTGGGGGAAGAGACGATGAACGAACCCAGGAAGAGCGGGATTTCGAGGCGGCAGTTTGCGCGGCGGGCGGCGCTGCTTTCGGCGAGCGCTTCGATTGTTCCGGCGGCGAGCGTGTTTGCGGATTCCTCGATCGCATTGCCCGCACAGCAGCCGGCCGAAGCGCATCCGAATCTCTCGCCGGAGAGTCAGGCGGAGGCGGAGGCGCGTTACCAGCAGATTCTGAGCCAGTACGGCAACCGCTTCAGCGCGGAGGAAAAAACTTCGCTGCGCGAGATGAACCTGGTGACGCAGACGAGCCTCGACAAGGTGCGCGGATTCTCGCTTGAGAACGGGAATGCGCCCGCGCTCTACCTGAAACCCCTGGTGGAACGCGAAAAGAAACCCGTTCAGCAGCCGGCAGGCACGCCGGCGAAGAAATCCTGAGGGAACGACGAATGCTCAGCGAGCAAGTGCTTTACCTATCGGTTGGCGAACTGGCGAAAAAAATACAATCCAAACAGATTTCTCCTGTGGAATTGACGGAAAGCTACCTGGCGCGCAGCGAAGCGCTGGGGCCGAAGCTGAACGCCTACGCTCGTCTGACACCGGATCTGGCGCTGGAGCAGGCCCACGCGGCGGAGAAGGATATTCAACGCGGGCATTACAGGGGGCCGCTGCACGGAATTCCGTATGCAGCGAAGGATTTGCTGGCGGTAAAAGGAATTCCCACGACGTGGGGCGCGAAGCCGTTCGCCGACCAGGTGTTTGATTACAACGCGACGGTAATCGAGCATTTGCACAACGTGGGGGCGATTCTGCTGGGCAAGGCAGCGATGATCGAACTGGCCGGCGGGATGGGATACGCGTACGCTTCGGCTTCGCTGCAGGGCGAGGCGAAGAATCCGTGGGACGCAAAGTGCTGGACGTGCGGATCGTCTTCGGGGTCCGGCGCGATTGTCGCGGCCGGGCTGGCGGGATTTGCGATCGGAACGGAAACGTGGGGCTCGATTGTGTGCCCTTCTGCATTTTGCGGCGTCAGCGGATTGCGGCCGACGTATGGGCGCGTGAGCCGGCGTGGCGCGATGGCGTTGTCGTACTCGATGGACAAGATCGGGCCGCTGGCGCGGTCCGCAGAAGATTGCACAAACATTTTCGCGGCGATTGCGGGTCACGATCCGCTGGACCGCAGCACGCTGCCGGTAGACAAGGCCGCGTTTACGTATTCGCCCGCGACCGATTTGAAAGGGCGCAGCCTGCGGATCGGATGGCTGACGAATGCGTGGAAACAATACGATCCGGGTATCGGGAAAGTTGTGGATGCAGCAAAAGTCGCTCTCAAGCACCACTTCCCTTCCGTCAGGGATGCGGCGTTGCCTGAAGGGCCATGGGAGGATGCGGCTACGCTGATCCTGTCCGGTGAAGCGGGCTCGGCCTTTTCGCAATTGATTCGTTCCGGCCGGGTAAAAGAGCTGATTGATCCTGTCGGACGCCTGGGCGGATATGTGAGCCAAAGCGTTTCGGGCGCCGATTACACGACGGCCCTGCGCATTCGCGATATTCTTCAGAAGAAAATGGCGGAGATTTTCGATTCGTATGATGTCCTGGCCACGGCTTCCTTGCCCGTGGCGGCGACTCCGCTGAGTTTGAATTTGGTTACGGGATTGTCATTTCCTGATCCCCTGGGTGGGATTGGCAATCTTTGCGGGTTGCCGGCCATTTCGGTGCCTTGCGGATTCACGGATAAGAATTTGCCTGTTGGTTTGCAGTTTGTGGGACGCGCGGGGGATGACGCGGCTGTTTTGCAGGCTGGAAGAATTTTTCAGCAGACCACGAACTGGCATAAGAAACATCCGAAGTTGTAGCTCAGGCCTTCCAGGCCTGAGGGTTTCGCCATTTTGGAACGAATTTGCCTGCGCTGTGGAAGGCCTCACCCCTGAAGGGGTGAGCTACAGGAACGCAGCGGCTAGGCTTTCTTGCGGGTCTGGAGGATTTCGCGGACGGTGCGGAGAATGGCGCTGCGGCTGAAGGGCTTGGTGAGGAGCCGTACGGAGGGATCTGCGTTGGCCATTTCGGTGGCCGCGTGTTCGCTATAGCCGGACATGAAAACGACGGAGACGCCGGGGTGCTCCTGTTGCAGGTGCACGGCGAGTTCCTGGCCGGTCATTCCCGGCATGACCATGTCGGTGACGAGCAAATCGATTTTGCCGCGATGCTTGGCGGCGATGGCGATGGCTTCCCTGCCGTTTTTGGCTTCGATCACTTTGTAACCACCGGATTCCAGAAATTCGCGTGCAATTTCGCGGACGTCCTGTTCATCCTCGGTCAGAAGCACAGTTTCCGTGCCCACGGGCAATTCGGCGGCAGGCTTCGGAGCGCCGATATGCACTTCCGCCTCGTTCACGCGCGGAAGATAAATTTTGAAGGACGTGCCTTTGCCGAGTTCGCTGTAAACCCAGATAAACCCGCCGCTCTGCTTGACGATTCCGTATACCGTGGCTAGGCCGAGGCCCGTGCCCTTTCCTTTTTCCTTGGTGGTGAAGAACGGCTCGAAGATGTGCGCCTGGGTTTCTTCGTCCATGCCGGTGCCGGTATCGGTGACGTCGAGTAGGACATACGAGCCGGGTTTCATCAGCGGATGGCTGGCGGTGTAGGACTGATCGAGGTCGCAGTTGCGCGTGCCGATCAGCAGTTTGCCGCCGGTGGGCATGGCGTCGCGCGAATTGACGGCCAGGTTCATGATGACCTGCTCCATCTGGCTGGCGTCGGCGCGAATAGTGCCGAGTTTCTGGTCCGGACGAAGGATAAGTTCGATGTCTTCACCGATTAAGCGCGGCAGGAGCTTGCCCATCTCTTCGACGACAGAATTAAGATTGATGATTTGCGGCTGAAGAACTTGCAAGCGGCTGAAGGCGAGCAGTTGCCGGGTGAGCGTTGTGGCGCGATCCGCGGAACGATCGATCTGTTCGATTTTTCGCGCGATGGAATCGCCTGGAGACAACGCACCCAGCAGCAACTCCGTGTGGCCCTTGATGACCATCAGCAGATTGTTGAAGTCGTGCGCAACGCCGCCCGCAAGGCGGCCGACGGCTTCCATCTTCTGTGACTGGCGCAATTGCAATTCCAGGTGGCGGCGCTCGCTGATGTCCTGCGCAACGACCAGGCGCACGCGCCTGCCGGCATAAAGGAGTTCGTGAGAAATCAGTTCTACTTCGAATGTCTTTCCGTCTTTGCCCTGATGCAGCCAAAAGGCGTGCTCCTCGCTCTCGGCATTCATCTGCATCAAGTGCGCGGCCACTTTTTCGCGTTCGGCGGCGGGGCGAACCTCCAGGATGGTCATGCGCTCGAACTCTTCCTGGGAGTAGCCGTACTGGCCGACAGCGGCCCGATTGACGCGGAGAAAGCGCAGCGATTCCACATCGTAAAGCCACGTGGGAAGCGGATTGTGCTCGAACAAGAGACTGAGCATGGACTCGCTCTTGCGCAATTCTTCTTCGGCGCGGCGGCGTTCGATCGCCAGGGCAATGTGGCCGCCGACGGAATCGAGAAATTCCAGGTCGCGCTGGTCGTACGCGTTTTCGTTCTGGTAGTGCTGCACGACGAGAACGCCAATCGTGGCGGTGGGCGTCTTCAGGGGCACGCCGAGCCAGGCGGGCGAAGGCGAACCCACCAGCTCAACTTCACCAAGCGCGGCCATGCGGTCGAAATCCGATTGCGGGATGAGCTTTGCTTTTCCGGTGCGGAAGACGTAGGCAGTGCAGCTTTGGTCAACTTTTTGCGGCGGGGGCGCGGTGTCGTATTCATCAACAAGAAAGGGAAATTCGAAGACGTCTCGCTGGGGATCGTGAAGGGCAACGAAACAGTTTTCGGCAGACAAGACGCGTTTGAGAGCCACGTGGATGCTATGGAGAAGCTGATCGAGGTTGGCGGTCTGGTTCAGTGCGTGAACGATGTCCGAACTCACTTGGCGCTCTGATTCCATGCGGTGCAGATCGGTAACATCCAGGCCGTGCAGAAGGATGCCTTCGATCGCGGGATCGGCGAGGCGGCTGCGGCAGGTGATTTCGAACCAGCGCCAGGATCCATCGCGGCTGCGGAAACGGCAACGGCTGGTGAGCGGCGCGCCATTTTGCGCGGCGACCTGTTTCAGATGCGCGCGAACGGGGCCGACGTCAGCGGAGTGAACCAATGCGTGAAGTCTGCGCCCGACAAGTTCATCCGGGCGGTAGCCCAAACTAGATTGGAAAGTGGAATTCGCAAACTGCAGGGTGCCGTCCGCGGAGAGAACGGCGATGATTTCCCTGGTAGAGTCCAGCAACGACGCAAGTTGGGCGGTCCCGAGAGCGAAACCGGGGTCTGAGAAAATTCTCTGGGCCATTTAATTGTCGCTTCGTTTGCCGGCTGGAGCAGAGAACTACCGGCGAGACTTGCGGAAGCCTCCAAGGATCGACCTACTAACAGAAAGCGCTAGCTGAAGTTGAATCGTCTCTGGTTACTGTAACCGAGGCCAGGCGTTTCGTATACCCCAGAGGGGAAACGGGTTGCGAAACAATGACTGTACGAAAGGACAGGTGGGTTGTTTTGGCGGGGTGCCCCGCCGGATGGTGTCGTGCTACTCTCCGTAGCCATAAGCTGTTGAAACTGCGCGAGCTGCGCCGCCGGAGGCCAGCTACGGGAGGATTGCCGCCATGCACGGAATCTGGAAAGACATGTTCGTGATCACGCTGCCGATTCTGGAAAAGATCCTGCGGCCAGTAATCGTGTACTTCTTTCTGGTGCTCATGCTGCGGCTCTCGGGGAAACGTGAGCTGGTGCAATTGAATCCTTTTGACCTCGTGGTGCTGCTGACGCTTTCGAACACGGTGCAGAACGCGATCATAGGAGATGATAATTCCGTGTCGGGCGGAGTGCTGGGCGCCAGTTCCCTGCTGGCGGTGAACTATCTGACCGTGCGTTTCCTCTACAAGCACAAAAAGCTGGACCAGATTGTCGAAGGCAAGGCCGACCTATTAATTGAAGGTGGCAAGTTGCGGCCCGAGCATCTGAGAAAGGAACTGATTACCACGGCGCAACTCGAAGCGGCGGCGCGGAAGCAGGGATTTGGTTCGCTCTCCGAGGTGGACCAATGCAGCCTGGAGCCAGGGGGAACGCTGTCTTTTATCGGCAAAAAGCCCGATGCGGATGCGCTGCGTCACAAGGAGTTGCTGGATCGTATTGACAAGCTGAAGGAGGAACTGGCGATGCTGCGGGGCAGTCGCCCTCCGTCGGTTGCCTAAGGATTGTGGCAAGCGAAGAACTCAGTGGATTAGAAAGCCGCTGAGACCGACGAAGAATCCAATAACGCCGATCGCCATTCCGGAATACCAGAAAGTTTTTCTTCTCGTCAGGAGGGTAAGCGAGCAGATGATGAGGGCGATTTCCAGAATCACTTCCCCGGCGTCAAAGCGGTCTTCCCTCCGGGAGTACACCCCGCGCTCGTTTTCAAACTCCTTGGCTTTTTCGCTGATCTGGTCCTTGTCTTTCTCATAGCGCTCGATTTCCTTTTTGTACTTCTCGCGCAATGCCTCGGCCTTTTCTTTCTCCCCGCGATCCAGGACTTCGATCAGGTCCGCGATGCTCTGCATTTCGTGCAGGCGGATATTTTTGGCCTGGTAGAACGCCCATTGGTCGCTGGCCTGGGTTTGCAAAAGCACCACCTCGATGCTGGAACGGTGGCCCATCAGCGTGGCCATGGCCACGAGTACCGCGAGGATGGAGATGGTGATGGCGACGGGCAACGTCCATGGCTCTTCATCATCGTGATGATGTGCATGCTCTTCGAGCACTTCGTGCATCGGGGTTCCCTCGTTGTTGTGAATTTACGCCGACGGCTGAGCCGCAATGAATTTTAACACTTCCTGCGCGGTGGCAATGGTGCGGTCGATATCGGCGGTGGTGTGAGAAGCGGAAACAAACGCAGCTTCGAATTGAGAAGGCGCGAAGAAGATGCTGCGATTGAGCATCTCGCGGAAATAGCGGGCGTAAAGTTTTGTGTCGGAGCGCTTGGCGCCGGCGTAATTGGTGACTGGGTCACGCGTGAAGAAGATGGTGGAGAGCGAGCCGATGCTGTTGACCTGGGCGCCAATTCCAGCACCGGCGAGAGCATTTCGCAGGCCGTGCACCAGTTTCTTGGCGAGGGCGTTGACACCGTCGTAGAGACCCGGTTTGGCGAGTTCGTTCAGCGTGGCGATGCCGGCGCTCATCGCAAGTGGATTGCCGGCGAGCGTGCCAGCCTGATAGACGGGCCCCAGCGGCGCGACATTGTTCATTAGTTCCGCGCGGCCGCCGTACGCGGCAACCGGCACGCCGCCTCCGATAATTTTGCCCATGGTTGTAAGGTCACCTTCTACGCCGAGGAGCGTCTGCACCGCGCCGTTGTGCAGGCGGAAACCGGTGATGACCTCGTCGATGATCAGCAGGGCGCCATGCTTGCGGGTAATGTCGCGCAGACCTTGAAGGAAGCCTTCCTTGGGCAGGACCACACCCATGTTCGCGGCGATAGGCTCGACAATCACCGCGGCAATTTTGTCTTTGTGTTCGTTGAAAACTTTTTCCACGCCCTGCAAATCGTTGTAGGGAACGTTCAGCGTGAGCGCCGCGAGCGCCTGGGGAACGCCAGGGCATTCGGCAATGCCGAGTGTGGCGAGGCCCGAACCCGCTTGCGACAAGAAGCTGTCCGCATGGCCGTGGTAGCAGCCTTCAAATTTGAGGATGAAATCGCGTTTGGTGACGCCGCGGGCGAGGCGAACAGCGCTCATCGTGGCCTCGGTGCCGCTCGAAACGAAACGGATTTTTTCGATGAAGGGAACCGCCTTAGTGATGAGCGTGGCCAGTTGTAATTCCAGCTCAGTGGTAACACCGAAACTTGTGCCGCGACGCGCCTGCTCGGCGATGGCCGCGCTGACCGCGGGGTGCGCGTGCCCCAGCAGCATCGCGCCCCACGAGCAGACGTAGTCGAGGAGTTGATTGCCGTCGGCGTCGTAAAGGTATTGCCCGCTCCCCTTTTCGATGATCAGCGGCTCGCCGCCGACGGAACGAAACGCGCGCACGGGGCTGTTGACGCCGCCGACGAGAACTTTTTCGGCCTTTTCAAAGATTTCCTTCGAACGGCGGCGTTCGGGTTTTGCCTGGGCTTGTGTCGCACTCATCGGGGCACCTTTTTTCGGGGTTCAGGATTTCAGCCAGCGAGCCACGTCTTTGGCGTGGTAGGTCAAAATAATGTCGGCGCCGGCGCGCTGAATGCCGGTCAGAATTTCGAGGACCACGCGCTTCTCCTCGATCCAGCCTTTTTGCGCGGCGGCTTTGACCATGGCGTATTCGCCGCTGACGTTGTATGCGCCCACCGGCACGTCGAAGCGTTCGCGCACAGCCCGGATGATATCGAGATACGGCAGTGCGGGCTTCACCATCACGATGTCGGCGCCTTCTTCGAGATCGAGCGCTACTTCTTTCAGCGCTTCGCGCGCGTTGGCGGGATCCATCTGGTAGCTGCGGCGGTCGCCGGATTTCGGCGCGGAGTCGGCGGCTTCACGGAAGGGCCCGTAAAAGCCGGAACAGTATTTCGCGGCGTAGGCAAGAATCGGAATGTTTTCGAATTCGTGTCCATCAAGAAGCGTGCGAATCGCGGCCACTCGGCCGTCCATCATGTCCGACGGGGCGACAATGTCCGCTCCGGCGCGGGCGTGCGACAACGCCTGTTGCGCGAGGATTTCGAGCGTCGGGTCGTTCAGGATTTCGCCTTGCTCCACCACGCCACAGTGACCGTGATCGGTGTATTCACACAGGCAGACGTCGGTGATCACCATGAGACTGAGCTTTGCCTTTTTGATGGCTTCGATGGCATTTTGGACCACGCCCGTTTTTGCAAGCGAACTTGTGGCACGGGCATCCTTGCTTTCGGGCAGGCCAAAAAGGATGATGGCTGGAATGCCGAGCGATTCCACTTCACTGCACTCTTCCACAATCTGATCCACGGACTGCTGGTACACTCCCGGCATTGAACTGACTTCCTTCCGAACTTTCGTGCCCGGACAAACGAACATTGGATAGATGAAACCGGCGGTCGTGAGCCGCGTTTCGCGGACCAGGCCGCGCAGGGCTTCCGTGCGGCGTATCCGGCGGGGGCGGTGAATGGGGAAACTCATCCTTGTTTTGCTCCTGCAGGCTGATGGAAGCCTGCCCTCGAAAAGAATTTTGCCAGCACGGCGACAACCGCGGAAACGGTGGTGTCTGCGGACACCAGAATCCTGCCTATGCCTTCCTTGATAAGCGCCTGTTCGGTGACCGGGCCAATCGCTACGAAAGCCACCCCTTGACCCAGTTCGCGAAATCGCTCCGAGCCGAGAATATCCCGGAGGGAGTGCGCGGCCGACGGACTAAAAAAAAGGATAGCGTCTGTGCCCCCACGAAACAATTTTTCCAGTGTCGGTTGAGAATTCAACTTGGGAGTCACAGTTTTATAAGCGATGACGGATTTCACCAGCGCTCCGTGGAGGGTCAGAGCCTCAGGCAATTCAGGATTCGCTCGATCGCTGCGCGGCAGGAATATGCGTTTTCCCTTGACCATCGCCGCGAGTGCTCCCGCAAGTCCCAGGCCACTGTGAATTTCTGAACGGCAAGTTACGGTTAAGCCCGCGGCTTGCACGGCATCTACCGTTGCGGGACCAACGCCCCCAATTTTCACACCGGCAAATGCCTGATCGATGGGGACCCCCAAACCGGCACAACGCTGCTGCACAGCGCGCAAGGCGTTTTGACTCGTAAAAAGCACCCAATCGAACTGCGTGCCGTGCTTGAGGCAATCGTCGAGTTCCGAAAAGTCGTCGGGAGGCGCAAAAGCAAGGAGGGGCAAAAGAACCGGCTCGGCGCCAGCGTCACGAAGGGCATCCACGAGCGAATGACTCTGCTCCAGCGCGCGCGTCACGACGACACGCTTCCCTGCCAGCGGCTTGTGAATCTTTTCAACCACGGGCGCGCTGCACCTCTTCGAGAATTGTCCGAGCGCCGCCTTCGGCCAGTACGCGCGCCAGATGTTCCCCAAGCTGCGCGGCTTGATCTGGCGGCGCTGTGGCTTTCTCACGGACGTATTGCGTGCCATCGACGGAGCAAACCACGGCCTCCATCACCAGTTCGCCGCGCTCCATGCGCGCCCAGGCTCCGACCGGCACCTGGCATCCGCCCTGCAGCGCGGAGAGCAGCGCGCGCTCCGCAATGATCGCGGTCCGCGTTTCGAGATCGTCCAGTTTCGATAAAATTTCGTCCGCAGCGCGATCACTCACGCGCGATTGAATCGCAATCGCTCCCTGGCCGACGGCTGGTAGCGAAATTTCGGTCGAAAGCGGCTCCGTGATTTTCTGGCCCCAGCCCAGACGGTCAAGCCCCGCTTTCGAAAGCACGATGGCGTCGTATTCGCCGCTCTCCACCTTACGGAGACGGGTGTCTACGTTGCCGCGGAGTTCGCGAAAATCAAGATCGGGTCGATAGTGGCGGAGTTGTGCCTGGCGCCGCAGACTGCCGGTGCCCACGCGGGCACCCTGTTTCAGATTCGCGAGCGAAGTTCCGGTGTGAGAAACCAAGCAATCGCGCACATCGTCGCGGCGGCAGACCGCGGGAAAGTGCAGCCTGCCCGGCGTTTCCGTGGGAATATCTTTCACGCTGTGCACGGCGAGATCGATGCTTTCCTCCAGCAACGCTTCTTCCAGTTCCTTGATGAAGATTCCCTTCCCGCCGATCTGCGTCAGCGGTTGCTGTAGCATTTTGTCGCCGGAGGTCTTGATGATGATGATTTCGGCTTCTACGCCGGTGAGCTGAAAAAGCTGCTTGCGAACGAATTCGGCCTGCCAGCGGGCCAGAATGCTGCCTCTTGAGCCGATGCGAAGGGGCTTCACGGTTTCTCCCGGTCGGATAGGTACAAATCTCGAATGGCTTCGACGTTCTGGATTTTGCGGCGCAGCTCTTTTTCCGTGCGCAGGCGCTCCGCGGGATGCAGCAGCAGGTGCTCGATCATTTCGTCCATCAAGGCGCCGATTTTTTCGCGGTCTTCCCCGCTGAAGTGGTTCATCCCGGCGAGACGCTCTTGAAGGAAATTGGCGCGACGCTGTTTCAGCTTGCCGCGCAAGTTTTCGAGCACGCCGGTCAACTCCACGCTTGCCTGCCAGGAGATGAATTTCGCCACGTGGTCTTCCACGAGGGATTCCGCCTTGGGCACTTCGCTTTGCCGGGCATCGCGATTCTGATTCACGATTTCTGTCAAGTCTTCCATCGAGTACAGATACACGTTATAAATCTCGGCCACCGCGGGGTCAACGTTTCGGGGCATGCCAAGGTCCATCAGGAACAGGGCGCGATTCCCGCGCGAGGCCATGGCGCGCTCGACCATGGGCCGGGTCACAACAAAGTCCTGCACGCCCACAGCGGTTACGATAACGTCGGGAAATTTCAGCGAAGTATCCCACTCGCCCCATTCGAGGACTTTTCCGTCGTACAGCTTGGCGAACTCCTCCGCCTTTTCGCGCGAGCGGTTCATCACGTAAAGATTCTTGATTTTACGGTCGCGCAACTGGGAAACAACCTGCTCGCTGACGGTGCCTGCGCCCAAAACGAGCGCGCTGCGATCCTGGAGCTTGCCGAAAATACGCTCGGCCAGCTTTATTCCGGCAGAAGCGACGCCCATTGGCCGGGCCCCGAGGTCCGTTTCCGCGCGGACGCGCTTGCCGATTTCGAGCGCGCCTTGAAACAGACGGTTCAGCACCGGACCGGTCACATGGCCCTCGTGCGCGCGCAGGTACGCTTCGCGGACTTGCCCAAGAATTTCCGCTTCGCCCAGCAGCATGGATTCGAGACCTGCGGAAACGCGAAACAGGTGGCGTACCGCGTCATGGTTGTAGTGGTGATAGAGAGAAGGGTTCAACTGGTCGGGAAGCAGTTCGTGAAATGTGCTCAGGAAAGAGGAGAGCGCGCCCGCGGATTCGTGATTCGAATTGGCATTAACGCCATACACCTCGCTCCGATTGCAGGTGGAAAGCACCAGCGTTTCTTCGAGGATGCCGCGAGAGCGAAGCTCTTCCGCGGCCCGCTGCGCCTGTTCGCCTGAGAAAGACACCTTCTCCCGCACCTCAACGGGCGCCGTGCGGAAGTTCAGGCCAACAAGTACGATCTCCATGCTGCGCCGAGCGCGCTCCTAAAAATACCGGTGATGCGTTGAAAAAAAGAGGTTCACCACCGTAAAGCTGAGCACCACGAGAACAAAATTGAACACGCACAGTTTGGAGGCGCGCGCGCCTCTCCAGGCCGTGGTGCGCGCCAGTTGGAAATAGGCGGCGTAGAGAAGCAGAACCACCAGCGTGACGATATATTTGGGATCGAAGTACCAGTGTTGTCCGGCCTGGCGGTCGACGGCGACGAATCCAAGGGCGGTGCCGACGGCGATGGTGATGAGTCCAACGAGGACGCTGGTGTGGCTCATGCGCTCGAGCAGTTCGAGCGAGGGAAGACGCCAGACGATGTCGCCCAGTTTGCGGATCCGGAGCAGCCGCTCTTCCCCAAGAAACATCAGGCTGAGCACACAGGAGAGGGCAAATCCCGCATAGGCCAGGATGCTCAGCGTGACGTGCAGGGCGAAGACCACGCCATGCGCCTCTGTCGGAGGGGCAGGATGTTCCGGCGCGAAGGTGGCGGCGAGAAAGAAGGCCAGAATGATCGGGACCACAAAGGCGCCGACAGTGCGCTGGCGATGGTAGATTTCGAGGCAAAGGTAGGTGACAGCGAGAAGCCAACCAAAGAGGGACATGGAGCCCTGCAAGTCATGGTAAGGGACGGAATGCATGGCCCGGGCGCGCCCGAGCAGCGCCAGATAATGGCACGCTAAACCCATAAACATCAACACGGTAGCGAGACGCCCGGTTACCTCTTTCCCGGTCGAAAGAAAGGCCATGTACAGGCCCATGCTCAGCAGATAGGCCACCACGGTTAAGAGAACGAAGCTATGATTCATCAGCTTGGGTCCTTGCCGAGTCGAGGCGCAGAGGGGCGCGCTCATCCCCTGGCCTGCGCGACGTCTCAGTTAGGCTAAGTATAGCGTAGTCGCAGGTACGTTCCATTGGCTCTGCATTCTCAACAGTAGAAGAATTTTACGGTCGCGCTCACCAGCGTGCTGTGACGTATAACCTTTCCCCCGGAGCGCAAAGCTTGCGGATTTGTTATTCTGTGACGTCGGGACTTATGACCAACGAGGCCACTGGATTGACCCGCAAGGAGTTGTTTCTTCGCGCCGCGCGGTGCGAACCCGTTCCGCGGCTGCCCGTCTGGATGATGCGGCAGGCCGGGCGCTACCTGCCCGAATATCGCGAGATTCGCGCGAAACACTCGTTTCTGGAAGTCTGCAAAACGCCGGATCTGGCTGTGGAAGTTTCGATGCAGCCGTTTCGCCGGCTCGGCGTGGACGCGATCATTATTTTCTCCGACATCCTGATTCCCGCGGAAGCCATGGGCTTGCCGCTAGAACTCGAAGATAAAGGGCCCAATTTGCCGGAGCCCGTGCGGACGGAGGCCGACGTTCGCAAGCTGCACATCTTCGATCCGGAGGTAGAAACCGGATTCTTGATGGAGGCGTTGCGCCGCACCGTGAAACAGGCGGGGCCGGACGTGCCGGTGCTGGGCTTTGCAGCTTCACCATGGACGCTGGCGTGCTACATGGTGGAAGGTCGGACCAAAGAGGGCTTCGCGACGGTGAAGAATTTCCTGTACAGCGAGCCGAAGGTTTTTCGCGAGTTGTTGCACAAAATCGCGCACGCGACGATTCTTTATTTGAAGGCGCAGATTGCCGCTGGCGTTTCCGCCGTGCAACTTTTTGACACCTGGTGCGGCGAACTGGATTTGAAGGATTACACGGAGTTCGTGCTGCCCGCGGTGCAGGAAATCATCTCCGGGCTAGGGAATAAAGTGCCGGTCATCTACTACACCAAGGCTTCGCATCATTTGCTGCCAGCTGTTGTTCGCGCCGGAGCCAACGTGCTTAGTGTGGATTGGCGCATTCCGCTGGCCGAGGTTCGCAAACTGGCCGGCCCGCGCGTGGCCCTGCAGGGAAACCTCGATCCAGCTATTTTGTTTGCGCCCGCGGAAAAAATCAGTCAGGCCACCCTGGACATCGCCGCCGAGCTTTCCGGCCACGGACACATTCTGAATCTTGGCCACGGGATTCTACAGCACACTCCCGTGGAAAATGCGCAATTGTTCATTCACACCGGCCAGCAAGCCGCGCTCCAGCAAGCGCAGCCGGCGGTGCAAACGGGCCGTTAATCGCAGGAGGCAAGCGCCGTGCCTAGCATGAATCCATCGTTGCGGGAGATGCAGCAAGAACTCTCCGTGGGAGAGGAGTTCGTCACCCGCTACAATCGCCCCGGTCCCCGCTACACCAGCTATCCCACGGCTCCGGTGTGGAACGACGCCTATGGCCCGAATGACTTCGAAGCAGCGATGCAAGCCGCCGAAGCGAAGCGCAGCCCGGTTTCGCTCTACATGCATCTTCCCTTCTGTGAGAGCCTGTGCCTGTTCTGCGCGTGCAACGTCATTATCCGCAAGGACAAAAGCGTCACGCCCCCTTATCTAAGTGTCCTGAAAAAAGAGATCGACCACATCGCCAGCCGGGTTTCGCGGGATCGCCAGGTCGCGCAATTCCACTGGGGCGGCGGCACGCCAACATACCTTTCGCCGGAACAAATCGAAGATTTATTCGAACATACGAAAGGCCGCTTCAACTTTGCACCCGACGCGGAAATCGGCATCGAAGTCGATCCCCGCGTGACCTCTCGCGCCCACCTGGAAACTGTGCGCAGGATGAGCTTCAACCGCCTGAGCATGGGCATCCAGGATTTCAAGGAAGACGTGCAGAAGGCCATTCACCGGATTCAGCCTTATGAACAGACGCGCGACCTGATTGCCATCGCGCGCGAACTCGGATTCGACAGCATCAACGTGGATTTGATTTACGGCTTGCCATATCAGACCGCGGATAGCTTTGCGCACACAGTCGAACAGATCGTCGGCCTCTCTCCTGACCGGATCGCAATGTTCAGCTACGCGCACGTGCCATGGCTCAAGAAGCAGCAAGGCTCGTTCGTGGCGCACCTGCCGGAGGGTATGAAAAAGTTCGATATTTTTCGCAGCGGCTTATTGAAATTCCTGGAAGCGGGTTATCTCTATATCGGCATGGACCACTTCGCGAAGGAAAACGACGAACTCGCCGTTTCGCAACGCAACCGCACGCTGCACCGCAATTTCCAGGGCTACACAACCAAGGCCGGCGCGGACCTCTACGGCATGGGCATCACCGCGATCAGCGGCATCCAGGAAACCTATGCGCAGAATCATCGCGATTTGCCCTCGTGGGAGAAGGCCGTTCAGGAGCGCGGCATCGCGACCATGCGCGGCTACCGCCTTTCGCAGGACGACATCATTCGCCGCGAAGTGATCAGCCGCTTGCTCTGCCACACCGTCATCGTGAAAGACGAGATTTCGAAACAGTTCGGCATCAACTTCGATGAATATTTCACTTCCGAACTCGAACACCTGAAAATGCCCCAGGAGGATGGCCTGGTTGTGATCAACGACAAGGAAATCCGCACGGCCTGGCTGGGCCGCATTTTTATTCGCAACCTGGCCATGGTCTTTGATCCGTATCTGGAGAAGCAGCAGTTGGCCGCGCGGCCGCTCTTTTCCAAGACCCTCTAGCCTCGGCAGGGGCCATACGCATGTCCGATCGAGTTGAAGCTCTGGTTGTGGGCGCGGGCATTTCCGGACTCGCGACGGCGTACGCCTTGCAAAAGGCGGGCATCGCCGTGCGGGTGGTGGAAGCGGCGGTCCGCCCCGGCGGCGTGATTCAGTCGTTGAAGCGCGACGGCTATCTGGTGGAATGCGGCCCGCAAAGCTTCAGCGGCAACGGTTCCATCTTCGCCATATGCCGTGACCTGGGGATTCTGGAAGAGCGCGTCCTCGCGGATCCCAAAGCGCCGCGCTACGTTTTGATTGACGGAAAACTCCAGAATGTTCCGATGGGCCCGGGCTTGCTTGTCTCTTCTTTTCTGAGCGGGGGAACGCGCACCGCGATCCTCCGCGACATCTTCGGCACAAGCGAATCACCCGAGCCGGATGAATCGGTCGCCGGTTTCGTCCGCCGCAAATTCTCGGCGACGCTGCTGGATCGGCTGGTCGGCCCGTTCGTTTCCGGAATTTACGCCGGCGATCCGGAAAAATTAAGCCTGCGCGCGGCGTTTCCGATTCTTTATGAAGCGGAAAAGGCAGCGGGGAGCATAACGCGCGGCGTCTTCAAGGTGATGAAGCAGCGCAAAGCCGGGAACGGCACGCAGCCGCAAGCGCCGACGGAAAAGCATACGCTGCAGACGTTTCGCGAAGGCAACGAGACACTGATCCACGCCATCGCGAAGCGATTGGCAGAGCGCTTGACGTGCGGCACGGAGGTTACGCGCATCGAGGCACTCGACTCTGGCCAGGAACCCAAAGCGGCGCGTTTTCGCGCGAGCGTGCGCGGCCCTAGAGGTGAAGAAACGGTGGACACGGAGCGGCTGATTCTCTCCGTGCCAACGGATACCGCTGGCAGGATTCTGGAGCCGCTCGATTTGGGCTTCGCGGCGCAGCTCAGCGCGATCGCCTATTCAGGCGTGGCGGTGGTCTCGCTCGGTTATCGCAAGGACGACGTGGGCGACAGCCTGGCTGGGTTTGGTTTTCTCGTGCCGCGCTCTTCCGGCCTCAGCATTCTCGGGACGGTCTGGAACTCTTCCCTTTTTCCAGGCCGCGTTCCAGCAGGGGAAGCACTGCTCACCAGTTTTGTGGGCGGGGCGACAAATCCTGCCGCGATTTGCAAGTCGCCGGAACAGCTTGCGTCTCAAGTTCACCGTGAGATGATTCCTCTGTTGCGCCTTCGCAAAGATCCAGTCTTCACCAACGTGACCATTTGGCAACGGGCGATCCCTCAATACAATCTGGGCCACACAGCGAGGATTGCCGCGATTGAATGCCTGCGCGCCCGCTTTCCGGGCCTGTATTTTTCGGGGAACTACCTGAATGGTCCCGCCATCGGCACTTGCGTCGAGCACGCGCTGAAAGTCTCCGACGAAGTCCGCGTCAGCTTCGCCAACTAACCCTTTTCCCTGAGCCGGTGTGCCAGCCGGATTTCCCTGCGCTTCGCGGCTTCCCGCCAGCGGCGCCTCTCCTCCGCCGTGCGAAGAATTAGGGGCGGCACCGGCCGCGGCTTGCGCGTGAACTCGTCGATCGCGACGAAGGTCACGAACGCCGTGGTGGTGTGTTTGCGCTCGCCGGTCAGAAGATTCTCTGAAAAAACTTCCACACCGACTTCGAGCGAAGTGGTGAACACGCGATTCACCTGCGATTTCAACATCACGATTTCACCCAGGTTCACGGGGTTTCGGAAATCGATGTAGTCCACCGACGCGGTCACCATATAACTGTTCGCGTGCCGGCTGGCCGCCATGGCCGCCACAATATCCACCATGTGCATCACCTGCCCGCCGAGCAGCTTGCCAAGGACATTGGTCTGCGCCGGCAGCACCACTTCCGCCATTTCCGATGCGGACGCGCTGACCGGCTTGCCCTTCACTCTCCACTCATCCATCACTGCGGCTGTCGCTTTGTGCTTTGCCTTCATCGCTCTCCCTTGCGCGGCTCCTTTGGCCGGATATCGCCCTACACGTATAATACGCAAGACCTCCATGACCGAACAAAACAAAACCCGGCGGCAGAAGCTGGAACAATTTCTCGCCCAGAATCCCAACGACTCGTTTTCGCGCTACGGCATTGCGCTCGAATGCCTGCGCGAAGGCGACATTCCGGCCGCCGAGACTCATTTCAAAACCTTGCTGGAGTCAAATCCCGATTATGTTCCGGGATACCAGATGTACGCCCAGACCCTGGCGCAACACAACCGCGCGGAGGAAGCGAAGGCGCTTCTAAGCAAGGGAATTGCCGCGGCCAATCGGCAGGGCAATCAACATGCCCGCTCTGAAATGGAAGGCTTGCTGGCACAGCTTGAGTAGCCGGCGCGAGTTTTCGGGCTACCAGCCCATGGTCAGTACTTCGCAGCCCACCCTGGAAGCTATCCGCAGGTACAGCAAGAAGTCTGGAGCGTTGGAGGCAGTGTAGTACAGGATCGGAGGCTCACCATTGCCCTTTCGTACCATTGCGCCTAAAAGCCCTGGCGGTAGGATGTAGATGTTGGACCCCCCGGCCCAAAGGAGAAGAGGTGGAACACACTCCACTCCTAAGCCGAAAAGAACAGCGCATCCCGGTAAAGATGTTTGTGAAGCTGAGTAGCCCTGATAATCCGTCGTCGGAAATCGCTCCTACCCTTGATATCAGTTGCCATGGCGCCCGGGTTCTGAGCCGGAGAAATTGGCGGCTCGATGAACAGCTCTCGGTCCGCTCGATTCGCGGAAATCTGTACTCGCGCGCCCGCGTCGTCCATTGCCAGCCGCACATGGACGATTCCTTCATCATCGGAATCCAAATGTATTACCCGACCGGCGACTGGACCACGCGCGAAGGGACGAAAACCACCTGATCTCAGGTCAATTCCCCGCATCGCACCTATCAGTCAAGAACTATTCTTGCCTTCGGGACAAATTGCTTTGTGGAAACTTGGTAGAAGATAGCCATGGGAGCTAAGCCAACGAGCGCTTCCGAAAAGGACAATTCAAAACAATTCGTGTGAAGCGTTCACTGTCCTGTGGCAACCTGCTTCGATTCATTGCGCGGCGCGTTCGCTTGCAAGACCCGCACAAGATGGCGCCCAGTGCGAGGAACGGCAACTTTATCGCTCAGCAAGATGGTTCTTGCGGTTATTTTGCGGCCGTAAATCCTCTCGTTTGCTTTCTTGTCCTGACGCAGCGTGGAACCCTCGAGGGAGATGCCGGCAAATAGGCCACGGGAACGCGAATAGCTGAGGATTTCCGCGCGCATCCAGAGATCCGTATTCACCGAAGCGTCGCGCCCTACGGGGCCCGCAGCGGCAGAGGCGTCTCCACCCAGCTTGATCCTGCTGCTGAGGATGGAAGCTGCGCCTCTCTGGTTCATGACCAGGAGAATCAGGTCGGTGGCTTCCCCGCCGATTTGCATTCCGATGCTATCGCCTTCGAGGGCGTACATTGCCGGAGCACCCCACGGCCCATTGAATTCCTTGCCCGTGCGGCAAACCATCGCTCCGCGGCCGTATTCCTTGCCCATTCCAAAGGCTAGCTTCAATACCGAGGGGAACACGATGACGCACTCTGCTTTATCCAAAACCTGTCGGGGCAGATTGTCCGGGATGTTCAAGACTTCCTGCATGACGTCGCCGCAATTTTCCAGGCGTTTTGCTTCTTTCGTGGCGGCATACACCGCGCCCGCTGAAAACGAGAGACACACCCCAATTACAAGAGATCGCTTCATGGCTCACCTCGGTAAGCAGAACAGTTTCGCTAACCTTGACTTCGCCCCTGCCCTGGCTGGACGAGTCACATCGGCTGGAAAATTGAAATCGGACTCACTTTGACTGTTTCAACCGCCACAACAGCCTTTTCCCGCATTACAATCCTAGACGCCACCACGGCGCGTGTCTGTCCACTTGTACACAGTCCCACGGATCGTCTGCGCGGAGGCGCTGGATGCAAAGCATTCGAATGAGTGGCGGGAGTTCATGCTCGTGTACTCGAGGCCCGTTAAATGCGGACTGGCGAGATATGACCCCTTACTCTAAATCTCCGCGTTTCACCCTTTTTTCGCGGCTCTGCTATGATGGGCTTCTGTAGCCATGCGGCCAGATCGCATCCCGCTCTTTCCTCTGAACGTCGTACTTTTCCCCGGCGAAGAGCTTCCCCTGCACATTTTCGAACCCCGCTACCGGAGGATGGTGCGCGAGTGCCTGGATGGCCGGTCTCCCTTCGGCATGCTGCTGGCAATGAATGATGGCGTCACGCATGTCGGCTGCACCGCGGAAATTCTTGAAGTCGTTAAGCGCTACCCGGACGGCCGGATGGACATCATCACCGTCGGCCGCGATCCTTTCCGCGTCGTGGAGCTGTTTACCGACGATCCTTTGTTGGAAGGGCAGATCGACTACCTGGAAGACCGCGAAGCACCCCTTGAGCCGCACTGCAGACAAAAGCTCATTGAGGAGTACGAGACCTGCCACACGCTGCTCTTCAACAGCCTGCCCCGCAACCTGGAAGAAGCGCCGGCCGGAGATCTTTCCTACGCCGTTGCCTCGACCCTGCCCATCGAATTGCTGTGCAAACAGCAGATTCTGGAATTGCGCACCGAACGCGAAAGGCAGGAACGCCTGCTCAGGTACCTCTGCGACTGGGCGCCGCATCTACTGAAAGAGAAGGCTATGCGACAAAGTGCCGGCAGCAACGGGCACGGATTGAATTAGCAGCGCGCGGACTATCGCGAGTGGTCCGCAGACAGGGGCCTCATGACGCCAAGTACCTCAGGACATTCCGCAGGACATCCGAAGCCACGAACCATCGGTGAGTTGAAGCGCATCCCGGACTTCGATTCCCGCTCCGCGGGTGTCTCCGTAAAGAATGAAATTCGCCGCAACCTGCTGCGGGCGATCGAGCGCAACGAACCGCTGTTCCCCGGCGTGCACGGCTACGAAGATACCGTGATTCCGCAGATCGTCAATGCTCTGCTCTCGCGCCACAATTTTATTCTGCTGGGCTTGCGCGGCCAGGCCAAAAGCCGGATTCTACGCGGCCTGCTGCAGTTTCTGGACCCGGAGATTCCGGTAATCGCCGGCTGCGAAATCAACGACAACCCGCTGCAACCCATCTGCCGCGGTTGCCGCGAACGTGTGGCCGCCGAAGGCGACAACACGCCGATCCACTGGCTGCCGCGCGACCAACGCTACGTGGAAAAACTGGCCACGCCGGACGTGACCATCGCCGATATCATCGGCGACGTGGATCCGATTCGCGCCGCCCGCGGCGGCCGCGACCTTTCCGACGAACTCACCATTCACTACGGCCTGCTGCCCCGCGCCAACCGCGGCATTTTCGCCATCAACGAGCTCCCCGACCTCGCCGGAAAAATCCAGGTCGGGCTGTTCAACATCATGCAGGAAGGCGACATTCAGATTAAGGGTTATCCGCTGCGGCTTCCGCTCGATGTGCTTCTGGTCTTCTCCGCGAATCCCGAAGACTACACCGCGCGCGGCAAGATCATCACGCCTTTGAAGGACCGCATCGGCGCCGAAATTCGTACGCACTATCCTTCCACGGTCGAGGAAGGGATCGCCATCACCACGCAGGAAGCCTGGACCGCGCGCGACTCCGGCATCAGCGTGGAAGTACCCGACTACCTGCGCGAAGTGGTGGAGGAAATTGCGTTTCAAGCGCGCGAAGACAAGCGCGTGGACCGGCGTTCCGGCGTCAGCCAGCGGCTGCCGATTTCTACCCTGGAAAGCTTGGTGAGCAGCACGGAGCAGCACGCCGCGCGTGCTGGGGAACGTCATGCCGTGGCGCGCATCGCCGATTTGTATGCAGCGCTTCCCTCGATCACCGGGAAAATGGAATTGGAGTACGAAGGTGAACTCAAGGGCGCGGAAGTGATTGCTCGGGAGTTGATTCGCACCGCGATCGGCCGCGTGTTTTCGAAATACTTCGGCGAAGTCAGTTTTCAGCCGGTGGTGCAGTGGTTCGAAGCCGGCGGCGAACTCAAGATTCCCGATCTCATCTCCACCGGCAAGCGTTACGAGCAACTCGCCAAGGTTCAGGGTTTGCTCGAACACGTGGCAAAGCTCGGCGTCAGCAACCGCAAGGACGAACCGCACGCCGCCGCGGCCGCGGAGATGATCCTCGAAGGCTTGTGGGCGCACCGACGGATTGGCCGCAGCGAAGAGCGTGGCTTCTACGCGGAAAAGCAGCGCGCGCCGGAGCCGCGGGAATCCGTCAGCCGCCCACGGCGAAATTACAACTGACGACCCGACGAAGGATCTCATTCTCAGGAGTAAAGAGCCACGAGGACCACGGGATGAAAGTAGTCAAATACGGAAAGTATATTGGAGAGCCGGCGGACTCGGTCGACCTCGACGAGCTGATGAAGCGCCTCGGGGATTTCCTGCTCCAAAGCGGCTTCGAATCGCAGTTCTACGGACTGTCCGAGCTGGACGCTTCTCATTCGATGGAAGCGTTGCGCGAAGCGATTTTGCGCGCGCTGCAAGAGGGCGATCTCTTTCCCGAAGATGCCATGAGCGAGGAACTGCGCGAGATGCTGCAGGACCCCGGCGCGCTGAACAATGAGGAAATCCGCGACCTGATCAACAAATTGGTGGAACGCATGTCGCAGGAGGGCTTCATCAATCCCCAGCAGCCGCCGCAAGTGACGCCGCCTCCGCAAAACACTCCGGGCGGACACTTGGGTCAACCGCAAGACACCAACACGGAAGCGCGCTTCGAAATTACGGACAAGGCCATCGATTTTCTCGGCTTCAAAACGCTGCAAGACCTGCTCGGATCGCTCGGCCGCAGCAGCTTTGGGCGGCACGACACGCGCGACTTGTCTACCGGCGTCGAGTCCGGCGGTATTTCGCGTCCTTACGAATTTGGCGACGTGCTCAATCTTGACATCAGCGAGACGCTCTCCAATGCGATTCGCCGGGAAGGCGTGAAAGTTCCCTTGCAGATGGAATATCGCGACCTGATGGTCCACCAGTGCGAATACCATTCTTCCTGCGCCACGGTGCTGCTGCTCGATTGCAGCCACAGCATGATTCTTTATGGCGAGGATCGCTTCACGCCGGCCAAGCGCGTGGCGTTGGCGCTTTCGCACCTGATCCGCACCCAATATCCGGGCGACACGCTCAGCCTGGTGCTGTTCCATGATTCAGCAGAAGAAGTGCCGCTCGGGCAGCTTGCCCGCGTACAAGTCGGCCCCTACTACACAAACACGCGCGAAGGCTTGCGCATGGCCCAGCGGATTCTTCTCCGCCAACGGAAAGACATGCGGCAGATCGTGATGATCACCGACGGAAAGCCTTCGGCCTTGACACTCGAAGACGGGCGGATTTATAAAAACGCTTTCGGACTGGATCCCTTCGTCGTGGGCGAAACGCTGGAGGAAGTGAACAAGTGCAAGCGCGCCGGGATCATGATCAACACCTTCATGCTGGCGACGGATTACAGCCTGGTGCAGTTCGTGCAGAAAATCACGCAGATGTGCAAGGGCAAGGCGTATTTCACGACGCCCTACAATCTTGGCCAGTACCTGCTCATGGACTACATGCAGCGCAAAACGAAAACCATTCACTGATTGCCGCGGCGGAATCGGAGCGTTCCGGAGTTGCGCTAGACTATTGCCATGTCGTTATCGCATAAATTTTCCAGATGGATCGGATGGGAGGCGCCTTTGACCAATATCGCAGCCGGTAACGTTGCACCGGGTTTTACGCTGAAGTCGCTGGACGGCAAGGAATACGCGCTCGAAAAGTTGCTGGAGAAAGGCCCGGCGGTCGTCGCCTTCTTCAAGATTTCCTGCCCAGTGTGCCAGTTCACATTTCCCTATCTACAGCGGCTGGCCGAACGTTACGCAGGCGACTCCGCCACGGTCATCAGTGTCTCGCAGGATGACGCGCGTGGCACCAGAGAATTCAATCGCGAATACGGTGTGACACTTCCGACGCTCCTGGACGAGCCCGGCTACACCGTGTCAAATGCGTACGGTCTCACCATGGTGCCAACGATTTTTCTGATCGAGCCGGACGGCAAAGTGAAAGTCAGTTGCATGGGCTTTGACAAAGGGGACCTGGAAAAAATCGCCAGCGAACTCTCGCAGCGCCGCAAAATTGCTGCCGCGCCGCTCTTTCGACCGGATGAAGTGATCCCAGCCCAAAAGCCGGGATGAAGCGCGAAAAACTAGGTCCGGTCGGGACCTAACGCAAAACAAGAATTCTGGCTCTCAGGAGCCGCTGCTCAGTCCACTTCCCGAAGCAGGTCCGGCTTGTGCTTCTCCGGTCTTCCTCGCTTGTCGGGAATCACGCGTGTTCCCGCTGGGGCCAAGCCGGACTTGCGGGCGCGCCGCCTCGCCTCGGTTCCCTTCTCCAGGCGATCTTTCTTCCGCTTCATCATTTCAGCTCTTTTTTGCGACGATTTCGCTCACCGCGCGCCACCCTTGATCGATGGCTTCGTTGGTATAAGCGAACGCGCCGGCATCCGAGTTGGCCACATGAATATTCCCGAACGGCTGACGGCCAATCTCGTGCGGTGCCTGCCCCGTGGGCCATACGGGATCGAACAGCGACATATATTCGTAAGAATAGCCGTGCGGCCAGCGGTTGACGGTGATGGCTTCGATGTCCCGCGCGGGGTCGAAACCGCCCTCGCCCAATGCCCGCGCAAGCTGATCTCGAATCGCGCGCTCGAATGTTTCGAAAGTCGTCGCGTATAATTTCGCGCGGCCCGCCCGCTGCATCTCTCGGGCATTTGCCCCGGGGCCCACGGGAACATGCTGCATGTGCAGGATGCAGGGCTCCTCGGGCCTCTGCGTAAATTCATAGCCGCCCATGCTGACGGGAAAATCCATCTCGATGCCCGTGAACATGCAGCCCGGGCAGTACAGACGGTGCAATTTCAATTTATCCAACGCCGTCCAGTCGCGAATTTGCACATTGGTGTAAACCAGGGGCACCTTCACGTTGTACGCCAAACCTTTTTTCTGCGCCTCGGACATCTCCGGGCACATGTACGGGATCAGCATATTCCAGCAGGCCAGGATGCATTGTTTCCCTTGCACGGCGCGTGCCTCGCCGCCGCGAACGTAGGTCACTTCCACGCCCTTTGGCTGGCCCGGGCTTCCGAGATTCCGCGCGTGGACTGCGGTCGAGTTCAAGCGAATCCGAACCGGCGCGCTTGTCTCATCGAGTTTTGCGTAATCGAATTTTGCCAGGACTACATCCTCCATCGAGGTGCCCGGAGCGATCCCGGGAAGGAGTGCGCGCACGAGCAGCCGCGCAATCGAAGCGTTGCCGTCAGGAAAATGGTAAATGTATGGCTCGTCGTCCTGCCGCGTAACTTCCAATCCAATCCCCGGCCCATCGTGATCCACAATGCCGAGGCCCGAAAAGCCGGGTAGCTCGCCCAAACCAACCATGTCGCCCGCGGGAACCGCGTCTATCCCAACTCCGTATAGCCCGTGCATCGATGGCTTGAAATACGGAATCAGATCCGGTGTTACCTTGACGTGCTTGAGCAGGTAGTCCTGATAACTGGTTTTTGCGAGGTGCGCTTTCTTCGCGGCCGCGTCCATGCCGGCCAGATAGTCCACCTTCTCCGTGCACAAGCGGATCAGATCTTTTTTCGCCACGTCGGAAAGCGGCGCGCTGACGAGGAAATCCGCCGTTGGCGCTTGTAGATGGCCGTTGTAACCGCGAACCAGGCGGTCCGTGCCAAAGGTCTCCTTATCAAAGAAAACGGCTTGGCCTATGCCGCGCTGCGAATAAAACTTCCGGTCATTGTAAGTTTCGAAGCGCTTCACTTCGATTCCCAGGTCTTTGAATAACCCTTTCGCCTGGGCGCTATACAAATTGGGGCCTGCAATCGCCTGCGTCCCGCCGTAGCCGATGAGTTTCTTCCCGCCGCTTGTGAATTCGTTGCGCTTCGCGTGGCCACCGAAATCGTCGTGATTATCGAGAATCAGAATGCGTGCCTTTTCTCCCGCCTGCTGGCGATAAAAATAGGCCGCCGCCAGGCCGCTGATCCCGCCGCCCACGATAATCAGGTCGAAGGTTTCTTTGTCCTTTGCCGCGTGATCCCACTTCTCCCCGTCGCGCAGGGCGTGCCCCACTTCCCACGAGCCATCGTGGCTGCCGCGCATACCGCTCTTGGCCGGCGGATAGTAGCCGGCTTGCTTTTCCGGCGCATACTCCACATCGGCCGCATGGAGCATTTCGCCAAGAATCGAACTCGGGGCAACCAGCGACGCTCCTATCGCGACGCTGACTCCGTTCAAAAAATCCCGCCGCGCAATACTTCGGTTCATTCCCAGATCTCGATCTTTTTTCGACTGACGCACGCGTGTCTCCAATATAACTTCGGGCGCCGCTGCTCAAGGCGGCAGGGCAAATTCTAAATGATGGTTAAGAGGATAGCTTAAAACACGGCTGCCTAAGCGAGATGCCGCCGAGTTCCCTATTGGCGCGAACTTAGAAAGTAAACGTGAGTAGCAGATCGAGCCGGCGATTCGAAGAGGAGTCGCTGTAAGGCCGCCCCGCCAGGCCGTTCGATTCACCAAACAGTGGGGAGCCGAGATTGCCGATCGGTGGAAGCACGTTAACGTTGTTAAAGATATTTCGGCCTATCACGCCGACCGTCAGCGCGTAACGGCGGTTCGTTCCGCCAGCGTCCGAACCCCGGCCGCCGCCTCCGCCTCCACCGCGGCCCGGGCCTCCCGGCCCACGTCCAAATGCTCCCCCACTGGCGCCGCCACCCCCTCCACCCCCGGAAGCCCCCTCGACCGTGGGCCCAAATCCAAATGTCTTGCTGACCCGAAGATTCGCGGAAAAGCGGCCGGGGCCTTCACCGAAATAAACGGGAATCGGCGTATACGCACCGATAACCGGGTTCGCATTGAAGCAACCAAATTTTGTTTGCGTCGTCGGTGCACAAGTCGCAAACCCAGGCCTGGTGTTGAACACATTGCTCTCGTAAGGGTCCGTGCCCGTCGTGATGTTAAACGGAATCCCCGAACTAGCAATCACGAACGGGCTTAAACGAAAACCCTTAGGCAGCCCGGTCGTTCCCCCTAGGAAAAGCCGGTTGCGAATATCAAAACTCGCGCGGCCATAGTCTTGCCGCAAATCCAGCGGATTCGAAGGAAAACTGTTCACGCCGGATGTATCGCTGTTCGCGTGATTGTAAGTGTAGTAGCCGAAGATGGAGAGCTTGGCGCCCAGTAGCACGCGACCATTGACGATCAACTGGTTCTGCTCGAAATCCGCCCCCGACTCATATTGAAAAATGTTCCCCTGGTTCGGGAAGGGGCGCCCGGCTTGCGTCGTGTCGGTTTGCGGAAGGAACGGATTGAGGTTATTCGTATAGAACTGGTGGACGCCGCGGGAATTCAGATACGTCACGGCGATATTCGCAAACTTCGTGACCTGCCGCTCCAGTGTGACACCCGTCTGAATCGTGTACGGCGCGCGCAAATTGTTGTTGGTTTGATACTGGGTGGAAACCAGAGTACCCGTCGGCACCGGATTCGGAACCGGCAGGAAGAACGTGGGATTCTGGATTTGCAGTTGCTGCTGCAGCGGATTCTGCTCGTTAAACCGCTGCTGCGTCTCGACCAGGTCATAAGTGAACCGGTCGTAGAAAATGCCAAAGCCCGCGCGCAGCACGGTCTTTGGCGGATTCTTCGCGTTGCCTCCAATTCCCCAGGCGATTCCGATGCGCGGCGCAAAATCGGATTTGTCGCTGAAGTTGTTCTGCGTCTCAAATCGCAGGCCGTAGCTCAAAGTCACGTTCGGCCGTACCTTCCAATCGTCCTGGATGAACAGCCCCGCATCCACCAGGGTTACCGTCGAAGGAATGATCTGCGTGCCCCCCGCAGTCTGAAAGGTCTGCGTAAAGTAGCTCGCACCGCCACCCATTGCCTGGATCGTGGCGAACGGAAGGCCCACGGCGATCCCCTGCTCGGTGATCTGGTACGCCACAATCGGTGTGATGATGCAATTGTTGTTCGCGGGGGCGGGGACGCAGGTCGGATCGGGATTCGGCCGCGAGCCGAACGAAAACGTGCCGTTAAAATTGTTGCTAACCTGATCGCGGTCATTCGTGGCGCGAATCCTGCCGCCGAATTTCCAGGCATGCTTGCCGTAGTTGAGAAACGTGGTGTTCTGGTATTCGTAGTGTTTCTGAATGTCGGAGGAGGCGAAGCCGCCGCTGCCGTTTCCCTTGAACGCGCCACCAACATCCACGGTCGTTCCGGTTTGTAGCGGTGTGTTCTCGTTGTCGGAGTGAATGAACTGAAAGCGCGATTCGTTGATCGCGTGCCCGCCAATGATCTGCGTGTCCGTCGCTTGAAATGTGTGCTCCACCCCGAGCGTGTCGGACCCAGTTTCCGGCAGGTTGAATTGACCCACGTTCGCGTTCGTCACGACGTCGCGAAAATACTGGTAACGCACGGTCAGTGTGTTGTTGGGCGTGATCTGGTAATCGATTCGCGGACTCAGGTTGGTGCGGGTCTGCGGATTCGCAACAGCGAGGCTCTCGGGAACGATTGCGAAGTTGTTGGCCGGATCGAGCACTGTCGCGCTGACCACGTTCAGCGCGCCAATGTTGCGTCGCTCGATGTTGAAAAAGAACGAAGCCTTCTTGTTGATCGGCCCGCCGATGTTGCCGCTGTATTGCTCGGAGTTGTAGTCCGGAGCGGAGACGCCGGGCGGCAGATTTTCAAAGGGGTTTCTGGCATTAAATGCGGAAGCATTCCCGAGCATCTGCAACTGGCCATGTAGTTTGTCCGTTCCAGGCTTCGTGAAAATCTCGATGCGTCCATATCCCAGCTTGTCATACTCGGACGAAAACGGATTCTGGTTGATGCGAATTTCGCGGATCGACGCTTTCGGCGGCAATTGCCCGGCGGTGAAACCGTCAATATAGATTTGGCCTCCGTTCGGGCCCGCCGACGGGCCTGCCAGCGCCTGCAGTTCCGAAGCCAGTTCATCCGGGTCGTCTGAGAGTGCTTCCAGATCTTTCCCCTGCAACGTGATGCTGTTGGCGTTGTTTTGCGGGCTTACGTCCACCTGGGTGGTGGAGGAGCTTACTTCGACTTTTTCCTTCTCGATTTCGAGCGTAAGAGGGACATCAAACCGCAGAGTTTGCCCCGCGGCGAGCGTCACACCAGTTTTGTCGAACATCGCAAAACCCGCGGCTACAGCCTTGATTTCGTAGTTGCCCGGCCTGAGATTCTTGAACTCGTACACACCCTCTTTGTTGGTAGTTGTGTCCATCGAAGCGCCGGATGGCGTCGTCAGCAACACGGTCGCGCCCACCAGAGCCGCACCGGAAGGGTCCGTCACCTGGCCACGGATCACACCGGCTTGCTCCTGCGCGCGGCACGGCAATGCCACCAGCATGGCCAACAGCAATAACAGAACACCGCTTCGCCTGGATTTCTCCGTTACGTTCTTTCGCATCACTCGAAGATTCCGCCCCTCTGCAATCTCCATCGCCCGTGCCGGCACTATTGCGCCGCCGCGTCGCCCCCGCCGTTGCTCAAGCTCCACGGCGTCAAAATGCTCGATGCCTGCTCCTGCGTCGTGGCTTGCAGAAGAGGTTCCACTCCGCCCAACACGGTGATGGCCGTGGCTTGCGCGTCCTTTGGTCCGCCTGTAGCGACAATCATCACCGCTTCGCCTTTTTGAAAATCTGCCAAAGGAGCCGCCGTTAACCGGCCCAATAGCTGTTGCAAATCTCCTCCTGCTCCATTGCGACTCCGTCCGCCCGCCCCGCCTCCAGGGGCTCCCGCCGCGCCAGTAGCTGGAGGCGCGGCCTGCCCCGCCGGGGTCGAACCCGCTGGCTCCGCGCCGCCCTTCAAGCGCGTCGCAATCATCTGCGCAATCTGCAGCGGCAACTTTCTCAGCTGCGTATCCGCGCTCACCTTCACTACCTCGGCCTTCTTCGTCGCGAGGTCGGACACGGTGATCGTCCCGGCGCCAGGATCCACCGCCGAAATGACTCCTGCAATACTCCGAAACGCTCCCGTCACCACCTCATCCGCGGTAAAGCCGGTTCCGTCGGCGCTGCGCACGCCGCGCGCACGCAACTGGTCGCCGGGGCTCACTTCCGCAAGGTTGCTCACTTTCGCATCATCAAATTTCACCGAGCCGGGCGCGTAACGCCGGATCAACGTGCTCTTGCCAACCACAACCGTCACATCTTTCTTCCCCGCCGCGGTCATCGTACCGATCGTGATCGTGCCCTGCGCCGCATCAACGCTTTTCACCAGCCCGCCAATCCCGTGTTTCTGCCACTCCTCCGTTTCGCGCGCTTGCCTTTCCGCGATGTCGTTCTTCTTCATTGCGATCACCGTTCCCGCCTCACAAGTTGGCGGGTCGCCCGCGCAGCGCAGCCGCACCAGCACGCGATCCCCCTGCTGAAATTCGGAAAATGGGATGGCTTCGGCCTGTGTCAGGTCCTTTGAACCGGGAGGCACGCGCAACAATTTTGTTGTGGAGGTAATCGTTACTTTGGTTTCTGCGCCGGCATCCGTCGTTACGGTCAACGATTCGCCGGCGATCGCTTTGATTGTTCCCAGGACCGGTGGGTTTTTTGCGGGCGAAGTTGCAGGTGTGCCAGTTTGTGCAAGCGCGAAAACCGTGCCGGCCAGCGCGAGGCAAAAGCAGATTCCCGCTCGAGTGGCACTTGTAGCGAAGCCGCGGCGCCTTACGAATCTCAGATTTTGCATTCCGTTCTCCTCGAGTTCCCTCGATTGGGCGGGGGCATGAGGGGGCTTGGACAAACTCCGCTTCCACGCAGGTGAAACCTGTCGTTTAGACGCCGCGAACGGCGTTTCGCGTTTCATCGAACTTCCCCGGTAGCACAGGCTTCAGCCTGTGTTCTTGGGTTTCTCTTCTCAGCGAACTCTGCGCTCTTCCTCGGCGTTCTCTGCGTTAGATCCGACTCTTTTCTCTTTTCTCTCTTCTCTCTTTCCCTCTCAAATCCCCACAATCTCCCCCGCCGCGTCCACATCCACCTCCGTGGCGCGCGAAACCTTCGGCAACCCCGGCATAAGCATCATATTCCCCGAAATCACCACCACAAACCCCGCTCCGGCCGAGAGTGACGCATCGGTGACATTCAACTGCCAGCCCTTCGGAGCACCCATCAACTTCGGATTATCCGAGAGCGAATACTGCGTCTTGGCGATGCATACCGGCAACTTGCCGAAGCCCCAATCCGCAAAATCCTGCAGTTTCGACTTGGCCTTATCGCTCAGCATCACGCCCCCAGCCCCATACACTTCCCTCGCGACTTTCTGAATCTTCGCTTCCAAAGTCTGCTCCGGTTCGTAAATGTGCTTCGCCCGAACTCTCGGATTTCTCTCGATGATTTCCACCACGCGCCGCGCCAACTCCTCCGCTCCCGCGCCGCCGTTCTCAAACGCCGTGTGCCGCGCGCTCAGCGCCCCATTCTCCAAACACGCGCGTTCCAGCCGCTCCAGGTCCGCGTCCGTATCTTTTGGAAAGCGATTGATGGCCACCACCGTTGGCAATCCAAACTTGCGCAGAATCTGCAGATGCTGCACCAGGTTCGGAATTCCCTTCTCCAAATCACCCTCGCCCTGGTTCCGCAGGCTCTGCACTGTCGTCACCAGCACCGCCGCCGCGGGGCTCACGCCCATGGTGGGATAAACAATGTCTATGTACTTCTCTCCGCCCAGGTCTGCCGCGAAGCCGCACTCGTTCACCACATAGTCCGCAAGACGCAGACCTATCTCCTGTGAAACCACGCTGCTCGTTCCATGCGCAATATTGCCGAAGGGCCCGGCATGCACGAACGCAGGCACTCCCTCAACCGTCTGCACCAGGTTGGGCTGAATCGCCTCGGTCAACAGCGCCATCATCGCACCCGTGGCCTGCAGGTCTCGCGCATGGACAGGCTTCCCAGTCCGCGTGATCCCCACGACGATCCGGCCCAGCCTGCCGCGCAGGTCCGCGCGGTCCTTCGCCAGTGCGATGATGGCCATGATTTCGGAAGCCGCGGTGATCACAAATCCCGTGCGGCGAGCGGCGCCTTCCTTCTTGCTTCCCGCGTTCACCACAATGTCGCGCAGCGCGCGGTCGTTCATGTCCATCGTGCGCGGCCACGTGATGCGCTCGGGGTCCAGGTTCAAGTCATTGCCGTGAAAGAGATGCGCATCCACCAGCGCCGCAAGCAGATTGTGCGCCGCGGCAATCGCATGAAAATCTCCGTGAAAGTGAAGATTAATCTTCGCCGCCGGCTCGATCGTGGACGCGCCGCCTCCCGCCGCACCGCCCTTCATGCCGAACACAGGCCCCAGCGACGGCTCGCGCGAGGTGATGATCACCTTTTTCCCGATGCGCGCCAGTCCCTGCGTCAACCCGGTGGAGGTGACCGTCTTGCCCTCCCCGCTCGCCGTCGGCGTGGTGGCCGTCACCAGAATCAGCTTGCCTCGCCGCGGGAAAGCGCCGTCATTCAACAGTTCCAGACGCACCTTTCCGCCGTACGGACCAATCTGTTCGAAATATTTCTCGGGAAGTTCCAGCTTTTTGACGATTTCCAGAATCGGACGCAGGGATTTAGCCATGTTCCTTTTCGCGAGCCATTCGCGGCGACTCGCTCCTCACTCAACTATCCGTGGAATACGCAACGCCGCAGGAGGGGGCAGTCTCTCTCCAATCAGTGCGACTCAACCTTCTCGTATTGCGCCCCTAGAATACCACCGCGCCCCCACCGCGCTCGCCCGCAATCCTGGCCAAAACGCCGAGCGACTATGCAAGCAAGGTTTTTTCCGTTAAGCCTCTCTCCGGAGGAGGACGGCCGGCTTCTCTTTCGCGATTGCTAAAAGGCGCAAGGCGGAATTCTGAGGCTTCCGCAAGCCTTGCTCCCAACTTCGGACAGTCCCCACGCTGGTGCAAAGGAACTCTGCGAATTGGGGTTGGCTGAGGCCTAGGCGAACCCGGACCTTGCGGATTTCCGCGGGCTTAAGTTCCACAGGCGCAAACGCAGCACGAGAAACGCGAACTTTTGACTTCTTGCCTGCACGATACTTCTTCGCCTCGGCAAAATCAGCGATCATTTCTCCGAACAATTTGCTATCCATGGCTTTCCTCCACCAATTCGCTAACGGCTCGCTTGAGCATCTTTTTCTGCTCTTTGGTCAAGTCGTCCTGCTCATTCTTGCTGAACACCATCAAAAGAAAAATTTGCCCCTCTCGTTCAATGAAAGAGTACAAATATCGTAGTCCACCGCGTTTCCCTTTGCCCCTAGCCGGGTCCGCTGCCCGTGCCTTTCTAACCCCACCCGTGCCTTGCACAACTTTTCCGCGGATCGGATTCTCGAGTAGATCGCCCTGTATTTCTAACAGCGCGTCTTCCGCGCGCTCTTTCGCAAGCGTTAGCAGTCGTTTGGTGAAAACAGGCAGCTCGATGAACTCTAACACTCTGTTATACTACTACACAGTAGTACTTGTGTCAATCGGGAATACCGATTCTGCCGCACCTGCTGAGGCCAGCGCCAGTCTTGGATTCGAATGGCGAGGCCACACACCAGAGCAGACCGTTACATTGGCAACTTTCATTCCCGGCGCGGAAGAGTATAATGACCAGCGTGAGGCCGGGAGGCTCGGCTTCGCACCCTCCCCAGGCCCTCGAATTCGGCAAACCTTCACTCTCCCGCTGTTGAAGGGCCTTCCGAAAATCAAACAAGCCTCTGATGAGATATGACCCTGAGAAATATCATCCTGGAACGTCGGGAAAAAACGAGAAAGGTGCCGGACCAATTTGCTTTCCTGCAACTGGAGCAAGACGACGGTGGAACTGTTTTGGACATCTCCGAAGGCGGCTTGCGCTTTGAATCCTTTACTCCCGTTCGCCAGAACGGACCAATGCATTTTTGGTTTTCGCTGAATCTTCGGGAGCGCATCGAGGCCTGGGGCGAAGTGGCCTGGATGGACCCGGCGAAAAAATCCGGCGGCTTGAAATTCCTGCGTCTCTCCGATGAAGGTCGCGCGCAGATTCAGCAGTGCATTTCACAGGCTTCCAAGCAGGAAGTTCCCTCAACGGCTAGCCCTCGCGAGACCGGTGCCGTCTCTACTATGGTGGCGCGAACGCAACCCCGGCATATGACGAGTTTCACCGGGACTCAAGAGTCCGGTCATTCGAGCATCCCATTCCCCGCGCATCGGGAACCAGCGGTCAGCGGAATGCTGGTGCCCATGCAAAGGCATCTCGCGGCAATGAAGCGCCAATTGATTATCGGCATATTGATTGGCGCGTGTGGTGGCGGCATCGTGGCGTTCGCTGTGATTAAGTTTTCTCAGTACCTCCATGAACATCGAGGCCAAGCGAAGACCCCGGTTGAATCGCCGGCACAGACGGGGCCGCGGGCCGGCTCTACTGCGACCGCGCCACCCGCTCTGTATGGCACTCCCAAGGATGTCTTCGCAATCAGCAATCAGAAAAATGGAGCAGTGGGTAGTCGAATTCCGACCGCCCTACCGGGGGATATCGTGGGTCATACCAGCAAGCAAAAAAATCCCCTAACACCGGATCAGTTGTGGACTCAGGTGCAGGCGGGAAACAGCACCGCGGCCGCAACCTTGGCCGAACTTTATATCAAGGGCGAAGGTGTCCCGCAAAGTTGCGCCCAGGCAAGAGTGCTTCTGCTGGTTGCCTCTGAAAAACGCAACGCGGCCGCCATCAAGCGCTTGGCGGACCTGGACAAAGGAGGCTGCCCGGCAAACTGATCCTTCCCTCTTTCGACGATCGACACGGGCTGGGAGCGGACTGCCGAGAAAAGTCAGCCCAGCATCAAGGAAAAATTCCCAGGACTAGTACTGCCTCAATTTGCGCCTCCTCGTTCGCCACCTTGTTCTTCGTTGATAGTCCACGCCTTACGGACGCACGAGAATCTCCCACTTCGGCTACGCTCTTGCTAAAGAATCCCCGAACGAGATGTATTGGTGCGGGCCGAGGGGTGTCTGAGCGTTGTTTGTGGCACGGAGAGAAGCCGGAGTCACGACACCAGCCGCACAGGAAACAGGAAAAATCTTGAGGAGGCGGGAAATGCAAGAGCACGACGAAATGAACGAACACGAAAACAGCACGGGAGCTGCCGCGACGGGTTCAAATCGCTGGCTGGTGATTGCCCTTGTAGTGTTGCTAGGCGTCGCCGGCGTAGCCTTGGGCTACGGCTACCGGCAACAGATGCTCGTTGGCCATTTGACCGCGCAACAGACCATCGCCGACTCGACCATCAGCCAGATGCAGGGACAACTGAACACTGTCACCTCCAAACTGAACGACATGACCGCGGCCCAGCAGGCACAGGCTCAAGCTCAGGCTCAAGCGCAAGCAGCGGCCGCGAAACAGCCTGACAAGACAACAGCCACAGGCGCGGCCCGCACCGGCACCCGGCGGCCGACGGCGACCGACAAGCGATACAAGCAACTGCAATCCCAACTCACCGAGCAGCAGAAAGAACTGAAAGACACCCAGGATCTGGTGGCGAAGAACCGCGCCGACCTCGAAGGCAATATCAGCTCCACGCGCGATGAGCTAAACGGCTCGATCGCCAAGACCCACGAGGAACTGGTGGTCCTCGAAAAGCGCGGCGAACGCAGCTACACCGAATTTGACCTGATGAAGGCCAAGCAGTTCCAGCGCATCGGGCCGATCACTCTCTCTCTGCGCAGGGCCGACACCAAGCACAAAAACTACGACATCGAGATGATCGTGGACGACAACCAGATGGGCAAAAAGAAGGTGAACCTCTACGAGCCGATCTGGATCCACACCGAAAACGAATCGCAACCTGTGCAGATCGTGGTCAACCGCATCGAGAAGAACCTGATTCACGGCTACGTCAGCGCACCCAAGTACAAACCGTCCGAACTCGCAACCTCCGGTGCGGCCGGCACCCTCACCCCGGTAGCAGCGCATGTACCGGCCAACGGCAACGATAGCCAAACTCAGCCAAATACCAACCAGCCACAGCAATAGAATCTGAATTAATCTCCCTGGGTGGCCTACCCTTTGCGGGTTAGGCCCCTCTGCGCCATCCCGCCGATTTTGCGGGATGAACGGGTAGGTCCGCTCTTCATTTTCTCTGTGCTCTCTGTGTCCTCTGTGGTGAAATCCCTTGTTTACTCCATCGTCCGTGCCTCTGTATCTCAACCCGCACCACGTAACCAACAAACTATTTGACAACTCCATACCCAACTGCCACACTTCCCCCATAGAAAAGTGTGCCCGCGATTTTTCCCGCGCGGGTTTCCCACTCAATCTAAATTTCAATCTTTCTGGAGAACCACTATGTCCATTAACCAGGACCGCCCCTGCACGTGCATGTTTTTCTTCGCCGACGGCCGCCGCTGCCAGATGCCATCCGCCGACGACATGGGCCTCTGCTATTTCCACGCCAAGAAATATCACGATCGCATCACCGCCCAGGAAGCCGGCCATCAGATCAACGAATTCCTCAGCAGCGACATCCTCACCGCCTGCGACCTCACCGCCGCCCTCGCCACTCTCTTCTCCGCCACCTCTCTGGGACTCATCAAGCCCAAGACCACCATCGCTCTCACCTACCTCGGCCAGCTCATGCTCCAAACCCAGAAGCTCGCCAGACAGGAATTCGTACAATCCTTCGACGACAGCTGGCCCAAAATCGTTCGCGAATCCATCGTCTTCAACGAACCCGCTCCCGAGCCCGAGCCCGCCGCGCAATCAACCAACCCCTGCCTCACCCCCGCAAACGACACTCCCTCCGACGACCCCAACCCCGATCCCACCCACCCCCAACCCATCCCCTTCCCCAAAATCATGTAGCGGCACAGGCACTCCTGCCTGCCCTGAGCTACGTCGAAGGGCCTGTGCTCCTGCAGTTTCTTTAGGAGGCCGGGGCTTCAGCCCCGGCGCAAAGCGCTCGCGGCCAATGGGCTTCAGCCCCTGAAGAAAGCTTTTTTGCCCCGAACTTATCCACTCCCAACCCCTTCCCCATCTATCACTTTTAAACCGATACAAAACACACGACTTCATCCCCCAGCAATATCAATCACTTTGAAAAAACGGGGGGAGGGGGAGTATCTAACCAATTAACACTGTTCGCCGCCACTTCAACTTCTCCCTGCTCGGAGGGTGGCCTACCCTTTGCGGGTTACGCCCCCTGCTCCATTCCACCGAGTATTTGCATCCTCGAATCAATCAGGATGCGAGAGGGTCAGGAGGCCCGCGTAGTCGTCGTCTGGGTCGGGGGCGGGTCGGAAGCCAAGGTCGGCCAGTTGGCCAGAAATTTCAGCGGCACGTTCCGGGGATTTGGCTTCGACCACAAGAGCGTGCGGACCCCAGCCCACAATGGTGATGTTGTGAGCACTGCAGAACTCGCGGGCGGAATCGAGCCACGACGGATTCTTGGAACGGGAGAGGAGGGACATAGAGGAAGTATATGGAGTCTGAGATTGATGGGCTGAAGACGCCCTGACAGCTGTATCTAAACTCGCACCATCAGCCGCGGGTGGCGCACCGGAAAGCTGAGATCAACCTTCTTGGGTGGCCTACCCTTTGCGCTTTCTGCAAAGGGTGGGTCTTCTCCTCGTCCTTGTTTCTGAGTTTGGCGAAGGCGTGTGGAAGTCGAATCCACCATTCGACCCGCGAAGGGTCGAATCGCCGGCTTTGAAGGCCGGGTGGCCCGGACGGCATTCTATCTTGGTTTTGATATACGGATTGTTGATCAGCACCCCATTCTTGTAATTCACTGGGGAGTAGAATGGAGTCGCAGCGCGGGTGCCCCACCCTCGGGTTGGGAGGGTGGGGCTTGGGGTGGACGTTTCTTTCCGTGGGGTTTGCGATGCCGCGTGCCGCAGGTTCGGGGTTAGAACCTGGGTCTTGAAGCTTCTTCTCATTCACGCACACCGATCTCACCGATGTGTATTGCTCATCCAGCATAATTGGCGGAGGCGTGTGGAAGTCGAATCCACCATTCGACCCGCGAAGGGTCGAATCGCCGGCTTTGAAGGCCGGGAAGGTCACCGGACCCCTTTCGCCCCCGCTAGGAGAATATCATCACTGCCAAAAACTCACCGGAGGGAGAAAGCGGTCTAGCGAAAACCTGCCCATCAAAACGCACGCTGCTCCCAAAATAACGTTCAGGCCCGAGTGGTTTCAAGTACCAACGCCTGCGTCCGCTTCAACGCTGCCGCCAGATCATAAATCACCGGGCTGGTGCACACTTCATAGTAATGGTGATCCGAAGTCTTCCCGATTTTTCCGTCTGGCAACAATTCCCTCGCCAGCCCTTCGCGCACCACCAGCAGTTCCACGGATTCGCCCATCGGCACTTCACCGTAGTAAAGCGTCACATCCTGCTTAGCCCAGGGCATATCCAGTTTCGTGACAAGCTTTTCGAGCGAGATCTCTTCCGACAATTTCTGGAATCCCTCGTCGTTCAACTCGACTCCGTTCATGTTGAAACGCACCAGAAATTCGTCCAACTCTTCCGCCGACGCTCCTTCGAGCGCCGTCAAAAACTGAAACACGGAAAAATGCGTCTTCTGCCCGGCAAGCATGCGTTTCGCCAGCTTGGCGCAGCCGGAAAGCCGGTCGGAAAGGTTCAGCGCCTTCGAGATCATGATGCGCGCGTCCCCGTCGGTCCAATACGTGGGCGCCGACCCCTGAAACGCTATGCCAATCCCAAGTTCTAAGGGCGGTAAATGAGTCGTGGCCGTTCCATCGTTATAAGAGTTGCACACATTCAGTATCTGCTTAGCGAGCGCACAGGCTTTGCCAACCGGACGGGCATCGCCCTGGGTGGCTTCCGTTTCAAAAATAGCCAGAATAATGGCGTCGCCTTCGATGAAGACTTTTTTCGCCGAGTAGCGATCCAGCAGCTTCTTCACCGGTTCGTGCAAATTCAAGCTGAAGTGCGAAGCGGGGCTCAACCCCTTTGCCAGCAGGTCCTGTGTCATCTTCGTCGAACCGCGCACATCCGCCTTGATGATCACATGCGATACCACCTGGTCGTGCTCGCCTCTGGCTTCTTCCTTCAACAAACATTCGTAAAGGCGGTTGTTAAGACGCGAAAGTTCTCGCATCTTCTCCGCGGTGACCAGGTTGATGCGCTCCATGCAAGCGGCCAAATGTTCCGCATCGCGCAAATCACGACGCAGCCTCAAGAAATCGACGGCAAAGCGCAGCACCGCCGCCTGAGTCTCGTCGCGCGAATAACGGCGTATACGCTTCGAGAGCTCCTCAAGCGGCCTCATGGTCAGCCGCTTGGCCGGCACCTGTTTCAGGATTTCCTCAACCCGCTTGGCCTCTTCCTTCGACACCAGCGCCTTGCGCAATTGCTGCAAATGGACGGGCGGGCAAAAATCGCCTGCAATCGGCCTGATCTCATAGCTCGCCAGGATATGCGGCATCATTTCGTGGTGTTCCAGACGGCTGACAAGTTGCGCGAGGAGTCGCGCGCGTGCGGGCCTTTCGGCATCGGTGGCGCTGGTAACGTCAAACAGCTTTCGCGCGTTTTCCGGCTCGTTCAGATAATCACCGAGCTTCCCTTCGTAATCCTTCCGCACAAACTCGGCCTGCTTCTTCGTGCGGTCGAGGCGAGGGCCCATCTCTTCGAGCGATTTCTGGAAATGCCGCAGGCGGTTCTCCACGTCCGTCAAAGAAGCCTTTACTTCAGCTGGATCGGTCGAAGCAAGGAATTTGTTCAGTAGTCCATCGCCCTTTTCCAGCCTTCTCTGCAGTCCTTCGCGCTGCTCTTCGAGGTTGGCAATTTCACCCCGCATGCGTTCGGCCTCGGCAAAAAGCGCGCGGTACTCCCCTGCACCCTTCGACGGCGTGCTGTCCGGGGCAACGCGGATGCCTGCTTCCTTCAGGAAGTCGTGAAACACGGCATCCATTGCTTCCAGGCGATCCGGATCTCTCGAATAATTCCCCAGCAGGACGTAGTGTTCGAGAAAATAAAAATCGTCCTTGCCACCGTCCAGGAATATCAGGCGGTTCTTCAGCATCTCGTAGTACGGCCACTCTTCGCCAAACAGCGCCCGCCTCGCCTTGGCTATGAAATTCTCCTCCAGGTCGATGAGAATTTGCGCCACCACCTGCCCGATGATGCGCAGCACGTCTCGCCGCGCCGACTGCATTTCGGACAGCCGCGCCTTGATGACGTGCGCCTGCTGGCTGCGCTCAAAATATTCCCCGCGCTTCCGGATATACTCCTTCACTTCCAGAATTACGTTGCCAAATTGAATGGCCAGTTCCGCAGTCAGAAATTTCAGAATCGCCAGCCGGAACAGCAGGTCAATCTCGCTATTCTTCTGGTGCTTGGCCTTGGCCAGTGAACTCTGCAGCAGTTCGAGCAGCATCTTACGGAATGGCGTGGAATCCACGGCTTTGGCGCTGCGAAGTTCGATGCCGGAAAGGTAGGTGCCGCTGGTATTTTGCCGGATCAGGTCAAACAGATAATCGCGCGCCACCTGCACAAACTTGGGACTCAGGAAAACGTCGTGGTGAATGTTGTCCACTCCGATGGACAGCGAACCCATCGGCAGCGTCAGGTTGTAGCTCTTTAGAGCGTCCCGCGAGCCTTCCATCATCAGATGATTTGCCGGTTCGTTTGCCATGCGCGCAGCCGCACCCCGCCATCTCTCAACCTAGCAGCGGGTTTTGCGCCTCGCAAGGAACCGAAAGGCCAGTCGTGGCGAGATAGTTAGCGCGGGATTGCTCGTTTGGTCACTTAGAATCGGCTAATGCGGCGAGCATCTCCGCCCAGGTGCTCCAGCCGCACGTGGATTTGCCGCCACTCGGTTTTCAGGGGAAATTTCTCCGACCATTCCAGGATCACGATGGCGGGCTTTGCAAAAACGTCTTCCATTCCCAGCGTTTCAAAGTCGTGGAAGCTTTCCACGCGGTACAAATCGCCGTGAAAAACTTTGCCGCCCGTTCCGTACTCGTGCATCAGCGTAAATGTTGGGCTGGTTACCTCGTCTTCACTCGCCGCGTGCAGTCCGGCCACAATGCCCTTCGTCAGCGTCGTTTTCCCGCTGCCCAGTTCTCCGGAGAGCAGCACCAATGCAGGCGGCTTCAGCGTTTCCGCGAAGGCTCGTCCCCAGGCCACCGTCTCTTCAGCCGAACGCGTGATCACCTCCTCAGCCACGCGCCTGCAACTCCCGAAGCAATTTTCTCCGCGCGACGGGCACTGCTCGCGCCACTTCTCCTGCCAGAACGCCTGATTCATCGCTCTCCGCGCTTACCAACTCCGCGGCGCGTCCATGCAGGTACGTCCCCAACGCCACAACGCGATACAAATCCCGCGCCCCAAACTGCGCAATCAACGCCGCCAGCAATCCCGTCAACACGTCGCCCGACCCGCCCTTGGCCAATCCCGCATTTCCCGTCGTATTCACAAACACGTCGCCGTTCGGCGCGGCAATGACGCTGTGGTATCCCTTCAGCACCACGACGGCGTTCCACTTTCCCGCAAACTCCGTCGCAATCCGGATCCGATCCGCTTGCACTTCCGGGGTCGCGAATCCGCAGAGCCGCGCCATCTCTCCTGGATGCGGCGTCATCACCAGGTGCGCCGATTTCCGATTCGAGAGAATCTCCGCCTGCCCGGCAAACGCGTTCAGCCCGTCCGCATCCAGCACGATCGGCAAATCCGCATGCGCCACCACGCTGCGCACAAATTCCTGTGTTTCCGGGTGAGTCCCGATCCCCGGCCCAATTCCCAAAACCGTCATGCCGTGCAGCAACGTCGCGAATCCGCCAAGCCGCGCAGCCTCCGAAGCAACCGTCCCAGACGTCGTTGCCGGCAGAGCCTCCGTCATGTATTCAGCCTGCGCCGCCGCAACCGTCGCAAGCGCAGGCTCCGGCGTCGCCAGCGTCACTAAACCCGCGCCGCCGCGCAGTGCCGCTTGTCCGCACAAAATCGCTGCTCCGGTTTTTCCCACCGAGCCAGCCACCAGCAGCACGTGCCCGTACGATCCCTTGTGCGCTTCGGCCGCTCTCTGCAACGGAAGTTCCGAAAACTCCTCCGGCCCCGCCCAGCGCAATTTTCCTTTCCCCACTTCTTCCACCAGCGCCGCCGGAGTTCCAATTTCCCGCACCACCAGCGCGCCGCAACTCCCCGCGTCCGCCGACACCAATTGCCCGATCTTCGGCGCGGTAAACGTCACCGTAAGGTGCGCGCGCAAAACCGGCCCCTGCGCCGCTTCCCCGTCCGACGGCAACCCGGATGGCGTATCCACCGCCACAATCCATCCCGGCCACGCGGCCTTGGCGTCCTGCGAAAACCGGTTCACGTTCTCAATCACCTGCGCCAGCAAACCGCTCGCTCCGCCGCGAATCCCCGTTCCCAGTAGCGCATCCACGATCACTTCGCTCGCGGCTACTCCTGTCCAGGCATTCACCCACTCCGCCTCGTTGCGTACCAACGCAACTTCTTCGCCCAGACCTTTCCAGCGCTCGTAGTTCTTCGCCGCATCCCCGCGCAATTCGCCCGGCTCCGCGAACAAATAAACGTTTACGTTCCGAGCGAGCCCCTTCAACAGCCGCGCTACAACGAAACCGTCGCCGCCGTTGTTGCCCTTCCCGCAAAGTACGGACACACGTCCCGGCAGTTTTCCACTCCGCTCTTGATATTTTTCAAGGAAAACTTCCGCGACGCTCTTCCCGGCCGACTCCATCAACTCCATTCCGGGAATACCAAATCGCTCCGTCGTCAGACGGTCCACTTCCCGCATCTCTGCCCCTGTCAGCGCTTTCATCGCCCGTCCCGCCGCAGGCGGCTCAGAGCATCCACCCGCCGCTCACATTGAGCACCTGTCCGGTCACATACTCCGCTTCTTCTGACGCAAAAAACGCCACCGACGCGGCCACATCCTCCACCGTCGGGGGTCGACCAATCGGATATCGCGCATCGCGCAGCTTTCGCGCTTCTTCCACCGTCAAATCCTTTTCGTCCATGCTCGAAGGATTCACCACATTTACGGTGATTCCGTTTTTCGCTTCTTCCAGCGCCAGCGAGCGCGACAACGCCACAACCGCCGCTTTGGCCGCAGCATATGCGCTGATCTTTGCCTGGCCGAACGCGCGCTCCGCTCCCACCGCGCCCAAGTTTACGATGCGCCCCCAGCGTCCCTTGCGCATCACCGGCAGCGCGGTACGGCACATCAGGAACACGCTCATCACGTTCGAATCGAAAACGCTCTTCCACTCTTCCACCGACGATTCCGCCAGCGTATTCCACCGGAAATCGCCCACGTTGTTTACCAGAATATCGATTCGCCCATAGCGGTCCGCCACCGTCTTCACCAGTTGCTCCGCGCGCCCCGGCTCCGTGATGTCCGTTTCCACAGCCACGCAATCCGCTCCCAGCGCCTGCATCCGCCGCAGCGCCGCCTGTGCCGCCGCTTTGTTCACGCGATACGCAAACGCAATCCGCGCCCCTTCCTGCGCCAGACGCAGCGCAATTCCCCGGCCGATTCCCCGGCTTCCCCCCGTCACCAACGCAACCCGGTTTCGCAGCGGCATTCTTCTCCTCGTCAACTTCGCCTTAACTGGATCACACTATCTTACAGTTCCGCCCACATTCTACTTCAGCTTCGCCACAATCACGGTCATATCATCCGCCTGCTCCGGGCTGCCAGACCACTCTTCCGCCGCCGTCATCAATGCCGTCGCGATTCTCTTCGGATCGCCCTGCCTCACGCGCTGCGCAGCCGCCTCCAGCCGCGAAACGCCAAACTCTTCGCCGTACGCGTTCTCCGGTTCCACCAATCCGTCACTGTAGGCGATGAATACCGCGTCCCGCGGCACATCCACCACTCCCTCCTGATAAGGATAGTCATCCACAATGCCCAGCACCATGCCGCCCACATCCAGGTGCATGGACTTCGTGTCCGAAAGGCAAAATCCCGGCAGGTGTCCAGCGTTTGTGTACCGCAGCTTCCGCGTTTCCATGTCATAAACGGCCACCAGAAACGTGGCGAAGCGGTCTTCGCCCGTATTTCGCACCAGGTGCTTGTTCAAGCGCCCCACCAATTCCGCCGTGCTCAACTGCTCGCTGCCCGGCGTCAGCAACTGGCTGCGCAACGCCGCCTGAAGGCTGGCCATCAGCAGCGCCGCCGAGATTCCCTTCCCGGAAATATCTCCCAGCGCGATCGCCACGTGCGTCGGGTCCAGCTGAATGAAATCGTAATAATCCCCGCTGACCGAACGCGCGGCCTTGCAGATCGCCTCGATCTCCAGCCCTTCCACCTTGGGGAAGCCACGCGGGAACAACTGGTCCTGCACCTCGCGCGCAATGGAGATTTCGTTCTCCAGCCGCTGCAACTGCTTCTGCTCATCAATCAACCGGCTGATCGAGCTGGTCATTAGATTGAACGACTCCCCCAGCACTCCAAGCTGGTCCTTGCGCTCCACAGCCACGCGATGCGAAAAATTTCCTTCCCGCACAAACTGCGTCGCGCGGTACAACTCGGATATCGTCTTCGTTATGGCTTTAGCCAAGACGACTCCAATTATCAGGGCCGCCAGTTCAATCACCAGGAAAACCACCCCCAGCAGTTGAATCTGAAACACGCGCGCTCCGCTGAATTCGCCAACGGAAGCAAAAATCCGGTGATTCAACTGCGAACGCCGCGCCTTGTAAAACGCAAACACCGGATGCGCGCGCTCCACCGCGTCTTCCGACAAAACATACACCGCCTCCAGCTTGGAAAATCCCTCCACCACCGGATCCGGCCACGACTCCGGCGGCAGCAACTCCCGCTTGCGGGTCAAGATGTGGCCCACGGCCATGTAGTCCTTCAATCCGATTCGCACGGATTTGCCGGCCGATTCCCTTTCCACCGTCTGCGCCAGGGTGATATCAATCGGGCCCAAATCCGGCGCGACATTTTCGAGAACCGGTGTCTCAAACGGCGCGCTCACTTCCACAATGCGTTTCTCCCCGGCGCTCTCCAGCTCCTTCATCCCCACCAGCCGCAACTGATTTCCGTTCTGAATCAATCCCGAAAACGAGCGAGCCGAAGACCCCGCCACCAACCGGAAAAACGCGGGCTTAACGTCAAAGTTCACCCGCACGCCTGGCATCTGTCTTCCGATGGATAGCTTCGCTTGTTGCGCGAGGATCTCTTCTCTGGTCGACGCTGCCATGGACGCGGGAAGCGATGCCTCCGCCGCAACGAGTCCCGCCGCGGAGTCCGACATCATCGCGACGCGGTCTTCAATGTCGTGATAGAGGAGATACGCCGCAAGCTGTGAATACAGGATCTGGCCCAACATGCTCGCCAGGATTAGCAGCAGTACAATCGGCACTACCGCTAGAAACAGGTAGGCCAAGATCAGGCGGTTACGCAGGCTCCACAGCAGCTCCGCGCGCCACCGACTCCAGAACCGGTACAGCACATAACCGGCTGCCAGCACCCCAAACAACTGCACTAGGCCAGCCCCACGATAAGCGCTCAGCGAATTCGTCGCCGCCGCGAGGCCGGCCACACAAACACCCACGGCAAGCCAGTCGAGCTTCGACAGGCTCTTCCAGAAGGATGTTTGGATATTTCCGGGTCCGCTCATGGCTCGAGAGTTAGAAGAAACACTTTAACCGATTCGGCGAGGAGGAACGAGCGCCACTTTGTGGATCGGCCCGATTCGGGCACCGGACCTCAGAACACGCACCAAGCACCAGCAGGCTTTATTGCCCGCCGGAATTTCGCACTTTGCTGTGCCTCACGCTGTAGGTGAAGTAGACAACCAGGCCAATTCCCAGCCACACAAACAGCCGTACGATCGTCAGGGCATTGAGGCTTGCGATCAACGCCAGCGAAATAAGGATCCCCATGATGGGAACAAACGGAACCCAGGGCGTCCTGAACGGCCGCACCAATTCCGGCCGCCGCACCCGCAGAACCCAAACACCCGCGCACACAATCACGAAAGCAAACAACGTGCCGATACTCACGAGCTGGCCGAGAGTGCCGATGGGAACCAGCGAGCCGACAATGGCGACCAGCACTCCAACAATCGCGGTCGACTTCCAGGGGGTACGAAAGCGGGGATGGATATCGCCCGCCCACTTCCACAACAGCCCATCATTGGCCATCGAATAAAACACTCGCGACTGGCCCAGCAGCATCACTAGCATGACCGTGCTTAACCCGGCCAGCGCCCCGGCATTAATCACATAGCTTCCCCACTTCACGCCCGTCTGGCGAATGGCCAACGAGACGGGCGCGCCGATATTCAAGTGCGAATAATGCACTGTCGCTGTCAGCAGGCCGGAGACAACGATGTACAGGATGGTGCAGACGATCAGTGAGCCGAGCAGCCCGATCGGCATGTCCTTCTGCGGATTCTTAGCCTCTTGCGCCGCCGTGGACACAGCGTCGAACCCGATGTAGGCGAAGAACACCACGCTCGCTCCGCGCATCACACCCGACCATCCGAACGAACCAAAGCTTCCGGTATTCGGCGGCAGAAAGACTTTCCAGTTCTCATGTGCGATTGCGGGATGCTTCAGAACAAAGGGCAGGGCCACGGCGATGAACGTCAGGACTGCGGCCAGCTTCACAAATACCACTACACTATTAAAATTCGCGGATTCCTTGATGCCGATAATCAGGATTGTCGTCACCCCAAGAATGGCCAGAAAGGCAACTAGATTGAAAGCGCAGGTGGCGTGCGGCAGTCCGGCGAGTTGGTCTGCGCTGAGGCTCAGAGCACTTTCGGGTGACCATCGGCCCTCATACTGAACCCATTTCGCCCCGGGCACGTCGCAAATCTGCGGTGGCAAACTGATGCCATAGTCCTGCAGGAACGCCACCAGCGTGCTGCTCCACCCGCTGGCAACGGTCGCCGCGCCAAACGCATATTCCAGAATCAGGTCCCAGCCGATGATCCAGGCAACCAACTCACCGAGGGTGGCGTAGCCATACGTATAGGCGGAGCCGGCAATCGGAATCATTGATGCGAATTCGGCGTAACAAAGCCCCGCGAACACGCAACCGATCCCTGCGAACACGTACGAGAACATGATCGCTGGGCCGGCATAGAGCGAAGCCGCCGAGCCGGTAAGCACGAAGATGCCTGCGCCGATGATCGCCCCGATGCCCAGGGTGACCAGATTCACTGGCCCGAGCGCGCGCTTTAGACTGTGCTCTCCAGTGTCCCCGGCTTCCTTCAACAGCGAGTCAATCGACTTCGTCGCAAACAAGGGGTTGCCCATGCAACTCCTCCTTCTTGATCAAGTGATTTCGAATTGCCTGATTACTCGGTTGCTTGCCTCGACCGCTTCAGCCGCGCCCACAGCCAATAGACCGGCAGCCCCAACAGCACGATCACCATGCCCATGCCGGCTGTCTGCGTTTCATACAGCAACAGCACGCCCATGATTCCGCTCGCTGCCACTATATACAATAGCGGTAACACCGGATACCCGAATGCCTTGTACGGTCTCTCCGCATCCGGCCGCCGAATGCGCAACACAAAAATCCCCACAATCGTCAGCACATAAAAGAGCAGCGCCGCGAATACCACGTAGTCGAGCAGGTTGCTGTACAGGTTTCCGTAACTTCCGTCGGGTTTGCGCGTCCGCAACAAAATGAGGATCACAATCCACGCGCCCTGGTACACCAGCGCCACTCCCGGCACTCCTTTTTCATTCAGCTTGCCCGTCGCCCGGAAAAATAATCCGTCCTTGGCCATCGCGTACGCCACGCGCGAACCGGCCAGAATCAGCCCGTTGTTGCAGCCAAACGTGGAGACAATGATGGCGATCGCCATCATCCACGCGCCCTTGGCTCCAAACACCGCCGAAAGCGCCGCCGTGGCCACGCGGTCATCCGGCGCATTCTGGATCTGCGCCAACGGCAGCGCGCACAAATACGCCAGATTCGCCAGGCAATAGAGCGTGATCACGATGACCGTTCCGAACACCATCGAAAGCGCCACGTCCCGCTTTGGATTCTTCACTTCCGCCGCGGTGAAGCCGATGTTGTTCCACGCGTCCGCCGAGAACAGCGAGCCCACCTGCGCGACCGCCAGCGCCAGCAGCAGCCCATACCAGCCGCTTCCCGCCGTCGCCGTCGGCAAGAGGCCCCTTAGAAAGCCGACGCCCGGCTCGATCGTATTCGCACCGCGAATCGCCCACAGGTGCGAAAAGTTGTCCGCAATCGCCGAAGCATTCCGGGCCACAAACACGCAGATCAAAATCAGCCCCAGCAGCGAAAGCATCTTCGCCGAGGTAAAAATATTCTGAATCCACTTCCCGAGCTTTACGCCGCGAGTGTTCAGGTACGTAAGGAAAATGATCATCAACACGCCGACAAGCTGCTGGACAGAGAGGCTGATCGCAAATTTCGACGAAAAATTAATCGGAGGAATGATCCAAGTCTTCGGAGAAATCGCGGGAAAGAGCACGCCCAGATACCGCGCAAATCCAATCGCCACCGCCGCGATCGTTCCTGTCTGAATCACCAGGAACAGCGTCCAGCCGTACAAAAATCCCCAGAGCGGAGAGAACGCCTCCCGCAGGTACACATATTGCCCCCCTGCGTGCGGAAACAGCGCCGCCAGTTCCCCGTAGCAAAGCGCGGCCGCGATCGTCAGGCAGCCGCTCAAAATCCAGGTCAGCAGCAACCCGCCCGCCGAACCCGTCTGCCGCGAAATATCCGCCGCCACGATGAAAATCCCGGACCCGATCATCGAGCCGACGACAATCATCGTCGCGTCGTATAGCCCGATAGCCTTTACAAATTGGTGCTCGCCCTTGCCTGCGCCCGTGTCCGTTGTTGTCACGCTAGTCGCGTCGGCCATGCGTTCGGTTCCTCAGTGGGAGGCCGCAGGCTTCGCAGCATCCAGTCGTCGGATAAACTCTCGGGCCATTCCGGCCGGATCCTTCGCCTTCAAAATATCGCTGATTACTGCCACCGAATCCGCTCCCGCCGCCAGCACATCCGCCGCCCGCTCCAGCGTGATCCCGCCGATCGCCACAATGGGCTTTTCGGTCAGCGCTCGGACGCGCTGCAACAATTCCGTGCCCACCACGGGATCAGGATTCACTTTGCTGCTGGTCTGGAAAATTGGCCCCACGGCAATATAATCCGCCGAACTGGCCGCCGCCTTCCGGAATTGTTCAAGGTTGTGCGTCGAAACGCCAACCCGGCGGTCAGGCCCGATCACCTTGCGCGCCTGCTCCACATCGAGGTCGTCCTGACCGACGTGCACTCCATCCGCCCCCGCGAGATAAGCCACGTCCGGGCGGTCGTTCACGAAAAACGTACACTTTGCGCGCCGCGCCACCGCCGCAATCGCGCGTGACTCTTCCCAAAGCTCCCGCGCCGCCGCGTTTTTCGCGCGGTATTGCAGCAGCTTTACGCCTGCATCCATCAATTTTTGAGCGGTTTCCCCGGCTGGTTCCGTCAACATTCCCGCGTCTAATATCACATACAGCCTGGGCAGGACAAGGCGCATCGAACGCTATTTCCCGTTGACGTTCAGAAGTTTTTCGATGAAGTGGGTGTCAAACTTCCCCGCTTCAAAATCCGCGTCCGCCATAATCCGCCGCTGCAGCGGAATCGAAGTCTTGATTCCCTCGATCACGAACATTTCCAGCGCCCGTTTCATTCTTCCAATCGCTTCGGTGCGGTCGCGCCCCTTCACAATCAGTTTCGCCACCAGCGAATCGTAGTACGGCGGAATCACTGCGCCCGAATACGCCGCCGAATCCACGCGCACGCCGGTGCCTCCCGGCGCCTGAAACGTCGTAATCCGGCCGGCCGAGGGGACAAACGTCTCCGGATCCTCGGCGTTGATCCGGCACTCGATCGAATGCCCTGAAAAATGCATCTCACCGACGGCGTCTTCCATCTTCTCGCCGGCCGCGATGCGAATCTGCGATTTCACCAGGTCCACGCCGGTCACAAACTCCGTCACCGGGTGCTCCACCTGGATGCGCGTGTTCATCTCGATAAAATAAAGCGAGCCATCCGTGTCCATCAGGAATTCCACGGTGCCCGCATTCGTGTACTCGATTGCTTCCAGGGCTTTCACCACTTTCGTGCCCAGTTCTTTCCGCCGCTTGGCATCAATCGCCGGCGAAGGCGATTCCTCCACCAGCTTCTGGTGACGCCGCTGGATCGTGCATTCGCGCTCACCCAAATGAATCACTTTTCCGTGCTGGTCTCCCAGCACCTGAATCTCGATGTGCCGCGGGTGCTCCAGGAATTTCTCCATGTACACGTCGGGAGTCCCAAACGCCTGTTGCGCCTCGCTCCGGGCCGTCTGGTACGCCGCCAGCAATTCTTCCTTGCTGCGGACCATGCGCATGCCGCGCCCGCCGCCGCCCGCCGCCGCTTTCAATATCAGAGGGAATCCGACGCGCGCCGCTTCTTTCGCAAGCTGCTCTTCGCCTTCGACCACGCCGTCGCTTCCCGGAATGGTCGGCAGCCCCCGTGACTTCATCTCCCGCCGCGCCCGGTCCTTCTCGCCCATCATCTCGATCACTTCCGGCTTCGGCCCGATAAAGGTGATCTCCGACGCTTCGCAAACCTTGGCAAAGTTCGCGTTCTCCGACAGAAATCCGTATCCGGGATGAATCGCATCCACGTTGGTGATTTCCGCGGCGCTGATCACCTGCGGAATATTCAGATAGCTTTCGCTGCTTCTCGGCGGCCCGATGCACACCGCTTCATCGGCAAAGCGCACGTGCAACGAGTTGCGGTCCGCCTCCGAATACACGGCCACCGTCGGAATTCCCAGCTCTTTGCAGGCGCAGATGACTCGCAGGGCGATTTCCCCACGGTTGGCGACTAGAATTTTCTGGAACATAGTCAGGCAGGCCGCTTACCGCTTGCGGCTTGGGCGAATACCGAACAACGGTTGCCCGTACTCCACGGGCTGCCCGTTCTCCGCAAAAATCCGCAGCACTTCTCCGCTGATTTCAGATTCGATTTCATTCATCAACTTCATCGCTTCCACGATGCACAGCGTCTGCCCCTTATCCACGTGCGACCCAACTTTCACGAACGCTTCCGCTCCGGGGCTGGGCGAACCATAAAACGTTCCCACAATCGGCGAATTAATCAGGTGCAGGTCTTCGCCGCCACGCACGTCCGCCGAGTGGGCGGCTTCCGCGCTCCTGCTTTCGGTTTCCGGCGCACTTACCGCAGACGGAACGATGATTTCGGCCGATGGGCGGGGCGCCGCGACCACAACATGGGCGCTGGGCTTCCTCAGACGGATCCGCAGATCGCCCCTGGAATACTCAAACTCCTCAAGGTTGTGCTCGCTCATGAAGCGCAGCAACTGTTCGATCTGCCCGATTTCAGGGTTTTCAAACGACGGGCTTTCACTCGCTTTCGCGGTCTTTTTCCGTTTCATGCCTGTTCTTAGAGTTCGATAAGATCCCGCTTCACGCGGGTCAAAACTTCATTCCGGCCTGCTTGCACCACGACGTCGTCTTCGATCCGGATCCCGCCGACGCCTTCCACATATACCCCGGGTTCTATGGTAATCACATTTCCCGCTTCCAGTCGAACCGTCTGCCCGCGGGCCACCCGTGGTTCTTCGTGCACCTCCAGGCCTAAACCATGTCCTGTACTGTGCACAAAATACTTTTCCAATCCGTTTTTCTTAAGGACGTCCCGCGCGGCGGCATCCACTTCTCCGCAAGTTACCCCTGCCCGGACGGCAGCGACCGCGGCCTCCTGCGCTTCCTGAACCGACCTGTACCACTCTCGCACGCGCTTGCTGGCACGCCCCACATGAACGGTACGCGTCATGTCGCTGCAATAGTGGCCGAGTATAGCACCCAGGTCCAGCACCACCAATTCATTTTTCCTCAGCTTCTTAGCCGTTGGCCGCGCATGCGGAAGCGCGCTCCGTGGCCCCGACGCCACTATCGTTTCGAAGGAAGCGCCGCTGGCCCCGCGCTGTTTCATCTGATACTCGATCTCCGCTCCCAGCTCGCTCTCTCGCACCCCGGGTTTCACCAGCTTCAGCACGCCTTCCATCACTTCCCCAGCCAGGATGGCCGCCTTTCGCATTACCGCCAGTTCCTGCGCATCTTTTCGCATCCGCAGGCGCCCAACCAGTCCTGTGGCCTCAACTCCTCGCGCTCTGCTTCCCAGTGCCTTGCGCAGGGTATTCCATTGCGTGACCGTCAGCTCGTTCGCATCGTAGCCGACCCGAGCGAGCCTTTTCTTGCGCAATAACGCTCCCACCGCTGGATACAATCCGCCTTGCTGGAGTTCGATTTTTACCCCGTGCGTCTCTTCCTTCGCCTGCACGGTAAATCGCCCGTCGGTCAGCAGCGTCGCCCCGTCACGCGAGACAATCAGCGCTCCGGACTCCCCCGTAAATCCGGTGAGGTAATACCAGTTCGCTGGATGGGTCACTACCAGGCAGTCCAGTTTCCTGCCGGCCAGTTCCGCAAGAAGGGTTTTTCGTCTTTTCGTGTGTTCTGCGCCCATAAAAAAATCGAGGAGACTTGCGCCTCCTCGATTTCAGTTTACCCGATTTTTTCCAGCGGTGCTTAACGCTCGGCCTGCATCATCATCCAGGGATAATCCGCGGGGTGATGAAGAACAGCAGTTCCTGCGATTGCACCGAAACGTTGGTCCGCCGGAACAGATATCCGATAATCGGCAAGCTTCCCACGATCGGGACCTCCGTGATATTCGTCTGCTGCTGCGTGACGATGATGCCGCCAATGACCACCGTGCCGCCATCGGCAACCGTCACCTTCGTCTGCGCGGCCTGGGTGTCCAACGCCGGGATACCCTGCACGCGGGGAATACCGTTGTCGATCTGCGTGTTTTCCACCAGCACGTCCATGAACACCGTGCCTTCGGCGGTAATCTGTGGAGTCACTTCCAGTTGCAGCACGGCGTCGATGTACTGCACCGAAATCGTGTTGTTGATCACGGTCTGGATCGGAATCTTCGTACCTTGCTTCACGATCGCTTTTTCGTTGTTCTGCGTGATCACCTTTGGCTTCGAGAGCAATTTGCCGACGCCCTTCGATTCCGCCGCGGTGATGAACAGGTCAACCGCGAAGTTCGGCGAACGGTGCCCGAAGTAGAAGCCGCTTGTGGGTACGCCCGCGCCCAAGTTCACGTTAAACGGCAAGCCAGGAGTCGTACTCCCGCCCGAGCTTGTGCTCGGGACTCCAACGAGGGGAGGCTGCGGGATTCCCGCACCTGTTGTCACCGGACTTACGCCAACGTTGGCCGGCCCGCCAAAAATTGTCCGGCCACCCGTTGTGGTTCCGGCAAAACCCCACTGTACGCCGATGTCCTGCGCAAACGTTCTGGAAGCGGAAACCACGCGCGCTTCGATTTCCACTTGTTGCGACTTCCGATCCAGTTGGCGGATCAGGTTGTCGATCGTCGGAATCACAGAGGGAATGTCGCGGATAATCAGCTGGTTCGAGCGGTCATCCGACAGAATATCGCCGCGGGCCGACAGGAACTTTTTCAACACGTCCTTCATCGTCGTCGCTTTTGCGTAACTCAGCACACGCGTCACGGTCACCGGCGCCACCGCTTCGGCTTGCGCCCGTTCCAGGTCGCGCTCGGACTCCGCTTCCTTCTTCAGGGTCTCGCGGGTTGCCACGCGCAGCACGTTGCCCGTCAATTGCTTGTCCAGGCCGTTGTTCTGCAGCACGATGTCCAGCGCCTGATCCCAAGGCACTTCATCCAGCACGATCGTCAGTGTGCCCTTCACGTTGGGATCCAGCACCACGTTCAATCCGCTGATTTCGTGAATCAGGCGGAAAAAGTCCTTCAGGTCAACGTCTTTCAGGTTTACGGAAATTGGCTCGCCGGTATAATGCCCGGCTTGCGGGGCATTTCCACCGCCTGAGGCCTGCTGCGCCGCAACTGTCGTCGCCGCCGTAGTCGCCTGCTGCGCCGCCAACTGCGAAGCCTGCTGCGACCCGCCGTCGGGACGCGCCGGCGCGCTCTTCTCGTGCAACGAGGCCAGAACCACGGAAGGCTCCGTCAACTCACCCGGCAGCGAAAACCGCGGTGCGGCCGCGTTCGAAGCGTTGGTCTTGTGCACAGTCGTCTTGGGCGCATTGGCCACATACTCGATCGACTTTTTCGGGGAGTCCAAAGAAGTTGACGTCACCGGAGCAACCACGCTGGCATCCGGCGTCACCTGCATCTGGAAGTACACCACCAGCGCATCGCCTTCATGCGTAATCTGGTAGGGCGTTTCTCCCGTCAGGTCCACCACCACGCGCGCCACGTCCGGCCGGAACTGCCCGATACGCACGCCGCGCACCGGCGCCGACACGCCCGGGATCACAGTTCTCTGCACTCCCAGCCGTGCCCCGTTGAAATCCAACACCAGGCGCTCAGGGTTCTGCATCCGGGAGGTGCGGACCTCGAGTCGGCCTGCTCCCTCGACTCGAATCGCCGCCCGCTGCGGCTCCTGCGTAATCGCCACGCTAGATATGACCGCGGCGGTCGATGTCGCGCCAGCGGGCTCCTGACCGCGCACGCTCGCCAGGCTTCCGCCCAGCACCACGCTCGCTACTATCAGGCAGCCACACCGGAAGGCCGGCCAGTTCGTCTTCATTGCTGTTCTCCTGCACTGGAGTAAATTCTCTTGTTGACTTGACGTTCCACTGGTTTC
>Ga0210405_10000380_pt1 | contig 61250 bp, 50 predicted proteins | sample IncBWH11MmetaG_FD_155492 | JGI IMG/M metagenome (GOLD analysis project Ga0210405, IMG submission 155492) | Forest soil microbial communities from Barre Woods Harvard Forest LTER site, Petersham, Massachusetts, United States - Inc-BW-H-11-M | ecosystem: Environmental > Terrestrial > Soil >...
GGAGGACTGTAAAAACTGCTCATTGCGAGCGGCCTGCTGCGGCGGCAATCAAAAGCACAGCCGATCGATTGTGCGCAGCAGGGAGAGTCCGGTGATGAACGCGTTTCGCCACCGAGCAAGCTCAGGCTGTCTACCGCCGCCGCGGACCCATCGCCGAGTTCGTGCATGCTTGGATTAAAAGTAAGCTGGGACTGCGGCAGTTTCACGTGCGGGGTTTGAGCAAGGTCCGAGCGGAAATGTTGTGGGTGTGTTTCACCTTCAACGTGCAGCAATGGATCCGTCTCGGCCGAGCACCCGCAATAGCTCTCGCGAATTGAGCAAGCAGGAATCCCGGGTGACCGCGCCGGGAATAAATATCAACACAACAGTCGACCGGCACTTCGCTGGATGTGTTTTTTCACAGCTTCCGGGTAACTCCGGCAGAGGGAAGGGGCCTTAGTTGAAGGCGGACGCAAGAAGCGACGACAGAAAGGGAGATTGGCGATGAGCCTGACAACTCCCGGGTTGTTTCCAGAAGTTGCAGACAGCGTCACAGGCAATGGCTACGGCGATTGCGTGAGTCTTCTCCGAGAGCCGGATGCGGCAAATCCGCACGTCCGGTTCGATGAGCGGGGTGTGGAAACGGAAGCATGGTGGGAATAGTGAGGCACCGGCAACTGAAAGGGTCGGCAACAGATAGGTCCCACCTAAACCACCGCGCCACACCTCGACTCCACACAAGTCCCGTACCAGGACTTTACTTTTCCGATTATAATAGCGCGTTAATCAGGCGTGTGGATTACTTCTGTTGGCCCGTGATCCAGACACAATCGCCGGACTATCAAGGCGGACCACATCTCCGGTTATCTGAATAACCGGACCTCGGCACGGTTTCCTTCTTCCAATATCCCTTGATGAACTCATCATCCATTCGTATGGTTGCCTCGTCTTTAGTGCCTCTGCTATCGTAGCCACGCCTTAACTTGACTCTTCAGGGGAGAGTCAAATACATGCCAGGACTTTTGCAGCGGTTTTTGCCGCGCGAAGAGGGATTCTTCGACCTTTTCGCCAAACAAGCAGCAAATATCCATATAGGGGCCGAGGCCCTATATAAAATGCTGTCGCACTACACCGGTGTGCCGGAGCAAGTGCAGATCGTCAAAGCCATCGAGCACGAAGGCGACGAGATTACCCACGCCCTCTTCACCAAGCTGAATCAGACCTTCATCACGCCTTTTGACCGTGAAGACATTTACGAGCTCTGCAGCCGCCTGGACGACGTGATCGACCTGATCGATGCGGCTGCCAGCCGCTTTGTACTCTATCGCGTCGATAGCGTCCGTAACGGAACCCTTGATCTCGTTAAGGTCCTGGTTTCGGCCACCGCTGAGGTCGAGGTGGCTGTCCGCGCGCTGGAAAGGCCGCAAGAAGCGTTGAAACATTGTATCGAAATCAACCGCTACGAAAACGATAGCGACCGCCTGTGCCGTACCCTCATCGCCCAGCTTTTCGACGAGGAAAAGGACCCCGTCCAGATCATCAAGTGGAAAGAAATCTTTGAAGTTATTGAGACCGCCGTTGACAAGTGCGAGGACGTCGCCAACGTAATCGAAGGCGTCATCCTCAAGAGCGCCTGACCTGTGAACAGCTTTAGTCTGCTCCTGATCGTCATCGGTCTCACTCTCGCGTTCGAGTTCTCGAACGGGTGGCACGATGCGGCCAATTCCATTGCCACGGTTGTCTCCACGCGCGTGCTCACCCCCTTCCGTGCTGTTGCGTGGGCCGCTTTCTGGAATTTCGTCGCCGCTTTCGTTTTTGGCACCGCCGTCGCCAAGACAATCGGCAAGGGTATGGTCCACATTGAGATGGTCGACGAGAAGGTCCTCCTCGCCGGTCTGCTGGGCGCCATCACCTGGAACACCCTCACGCTGATCCTCGGCCTGCCAACAAGTTCGTCCCACGCCCTCATGGGCGGCTACGGCGGCGCGGCCATCGCTCGCTCTGGACTTAAGGCCCTCATTCTGAGCGGTTGGACCAAGCCCGTACTCTTCATTTTTCTTTCCCCGGTCATCGGTTTCTTTGTCGCCATAGCCGTTACCATCATCACCAGTTGGATTGTTCGGCGGCAGCGCCCGCTCAAAGTCGACCGCTGGTTCCGCCGGTTGCAACTGATTTCGGCCGCGGCCTACAGTCTCGGCCACGGCACCAATGACGCCCAGAAAGGCATGGGTATCATCACCACTGCCCTCGTCGCCGGCGGGCTGATGAAGACCTACGACGTACCCTACTGGGTCATCGTCTGCTGCCACCTCGCGATGGGAGGTGGCACGATGGCGGGCGGCTGGCGCATCATCAAAACTATGGGCCAGCGCATCACTAAGCTCACCCCGTTCGGCGGCTTTTCCGCCGAAGCGGCCGGGGCCCTCACGCTGATGGGCACCGCACATTTCGGCATTCCCGTCAGCACCACGCACACCATTACCGGTGCCATTGTCGGCGTCGGTGCATCCCGCCGCCTTTCCGCAGTGCGTTGGGGCGTGACGCGGCGCATCGTCTTCGCCTGGGTCCTCACCATCCCCGGTGCCGCTCTACTTGGAGCTATTCTTTTCCAAGCAGGCCGATCCTGGTTAAGATGATTGCATTGAGCATATTGACCGCAGAGCACTAGCTGTTCTTTGTTCGTGCACTCTTTCGCAGAATCCGGGTTACCATACCGAATCTGTTCCAACATTTAACATATGGAGCACGACCGCAGCCTAATGCCGGGGTATCCGTCTTTCGGGCACGCCGAGTTGGCAGTAGAAAACTCAGATGTTCACCTCACTGCGCGTTTGTGTAAGCTAAGCCGTGAAGGCTGCCTTCTCTACGCAAAGAATCCCCCTCTGGTAGGCGCATCAGTTTTTGTGAAAATCTACACTTGGCCGTATTATCTCGAAGTTCAAGGTAAGGTCTGGCGCTCTGATCCCAACTTAGGTGTCTTCGTCGCATTCGGTCAGATTGAATCACGCTATGTCTCCGTGTTAAATTCCTGCCTGCTGGAAGCGAAGCAGAAGCAACGAAACCGCACGGTGGATTAGTCGAGCTACGAAAGACGTCCTCAGATTACCGCTAAAAAGTGCTATGCGAACAAATCCAACAGAGGGAGACAGTTCTGACATTGAAAGCTGTGGGGACGCCACTTTTTCCATCTCATCGACACTTGTGTTGTTACGCGATAGACAGCAGATATCTCCTAACCGGCCGTTGAAGTCCGCGCGGATTCTGGCTGCTGAAGGGAGAGGTGCCAATGTTAGGAAATAAACTGGCCATTACTCCTCGGTCAGGCAGCGGCTGACTAACTCTGATAAGGATCATGCGCAACACGGGAAGTCCCAGCGGTGATCCCACCTAAACCACCGCGCCACACCTCGACTCCACACATCAAGTGGTTTTGGGTCGATTCCATTTGTCCGATTTGCGCTGCCAGACAAGTGCCATCGCTGTGCCCCAAGTTTCCGATAAGGGGTGGAAGATGCATCTTGGGAGGAGCTTGTCAAAACTATGGCAGGAAAAAGCTAAATCTACAGGCCGAACATGGAGTTGACCCCTGCGCGCGGGCCCTCGGCAGAAGGCTCTCGGGGTTCAAGCGCGGGAAGAGGCGGCTGCTGGGCGGCTGGCATCGGAGTCGCAGGCTGTTGAACGGTAGGCTGATCCATCGTGGGCATCGGAGTCGGAGCCGCAGCGCTGGGATTTGCGACGCCCGGGATTGCAGTGGCTGGTGGGGCAGCGAGCTGCTGCAGATAGGCAAGATCGCGAGGCTCTTCGGTGCCCGGCTGAACGGCGGGGAATGACAAATTCATTTGGTGTTCCATTGCACTGGCGATGCGGTGCAACTGCCAGATGAGCTTTTCGAGCTGTTTCGATTGGCCAACGTTCAATTTGCGGTCCCACAGAAAGCGGATGGACAACACCACGAGAATAGGGAGGCCGATAGCCAGTGTGGCGAGAACGATGTTGAGAAGCAGCGAGTCAAGCGGTGTGAGGGATTGGGTCAATGGCGCCTCCAAATGCAGGACTGGAGGCAGAATACAGCAGCGCGGCAGTGGTGACAATCGAGCAAGTGTTGCGTCGAGCCATTGAGCCCGCCGCGTTCACCGGGCACGGCAAAGGTAAATTCAGCTCCAACGCAGCGTTGTGATGGAATCCGCGGTCAGCGCTATTTTGGCAGTCTGGCCGCCGCACGCGACAGTCACCTCCTTTGCTTCACCTGGATTCGTCAGCACCAGCACCACCGAGCCGTCGGGATTTTTCGCCGCAGTGTGAAACACGCGCGAAGTCGCGGCGCTATAGGGGATCCCCGCCCCAATCGGTAATGGTCCTGGTTGAACGACCAGTGCCCCGTTCACAGCCGGTGCGTCTCCGTTGGCGTCGTGGGAAGCGACAATCACAGCTCCGCGGCGAATTGCCCGCGCAAACTGCACCAACGCCCAATACAAGCCCGGCTGGGTGATTTCTTTCGTCACGGAATGAATCTGCATCAGCCCGCCGCAATCGAATGGACCGATGTTGGGCCGCCCGCGCTCATCCAGAGCCAGATTCCAAGTAGTGATGCTCTGGGGGCCGTTTGCCAGAATGCCGCTGAACGTCGCGCCCCACTTGCACCAATTGGTCCAATAGTCAGGGAACTTGTAGTCATCCCCGCCTTCGGTCCAATGCATTTCGACGTCCGGAAATCTCTGCTTTACGTTAGCCATCATCTCCGGACTGCCCAAGTACCCGTGCCAAGCCACGGTGTTCACGTATTTCTTGAAGCGGGGCCTGGAGAGTTGATCCAGGGCGCGGCCCCACAAATTATAGTTGTGGTCGAGCGTCCAGATTTTCGTGCCGCTTGCTTCGAGCAACGGGCCGAGCGCGAGCACCAGCCGCTCCTCGTCCTCTTCCGGCCACGGACACGCCGGCATTCGCCCCCCCTGATCCGCATCGAGCTCGTTTTGAGTGGTGACGGCGCGCACAGTGACGCCCGCTGCCGCGTAGGCCTCCACGAATTTCTGCAGGTATCGCGCGTAGGAAGGAATATTTTCCGGGCGAATGTTTCCGCCCAACATCGAGTTGCTGTACTTCATCCACCCAGGAGGACTCCACGGCGAGGCGAACAAGAACAGATCCGGATTCGCGTTGAGCGCGGCGCGCAACGTCGGTAAATTGTAATCGCGGTCGTGGTCGATGCTGAAGCGCTTCAACTCCGGATCGGCCGCACCGTCGTCGTAGCTGTAGGCGGCGGTGCTGTAATCGCTGGCGCCAATCGGAATGCGCCCCATGCTCAGGGCATGCTGATCCTGCCCGAACATCGTATGCAGGAGGTTCGCGCGATCGTTATCGCTCAGGCGTGAGAGCGTGAAACACGAAGCATCGGTAAACGCGGCGCCAAATCCCAAGATCGTCTGCGCTGGTTTCGCCGGGTCAACCGTTACGTCCGCTGGCGCGGCCTTTTTCGGTGTCTTGGTCCACGCAATCTCCGCCCCCGCTGCCAGGCGCTTCCCGCTCTTGTCGGTGACTTCTGTCTGTGCGGGCTTCGCCGGCGCCTGGCCCTCATGCGCTTCGACGTTAGCGTCTACCGTCACGCCTAACACTGAAGCCGCCGCCGCCCCCATTCCCAGCCCCGCATACTTCAAAACTTCTCGCCGTGTTGTCACGCTCAGCTCCCTGTTATCCCTCAATCACTCACGCAGCTTCCAACCAAGGTAGTTTGTTTCGCCGGACAGCATACTGCAAAACGTATTATCTGGGCACCCCGCCATGTCCTGGCTTGTTTGAATGAATAAGCCGGCTTGCCGGACATTGGTCGTCCCTACCGCGACAGTGACTCCACTAGCCGGTTAGTTGGATTTGCGGAAATGTCCGGAACGCTTGCTCTGAAGCTTTGCTTAGTTGCCGTACCGTTCGAGGATCGGACGCACGCGTGCCTTTACTGACGCGTCCGTGAGCGACTCATAAAACCGCCGGATCTGCAGGACGAGCCTATATTCCGATCGATTCTCAACAATCGCGTTCAGCGCATGCTCGCGCGCATTGTCCGGCATCCCCGGCGCCGATAGCGCATCGACATAGGCATCGACGGCCCGGGCATCGTGGATATTGGACAGGGCGTCTACAATCGCCGAGAAGGCCGCCGGATCCGTCTCAGTCCGAAGAGCGGCAATAAGCGCGTTAACGGCGCGTGGACCTTTTGCGTCCCCGAGCTTTTCCGCAGCGCTTATCCGTCTGAACGACGACGGTGAGCGCAACGCTTCGATCTCGGCATCCGACTCTTGAATCGACAGTGAGCCAGGATCAGCGATCCGACGCTGAAACTCTTCGGCTCTTTGGCGCTGCGCTGCTGCCGACTCCGCTTGGCTTTTGTGCTCGTATTCCTCTCGCGCAGCTTCCGTCTGCCGCCGGCGTTCGGCCGGAACGCTTTCAATCGAGCAGCCAACCTCCAGCAGGGCCAAGGTGACTGCCGCAATAAAGAAGAGGGACGTCAGGATTCGCTTCGCCGCCATTACAGGTTTTCTCCGGCGGAGAGCCCGCCCTCCGAGACAGAATTCCGTTCCTGCTCTGATTCTCCAGCACTTCGTTGACGGGAGCGTTGAGCGACAGAGTGAGTGTGCCGTGTCGGTAAGGTCCAACTCGCAGGCCGCGTGACCGGCTCTTTGAGTGAGCCGCATCGCTGCTCACGTCGCATACATCTGCGGTTCCTTCAGTTGCCGGAAACGGCGTTGCGGGAAATAGTGATCTCATCAGTGTGCGAAGGGCCTGGGGCTCAGCTGGGAAACAAATCGAGGGGATAGATTGGCGGCTAACCTGCGCCAAAACAATAGCTTCGCGAGTGAGGAAAAATTGACATTGCGATTACGGCGGAGGCTGTGACTTTGAAGCGAGCGGCGCGTCTCATAAGGTGTAGGCGTATTGAGGATGATTGTTTAAACGATATCTGAAGCAGCCGAAACGGCAACGGCTCGCAATACGACGGTTATCGAAATCATTTCAAACGTCACAAAGGAGAAATGATGAGAAAGCATTGCGTGCGAATTCTGAGTGCGTTTTTTGGGTTGGCTGCGCTGGCGCTTACCGCCAAGGGTGAGCCCGTGGATCAAATCGTCGTCAACATCCCCTACGAGTTCGTCGCGGCGGGAAAAACACTTCCGGCGGGAACTTACAGGGTCAACCGCATCAGTGATAACAACAAAAGGGGACTGGTGATCAGCAGCTTTGAAAACGGCGTCGCGGTTATGGTCTTCTCGAGCGAGGTCGCCGACAAAACGCGCCCCGAGCAGCCAAGCGTGACGTTCCAGCAAGTTGGGGACCAGCATCTCCTCAGCAAGATTCAAACAGCCGAGCACGTGTTCACAATCCCACTGTCTAGATCGACCGTTTTGGAAGCCGCTACGAAAAGTCACAGTGGTACATCCGGATCGATGAGTTCGGGAAATAACTAAGAGTTGTCTCACAAGAGCTGGGAGAGCGGGCTCAGGATTTGAGCAAGTTCGATCGAGCCTGAGCCCTCGTCATTTTTTTCGCGAGGCCGCGAAGGGTGCGCAGAGCTCTCAAGGTAGTGGAAGGACGCTCAACTATTTCTCCTGCAGCGCGGTAGTCAAGATGAGAACAATGATCCAATCCCTCACCCGATTGAACGGACTACTCGACGACACGGATAATCGGAACTGACTCGCCAGGGAGGGTGTCAGCTGTGCCGAGGTGCTTTTCACTTGGAGCTGATTCGCCCCGAAGCATTCACTCTCTATCAGAAGTTCTCGCTCTCGTCAGTTTCACAGTGTGGTACATTTCTCGACCATGCGGATCGTTTCACTGCTGCCATCGGCTACGGAGATCCTGTTTGCGCTGGGATTGGACCGGGAAATCGTGGGCGTGAGCCACGAATGCGATTTCCCGTGGAACGCGCGGACGAGGACGGTGGTCATTCATTCGCGGCTGCCGCACGATGCAACTCCTGCGGAGATTGACGCGCTTGTGCGGGAGTATGTGCACCGCGGGGAAAGTTTATATGCAGTGGACACCGACGTGTTAGAAGCGCTGGCTCCGGACCTGATCGTTACGCAGGACTTGTGCCATGTTTGCGCGGCTTCGCCGGATGATTTGGCGACGGCGCTGATGCGTTTCGACCGGCGGCCGGAAGTGCTGTGCCTGAATCCGCAGGATTTGGGAGACGTTTGGCGCGACATTCTGTGGGTGGGGGAGGAAACCTGTCGCGGGCCACAGGCGGAGGCGTTGTTGAAGCGGATTGGGACGCGACTTGGCGAGTTGGAGAAACAATTGGATCCTGCAGCGGAACGTCCGCGCGTCGCGTTTCTTGAGTGGCTGCAGCCGTTTTATGTTGGCGGGCACTGGGTGCCCGAAATGATTCACCGCGCCGGCGGGGAAGACGTTTTTGGCAGCGCGCGCACACCTTCGTTTCGAATTGCCGTGGAAGATGTGATCGAGGCGCCGCCGGAGATTTTACTGATCGCGCCGTGCGGTTATGGCGCTCAGCAAGCGCGCGACGAGTACAAGTCGATGGCCTTTCCTGAAGAGTGGAACGCTATTCCCGCGGTGCGCAACGGCCGCGTGTACGCGCTGGAAGCCAACAGTTATTTTTCGCGTCCCGGGCCGCGACTGATTACCGGGATCGAAGCGCTTGCCAAACTGTTTCAGCCGGCCATCGAAGTTTCCCGCGAAGCGGAATCCGCAATCTTGCCGATCAGCGCGCAAACATCTTCCGCCCGCGCCGCTTCCATTTAGATCTTGCCCCCCGGGTTTTGTGTTTGAACAACCATCTTTTTTTTGCCCTGTTGACAAATCCGGGATTCATATATAAGAATCTTATATGTAAGGCAGCGACCTATGATTGGAGCAGGAATCAAGCGCGGCACGGCGGAACTTGCGGTTCTCAGCATCCTCGAAGCCGGCCCGCTACACGGCTACGAATTGGCTCAACGCATCGAGCAGCAAACCAAGGGCGCGCTTCGCTTCACGCTCGCGGCCTTGTATCCCATGCTGTACCGCGTGGAAAAGCGCGGGTGGATTCGGGGCGTGTGGGAGACCGGGAGCAACGGCCGACGCCGGCGCTGTTACCGGCTCACACCTGCCGGGGAGAAAAAGCTTGTCCCTTTGCGACACGAATGGTCACAACTTTTCGAGGCTTTACGCCAGCTTAAGAGGGTGGCCAATGCCTGATTGGGAAGCGCTGGTTTCGGAGCGTCTGGACACATCGGGACTTACCCCAGAACAGCGAGACGAGGTAGTTGCAGAGCTGGCTGGGCACTTCGAGGAGTTCTACAAAGAGCGACGAGCCAAGGGGTACTGCGAGTCTAAAGCCATCGAGAGGGCCCTCAGCCAGGTGGATGATTGGCCCGAGCTAGCTCGCAAGATTTCTGCTGCCAAGCGCGGGGAGAAGAGCACGGAAATGCGAGCGAAGAGTTTTTGGCTTCCCGGTCTTCACTGCGAGCGTTTCGATAGGATGGCTTCAGATCTTGCAGCGTGCAAACTTCGAATCCGGCATCCCCCGTTTCCAGCCTGTCCGCCTGATGATTTCCATTCCTACTGTGGGTCCTGACCCTTCCCATGCTTGGGGCTGTCGGCGTGTATCTCTCGCATCTTCTCAGAGCTGAAAGGTTGATACGTCTCGCGGCCGGGCTGTTTCCTCCAATCGCGATATTCAGCTTGATGTTTTTGCATGCGATGTGGCATGGATTCTTTGAAAGAAACGGTTTTATCATTCGGCACCCGTTCCACTTCGTTTTTGTCACATTTCTTTGGTCTTCCTTGCCAGCCTTGGCACTCTTATTGGGCGCCGTATCGTTTCTGAAGACGCCGAGAACGCAGGTGGCAAATGCCTGATTGGACCGCGCTCGTCCGCAGCCACCTCGCTGGCCTCGTCCTTGAACCGAAGGAACGCAGCGAGGTGATTGAAGAACTCGCGGCGCATCTTGAGGACGCCTGCGCGGAAATTGTGCGAGCAGGGCATAAGCGAAGAGGCTTGTGTCCGGCTCGCTCTATCCCAAGTGACAGACTGGCAAGATCTGAGTAGAGGAATTCAGATCGCAAAGTCGAAGGAGAACTTCATGACGGGTCGCGTCAAGCAGTTTTGGTTTCCCGCCTTAGTGACACTTCTGCTGTCAATGGGCTTGCTCATGCGGATCCAGGTTTTTGGTCCGAATCCATGGCTGGTATCCCGAAAGAGCGGGTGGTCGCTCGTCGCTCCTGTCGCGATGATTTATCTTCCCTGGCTGTTGTCCTTGCCGGTGATCGGTGCGATGGGGGCTTATCTGTCAAATCGGGCGGGCGGCTCACGACGCGCGGCTATGGCTTCCATCGTTTTTCCCGTGCTCCCCTATTTGGTTTTCTTCCTTGTAGCGCTTCCGGTTATGGCCATGTTCAATGATCGCCTCGCCCATAACATCATGTTCGGCGCTTTGTTTGTTGGCTTATTCGCTTGGGTGCTAGCCCCCGGAGCGGCGCTCCTTGCCGGTGGAATGCTGGCACATCTCTTTCTCTCACGACGGCTGGATTCCGGGCGAATTGCCAGCTGAAGCCGACCGGTTCCAGCGGCGATAGAAGGGAAGTCCGGCCAGAATTAACAGCAAACCGATGGAGGAGCGGCCGGGGCGCTCGATCCAGATATTTATTGTTAGGGCGAGAGCGCCGGCGACGAAAAGGCCGGGGACCCAGGGATAGCCCCAGCAGCGGTAGGGGCGGGGCAGATCGGGTTCGGTTTTGCGCATTCGAAAGAGGGCGACGACGGCGAAGGCGTAAAAGATCCAGGCGCCAAAAATAAAAAGATTGGTGAGCTCTTCGAAAGTCCCGGTGAGGGCCATCAGGCTGGCGAGGATGCCTTGGAAAATCAGCGAGCGGCCGGGAGTGCGGAATTTCGGGTGGATGCCGTCGGCGATCTTGAAGAAGATTTTGTCGCGGGCCATGGCGTAGCCGACGCGGGCGCCGCTGAGCACGGAGGAATTCATGGAGCCCAGGGCGGAAATCACCATCGCGAGAGTGATCCAGGCCGCGGCGGTGGGGCCGGCGATGTGCTCGACGACATCGGAGGCGATGTGGCGGGAGGCGGCGACGGTTTCGAATGGCAAAACTTTCAGGCAAGCGGCGCTGAAGAGAAGATAGACGACGGCGACGAAGCCGACTCCACCTACCAGCGCGCGAGGAAAATTTTTCTGGGGATCCACCACTTCCGAGCCGACCAGATTCAGGTCTTCCCAACCGTCATAGGCCCAGAGTGCCGCGGCGAGCGCGGCTAGGAATGCGCTAAAGATCGCTGCGCCGCCCATTCCGGCGGGGGGCCAGAAGGGATCGGGCGAGCGCGCTGCGGGTGCGGCGGAAAAAAACGCAACGCCGATGACGATTGCGACGGACATGATTTTGATCGAAGTCAAGAAGACCTGAACGGCGCCGCCCAGGCGAACGCCGAGATAATTGATGCCGGTCATGATCAGCAGCCACACGACGGCGAGCGGCTGCGCCCAGGTGAAGACAAAATCGTAGGGTTTGATCCAACCGGTGAGACCGGGGATGGCGATGTGAATGGTGAAGAGCGGAACGGCCACGACGGGAAGCAGAAAACTGAGGAAGCGCATCATGCCGGCAGAAATCGAAGCCAGGGAACTGGGGCGGCCGACGATGGAATGCATCCATCCGAAGAGAAATGCGTAGACCGGGCCGAAGCCGCGGCGGAGATAAGCGTACTCGCCGCCGGCTTCGGGAATCATGGAACCCAATTCGGCGAAGGAGAATGCGCCGAAGATGGAAAGAATCGCGCCGATGATCCACGCGGCGAAAACGACGGAGACGCTGCGGCCTTCGCGGGCCATCTCGGCGGGCTTGAGGAAGATGCCCGTGCCGATCATGGTGCCGACGACGATGGCGGCAGAAGCCCAGGCTCCGAGACCGCGGACGAGTTCAAGGCGTTTTTCGGGCATTCATCCTCTTTGGCGACGTCAGGCCGCCAGTTTGTCTTGTGGCGTGGCACGACTAACCAAAGCGCCGATCACGAACGTCACGCACGCGCCAATCAGGAAATACCATGTAAACGCCACGTTCGTGAAACGAAAAACGCACAAGACCGTCGCCAGTCCTGCGAACATCCCCGCGAGGGCGCCACGCGCAGTGGCTTGGCGATCAAACGTGCCCATCAGGAAGAGTCCCAACAAGCTGCCGTACGGAAGAGAAGCTACCGTCAGTCCTGTCTCGAGTAATGGCCCCCATTTCACCAGACCGAAGCCCATCAACACCAATCCCCAAACCAGCGTCATGCGTCGCGAGAGGCGCAGGAGATTTTGCGGATCCGTATTGCGGCCACGCAAACGAGAGAAATCGAGGACACTGGAAGCGGCGAGGGAATTCAGCGAGCCGCTGGCGTTGGACATGGCTACGGCCACGATGGAAGCAATCATCAATCCCGCGAGACCGATGGGCATTTCTCGCACGATGAAGAGAGGAAGGATGCGATCGGTGCGCTCGCCGGCGGCGAGCAGCGGGGTGTGTTGCGCGAATACGTAGAGAAAAACGCCGATCAACAGAAAGATCGTGAACTGAATGAGCACGATGACGCCGCTGGTGAGCAGCGCGCGACGGCTGTCGCCTTCGCTTTTTGCGGCGAGCAATCGCTGCACGATGATCTGGTCGGTGCCGTGAGTGGCCATGGTGAGAAACGCTCCGCCGATCAGGCCAGACCAGAAGGTGTATCTCGTGGCAAGGTTCCATGAGAAATCGAGGAGTTGCAATTTGTGCCCGGCAGCTGCTGCGACTTGAGTGACTTCACTCCAGCCGCCGGGGATGAGGTGGAGCAAAACTAAAAATGTCACTGCGCTTCCCGTCAAATAAATCAGCAGTTGTGTCACGTCGGTCCAGATAACGGCTTTCATGCCGCCTTCGAAAGTGTAGAGAACGGTGAGTGCGATAACGATGAGCACGGCGAGTTTTTCTGAAGTTCCGAGCACGACGCTGACGACCAGGGCGATGGCGGAGACGCGCACGCCTTCGGCCACGGCGCGAGTGATGAGGAAAGTGCTGGCTGCGACGGCGCGCATTTTTTCGCCAAAGCATTTCTCGATCAGCGCGTAGGCGGTAAAGAATTCGCCGCGAAAGTAACCGGGAAGAAGCAGTACGACGATGAGCACGCGGCCGAGAAGATAGCCGAAGACCAATTGAATGAATGTCAGATTACCCCCGTAGGAGATGGCGGGGGTGCCGATAATGGTGAGCGTGGAAGTTTCCGTGGCGACGATGGAAAACGCCAGCGCCCACCAGGGCGCGGCCCGTCCGCCCAGGAAATAGTCTTTCGCGTCCTGTTGACTGCGGCGAAAATGTATTCCCAGCGCGGTGACGCCGATCAAGTAGGCAATGACGATCGCCAGGTCGAGTGGATGAATGCGCATCGAGTATGTTTGCCGCGGCGATTAGATCTTGCCGCGGAAAAGTGGGTTGAGAATAGTGGGGCAGAGTCAACGCGTCAAGGAATCACTGAGCGGTGATGCGAAGATTTCGCAACGTCCCGGTGGAGATGCAATTCCGCTTAGCGATTTTTAACGTATGCTTTGGCTATGAAATATGTTCTGGGTTTCGATGGCGGGGGCACGAAGACAGAATGCGTTCTGATGGATGGTGCGGGTACGATTGTTGCGCGAAGTTTTTCGGGGCCGTCGAATCCTTCGCGAGTGGGAGTGGAAGCGGCGACGCGGGAAATCTTGAAAGCTGCGGAAATTTGCTTGGGAGAAGCGGGGATTGCACAGAATTCCGTGGTGGCGCTGGGCGTGGGTTTGGCGGGGACGGGCAAGCCGGAGATGAAAGAAGGGATGAAGGCGTCGCTTACGGGAGTGTTTCCCGGCGTGGAGTTGAATCTCTTTACGGATTTGGAAATGGCTTTAGCGGCTGCTGGGGGCGGTCCGGTGATCGTGCTTGTCGCGGGCACGGGGTCGGCTGCGATCGGGCGGGACCCGCAAGGGCAAATCTGGCGCACGGGGGGATACGGTCCATTGCACAGCGACGATGGCAGCGCCTACGATATCGGGAGCACGGCCGTTTCGAAAGCGATGAAGGAGAAAGAGCAGCGGGGAACGGATTCGAAACTGGGAGAGAGAATTCTGGAACAACTTGGGTTTCCATCCTGGATTGAACTGCGGGAACGCGCTGCAGTACAGCCGGACGAGGTTTTTCCGATGGTCTTTCCCGTAGTGGCTGCGGCGGCGGACGAGGGGAATATGGAGGCGCGTGAGATTCTGGTTCAGGCGGCTGGCGCATTATCCTCCTTGGTGAGCGCGGTTGCGGAGCACGCGGGATACGGTCGTGGGGACATTTTGATTGCGAAGACGGGAGGCACGTTGGGGCGGTCCGTATTTTTTGATACGCAACTAGACGCAGCGTTGTCGCGAGTTTTGCCGGCGGGGCGAATCGGCGGGATTCGAATGTCGCTTGCGGAGGCGGCGGCACGAGCCGCAAGAAAGTGAAATGACGGAAGTCGCAAAAGATCGCGAACGCGCGCGGAACGCTACCGGCGAACAGCTTGCCGCGCTGCTGCATCATCCCTCGGCGGATGTGATCCTTGCGCTGCTCGACAATCCGGCGCTGGACGAGGCCCAACTCTGCCTGCTGTTCGAACGCAAAAACCTGCCCCCAGAAGTTCTCGAAGAGGTGGTGCGGCGCAAGCCCCTGTTGAAGAGCTACCGAGTGCGCCGCGCGCTGGCGTTTCATCCGCGCACACCGCGACTGGTGAGCTTGCACCTCCTGCGCGATCTCTACCTGATGGATCTGGTCCGGATTGCGCTGTTGCCGGGAGTTTCCGCGGAATTGAAACGCAACGCCGAGGAGCAACTGCTTGCGCGGCTGCCGCAGCTTCCGCTTGGGCAAAAAATTACTCTGGCGCGTCGTGGCCCCGCGCGAATTGCAGGGGCGCTGCTCGCGGAAGGACACGCGCAAATCATCGGCATTGTGCTTGATAATCCCTACATGACCGAAGCGCAAATCCTGAAGGCGCTCTCACGAGAAAAACTCTCTACTGCGGTGATTCCGGCCATTTCGCATCATCGAAAATGGTCCATCACCTACAATATTCGGCTTGCACTCGTCCGCCATCCGTCGGCTCCACTTGCGACCGTGCTTGCGTACCTTCCTGAACTCACGGTCTCCGACCTCGGGGATCTTGCCGCGCCTGGGATTGTTACCGAAAGCTTGAGAAAGTACCTGCAGGCCGAAGTGCAGCGGCGAATGCGCGCGATTAAAAAAGGCGAAAGCGGCCGAGAGAACTCCGATGCAGGATCAGTGCCTGAGCAAGACTAAGAAATTGTTTCTCTTTATTCACCGTGCTAGCGCGACGATTTAACCGCGCACGCGTCAAAGTTTGCATTGGCGGGAACAAAACATCCTCTACTGGCGTCGTATGAGATGTGGCGGGAGAAGAGGTATGCTTGGAACCGAGGAACGGCGATTTCGCCCTGGCGCCGAGGTACGTAATCCCTGGCAGGGGGTTGCAGCAGAATTATGGGCAGTGGGGATCAGACGTCCCGGCGGCTCGAACGCCGATGGGCACCACGGTACACGTTCCGCGCGGACCTCGAGATCGAATGGGGTTCCGCGGTCCTGCGCGCGAACACGCGCGATATCAGCTCCAATGGAATGTTCATCGAAGCCGTCGATCCGCTGTGGATTGGCGCGGGATTTACCGCGCGGTTGAATCTGGACCGTCCGCTGAGGATGGATTGTTCGGTGAAGCGCATCGAACCGGGACGGGGGATGGGCGTTTCGGTGGCTCTGTCGGAATCGGAAAGCCAGAAACTTTATCAGGACCTTCTTTCTTCGCTCTGCAACACCGGAACTTGAAGCCGTTTTATACTAAGGCCGATGACACGCTGCCTTGACTGCGGTTCCACGCGAACGGCGGATCAGTGTTCCGCTTGCGGGCTGACGTCGGCGGCCGCCGAGGTGATGTTCCGGCGGCGATTCCTCAAGCGCACGGCGGTGTTTCTAGCGGGGTCGCTGGCGTTTCCTTACATCAGCCAAATTTTTCCGCCGCTCGATCTGGACCTGATGTTGGTGTTCTTCGGAGTCATTTTTTTTGTAGCGCTGGCGATTGCCGTGGTGCTGGACCGGCGCGCGCGGAATCGCCAGGACCTGGAAGTGCTGAAGCGCATCTACTCGGGATTTATCCCACTGCCGTTGATACTCGCTGCTACCATTTTCATCAATGGAAAACTGGATTCAAGAAAGAATGTGACGTACCACGCGACTACGGTAGAGGGGCGCTACAACATGCCGGGAGTCGTGCGCGGAACGCGCCGGCTGTTCGCGCGCTCGTGGCGCGAAGGGCAAAAGTACGAACGCCTGGCGGTGGATCCTGACGATTACGATCGTTTTCACGCGGGGGATTCCGTGGTTGTTGCGGTTGAGCCGGGGGCGCTGGGGATTCCGTGGTATTACGGGGTATATCGGCACTGAAACTGAAATAAGAAAAGTAGAGAACAGAGAACAGAGAACAGAGAACAGAGAACAGAGAACAGAGAACAGAGAACAGAGAACTGGACACCGAGTGGCCGATCAATAAGCGGGCTTACCGTCGGGTTTCAAGGGGATCTGGAGTTCTAGGATGTGGCCGCCCTTGCCAAGGCGGAAGGTCACGCGTTCCATCTGTCCGACGTTGCGTTCTTTCCATTCGGAGACATCCAAGGGCTGGGCGGGAATGTCGGAAGTGGACCATTCTACGTCATCGCCGTGCGGTATTACCGTTTGCGGATCGACTTCGTAGACTTCTTCTTCCTTCATGTCGACAAACAGGTAGCGCTTCCACAAGTGGACAAGAAGCATGCCTTTCTTCTCCGTGTGATAGATATTCCAGGATTTCGGGGCCTCGTCATTGAACTTCACGATGGCGAAGACGACGGATTTCCAAACGGTTTTTTCACCGGCACGGGAACCGGCGCATAGAGCAAGGGCCAGCAGGAGTATCCCCACGACGGGAATGAAACGAAGAAATCTCATCTTTTGAGTCGCCCAGCGTTTTCCACGGCACGAGTCCTCGTGCGAAGTGTATGAGTTGAGTGTACGGAAGCCGCCAGAGAAAGTCGACGCAGGAGGAGGAGTGGGCGTGAAATCGATGACTAAGGCTTCGGCGCGGGAGGCTTGTAGACAGGGTGCGTCACAGTTTGCGTGACGACGTGCTTGGGCGGTTTTTTCTTGGGCGGCTTTTTGACTTCGCGTCTACGTGCGTCTTTGTTTCCCATAAAGAATATTTTGCCATAGGTCGTCGAGCATAGCCAGCGGCTATCAAGTTGATCTCGACTTATTGCCGGAGATTCTTAAGAAGCGAAGCGAGGTTCGGAGTGGAATGTGACTTGGGGGGGAGGAAGGCGCAGATGGAGCGCGAAGGTGTCCCGATTTATACAGATGCCTGTCTCCGCCAGCCTTATAATGCCACAGACGGGAAAACGCGAGAGCTAAGGGCAACCCAGCCGAACGGGGACGAGCGCCGAACAAAGATGCCCGTGGCCCCACGCGTCGCGCGCCCTACGTTGCACCAAGATCTGCTGATTTCGAAAGAGCGTGATGGCCATCCGCCGCAAAACCGGTCTAATTGCAGTTGGAATCGCCGCAGCGTTCCTGCTCTTACTGATTTTCGTCCTGCCCGCGCTTCTGCGCGTGGACCACTACCGGCCCGAGGTGATTTCCTATCTGCAAGAGAAAACGGGAAAGCAAGTCGAAATCGGGCAGCTGTCGCTAACGTTATTTCCCGTCTCGATTCACATTCAACGTTTCGGGGTAAAGAATCCCGCGCTTTTTCCGAAAGGCTACATCATAAAGGTGGCTCGGATTGACGCGGAACTTGATGTTGGAGCACTGCTGCACCGGCAGGTGAACATCAAGTCACTGGTGCTCGAAGATCCGATCATGAATCTGACTTCCGATCCCGATGGCCCGTGGAATTTCGAAAATCCGCAAGCCAAGGATTCGATCAGCAGCGTACCGCTGGGAGTGATTTCAAAGGTGCAGATCAATCGTGGGCAGCTGATCGCCTCGAATCTTCTGCCATCCGACGCAGCGGGTCCGGTGTTCTTCGAAGCTCACGACGTTTCCTGTGAGATGGAGCAGGTAAACCTGACCGGAATTATCACTCCGGGCTCCTCGACAGCGGACGGACATGGCACGGTGAAGGCGGGGCTTCTGCGTTTCGGATCTGTCGAAGCAAAAAACCTAAACTCCAAGTTGCGACTGGAGGCGAAGCGCGCATTTTTCACGGAGGTCAAAGCGGAGTTGTATGGCGGGGACGCAACAGGTGAACTGTCGTTTGACTTGTCTGGAAAAAATCCAAGTTTCAAAACCGATGCCCGATTGAGTGGCATTAACCTGGCCCAGCTTCTGGCGGCTTTCCCAAATGGGGGAGGAAGGATGACCGGGAGGATGGAAGGAGACGTGAAGCTATCGGGAGTCATCGCACACACGGACCGCCCGCTGGCGCAGATTCACGGGTTGGGGCACGTGACGGTGCGCAATGGGCAGGTTCCGAGCCTGAAGCTCAACGCGAATTTGATGAAGATGGCGCACTTCAACGATCTCGGGCCGGCCAAGGATGATCCTTCCTCGTTCAATTTAATCACCACGGATCTGGAGCTGGCCAATCAGCGGATTTCGAGCAAGGTCATCGACATTGACGGGTACGGAGTCGATGTAGACGGCTCAGGAAGCGTCAGCCTCACTGGATCGGACGAGCTGGACTATCGCGGGCTGGCGGAGATTACGACCAAGGAGAGTTTTTTCACCAACACCGTGGCGCGGTTTTCCGGAGCCACGTTAAAAGACGGCAAGCTGCAGTTTCCCTTTCGAATCGGCGGGACGATCGACAACCCGGTATTCACCAAGGGGAAGGGCTATCAGGATGTGGACGCCGTGGCAAAACATCACTGATGGGAGCAAGCGGCATTGTGTGGGGGTCGCGGTGGCAGGCGAATGGTTCAAATTGGAACAGTCAAAAGTCATATGGCCCGAAAGCCAAGTTAGTACTCAATTTTCACTTCTGAACAGAAATATAAAACTCTCATCGGGATTCTCGCAACGAGTTAACTCCGACTAATCCCGTGGAGCAGTTGGCGCGGAAGGGAACTACTCCCCGGGATTAAGTCCAAGCCTGAAATGTCTACGAGATGCGAACCCATCTTCGATCCAGCGGCGCAGGTTTCTGCGTTGAATGCACCCGAGCGCCGGCAAAATCTGGTGCGAATCCTTTTTGTGAACCGTTGCCTGGGGGATGTCGAGCGCTGCCTGCAAGAACTCAAGAGGTTGCGATTTACTGTGAGCTCGGATGTGGTCCTGACTCCCGAGCAGTTCGTCGAGCGACTCCGCGTGGACGTTTACGACACGATCGTGGCGGAGTATCCCAGCCCAAACTGGCATGAAACGCAAGCGCTGGACATCCTGCACGAGATGGGAAAAGACATTCCGCTGGTCTTTTTGGCACACGGATTGAAGCGGGAAACTGCCGCAGAATTTATTTTAAAAGGCGCGGCCGATTGTATTGAATTGGATAGCATTGGCCACCTGCCTGTGGCGGTGCATCGAGCCCTTGAAGGGAAAACGCTGCGCAATCAACGAGAGCGAGCAGAAAAAGAGTTGCGGCGGTCAGAGACGCGCTATCGCGCCCTGGCGGGAAATCTGAGCTTCGGGATTTGCTGCTGCAGCCGCGAAGGAAGACTTCTGGAAGTGAATGAGGCCATGATGAGAATGCTTGGGTATGACTCCAAGGAAGAACTGCTGGCAAAAAACCTTATGGAAGATATTATTCAAAATCCTGGGCGGCGAGCAAAATTGCCGGGCCAATCAAGCGTGATTGTACCTGTGGATCCGGTCGAGATCGAATGGAAACGCAAGGACCACGTGGTGCTGAAGGTGCGGTTGAGCGGTCGAGAAGTGCAAGGCGAGTCGAACGATTTGGGCGCCTATGAGGTGATTGCAGAGAACATCACCCAGCAGCGAGAGCTGGAGGACCATCTGCGGCGGCAGGCGGCCAGCGATCCGCTAACAGGGCTGGCGAACTATCGCCACCTGGTTGACGTGATTGATTCGGAGATCAAACGAAGCAAGCGCACCAACCGGGAGTTTGCGTTGCTGTTCTTTGACGTGGATGGATTGAAACAGATCAACGACCGGCACGGACACATGGTGGGAAGCCAGGCGCTCTGCCGGCTCGCGGATGTTCTGTCTTCGTGGTGCCGGGACATTGACACGTCTGCGCCGTTCGGCGGCGACGAATTTGCATTGGTCCTGCCGGAAACGGATGCGGTAGCTGCCAATCGCGTGGCGCGCCGCATTTGCGAAAACTTTGCTAATGACGGCAAGGGGCCAAAGGTTTCCGTCAGTTTCGGTGTGTCTGTCTATCCGGAGAGCGGCGACTCGATTGAAAGCCTGCTGTGTGAAGCGGATTCCGGGTTGTATTCGAGGAAGCTGCAAAGACTGCTGCCTGCTGGGTCCCAGCCCGCTGTCACGGGGCAGTAAATTGTTTGGCGCAGCTCCATCAGGTTGCCGTCCGCCGTGTTTTGCTAAAATCGTTGCACGCCGCACGTTTGAGCGATCCCAGAGAAACCAGTAGCGAGCCGTCTTCCCGTAGTAATCCTTCCAAAACCAAGAATAGGAACAGGGGACGGAGCCGGCGTCAGACGAATTCACGGTGGAGGCCGGTGGTGCAGCGAAACAGGGAAATGAAACTTACTGCTATTTCTGTACCAAATTGAACGGTATGTCTTGAGGTTCGATGCCATTATGAAGTTATGCGCAAAAAGAAAGCCAAGGCGGAAACGGGCCGAGCTACGTTGGACCGCGTCAGGAAAGAGATGGCCAGGCCGCGAGTGGCCAAGTCCGCGCGTCGTCCTACCCGCGTGGGGGAGCGGCGAGAGCCTCATCTGGGCGGCAGAGAGGTCGTCTAAGCTATTGCATCGAAAAACGATAGCGTCAGAAATACCCTCGTAAAATGGAGTTGAAGTCCTTTGGAGGCCACCCCGCAAAGTAAGTTTTTCCCCGCCGATTTTTTCTGAAACGTTCAATCCCCCATTGACACTATGTTGATATCACTCTCGCACTGTGTGAGCAATGCGGTTAAGACCCCCCAGGCCAGACCGCACGGAGACCCGCCTTGCCCCAGAGCAGTTCCCCTTCGCGGAGATTGTCCACGCGTGTCGCGGCGCCGGAGGACGTGTGGGTCTACTGGCAATGCAATGGACGTGAGGACGTTTCGCACGTTCGGGACATGAGTCTGGGCGGGCTGTTCCTTGAGACGGAAAAGCCCAAAGCTCCCGGTATAACGGCCAAACTTCATTTTCTTGTGAAAGAGGGACAGATCAGGGCTGATACGGTGGTGCGTTACGCCGTACCCGGTGTTGGGCTGGGATTAAAATTCCTGGCCGTGAGCGAGCAAGACCGGCCGCAGCTGGCGGCGTTCCTAACGCGGCTGCGAGGTTTGTCACATTCCATAGCACGCGCGATGCGGTCAGAGGCAAGGCCTTCCTAGCGCCTGGTCGGTTGCGGAGATCAAAGTTCGGGAGTGATGAGTTCCACGGCTTCCTTGGAGCGGCGCACGGGAACGAAGTCAAAGTCCACGAGGTCGCGCCAGTGGGCAGCCCACTGGTCCAGCAGCCCAGGGTCATCGCAGTCCATTAATTGAAAGCAGCGATCGAAATTCGTTTCCACCCAACTTTCCACGTAGACGAGACCTTCCGGCGCCATTCTTCCGCGTTCACGGAAGCGGCGATAGACCGCTCTGGCATCGCGATTTTTGAAATGTTCGATGACCATGTAGAGCATGCCGGTGCGCCTCCTCAGGAGTGTGGGATCGCTGTGAGAAGCAACAAACATACTAGACCAAAGCCCGCGGTTGGCTCGAAAGACGCGGTAGAATTCGAACACAGCCTGACAGCTTCACTTGTTTGGAGCGTTCGAAAATGGAGAGAACAATTCAGCTCCGACTTGCGGTGCCTACGGATATTCCGGTGCTGCGCGAGCTGATCGACGCTTCGGTGCGCGGTTTGCAGGCGGAGGACTATACGGCGGCGCAGATCGAGGGAGCGCTGAAAACCGTGTTCGGGGTGGATAGCCAGCTGATCGCGGACGGAACGTATATCGTGGCGGAAGCCCCGCTTGATGGAGTCGAGCGCGCGGACGAGAAGGATTCGAAAACAAAAGCAGTAATAGCAGGCTGCGGCGGCTGGAGCAAGCGCAAAACATTGTATGGCAGCGACCAGTGGACGGGGAGGAAAGACGAACTTCTGGACCCGCGCCGCGACGCGGCAAAGATTCGCGCGTTCTTCATTCATCCGGACTGGGCGAGGCGCGGGATCGGCAGCATGATTCTGGAGGCTTGCGAAGCCGCGGCGAAGGCGGCGGGGTTCACGCGTTACGAGATGGGCGCGACGCTGACAGGGGCAAAGCTCTTCGGAGTCAAAGGGTATGTTGCTGTGAAACCTATCGAGATTCCACTGGTGAACGGCGAGCGACTTCCGGTCATCCACATGGAAAAGCAGGCGTAGGCATTGCCCCACCTGGGACTTGGTGGCGGCAGGATTCAGCTCAATTTCATTTATTCATCGAATTTCAGTGCCAAGGGATGGGAACTTCGAGTTCCCATTCGCGGCCCATGTTGTTGTCGGTGATCAGCCGTTCGCGGCCATAGTGTGCGCGCAAGGAGTTTGAACCTTCCAGGCCAAACTGCGCGGGCGGGAGGTTGATGCTGTTGGCAAATTGATAGTATGCGGCGAGGGTATGTTGAGCGACGGGATCGGCGGGATCGAAAAGATACTTATTGTCGATCTTGTATTCGCGGAGAGTCTCGATCCAGCGGGAGGTGGCGACCTCGAGCGGTGAATCACTGACGGCCATGAAATTGATGACGCGGATGCCGTAGCGAAAGGCGTGCAGAGCGGTGGCAATGGCGTCAGCAGACTCGGTGGTATTGAAGTAGTAGACGCCCCCGGGATTCAGATGCATGCGAGCCATGGTGAAATACTCGACGGAGAGAAGGCCAGAGCCATGGTCGCGCCAGAAATAAGTGTTATTGGAGATGATCACGTCATAGTGGGCTTGAGGATGAGCGATCAGCCAGCGGCGGCCATCGTCAATGTAAATGTGAACTTTCGGATTCTGGAGGAACGAACTTACGACGGGATATTGGGGGATGAGCTGAAGATAACCGGGGTTTATTTCAACAACGTCGAGGGATTCGACCTGGGGGTGATTGGCAAAAACCTGTCCCCAGGAGCCGGAAGCGAGCCCAATCATGAGGATGCGCTTGGGAGCCGGATGTATGGCGCTGAGAATAAGGGGACGAATGATGAGATTCGAATCATGGCTGGGATCGATGCGGAAGTAACCGTCGTAAACACCGCCGCTGAAGACAGCGTCCGCGTTGGTCACGCAGACTACCCCGTTCCGGTTTTCCACCGTACGAGCGAAACCGGTGGTCGCATCCATGCGGTTTCCGAATGTTAGTTTTTCGTAAAGTGAGTCAAAGCTCGGGGAAGCTATGGGAACGGCAACGAGCGCGGCCACGAAGAGCACGGTAGCCCGGACAGGAGGAAATCTGCAGCCCTGCCGGCTGAGAAAAAGAACCATGCCCCCGGTTAGCACCGTCAAGACACCAAGTGCTAAGGAGATTTGGCGGAGCCCGAAGTACTGCAGGAGAACGAACCCGATCCCCAGACTCCCCAAAACAGAACCGAGAATATTCGAGACGTAGATGAGGCTAACGCCGCCGCCGGCCTTTTCATCCGCGGAAACAGAGAGTTGGCACAAGAGCGGAAGGACCGAGCCGAGCATTCCCGCGGTGAGAAAGAAAATTGGCGCGGGAGTGAGGAACGGCAGATTGTGAACTCTCGCGGCGGCGACAAGGGCCGGCAGGTATGCGGAGACTGCTCCGGCCAGAACCATGAGGACGCCGATGAAGCGCACAACGGTTTGGGAATTCGAATTGTGCGTCAGCTTTTCAGAAAGAAAAGAGCCCGCGGCGACGCCGGCGAGAAAGGTCGCGAGCAGAAGAGCGAAGGCGGGGGCGCGATCCGCGGAGGCCACAGCGAAAACGCGGAACCAGGCGATCTCCAGTCCGAGCGCGATAAAACCTGAGAGTCCGGCGAGGAGCATTGCCAGGGGAAGTTTGATGGGAGAATCGCCGCGCGTGGCGAGCGGAGGCGCGAGTACGGCAACGCCGGATGTCGTGGCCGGGCGGCGCCCATAGAGGTAGGCCACGGCGCCGACCAGAGTGTTGAGGCACGCGGCAATCGAAACCGAGCCGGCCTGGCCAAATTCGCGAAGCAAATAGACGGCGCAAAGGTAGCAGGCAATGGCGGAGCCGAGGGTATTCACAAAATACAGTTGAGAAACGGAGGCGCCGACGCGGCCGGACCGCCGGACAAGATGCTCGACGAGGATGGGAAGTGTCGCGCCCATCAGCACGGTGGGTACCAGCAAAAGTCCGAAGCTAAAGATGATCACCGAGACCAGGTTGCCGCCCGCTGTGTGCGCGGCAGCCCAGCGAAAAATGTGGAGAGAAGAGAGGCCAAAAACGGCGATGCCCAGCTCGGCCAGGCCAAAAATCAAAATCCCGTTGCGAGGAAAGCGCGCCGAGAGCCAGCCGCCGGCAAGGCTGCCGAGTCCCAAGCCGAGCATGAACGCGCTGACGACGACGGCTACAGACTCTGCATTCACCCCGTAGATGGAAAACAAGACGCGCTGCCAGACGACCTGATAGATCAACGCGGGCATGCCGGAACACAGGAACAGCGCGCTGAGGAGAAGGTTTTCCCACTTCTGCTTGCTGCGATCGAAATAGAAGGCAGCCGCGAGAAAAAGAAACACGTCGAATAGCAGCAGGAGCAAAACAGGTCCGAGGATCATGATTATCCCGAGAAAGAGCAGGGCCATGATGCGAGCCCTGAACAGTATGGCCGTATGCGAGCGGGAGGGACTGTGGAATAAGGCAGGGCTTGTCGAATGATTTATTGCCGTTGGGGCAAGCCCAGAAAAACAGAACTGCTGGAGGCCTCCGGCAGGCCTAAGGTGTTCAAAAATGTTTCGAGAGACTTGCCTGATTCGGACACGCGCGGGTCCGGGCAGGTATAATGCCGGGCGATGAATCCAGTGGTGAGTTTTTCTCGGCGGTTATATGGCACGTTGGCGCGCGTATTTCCGCGCTGCGGGATGATTTCACAGGCGATAGCTTTCAACCTGTTTCTGGCGTTCTTCCCGACACTGCTGGTGGCGGTGGCGCTGGCGACGAGCCGGATCGGTGGAAAGACGAGCCTGCTGGATCTGATCACGGATCTGACGCAGTTTCTGCCGCCGGGCAGCCAGACGATCGTTTCGGAATTTCTGGTGAAACGCGGGCCGGAGGCGTGGAAAATCGCGGCGGTGGGCTGGGCAGGGATGCTGCTCGCCGGGTCGCAGGTGATGAAGTTGGTGATGGAAGGCATTCACATCATCTATGGGGACAAGGAGAAGATCGGTTTTCTGCACCGCCAAGTCCGAGGGCTGATGCTCCTGCTGGTGACGATCGCGCCGCTCCTGGGAGCAGCGATTATCGGCGTTCTCGGAAGGCCGATTCGCCGGTGGTTGGCTCATGAATTCGGCAAACAGACATTGCCCCAAAGCTGGTGGACGATCTTTTTTCCGGTGGCGGCGATCGTGCTGGCGATGATGGCACTGACGGTGATTTACCGGGTGGCGCGGCCGGGGGAAGACAGTTTGAGAAACGTGCTACCGGGAGCGACAGTAGCGACGCTGCTTTGGTGGCTGGTAAATGTGTTTTTCGGAATCTATGTGCGGCGCGTGCCGTACAATGTGGTGTACGGGGGCCTGGCAGCGGTGATCGGCTTGATCATCTGGATGCAAATCTCTGCGATGATTATTTTTCTCGGCGCGGGGTGGAACGCGGAGCTGGCAGAGAGTCGAAGGGCAGCCCGGGCAAATGGATGAACTGATGGTGAGTGTGGAATGTTACGCGGGGTACAAGGGGGATGAACGTCCCCTGCGCGTGCACCTCGGCAGAAGCACACTGGAAATCGTGAGCCTCGAGGATCGCTGGTATTCGCCGGGCGCAACTTATTTCCGCATCGCGGTGGAAGGCGGCGACCGCTACGTTTTGCGCTGCGAGGAAGCACAGGGTGTTTGGAGCCTGAGCGCTTTCCGCGCAAAAACCAAGCGAGCCCGCACACGTTGACACGCCGCTCCATTGGAACTAGATTGAGTCAAAACTGACGGAGTGGAGGATTAACTGTGGCAGAACCACTCGGTCGGGCCCCATCTACTCTGTTGAAGATTCTCAGTTCCGTTCTGGTCAGCGGCCTTTATTTCCTGCTCTCTTTTTCGGCAGCGCGAGCGCAATCGCAGCCCGCGCCTCCGCAAGCTCCCCCATCGCTGTCAACGCAAAGCGAACAAAAACCGGATGCGAAGGCCTCCAACGACGAAATCGTTTCGCACGACTCCCCAGCGGCGTTCAAAGTGCGCGTCAATTTTGTTCTGGTCCGTGTGGTGGTGAGGGATGTGAAGGGGAAAGCAGTTCCAAATCTTAAAAAAGAAGACTTTCAGCTTGCGGACAACCGGAAATTACAGATCATTTCTAGTTTTGCAATGGAAACGCCGGCTTCGCATGTGCCTACTGTGAAGGTGGAGGCGGCGAAGGATGCCACCGAAGTGACGACGGTAAAGACGCCGGAACTTCCTCAACGGTTTGTCACTCTATACTTCGACGACCTGCATCTTTCGACGTCGGACGTCATGCATTCGTGGCAGGCGGCGAGGAAGCTCTTGGATGCGATGAAGCCCGGCGACCGTTTTGCAATCTTCACGACCTCCGGTCAGGTGCAACAGGAATTCACGGCGGACCGCGACAAATTGGAAGAGGCCTTACAAAGGGTGATGCCCCGGTCGCTGTCGCAGGGCTCTCAGGCCGACTGCCCACCGATGACTTTTTTCGAAGCCTATCAAATCATAGAAGTGCACGATTATGTGGCGCAGCAAGTGGCAACCCTGGACGCCGCAGCATGTATCGGGAACGCTTCCGGAGCGGCCGCGAGCCTTGCCCAATCGGCGGCGCAGCGAGAACTGACGATAGGGGAATCACAAGTCCAGTTCGCATTTCAAAACCTGGCAGCATTGATTCGCAGAATGAGCGCTCTTCCCGGGCAGCGGGTGATCGCGGTGATGTCACCCGGATTCTTCGTTACGCCTTCGATGCGCGAGTCCAGCGAGATCATCGAACGGGCGACCAAAGCAAATATTGTGATCAATACGATCGATGCACGCGGATTGTACGTGTCCTCGATTTATGACGTCTCCAACCAAGTCTCTCCCAATCCCACAAAGTTAGCCTTCGTTCAAATGGAGGAATCGTTGCAGGATGATGTGCTCGCTGAGCTCGCCGATGGCACTGGCGGGCTATTCATTCACAATCGCAATGACATTGACCAAGGTTTGTTGGAGGCCGCGTCGGAGCCTGAAGTTTCCTACGTGCTGGGATTTACGCCGCAAAATCTGAAGCTGGATGGGAAGTATCACCATCTGAAAGTGACGTTCACGGATAAGCAGAAATGGACGGTGCAGGCGCGGCACGGATATTTCGCGCCGAAGGGCAGCGCCGATCCCGAAGCGGCGGCAAAAGAGGAGATTCAGCAGGCGGTTTTCTCGCAGGATGAAATGCACGAGCTGCCCATCGAATGCCAGACGCAATTCTTCAAGAACGGGAACGGCGTACGGTTGACGGTTGTAGCGCACATCGAGACCCAGGGTCTGAGATTCCGGAAGGCCGAGGAACGCAACAACGACAAATTGACGGTGGCCACGGTGGTGTTTGATGAAAACGGGAACCTGCTCACGGGACTGGAGAAGATTCTTGAGCTGCGTTTGAAGGATGCAACACTGGAACGCGTGAACAAGACGGGGATCAGCGTCAAATCGAGCTTTGATCTGCAGCCCGGAACATTTCTGGTTCGAATCGTGGTGCGGGATTCGGAAGGAACGCAGATGGCGGCCATGAATCGCGGGGTAGTGATCCCGTACTGAGATTCGCGGAGCGCGAAGCGAGCTGCTGCCCCTTGCGCATGCGCCACGACTTAACAAGGTAATGCGGCCGAACCGCATTGACATACTCCCCGCATCTACTTAGATTTGCGGAAGCCTGACGGAGTGGAGGATCGACGGTGGAAAGGCCGCTCAGTCGGATGCTTACTGCTTTTCTCCGAATCTTCGCGCTATTTCTTCTGAGCGGAATTCCATCGATTCTGTTGGCACAAACGCCGGACCTGACACCGGTGATACCTCAGCCCGCACCTCCGCCCAGCAAACAGAAAGTGGACGCTCCAGTGAGCATTGGGAAAGATGAGATAACGACGCACGAGGCCCCGGCTACGCTTCAGGTGCGCGTCAACGTGGTTCTGGTTCGCGTGGTGGTGCGCGATGCCAGAGGCAAAGCGGTCACCAACCTGAAAAAGGAAGATTTTCAGCTGGCGGACAACCGCAAGCTCCAAACGATTTCCAGCTTCGCAGTGGAGGCACCGGGTTCGCAAGTCACGGAGGTAGCGATCCATTCGAATGAAGCGGAACCGACAGCAGGGACGAACCGGACAGTACAGCTACCGCAAAGATTCATCGCACTTTTCTTTGACGATCGGCATCTGCAAGCTTCGGATGTGCAGACTTCCCAACGGGCGGCCCGGAATCTGTTTACGAAGTTGCAGCCGACGGACCGGTTCGCGATTCTCACCACCTCCGGCCAAGTACAACTGGATTTCACAGCGGATCGCAAGCAACTGGAAGAATCCCTGCAACGCATCGGCCCTCGCACCCTTTCCGCTCCGTCGGGAACCGATTGTCCGCCGATGTCGTTTTACGAAGCGTATATGTTTGTGGAAGCGCGGGATCCGCAAGCCATCCAACTGGGCACCATGGACGCCATCGCCTGCGGTATCACTCCGCAAATGGCACCCATCGTGGCGGAGATGGCCGCAAAACGGGAGTTGGCCGTCGGGGAATCGGAGGTGGAGTCTTCGTTCTCCAACTTGGGATCGCTGATCCGAAGAATGAGTGGGTTGCCCGGCCAACGCTCGATCGTGATGATGTCACCCGGTTTTTTCATGACCCCTTCGACCCGGGAATCGAGCGAGATGATCGATCGCGCGACGCGCGCAAATATTGTGATCAATACGATTGATGCGCGCGGCTTGTACGTCTCTTCCTTCCTCGATGCCTCAAATCATATGGCCAATCCCAGCCCGCTTCGTCAGTCCTTCATGACGCAGGAGGAGCGGGCGCAGGATGACGTGCTGGGGGAACTGGCGGACGGCACGGGAGGGCTCTTTATTCACAATCGAAATGATATCGATCAAGGGCTGCTGGAAGCCGCGGCCGATCCGGAAGTGGCTTACGTATTGGGATTCGCGCCGCAAGACTTGAAGCCCGACGGAAAGTATCACCATCTGAAGGTTACCCTGACCAACAAGGAAAAATACATGCTGCAAGCGCGGCACGGTTACTTTGCACCGGCGAAATTATCGAAACCCGAGGCCGCAGCGAATGAAGAGATTCGGGCAGCGCTCTACTCGCATGAGGAACTTCGCGATCTGCCGATCAGCTGTGAAACGCACCTTTCCAAGAGCGGTGATGAAACGCGCCTCACCGTGTCGGCCCAAATCGATTTTCGGGGGTTGAAGTTCCGGAAGGCGGAGGACCGCAATCTGGACAATTTGACGGTGGCAACAGCGGTGTTTGACGACAATGGGAACCTGGTGACCGGGATGCAGAGGGCGTTCAACCTGAGGCTGAAGGACGCGACTTTGGAGCGGCTGAGGCAGACGGGAATCAGCGTAGACTCGGACTTCGCGATGAAGCCGGGTACCTATATCGTGCGGCTGGTGGTGCGAGCATCCGAAGGCGAGCAAATAGCGGCCTTAAATCGCGGGGTAGAGATTCCTCACTGAGTTTCGCCAGCGCAACGCATGAGGCGCGCGCGTTGACATAAAAATTAGGGTGAGCGTATAGTCAAAACACCAGTCTGCATCTGGGCATCCAGAGTGGGTCGTTCCTCGCGAGCACTCGAGGATGCAGGTTTCAGAAGGGCAGGGATGTTTTACCCAAGGCGATTCCGGGTAGTCAGGCACCTCACCGTTATCGTTCTCTTTTGCTATTTTTTGATTTCAGCAACGCGCGCTGCAGCGCAGCCCCCTGCGACGGCTACACCCACGCAGGATGCTCCTGCGAAGGCCGATTCGACGGTCAAGCCGGAGCCAGCTCCGGCCCCCAGCGACAAACAAGAGGTATCGAGTCACGACGCACCGACTACGTTCAAGGTGCGGGTTAACCTTGTGCTAGTGCGCGTGGTGGTCCGCGATGCCCAGGGTAAAGTTGTCAGCAACTTGAAAAAAGAAGACTTTCAGCTGTTTGATAGCCGGAAGACGCAGACGATTTCGTCCTTCAGCGTGGAGACTCCGGAAATGGCCACGGCTTCGGTGCTGGCGTCGCCGTCAACAGATGCTGGATATTCGTCGAGTAAGGATGCGATTGGGGGGAAGGCCACGGTCTTGCCGCGGCGATTTGTTTCCATGGTTTTCGACGACGTGCACCTCTCGATGGAAGACACGACGTTCGTGCGCGACTCCGCGACACGATTATTCGGGGCGCTGGCGGCAAGCGACCGCGTTTCCATCAATACCACTTCCGGGCAGGTCACACAGGAGTTCACGGATGATCTGGAATTGCTGAAGAAAGCGCTGCTGGGGATCATTCCGCGTCCGCTGGGGGCCGAAGGATTTCATGATTGCCCGGACCTGAGTTATTACCAGGCAGACTTGATTATGAACAGGAATGACACGCAGGCGCTGGCCGTGGCGACAGAAGATGCCGTGCAGTGTGCGTTTAACGGGAATGAGCAGATGGCCGCCCTGGCGCAAAACATGGCGACGGTCGCGGCGGGACGAGCCGTCACGGCAGGAGACAATGAGACGCAGTTTGCCTACAGGCATATAGAGGATGTTGCACGGCGTCTGGCAGGCATGCCCGGCCAACGGGTGCTGGTATTCGTCTCTCCTGGTTTTCTTCAGACCACGATTCAATCCGAGGCATCCGAGATGGTGGACCGTGCGACTCGGGCGAACATCGTGATCAACACCATAGATGCGCGCGGACTCTATGCCTCGGATGTGATGGGAGATATCGCCAGTCCCCCACAGGACAGCTACAGGACCGCGGGGTACAAGGCTTCCTACCGCGTGGCCCAGCAGACGGCGCAGGAAGATGTTCTCGCGCAATTGGCCGATGGAACCGGCGGAAGATTCTTTCACAATCGCAATGACGTGGATGAAGCCATGCGGGAGGCTGCTGCGGCGCCGGGCGTCTCCTACTTGCTGGGATTTTCTCCACAAAACCTGAAGATTGATGGGCGCTACCACACGCTGAAAGTCACGCTGACCAGCAAAGCGAAATACAATATTCAGGCCCGGCACGGATATTACGCGCCGAAGTCGATCTCTGATCCCGCGGAGGCGTCAAAAGAAGAGATGCGCGAAGCGTTGTTTTCGCAGGAGGAGATTCGCGACCTGCCGGTGGACCTGCAAACGCAATTTTTCAGAAAAGACGACACCGAAGCACGGCTTTCGGTTTTGACGCGATTGGATGTGAAGGGGATGCACTTCCGCAAAGCGGAAGGACGCAACAACGACAACTTGACGATTTTTACCGGTATTTTCGACGAGAATGGAAACTTTGTGACGGGCGGCGAGAAAACGGTGCAGATGAGATTGCTGGACACGACGTATGAGAAGCTGAGCCAGTCGGGCCTCACGGTGAAATCGAGTTTTGACGTGAAGCCCGGGACGTACATGGTGCGGTTGGTGGTGCGCGATTCCGAAGGCGCTCAGATGGCGGCCCGGAATGGAGCGGTAGTTATTCCTTATTAATGCTAATTAGGCCGAGCGGAAAACGTTGGAGGAGCAAATGAGTACACCGAAGAATTGCAAATGGGGAAAGCGTTGGGCCGCGGGATTGGCGGCTGTTCTGATTTGGATTCTTCCGTCCTCCTTGATGGCGCAGGGGCAACCCGCCCCGGCGCCGCCGCCTCCGCAGGCGGCCCAGCCGGCGGAGCCGCAGTCCGGTGTGATGATCAAGAAGGAAGTGAAATTGGTGCTTGTCGACGCGGTGGTGACGGACAAGAAGGGAGCTTACGTCCGCGACTTGACGCAGAATGACTTCAAAGTCTTCGAGGACAACAAAGAACAGCAAGTGTCGACGTTTTCCACGGGTGCGGATACCGCCACGCAGGCCAATGGCCAGCGGCGCTACCTGATTCTCTTTTTTGATAATTCCACGATGGCGGCTCCGGATCAGATCCAGGCGCGTGGCGCGGCGAAGAAGTTCATCGAAGCCAATGCGGGGCCCGATCGCTTGATGGCGGTAGTCGATTTTGGAGGCTCGCTGCGCATCGTACAAAATTTTACGGCTAATGCGAATTTGCTGCAGGCGGCGGTCTCGGGAATAAAGAACTCGTCGGTTGATCCAAACGCGCAGGCGCCGGGCGGCCCGGTCACCGTGGCGTCGACAAGCTTGGGGACCACCGGATTATTTTCGCTCGGCAACGCGGAAGCGGATTTTGGCGCCCGCAGCATGTTGCTCGCGATTAGAAGCCTGGCGAAGAATCTGCGGAGTGTGCCCGGACGGAAAATGGTGGTGCTGTTCTCTGGCGGCTTTCCTCTGACAAATGAAAATCAATCGGAGCTGACGGCAACCATCGACGCGTGCAACAAGGCGAACGTGGCGGTGTATGCGCTGGACGCGCGAGGCCTTGTTGCCGCTGCTCCAGGGGGCAGCGCGATGAAGCACGCTCCGGCGGGTAAGACGCGCACAACTTCAGATCGAGCAACCGCACCCAAGACTTCGGACCGTCCGCGAGTCCTGTTGGCTGCCTACCCGGCGAGTCTGATGCCTGACCCGCAGCGGCCTGGTGGAGGTGGCGGTACCGGTGGCGGCGGAGGGACTGGTGGTGGGGGCGGTGGCCATCCCGGTGGAGGCGGTGGAACTGGAGGTGGTACCGGTGGAGGCACTGGCGGTGGAACCGGTGGCGGCGGTAAGGGTGGTACCGGTGGAGGCACTGGCGGTGGAACCGGTGGCGGCGGTAAGGGTGGTACGGGTGGAGGGACTGGCGGAGGCACAGGTGGAGGCGGCAAGGGTGGCACGGGTGGCGGCAATGGTGGGGGCAACGGTGGCAGCACGCGCGGTGGTGGGTCTGTGCCGAATTCGAATTACAACAACTCTCCTTACAACCAGCCGCGGACGATTGTGCCGCCATTTCCGCCTTCGGCTTCTACGAATCAGCAGATTCTTGCTGCGCTGGCAGAGGGCACCGGCGGCTTCACGATCTTTAACACCAACAATCTTCTTGGAGGGCTGGAGCGCATCGGCCGCGAGCAGAATGAGTTTTACATCCTGGGCTATGTGCCGGGAGATACGCCGGAAGGCAGTTGCCATACCCTGAAAGTAAAATTAGATCGAGGCGGAATGAATGTTCGCTCGCGGAGCGGATACTGCAACACGAAGTCGACCAACATTCTCGAAGGCAAGCCTTTGGAGAAACAGCTCGAATCGCACGCTACGGGTTCGCAGGCCGGATCAATCCAAGGGGCGCTCCAGGTGCCGTATTTCTACACCGCGCCGAATACCGCGCGGGTGAATCTGGCGATGGAGATCCCGTCGAATACGCTGCAGTTCAACAAAGACAAAGGAAAGTATCACGCGAATTTGAATGTGCTGGGCATCGCCTACCGGCCCGATGGAACGGTCGGAGCGCGATTCAGCGATACCGTCAACCTGGATCTCGAAAAGGACGATCTGAAACAGTTCACGAAAACACCTTATCATTACGAAAATCAGTTTGACGCCGCTCCAGGAACTTATAAGCTCACCGTGGTTTTGAGCGCCGGCAGCGACGCGTTCGGCAAATTCGAAACTCCATTAGTCATTGATGCGTACGACGGAAAGCACTTCAATCTCAGCGGTCTGGCGCTGACAAACTCCGTGCAGAAACTCAGCGAAATTCCGACGGGTCTGGATTCCGTGTTGCTCGAAGATCGCACACCGCTGGTGGTGAAGGGCATGCAGATCGTTCCGTCCGGAACCAATCGCTTCAAACATACGGATGCGGTCGTGGTTTATACGGAGATTTATGAGCCACTATTGACCTCGGCAGATCCCCCACACGTCGGGATGGCGTACACGATTTTCGAACGCGACAGCAACAAGAAACTGTTCTTCACCGGCGTTCAGACTGGTGATGAATTCGTCCAGAAGGGCAACCCGGTGATCCCCATCGGACTGAAGGTGAAGGTGGACGATCTGAAGCCGGGATCCTACCGGCTTGTGATGCAGGCCGTCGATAGCGCCAAGAACCAGGCACCTAGCCGGATGGTGGATTTCGACATAACCGAATAAGCTGCCTGGGAACTGCCAGACATGTCACGGACCTGAGGACATGAAGCGCACCGACTGACCGGCCAGGGGATTTCCGGGGAAATGCTGTCCGCTGAAATCATGTCGAATTCGTGTAAGTCCTTTCCCTCCTGTACGTTCGGCCATGGGTACGATTCGACACGGCCTCGGGACTTCCGCAACTTCTTCGCCCTGTGAGGGTTATTCTAGAAGTGGCTGGTAGCTCGCCCAACAATCCAACCGGCAGGAGGGTACCATGAAGTCGCAGGACCGACCCGCCCCGCCATTTTCGTTCAAGATTCCGAGGATTTCCTCAACGCCGAAGTCGTTCCTTGCGGCGATTCTTTCTTTCTCCTGCGTTTTCTCTATGGGGATGGACGTCTCAGCGATGGCGGCGGATCCCGCAAGTACAAGAGACAAGAAACCAAAACAGGACCCTTCCCTAAAAGGATTGCCGATCACCGAGCTGAGCGTCGATGAAGCCATTCTTCACGCGCTTAATCGCCTGGCTTATGGACCGCGCCCTGGCGACGTGGAACGCGTCAAGCAGATGGGACTCGCGAAGTGGATCGACGAGCAACTGAATCCTGGCGCCATCGATGACAAGGCTCTGGAAGCGCGATTGGAAAACTATCCAACGCTGAGGATGTCCAGCGCGAAATTGCTGGACGAGTATCCGCAGCCGAAGCAGGCGGAAAAGCAGGAACAGAAGCGGGCAGTGGCCGTCGTAGAGCCGGAACAGCGCCGCCCGGATGCGGCGGCGCAAACGGTGGCGCGCGATATGCAGGCGGGACAGGGAAGCACCAATGCCGCGGCCGATGGCCAGGAAGCGCCCCAACAAACGGCGGAGAGTGCGCCATCCAAGCAGGAAATGAGCGATGCGCCGGCCCCGATGAAACAGGAGCAGCCGCGCGGCAATGCGGCTAACGGCGGAGGGAAGCGCGACGTACTTGGCGGAGGCGATCCGAACAATGTGCCGCGCGCGATCGCGGATGACAGCAAGAGGCCGCAACGCGTGGTGGCCGAACTGTCGATGGCCAAAGTGACGCGCGCGATTTACAGCGAGCGGCAACTGCTGCAGGTGATGGACGATTTCTGGTTCAACCACTTCAATGTGTTTGCGGGGAAGGGCGACGACCGATGGCTGATTACGCCTTATGAGCGGGAGGTTATCCAGCCGCATACCTTTGGGAAATTCAAGGACCTGTTGACGGCGACGGCCAAGAGCCCCGCGATGCTCTTCTACCTGGATAATTATTTGAGTGCCGATCCGCGGGCAGCGCAGCGCGCAGCAGCCGAGCGGGCCATGCGCCAGCAGATGCGACGCGGCAGATTTGGCGGTCCGCCGGTAAATCCTCAGCAAACGGCGAAGAAAAATGAGCGCGGTCTAAACGAGAATTACGGGCGCGAATTAATGGAGCTGCACACGCTGGGTGTCGACGGCGGCTACACGCAGAAGGACGTCACGGAAGTGGCGCGGTGCTTTACGGGCTGGACCATCGATAAGCCGCGGCAGTCGGCGACTTTCAAATTTGACGAGCGCCTGCACGATCCCGACCCGAAAGTTGTCATGGGGAAAAAGATTCATGCCGGCGGGATGAAGGATGGAGAGCAGGTCATCGATTTGCTCGCGCATCATCCGAATACCGCGAAATTCATCTCGACGAAGCTGGCGCGCCGTTTTGTTTCGGATAATCCGCCGCCGGCGCTGGTGGCGCGCATGGCGCAGTCTTTCCAATCGAGCGACGGCGACATCCGCGTCGTGATGAAGACCATGATTTGGTCGCCAGAGTTCTGGTCGCGCGAGACTTACCGCGCGAAGATCAAGACGCCATACGAGCTGGTGGTTTCCGCGGCGCGCGCCATGGGCACGGACGTGGATACGCCGATGCCGCTGGTGCAGTGGGTCGGGCGAATAGGAGAGCCGCTGTACCAATGCCAGCCTCCGACGGGCTATGCGGATAAGGGCGAAGCGTGGGTGAATACCGGCGCGCTGCTGAACCGGCTGAACTATTCGCTGGCCCTGGCGGGAAACAAGATGCGAGGCGCGCGCACCGATGTAGCTTCGCTGATGGGCTTGGATGCCTCGACGGATCCGAAGGCGGCGCTGGATCGTGCCGTACAAGTATTTCTCGGCGGACAAGTGGGGCCGACGACAGTAGAGACGCTCGAGAAACAGCTGGAAAATCCGCAGGTGGTGCAGGCAAAGCTCGATGATCCGAGAAAGCAAGTGGATCTTGGAGTGGTCGCGGGGCTGGTGCTTGGAGCTCCTGAATTTCAACGCAGATAACTTGGAGTGCGGGAGCAGAGCTCCCGCTTTTCCGGCGGCTCAGACTTGCGGTAGTGCAATCGACGATCGCGGCCGGAAGAAGAGCGATGGCGAGCCGCCGCACTCCAAAGGGCAGTGAAGCGAGGTAGCGATGAGTTACAAATGTTGCGAAGGCGTGCGAGGCCTCAAATTCTCGCGGCGATATTTCTTGAAGCAAGGCGGGGTGGCAATGGTGGGCCTGAGCGCGATGCCGGCGTTCCTGCAGCGCGCCGTAGCGGCGACTCCCATGCCGAACAAGAAGCAGCTCGTGGTGCTCTTCCAGCGCGGCGCGGCGGATGGATTGAATATCGTGGTGCCCTTCGGCGAGTCGAATTATTACCGCCTGCGTCCTTCGATTGCCATTCCGCAGCCAAAGCGCGGCGGCGGAGACGCCGCGCTCGATCTCGATGGATTTTTCGGTTTGCATCCCAGCCTTGCGCCGCTGGAACCGCTGTTTCACAAGAACCAGCTTGCGATTGTGCATGCAGCAGGGTCGCCGGACCCGACGCGCTCGCATTTTGATGCGCAGGACTTCATGGAATCCGGGACACCGGGTTTGAAATCAACCGAAGACGGCTGGCTGAATCGCACGCTGGAAACCGTTCCGGAGGAGAACGCTTCGCCGTTCCGGGCCGTGGCGATGGGCCCAAATCTTCCGCGCATGCTGCACGGGAGCGCTCCGGCCATTGCGCTGCCGGATTTGAAACAGTTCAAAGTGATGTCGCAATCTCCCGGCATGGGGCAGGTGGTCGAAGGCGGGTTCGAAGCGATGTATGCGCAGAGCGTGGATCACGCGCTGCACGGCACAGGCACCGAGACGTTTGAAGCGATCGACCTGCTGCGCAAAGCCGACCCGTCAAAATATCAGCCGGAAAATGGCGCGCAATATCCGACGAGCCGGCTTGGACAAAGCTTGCAGCAGATCGGGCAGCTGCTCAAGGCCAACATTGGCGTGGAAGTTTTGTTCGTTGATTGCGGCGGCTGGGACAACCACGTCAACGAAGGCGGCGTGCAAGGCCAGCTCTCGAATTTATTGAAAGACCTTGGCCAGGGGCTCGCGGCGTTTCACCAGGACATGGGAAGCCACATGCAGGACATCGTGGTTGTGACCATGAGCGAGTTCGGGCGCACCGCGAAAGAAAATGGCAACCGCGGGACGGACCACGGCCACGCAAATTGCATGTTCCTGATGGGCGGCGACGTGAAGGGCGGCCAGGTGTACGGCAAGTGGCCGGGGCTAAACGATCACCAGCTCAACGAAGGCCGCGACCTCGCGCTCACCACGGACTTTCGTTCCGTGGTCGGAGAAGTTCTCTCGAAACACATCGGCGTGAAAGAGCTGGCGACAGTGTTTCCGAGCTTTGATAACAATCCGCGCAAATTTATCGGGTTGATCCGGTCCTAGCCCGGATTCTCCGGTATTTCCCTGCTATTCCTTTTCCCAGATCGAAAAGCAAAGAGAGTGGCGCTATCAAAGGGATGAGGTACCAATAACGGCTTCGAAGGTAGCCGCTCGATAGTTTCTTGCTCCATTGTCTGCCACATTCTCGCGCCCCTCGTACTCGGGACGCTGCATGCGGTGAATGTGGTGACCCAACTCATGAAAAAGAAGTTCGGAAAAATCTAGGTCTCGTACTATTCCTATTCGCAACCAAGAACGTCCGAATCGCTTCTCGAAGTTATCGAGGAGAATTGTGATTCGGGCCAGTTCACCCTTCCACGCCTGACCGTAATAACCTCGAGCTTCTCCTAGAGTTATCCGACGTTCGCGCCTGCGAGTCTTCCGTTCTCGCTCCTGTCGACTTAGCGCCGCCACGTTGGTTAGCACAATCGAGTCCAAGCCAAGCAGAAATTGGCGTGGAACGTCCCGAAGCATCCGGCCCACTATTTTTGTTGCGTCAAAGGGTGGAGCGTAATCGTGGAAGGCCTCAATAATCTGAGGCTTGGGTTGCGTTTCGTCTATCATCGCATCCCGCAACTTGGTGGCGCCGAAATCGTCGTTAGCGTCACTACACAAACAAATTAGCTGGCCGCCCTTATCCGCATGGCGTAGAAGGAGCGGTAGACGAAGGTGAAGGAAACGGCGAAGAAGGCTGCCGCGAGAAGGTGAGTGAGGTTTGCACCTTGCGTGGCCGTCATTTGCACAGCGAGCTCGACGGCGAGCAGGCCGAAGAGCGTGGTGAACTTGATCACGGGATTGAGCGCGACCGAGGAGGTGTCCTTAAAGGGATCGCCGACGGTGTCGCCGATTACCGTGGCGTCGTGCAGTGGCGTGCCTTTTTGTTTCATTTCGACTTCGACGATTTTCTTGGCGTTGTCCCAGGCGCCGCCGGCGTTGGCCATGAAGATGGCTTGGTAGAGGCCGAAGATGGCGATGGAGAAGAGATAGCCAATGAAAAAGAAAGGCTCGACGAAGGCGAACGCAAGTGTTGCGAAGAACACGGCGATGAAAATATTCAGCATGCCCTTCTGCGCATAGCGGGTGCAAATCTCGACGACTTTTTTGCTGTCCTCGACGCTGGCGGCCGCGGCACCATCCAGCTTGATGTTTGCTTTGATGAACTCGACTGCACGGTAAGCGCCGGTGGTTACAGCCTGGGTGCTCGCGCCGGTGAACCAGTAAATCATCGCGCCGCCCGTGACGAGGCCGAGCACAAACGGCGCGTGGAGGAGTGAAAGATTATTGACGTTTTGCGTGAGGCCTTTGGTGAGCGCCATGATGATAGAAAAGATCATCGTGGTGGCGCCTACTACGGCCGTGCCGATGAGTACGGGCTTGGCGGTGGCTTTAAAGGTGTTGCCCGCGCCATCGTTGGCTTCGAGCATTTCTTTGGCGTACTCGAAGTTCACGTCAATGTTGTAGTCCTTCTTGAGCTCCTGCTTGATGTTCGGAATCTGCTCGATGAGCGACAGTTCGTAGACCGATTGCGCGTTGTCCGTCACGGGGCCGTAGGAGTCGACGGCGATAGTCACCGGACCCATACCGAGGAAGCCGAACGCAACCAGCCCAAAGGCAAACACCGCCGGCGCCAGCATTTGATCGCCGAGTCCCATGGTGCTGATCAGGTAGCCGACGGACATCAACAGGACCATCGCCAAGCCGATGTAGTAAGCGGAGAAGTTGCCGGCGACAAAGCCGGAAAGAATGCCGAGCGAGGCCCCGCCTTCTTCCGCCGAGGTGACTACTTCCTTCACGTGGCGCGACTCGGTGGAAGTGAAAACTTTTACCAATTCAGGGATGACAGCGCCTGCGAGCGTGCCGCAGGAAATGATCGTCGCGAGCTTCCACCACTGAGTTGGATCACCAGCGATCGCAGCATCACCACCGAGAGTGGGGATGATCAGATAAGAGATGAGATAGGTCAGGGATATCGAAACAAAAGAAGTGATCCAAACCAGCGAAGTCAGCGGCGCCTCGTAATTCATTTTGTCGGCATTGCCATACTTCGCTTTGGCGATGAAACCGTTGATGAAATATGCGGCGGCGCTGGCAATGAGCATCACGATACGCATGACAAAAATCCAGACGAGCAACTGCACTTGCAAAGTCGGACTCTTTACCGCGAGCAAAATGAACGTGATGAGCGCGACGCCGGTCACGCCGTAAGTTTCAAAGCCGTCCGCGCTGGGGCCGACGGAGTCGCCGGCGTTGTCGCCCGTGCAGTCGGCGATGACGCCCGGATTGCGCGCGTCGTCTTCCTTGATCTTGAAAACGATTTTCATCAGGTCGGAGCCGATGTCGGCGATTTTGGTGAAAATGCCGCCGGCGATGCGCAGAGCGGCGGCGCCCAGGGATTCGCCGATGGCAAAGCCGATGAAGCATGGACCGGCGTAGTCCCCCGGGACGAAAAGAAGAATGAAGAGCATCATCAGCAGCTCGACGCTGATGAGCATCATGCCGATGCTCATTCCGGCCTCAAGCGGCGTGTGGTAGATCGGATATGGTTTGCCACGGAGCGAGGCAAAGGCAGTGCGTGAATTCGCGAAAGTGTTTACCCGAATGCCGAACCAGGCGACGCCGTAGCTGCCCGCGATTCCGACGAGGCTGAAGAGGAGAATAATCGGCAGTGTGAGAGCGACGGGTTTTCCCTGGACGGGAGCGAGCCAGCCGAAGTAAAGCACAATTACGACGGCGATGAAGACCCACAAGATCATCAGGAATTTGCCCTGCGTAATGAGATAGGTCTTGCACGTCTCGTAGATCAGCTCGGAAATATCCCGCATGGATTTGTGAACGGGCAGGTTTTTCAGCCGCGTGTAGATGGCCAGACCGAAAGCCAGCCCGAAAATGCAGATGACGATACCGAAAAGCAGAAGCTTGTGACCGTCGATGCCCAGAAAGCTCACTTGCGAAAGGTCGGGCAGCTTCAGGCCCGCTTCGCCGCCGGCTTCCTGGGCCCGGGCCGAAGCGCCGGTGAAAAGTGAAAGCGCGGCAGCTGCCGTGCCAAACTTGGTGAATCTACAGATCAGGGACCAGGCACTTGCAAGCCAGGTTCTCATTCACATTCCTCCATCGATCATCCATTCACCGGGCAAGTGCTTCCCGGCAGAAGCGTTTTCGGCACACTTTTTCGACTAAGCGCCCCTGGGGAGCGACCACTGCGCAAAATGTTCTCATTCCATCGGGAAGAGGCCGCCGCGCGCCGGTCTGAGATTACCCCAAAACCGGCCGATAACGCACCCTTGGTATCGGGCGCAGAGGCTGATACAAGACGCAGATTTATAACATTTTAAGGATGGCGGGTCAAACCGCGCAAATGGTGAGAGCCGAGTGCCCCTTATCGCGTTCGATACGGCAGAGATACGATTTCACCAACCGGTGGTAACATGCCACAATCAATTAAGGCGGAGCGAGACGAGCCAGTTTGGAGTCCATGGGTAACGGGCCAATATTGGAAGCGGCGCTAATCGCCAATGTCTTCCACCCCCTTTGGAATGAGTTTGGCAGCTGCGCGGCGCTTGTTTTGGCAAGCGCCGGTGTGAAGGAGAATCACATTTACCACGAGCGGACGTTTATCCGGAGCACGGCTAGGCGGCTGCGCACGATGGGTGCGAGCGCTGAAACGTGGTGCGGATGAGGCACCACTTTTTCATAACCGGCACGGATACGGGAGTCGGGAAGACGACGCTCTCGGCGCTGCTGTGTGCCGCGCTGGATGCGGTTTACTGGAAGCCGATTCAAACGGGCACGCTGGAAGGCTCGGACCGCGTGACGGTGATGCGGCTTGCAGGAATCGGAACCGATCGAACGCTGGATGAAGTGTACAAATTTGTTCCGCCGGTTTCGCCGGACCTGGCGGCGCGGTGGGCGGGAGTGGAAATCGATCTCGGGCGGATTAATATGCCCACCAGTTTGATCAACGATTGGCTGATCGTTGAAGGCACGGGCGGCGTGCTCGTACCCATCAACCAGAAGCAGTTCATGCTGGACATGATGGTGAAATTCAAACTGCCGGTGATCGTGGCGGCGCGGAGCGGACTGGGCACAGTCAATCACACGATGCTGACGCTGGCCGCGCTGCACGCCGCGGAATTGCCGATTCATGGAGTGGTGCTGATCGGCGATCAAAACCGGGAAAACCGCGAGACCATCGAGCGGTTTGGCCATGTCCGCGTCATTGGCGAAATTCCCAAGCTGCCAAACCTGCACCGCACCGCGCTCATGCAAGTTTTCATGAATCATTTCGACCGCGCCGCTTTTTCGCAATAGATGCGCACGCAACTTCCCTCGGCTGCGCCAAGGTCAATCGTGGTTCCATATCAGTAGTGCCTCAGTGCCTGGAGGAATCTTTTTTGTCATCGAGTTTGAGTGGATGGAAGCAGAAAATCGTGGCGTTTGCGGGCGGGCTTGGAGCGCCGGGCTTATTTCTGATTTCCTTTCTCGATTCTTCAGTGCTGACATTTCCGGTCATCAACGATCTCCTCTTGATCGAACTCTCCATCGAACATCCCGCACGGATGCCGCTGTACGCGCTGATGGCGGCACTGGGTTCGGTGCTCGGAAGCGTGCTCCTCTTCTTTATTGCAGAAAAGGGCGGTGAGGGGCTATTCCACAGGCACGCGGGGAAACGAGCGCAGGCCATCCACAACTGGGTAGTCCATAACGGATTCGGGGGCATGCTGATTGCCGCGCTGCTGCCGCCGCCAACGCCCTTCAAGGTATTCGTGGTGGCGGCAGGAGTGTTTGAAGTCCCGTTGATCAGTTTTACCTCAGCGATCGCGCTGGCGCGACTGGTGCGCTACTTTGGCATCGGGTACCTGGCAATCCGTTATGGAGCGGATGCACTGCCTTACCTGGTCAGACACAAATGGCAGGTGACGGCGGCGGTGATTGGGCTGGCGGCGGCGAGTTACTTACTATCGCGATTGATTCTGCGACATAAACCCCAGCAAGAAAAACCGAGTTGAGGGGGAGCCCCCGGTCTTTTGTAAGTGTTGGTTCTAAAAAGAGTTAGGAATGCTGTAAGTCTTTTGAAATCAACACTTACGAGTGGTTTTCAAGTGTTGATTATAAAGAACTTGTGATGCGCTCGGGAGTCTGGCGCTACCCCTCCCTTACATGAGGGAAGCTTCGATTTCGGGTCTTGGGGATTCCTTGAGTTGCGTGGACGAAAGAAAAGCGGCAGCAAGCTGCCGCACTCCACAATTCTTCCTAGCTACAATTCTAGTCCAGGAAAAAACCTGTCAACGGTGATGTTGGTACAGGCGCGGAGGTGAGGCTCGCCTCAATGGAGCATGCGGGAAAAGGGGTCCCAGATCAGCTCCTGGGAGAGGGTTTTGCCGGAAGGGTCGCTGATTATGAGGGCCTCGACGTGCCAGCCAGAAGTGGGAGTGTAGTCGCGGAGGAGTACCTGAAAACCTTCGGGCGTTTTTTCGACGGTGGCTCTGGGAAAGCGAGCGACCTGGAGGAAGCGCTGCGCCACCGCGGAATTTCGAGCGGCATCCAGCGCAGGAGAAGATTCCGGCTTGTAGGAAGTGACCGCGGACTCGGCGTCGAAGCCGGCCCCAGGACCGACGTCAACTTCCACATCGTGAAGAGCGCTTTCGGTTTCGACGATGCCATGCCAGCGGAAGGGGGAACTGGATTCAGCAAATGCTGCCACTCGCCGGGGCTGCTCGCCGCGGTAGGTGCGCGATTGAAGGGCGGCCATTGCGCTGTGGTGCATGGCAAAGCGCACAGCAAGGTAAAGGAGCATTGTGGCGAGTGCGAGAAAGGCGCCCACTCTTCCCCGCGGCCCTTTTGATTTTGCCCCAATTTCATCGGTGACCAGACCGCTGAGCATGGGCAGAAAGATCCCGGCAAGAAGGATCGCCAAAAGCCACAGATCGAGATGAGCTACCCAGTCCAGAGCAAACCGGCGTGCGGAAAAGGGCCAAAAAAGTTCGAGGCCTTCGTTCTGGCAGGTGTCCATCACGAGATGGAGGACGGCGGCCGCGAGCGCGGGCTTGAAAACGGTGAGCAGCGGAGTTTGTGTGCCGGCCGAGCGGCGATTTGACAAGAGAAATGGAACAGACACGAGGAGAGCAAGCAAGAAAGCCGCGAAGAGGGAATGGAAGTAGGTGCGATGCCAGTTCAAGAAAGCGGAAGGGCCGAAATACTCGCTCAGGCTGTCGAGATCGGCGATGGTGCCTGCGAGCAGAATCGCCAGGGTTACCGGGCGCGCGACTCGCGGGAAAGCTGCCCGCTTCAGGGCGTAGGACGCCAGGCCATGAGTTAGGGGATCCACGGGTAGAGTTATCTCATAAAAGAGTTCTCAAGGATTGGTTGTAGGTGCTTATAGAGGGGACGCCGGGGTTAGCGCCTGCGGGTAAGAGCGTGGCCAACGGAGAAGATGGGGAGGTCGGAAAAGGGGCAGCTTTGCTGCCGCACTCCAAATGGGGATGCTAGGAGGGATAGGCGGGGACGAGGAGTTTGAGGGCGCGGGGGATGATTTTGAATTCGACGGGAAGGCGGGCGAGGGGTTCGCCGTCGACTTGAGCGTAGAGGGGATCCTTGTCGAGGGGCTCACAGACGAGCGTTTCGGCTTTCCAGAAATGGACGCCTTCGGTTTCGCGGAGATCGCCGAGCCATAAACTTGGCAGGTAACTGAGATAGCGCAGGCCGCTTTGCGTGGTAAGCGCCATCACTTCGAACTGGTCTTCGTAGAGGTCGGCGCCGGTGGTGATTTTGAAAGGACCGCCGTAGTTTTTTGTGCGGCCGACAATGACCAGGGAAGCGTCGAGCTTCTCGTCGCCGGTGACGACTCGGAAGTGCGGGAACTGGTAGCGGAAGACTTCGCGGACGCCTTGCCACCAGTAGGCCAGGATGCCGAGGCGCGCTTTCAGGTCCAGGTCGATGGAATAGACAATCATTCCGTCGGGGCCGGCCCCGCCCACGCTTAGGAAATATTTTTTCTTTTCAGGCTGCTCCAGCGGAGTGGCCAAGCCAAGCGCGACTTCTTTTACTTTTCCGCGAACCAGCTTTTCTGCGGCACTGGGGATGTCCCAGGGCAAATCCAATTCTTTTGCGAGGACGTTGGCCGTTCCGCCGGGAAGGAGCGCGAGCGGGACGCGGTGTCCGTTTTTCTGGGCGGCGAGGCCATTGACGATCTCATTGAGGGTGCCGTCGCCGCCGCAGGCGATGACGAGCTGGCGGCCTTCGTCGGCGGCGCGGCGCGCGATTTCCGTGGCGTCGCCCGGGCCGGTGGTTTCCGTAAGATCGACTTCGATGCCGCCACTGGCGAAAATACGCCGGGCTTCATCGAGCATGATCCGACGTCCCTTGCCGCCGTTGCCGGCGTTAGGGTTGTGAATCAAAAGAGCGTTTCGAAGTGCAAAAGTCATCGGTGAATCGAGGGTGTCCCGTTCGTATAGTAAGAGAATCATTCTATATAATGTCAGGCGATTTTCAGCACACTCTTGTTCCGAGGGTTTCATGGCCAAAGCCGCGTCTGCCGCCATCAAGAAGGAAGTGGAGCAGCTTCAAGAAAAGCTTCAGTACCACGAATACCGGTATTACGTGCTGGATGATCCGGAGATCTCGGACGCGGCGTATGACCGGCTGATGAACCGGTTGAAGGAGCTGGAGGAAGCGCACCCGGAACTGCTGACACCCGATTCGTTGACGGTGCGTGTGGGAGGAGCGCCGCGCGAAGGATTTTCGACGGTGAAACACGCGCGGCCGATGATGAGCCTGGACAATGCGTTTTCGTATGACGCTTTGCGCGATTGGGATAAACGGGTACGAGAGGGAAGCCGGCAGGAAAAGATTGAATACATTGCGGAGCACAAGTTCGATGGGCTGAGCATTTCGCTGCAGTATGAGGATGGAGTGCTGGTGCGCGGGGTGACGCGGGGCGATGGCACGACGGGCGAAGACGTTACGCCGAATGCAAAAACGATTCGGTCGATTCCTCTTCGAGTCGACGCGGCGGTTTTGAAAAAGATAAAGCTTGCGAGGAGTTTCGAAGTGCGCGGGGAAGTGATGATGACACGAAAGGCGTTTGAGGCGCTGAACCGGCATCAGGAGGAGATTGGGGGGAAGATTTTTGTGAATGCGCGGAATTCGGCGGCGGGGGCGGTGCGCGTGCTGGATCCGGCGATTACGGCGGCGCGGCGGCTGGATTTTTTCGCCTACTACCTGCTGGTAGATGGAAAAGTGCCGTTTGCGAAACATTCGGAGTCCTTGCAAGCTTTGAAGCAATTACACTTCCGCGCTTCGGATGATTGGAAGCTTTGCGCGGGGATCGAGGCGGTGACGGCGTATTGCGATGATTGGGATGCAAAGCGCGAGAAATTGCCATACGAGATTGACGGCGTAGTGATCAAGGTCAACTCGATTGCCATTCAAAATGAACTGGGTTACACGTCGAAAGCCCCGCGGTGGGCGATTGCGTACAAGTATCCGGCGCGGCAAGAGACGACGGTGGTTAACGACATTATCGTGCAGGTGGGGCGAACGGGAACGCTGACCCCGGTGGCGGTGCTGGAGCCGGTGCAGGTGGGCGGCGTCACTGTCAGCCGTTCCACGCTTCATAACATGGATGAGATCGAGCGGCTGGGATTGCATATTGGCGATACGGTGCTGATCGAGCGGGCGGGGGAAGTGATTCCGCATGTCTTGAAAGTTGTGAAAGAGGGGAAGCATCGCAGGCCTTTTCGCATGCCGAAGAATTGTCCGGAGTGCGAGAGCGCGATTCATCACGTGGAAGGGGAGGTGGCTTATCGGTGCGTGAATGCGGCGTGCCCGGCGAAGCGGAAGGAGTCGCTGCTACATTTTGCGGGACGGCACGCGATGAATATTGACGGGCTGGGCGACAAGATTGTGGATCAGCTGGTGGACAAGGGACTGGTGAAGGATGTCGCGGATCTTTATTCGTTGAAGCTCGAGGAGCTGGCCGGCCTGGAGCGCATGGCGGAGAAATCGGCGCAGAACCTGCTGGAGGAGATTGAGACCAGCAAGAAGAATTCGTTGGCGCGGCTGATTTACGCGCTGGGGATTCAGTTTGTGGGGGAGCGGACGGGACAGCTGCTGGCGGAACATTTTTCTTCGGTGGAGGATTTGGCCGCGGCAAAGGAAGAACAGCTGATTGAAGTGCCGGAGGTTGGGCCGAAGGTCGCCGCCAGCATCGCCGAATTTTTCTCTGAGCCTGCGAATCTGAAACTCATCAAGAAGCTGAACAAGGCGGGCGTGCATCCGACGGCGGAAAAACGCAAGGTCAAGAGCGACAAGTTTGCGGGCAAGAGTTTTGTCTTTACCGGCGGCCTCGCCAATCGTTCGCGCGAGGAAGCGGGCGAAATCGTGCAGCAACACGGCGGCAAAGTTTCCGGCTCGGTCAGTAAGAAGACGGACTATGTCGTGGTAGGCGCCGACCCAGGTTCGAAATACGACAAAGCCAAGGAGCTGGGCGTGACGATTTTGACAGAAACCGAGTTTGAAAAGCTGGTGGGGTTCAGATAACGGCTTGCAACTCTACTTTGGTCGCTGAGCCGATGAGCTTGATTGAAAGAATCGTTGCGCCAAGCTGGCCAGTTTGGAAAAAAGCGGGGGGAAGATCGCGAAAACAACGCCAGCAGGAAGAGGAGTTGCAGAGTATGTTGAACCAGTGGACTCAAAGTCGGAATGTAATTGTTGACTGGTGCCTGCCCTCCGGACCTCCTGTTACCGAAGAAGAAGTGTAGTACCAAACACAGGCCAGTGACAGCGCAAGCGCCGAGAAGATATGTTGGCCACATTTGCGGAGATCTGCTAAACGCGTTCTTTTGCCAGAACAAGAGAATGTAGTGGTCGCCTTCACTGAGAACGCGGAAGGCGTCGTTCCATAAGCGCAGCTTTTCAGGGCTCTCTCGCTTAATTCTGCGATAGGCCCGAGCCATCAGCAGAGAAATCTTCTTCTCGTATGTAGATGCGTCATATTCGGCCTCGAAAGCATCGCTTAGCGCGATGCGGTCTTCTGGACATTCGCCAGTCTCGCTGAAATACAGCATCCGTTTTTCAAGGTCGGAGAGGGACACGTTCGTTAGGACCGCGTTTCGGCGGTCTGTCGGACAAGGAAATCTTTGGCTTCGAGTTCGCGCATTTGGGTGGATTGTAAGGCTAGCCAATCTTCACGACAACGCTAAAAAAGCAGACTTGGACGAGGTATAATATAACTGGCGGGCGGGCCGGGTGATCGCTGGCTTGGTCATCGGAAGATGACTGGGCGGGAGGAAAGTCCGGACACCGTCCTGAGGCACGCTTTTCACTTTTGTGGGGAGCGGCACTCTTGACAGGGCAACGCGCCTGGTAACGCCAGGGGGCTTGCCACGCAGGGTCTGCCGGAAGGCAGAGTTACGCGCTTCGGCGTGTGGCGCAGGGTTTAACCCCACGCAGTGCGGCTGAGCTACGGAAAGTGCCACAGAGAATAGACCGCCGGCGGAGTGAAGCGCGGTGACATCGCACAGGGAAACCTGTGAGACGTCTTCGAAAAGCTCGCCACGTTTGGCAAGGGTGAAAAGGTGGGGTAAGAGCCCACCGCTGCGGTGGTGACACCGGAGGCACGGAAAACCCCGCGTGGTGCAAGGCCAAATAGGAGGGGAGAGCCGGCCCGGCTCGATGAGTCGGCGTTCATGAAGTCGACCGCTTTGCGGTCGTCATTCCAATGAACGCGCTCCTTTCGCGGTGGCGCAAGCCATCGTCGAATGAAAACCCTCGGGTAGGCTGCTGGAGTCACGGTGCGAACCGTGACCTAGAGGAATGATCGCCGCGCAGGCAAGCTGTTTTCGGTTTGCGTGCGGCACAGAATCCGGCTTACAGGCTCGCCCGCCATTATCTATTTTGTTTTCAGTTAGTTGTTTGTTTCTCAGCATGCTTCTGCTCAACGAATTTAACGTTTCGTACTTCAAGTATGGCTTTGCGCTCATCAACGCTCTAGTGATCGCCAAAGTCATCCTTATAGGAGAATACGCTCACCTGGGCAGGAAGCACGAAGCCAAGCCATTGATTCAGTCAGCCGTTTATAAGGCGTTTCTATTTACTCTCCTCGTGTTCGGATTTCACGTGGTCGAGGAATTCGTCAGGCTGCTTATTCATAGAAAAGAAATGGTAACCGCCTGGCATGAGATACGCGTCGATGATCTACTCGGCCGCAGTCTTGTCGTGTTTTGTACTTTCATTACACTCTTTGCATTCAGGGAATTGCAGCGCGTACTGGGTGAGGACAACTTTCGCGCCTTATTTTTCAGAAGAGGAGCTATGGCGAAATCCGATCGCTCCTGAGAGTTGATTCGACTGATGGAAAACGCCGCAAGGATTCTGGGGGGATTGGGTCAAAGCAGTGTCTGCGCGACTTTCAGTCCTTATTGTGGAACGCGTATTTGATAAAGGTTGCGGTGCACGCTGACACGAGAAAACGCGTATACGGAAGGATCGTGGCCAAACGAGATGTGTGAAATACCCTCAGCGTCAAGCTTTTGAACAACCGGTAGACCCGACAAATCTTTCTCGCGATCCACCCCGTCAGAAGGAAAGTTAGGAGTGGGCCGGCCAGGGGCCTGAGCAATTACAAATATCTTGCCGCCCTCGCCGCTGCCCTCGGCCCGAATCCTGAGGAAGAAGAACCTCTCATCATGCGACCATGCCGCATCGCAGTACGTACAGATACGAACTGGCGCCCCACTTTGGATCGGATAAGCAAACACTCCTGTGGGCCTTTCCTCGCCCGGAGCTGGCCCTGCAGCGATGATCCACCGACCGTCAGGAGAGACTGATTTCATGATCAAATCAGGGTAAGAGAGAAGTTTTTCTTGTTGGCTTCCATCCTCCTTCATGTGGAAAATAAATTGACGCCCGGCTTCGGAGCGATGAAAAATAATTGCTCCATCGGGACCGAAAAACACCCGGTCGCTTTCCGTCGGCGATAATTGCCGTGGCGAAAACCGCCGTTGTAGCGAAGCGATCCACACATATGATTTGCCTTGCGCGTCGGGCGCGCAATACACGACTTTTTCCCCGTCAGCCGATATGTCAAAAGCCTTCATCAACACGCCGGGCAACAGACGCTCGCTCCGGCCAGAGTCCATGTCAGTTATCGCCAATTCCCCTGCCGGGACGTTACTCGCTGGGCCGCGGCGTACAACGTAATAGAAACTTCTTCCATCCGCGGAAAAGACCGAAGAAACAGGCCCGACACCCAAGCCCGGCAAATCAGCGTAGCCCTCAGACGAGATCTGACGTTCACCACGAGCATCATGGATCCAGACGGCACTTTCCTTGCCTCCCACCGAAGTAATAAATGAGCGGCCGTCCGGGGCCATGGCGATACCCTCCTCCTCCGTTGGGCCAAAGGTCAATTGTTCAGGCTGCCCCTCGGGGAAGCGTTGCCGCCAGATGTGATACCCAGTACCCGCGTCCGCAGCAAAGTACATCCACTTACCATCCGGGGACCATGCCGCCGAGGTACATGGCGCGCCCGGCCCGACTGGCTGCCCGAGAGAGCTGCCATCAAACGGCACGAGTCGACACGGCAGCCATCCGGACTGATTCATCTCTGAGACAAGCACCCATTTTCGGTCGGGGGAGAGAGAGGAGCGATGAGCCATACCAAAATCACTTGGCGGTACATAGACCTGACTCTCTTCGCCCCGGTTTTCATTGGCAGCTATCACAGCCATGTGTTGACCTTTAACAATCACGGAGAACATCACGTGATCGACATCGGTCCACGTTAGACCCGAGGCGTTGGGTAGCATACGCTGAGGCTGCCCGCCGAGTATGGGCACGACCCAAGTTTCCCAGCCACCGGACTCATGGATAACCGTGTAAGCAACTCGGGAGCCTACCGGTGAGAAAATGGGACTCATTTTCTCCTCATTATCGCGCGTGAGCTGTGCGGGATCGCCATCAGGTAAGAGCTTAGCGTAGACCTGCCCGCGACCGGTGAAGGTCCCGGGACCTCGAATGAAGGCTACAAAACGACCATCCGCTGAAAGAGCGGGAGAGGTGGCCGAATCAGGAAAATGCGTGAGCTGGACCCAAGTCGAAGGTGCTGCCGCACCGGGGTGGGTCCAACGCTCAACCGCCAAGCCAGCTAACAGCAAAATGACAAGCAGGATGATCGCGGTGACATAAAAGGCGAATCGACGCGGCACATCCTTGCTCCCTACGGTAATTGAAGATAATTTGCTCGATTGTGAATCGCGTTTCAGACGATTCAAATCCGCGCGCATGTCGGAAGCGTGTTGATAGCGTACATCGCGGTCCTTCTCCAGTAGCTTGTTGATGATTCGCTCTAGTTCGGCAGGCACATTCGGATTTAGTCGCACCAGAGGAGTGGTGGAACGGTTCAAAATCGCCTCAAAAATCATGCCAGAACTGTCACCACGAAACGGCAAAACGCCGGTGGCGACTTCATACAGCACAACTCCGAAGGAAAACAGATCGGTACGTGCGTCCAATTCTTTTGCACGAACCTGCTCGGGGGACATGTAAGAGACGGTACCTAAGGTCGTTCCCGGGCTTGTGAGGTGCGCTGGTTCGTTTGCCAGTGTTGTCTGGGTTCCGGCGTTGCCGGGAGTGTCATTCTGGGGCGCCACTTGGGCGAGGCCGAAATCAAGAACCTTGGCGTGATCACGCTGAGTGACGAATATGTTTGCAGGCTTGATGTCACGGTGGACGATCCCTCTGGCGTGAGCGGCATCCAGCGCATCGGCGATTTCGATGGCAAGAGCAACAAGTTGTTCCAAATCAAGCCGACGTCCACTGATTAGGTGCTTCAGAGTCGCACCATCGAGAAATTCCATGGCGATAAAGGCTCTACCGTTTTCTTCGCCGATGTCGTAGATAGTACAGATATTGGGATGGTTCAAGGCAGATGCTGCCTTGGCCTCACGCCGGAAACGCTCTAGCGCCTGACGATCCTGAGCAACATCCTCGGGCAGGAATTTCAAAGCGACAAAGCGCTCTAGTCGCGTATCTTGAGCTTTGTAGACCACACCCATCCCGCCACCACCGAGCTTTTCTAAGATGCGGTAGTGGGAAACGGTCTGACCTAGGAGTGATTGAGAATCCGCCATTTAGCGCACATCTTAGGTTGCGGTCAGAGGCGAGTCAATGCGGAGAAACCGTTTGCGGAGAAACCGTTAGGTCCCAGAGGCGCAGTGGGTGGAGGTGGCCGTCGTCGGGGTTGCCTGAAACCACTAGGACTTATCGGGACTTAGGCCGCCGCTGGTGACGCTGCATCTCAGGACGGTCATAGCGGTGTAGAATGTTTTCGAGCGCATCACGATAGGGACTTTCGATTTGAATTGATTCTTTGGGTGAGTTGCTCCTGCCTACTGCTCATTGCTGCTGTCGTCAGTCGCGTTGCAGCGTCATTCTTGAGTGATGCGTGGTGCTACTCGGGGGATGAGACCACATGGCCCAAGCGGCTGAGAAGGTGAGAATCGCGCCACGTGCGGTCGGGAAGTACCTCGCCCAGATTGCCATGGTGTTTGCCGTGCAATTTGCGGCAGGTAAACTCGGCGAAGCTCTTCCGATCATCAACAGCGGTGGCATCGGACCTGTGTGGCCTGCATCAGGTATCGCTCTCTCCGTGCTCTTGCTCTTCGGCTATCAAGTTTGGCCCGGAGTCGCGGCGGGGGCTTTTCTCCTTGCGTTTTTAAGTCCCATTCCTCACATCGCTGCTGCCGTTTACGCGGCTGGAACCACACTGGCAGCACTGACCGCCGCGTTCCTACTCCGTCGCCTTGTTAACTTCTGCGCTTCGCTGTCCCGCTTGCGGGATGCGCTCGGGCTAATTGTGTTCGGCGCGTTCGGCAGCGGCATAATAAGCGCGTCTATCGGAGTTTCAGTTCTGTACGGAGTCCATGTGCGTGGGTGGTCCGGATTCGGCTCAGCTTGGCTGATTTACTGGCTTGGAGACAGCACAGGGGTGTTGCTGGTAACGCCACTCGTGCTGACGTTTCCAAATCTGCTGAGGATTCGTCCTCGGGTTCGCATCGCAGAATTTGCTGTGCTTTTACTGCTTCTCACGGTGGCGTGCTTCATCGTCTTTGGCGACCTGCCTCTTATCCCAGTTAGGCTACACGTCTTGGCTTTCGCAGTGCTCCCATTCGTAATGTGGGCGGCCATCCGTTTTGGAGTGAGCGGAACCGTACTGTCAACTCTCATTATTGCCATCATAGCAACGGCAGAGACTGCATTTGGCCGTGGGCCTTTCGCGCAGAACACCCCATTCACCAACGCTGTTTTGTTGGATGTGTTCTTTGTGGTGCTTTCGATGTCGGGCATGACATTGGCGGCGGCAATCTCCGAACGGGAACAAGCTGAGCGCGAACGAGAGCAGCTGGTCCGTAAGCAAGCAGCGATGGAGGAGCGACTTCGACTTGCAGCCATTGTCGAATCGTCCGATGACGCGATCATCGGCAAGGACATGGATGGAATTATTACGGACTGGAACAAGGGGGCAGAGCGACTTTACGGCTACTCGGCAGGTGAAATGATCGGGCTGTCGATTTCCCTCCTTGTGCCACCCGATCGCCCTGATGATTTTGCAGAAATTATCACTAAGATAAAGCAAGGCGATACCGTCAACCATTACGAGACCGTAGGCCAGAAGAAAGACGGGACGCGCGTTGAAGTATCGCTAACGGTTTCTCCGATAATCGATACCGAGGGCCGAATTGTCGGGGCGTCAGCAATTGCCCGGGACATTACCGAACGCAAGCTGGCGGAAGAGGCGCTCCTCGAGATGAGTGGGCGCTTGATCACCGCACACGAGGAAGAGCGGACCCGCATTGCCAGAGAATTACACGACGACTTGAGCCAACGAATGGCGCTCCTGCAGATTGGCCTCGAGCAATTCGAGCAGGACATGCCCGGGCTTTCGTCCAATGCCCGGCAACAGCTGCACAAGGTTGCGGAAGTAGCGACAGAAGTTTCATCGGACATTCACGATTTATCCCGCCAGCTTCACCCATCGAAGCTAGACACTCTCGGTTTGGCGGCGGCGGTGGGGGACTTCTGCAGAGAACTCTCCAAGCGGCACGACCTGCAAATCGAATTTCTCCATCACGACGTCCCGAGACAGATTCCGAAGGATGTGACTCTGTGCCTGTATCGAATCACGCAGGAGGCTTTGCAGAACGTCGTAAAGCACAGTGGAGCCACGGAGGCTACGGTTGAGCTGACTGGTCATGGCGATCGGATCGATCTTTGCATTTCCGACTCCGGCGCAGGATTCAGCCCTGAGTCTACGAAGGGAGATACCGGTCTTGGTCTAATCAGCATGCGCGAGCGGCTGCGGCTGGTCGATGGACATCTGGCGGTGGAATCGGAGCCGTCGCATGGGACGCGAATCCGTGTTCGTATCCCACTGGGCTCAACCAATGCACAAGTCACAATCGATGGGAAAGCACACCAGGCAGGGGCATGAGCGTCTAATGGACCAAGTGCCTGGTAAACGCGCTAATCGGACTTGATCTCAATGATGTCCGGTTATGCGACATATCAGCAAGTGGTGCCAAGATGATTTCACTCGAAGGGCCTCACATTTGCACAGCTTTCCACAGTTTTGCACATGGATACGATGGGAATTCAATTGACGACTTGAACGAGAAGCACTAGGTTTCAGGTGAGATTGAACAGGGAAGCGTAAAAACTTTCCAGCTCAATTTAAGAGGGCGCAAAAGCTTAACGGCTGATGCGCCCTTTTTATGGCCTCGCAAATACAACGACAAGAGGATTTGTCTGCCATGAGAACCTTCCTTTCGGCGGAAAAACTTGTCAGCATAGTGCAATGAAACACCCAAGACAAAACAAGCGGGCTCTGCAAACCCATCCGTCTGCGTTGGCAGTACCTTCGTATCATCGCATTCTGGTTAAGCATGGCCTGATTGAAAAAACTCTGTCCATCTCCGATGCGTATGAAGTGTTTTTGAAAGTGGGTGCTGACCCAGAAGTACAGAAACTCCGTCGCGAGGTAGCGCCCGGCAACAAATTGAAACACATTCCCGCTCTGTATCTGGCCACAGCGATGGCTCTGCAAGGCATGACCGAGCAGGAGCTTAATGCTCTGAAATTCCGGATTAAAGAGAAGCGATAAACCTGCAAACCGGACTTCTCCGGTAAGGCGACTTATCAGGAGCTACGACACAGAAGGAGCCCACAACCTTGCCTTTCGCATGAGTAACTCCAAAGAGTATGTTGAAAACGGGGAGCGGAAGTGAAGAAGGGAAAAGGCGATACGGGGGCGAAATTTGATCGGGGGGAAGAACCCCCGCATTTACGAATCGAGGAGGGGCAACTTAGACTCCTCTTCGGGCTACGTCCGGGCCAGCAGTCCAAGCTTTACCTGCTCTAGCGGGGCTGAACTTGAACCGGCTCAGGCAGGTACACCGAACCTTTCATGAGCTGGCCAATAGTCAGATTCTGTCCATTCCGGAGGTACCGCGCTAGTACGCCAGGCTGAAGCCACGCGAAGCCCCATGCATCTTCGACGGCGATGATAGTGTACGACCCCGGAATAACACTTCGGAGTAAGAAGCTCCCATCAAAGTCGCTCTGATCTCTGCGGAACATTTCCAGATGGGACTGAGGGTCCTTCGGCACAAGAGCCACCATGATGCCAGCCGCTGGATTTCCGCCCCGATTCACGATTCCTTCGATGGTGACCACTCCTCCGATTAAGAATACCGTTAGATCAAGAGACGCACCCGGTGAGATGTTCACGTCGTGGCCTGTGATGTCGAATCCCTGGGACGATATTCGAGCCACGGAAAAAGGCTTCGAAGATCCGACAAGGACTGCGTATTTGCCCGGAGAGATGTTCTCAAAAGTGATTTCGCCCGCGACATCCACAGCGCTATTGGCCACAACCTGCCGCCGCGAGTTCTGCAAAGCGAGGAAAAGCTGCTTAGGCGGAGTTTCGCCGGGTGGCAAATTGACTTTCAATTTCACTCGAGTCGCCGGTTCTCCATGCGAGAGGTCCAGCTCCTGGCCGTCCTCGCGTAGAGTCATCTCACTGGACTGCTGGTCTCCCTGTTGCTGTTTGGTGACCGCGTACCGACCCGCAGGCACGCCGGTTAGTTCCCAAACGCCGGGCGAGATCATCTGTGCACTATCGGTCATAGTTTCCATGGAGTCAAAAACGCGTTTCTGAAGCATGGGCATAGAGAAGCCCTGCTGCTGTTCGGGGGTACGGAAAATCAAATGAAGAGATGGAAGAGGATTCAAGTGAACGTCGACCCGCAAGCGATCGCCCGCACTGACTGTAGTGGGTGCAGCACTGTCGGCGTCGGTCGTGCCGTTGTAGAAGGTCGTGGGGTAAACAACATCCAGGGACCGTGGAACGCTTGAGGGCGAATTTCCTCCGCCAGGTTCGGTCAACAGTACCGGGTGCACGGCATACCAAGGCTTCCCGGCAGCCGACAAAAAGTACTCCCCGGGAGACAAAGCAGGAAACTCGTAATAGCCTTGATCGTCGGTCGAATCTTTGCCGACGAGGGTCACGCGACTCATGCCGGCACGAGTGCTTTTCAAGTAGAGTGAGACTTGGGCGGTGCGGACAGGATCGCCGAACTCATCGATAACCTTGCCACTGAGAAAGGCCAGTGGAGTAAGGCGCAAGACCAGATTTTGCGTGTTGTATTCGGCTCCCGTCACAATGGCCGTGGAGAACTGCTCATGCTGTTCGTAAGCGGCGGAGAGGAAACCGCGCTTGGCGCCCTCCAAGGAAAACTTGCCTGCTCTCAGCCCACTGAATTCAAAATGCCCATTTTCGGTGGTAATGAGCCGCAGTGTTTGTTCCGAGTTGCGGACATTGGTTATCGAAACGCGAGCATTGACGAGGGGGATGCCCGTGACGGAACTAACGACCATGCCCGCTATCGTAAATTTGTCATCCGCAGAGGCGCCTCGATCGTTGGAAGCGAGCTGCGCGCTGAAGATGGCAGAGCTTTGAGCTAGACCGATCGCGAGCACGGGAATCCCGCATCGAATCCACCGTGAAAGACGGAACATGGTCATTCGCTCCTGCTAATCAACGGCAGCCGCAAGTGTTCTTTTTGACCCGCGACCACGCGGATCACCTGCGCTTTGGAGTCGTACTGGCTAAGGACTTCGTCGGTTGCGTATTCCAGGTCCGGGCGTTGGCGGTCAAAAACAAGCACGCGGTACGCGCCGGGGGGAAGCTGTTGGAGCTGGAATCTGCCATCGCCAGAAGCCCAGGCGACGCGGAACTGCCCACCACCATCGGCCATGGGAACGAAGTGAACCACCGGGAGGCGGAACGTTGAGCCCTGCGAGGGGACTTCAACCGTGCCGTTGACCTCGGCGCCGTCGTCACGCAAGTTGATTTCTATCGCAGGTGGAGCGCTTCCCGGGCTAACCAGCAATGGCTTATGAACCAGGTCCCCACCTCCTGAAGTTATCGAGGATATGTAGCCCATGCCGGTGGTTGCTTGCACGCGGTAGCTGCCCGGTTGGACGTTCTCGATGACCAGGGACTCGTCATCCGGGCCATTGGGTGGACGCAGAGACGCACCGGGGATGTAAGCAAATTGTTCGATCGGCGCCAGACTGACGTTAAAATAATTTGGTCGCCGGGGGTTGCTCGCCCCTGAATTGTACATTGTTCGGATCCGATTCAGGGTCTCAGGATCCACAAACTCTTCCGTGACGCTCACCCTGATGGAAGAGTTCGGCAACAACATCATGGTGGCACCCGTTGTGGGTCCGTCACCTACAGCGATGTTCAAGGTGCCTGTCATCCCGGCCGGGCCATACGAGGTCGCTCGGATGGTGTAGTTTCCGTCCGGCAATGAGCCTTCGATCGACTGCTCCTCGGCGTTGAAACCCAGCGAGTAGCCTGGGCCAGGACGCCCGTGCGGCCACACCTGAAGCTGAATGTTGGGAGGCGCATTCGCGACTCCCACTTTCACTCGATAATATTCCCGCCTGATGGGAGAAAGATTTGCCTGGAAGGTGGTGCCTGCCGACAAGCGGATGACCTCCGCGGCTGCGAAGTCCGGCGCGGAGGGGTAGTAGACCGGGGCGTAGCCAAAGAGTTGTCCGCCAGGGTCAAAGGTGAGTGGATCGCGATCGAGTAGTTCACGAGTAACCAGCTTGTAGGTACCTGCAGGAAGTTCGGCAAAGCGAAAACTGCCGTCTACCCTCGATCTTGTCGTTCCCACAGCGGCCCAATGTTCTTCGCCTTGCTGGTGCTCGCGACGGTATAACTCCACCTGAATTCTGTCGAGGTAGTCGACAGAGGGCAGCAGAATATGGCCGACCACAAGAGCCTCGGGCGTTAAGGCGATAGTCAGCACCTGCTGGTCGGCGCTCACAAGAGCTCCTTGTCCTTCATTTTCTTCGAAGAGATAGCCTGGCTTTGCTGCCATAAGGTTCGTTGGCCGGTTGGAACTGACATATTGCAGTCGAGATTCTCTAACAGACCCAGGTGCCGATAAAGTGCTTGCGCTGGTGACGAGCTGTCCAGGTTCCGAACGTGGAAAATTGAATTCGAACTGGCCCCGATCACCTGTCATCGTGGCAAAACGGTTGTCTGGCGAGTGTACGAGTGCCCGGCCAATCGGTTCATGCGTGACGCTGTTTATAACCGTGCCCCGGAGAGTGTCTGTGTGTGCCGCAGCGGAGGCGTTGCTCTGTCCTGATAAGCGGATAGCGCTGCTGCAGCAAAAAAGAAACATGCCAACGAGGAATGTCGTGAGCAAGTCCGAGAAATGCAGCAAACCTCGTGCTGGCACAGGCTTCGAGGAATAAGGGGCCATATCCGGGTTCTTTCGGCAATGCGTATTGTATAGCTTAATCTCTTGGATGCCGGGCCGCTGCAAAAGGCTTTCGACCAAACATGCCGGAAGGGCTCATGCGGAGCGACAATTGGATTTTCAGATGTCCGGTTATGCGACTTATCAGGACTTAGACACAACAGCGGAGGATTTTTCCGTTCGCGTGGGTGTATTATCGCCGTATCGGACGAAGTAGAAGTCATCATGCTCGAAGCGAAGACCTTCCGGGTTTGGTTCGGCGTAACGGTCCTAATGTGTGCCATCTCATGTGGTGAAGCCCTGCGCGCACAGGAAAAACCGCACTCCGTTGCGTCAGCAAGCGAGTATCGTATACATGCCGGAGACGTTGTTAAGCTTGATGTCTGGAAGCACCCAGAGATAACCAGAACGGTTCCGGTCGACCGAAAAGGCAACCTCCATTTGACCGTGATTCATGATGTGAAAGCTGTGGGTCTAACGGCAATGGAATTGGCTGGCCTAATCCGACACAAACTCGAAGGCATAATTCCCAATCCTCAGGTCACCGTAACCATCACCGAGATTAGCGACCCATCATCACGCCCACCAGAACTGGTGCCTCAAGTTCCATTTCACCGTCAAGAACCTCTGTCACCTGACCTTAAACAGAAATGTTGTGTTGCGTAGAGTTGACCCCGCAGCAAGGAGCGCCAAAAGCCACATGATGTCCGGTTATGCGACTAACGTGCGCCACGAGCACGAAAGGAGGAAACGCTGAGTAGTGCGCAACTGCTTGACTGATGAGGGTAGGCCCCTCGGAACCGGTTTACAGGGACAGGTTCCAAACCACCTTCGGCGGCTGTAGCCAAAAGCTATGGTCGTGAACGCGGAAGGAAAAGGCCTGGCAACGACCAGGTCAGGTGACAGGCAAGAAGAGGACCGCAAGGGAACCACTGCTGAAGTGTCGAAACCTTAAAGACGATGTCAAAACCGCGGGGGGTAAGTTACTGCGGGATTAGCTCCGACGAAACCTGCTTACGGGCGGAGCGGCATCCGGCATGAGAGGTGGCCTGAGCTTGCCAAAGAGGCGGTTGAGTGGAACGTGGGAACCTGAGACTTCGATGCAAACGGAGAAGCCACAAGTGGAAGCAACCACGAGGGCGAGACTACGGAAGCGGAGTCTCAGGGTCGGACTGTCCCATAGTAGTGAAGAAGCGGGGTAATGCCTGTGGAGCGAAGGGGGCAGGTCACTCGCGTCCTAACCAATTTCGGTCAACTGGAAACAGGAGGAACCGAGTGGTTAGAACGGAAGGTAGCAACCTTCACTGGGTGGCACGAGCCGTGTGACTGGAGACAGTCAAGCACGGTTTTGTGAGGGGCTCGGGGTGAAATTCCCCGGGCCTACTCGGCCAGGAGTTTGGCCGCCACTGCTGAGGTTCAAACGGATTTCTGGGCAGCTATCCGTCGGCGAGTCGATTCAAGGCGTCTGCTTTTAAGACGACTTGTCTCCATTCATCGAAAAACTCGCCACCCAATGACTTGTAGAATTTAATTGCTGACTCATTCCAATCCAGCACTTCCCAACGCATGCCATAGGAGCCTTCCTGCCGTGCAATACGAGCAACCTGACACAGAAGCGCTCTTCCTATCCCTCGACCGCGAAACGCTTCCCGTACGAAGAGGTCCTCCAGAAAGATACCGGAGCCTTTACAGCTTGAATAAAAGCCAAAGAAGAGCGCATAGCCAATCGCTTCTCCGTCCCATTCCGCAATCAGGCTGCGGAACTTTGGTTGAGGTCCAAAGCCGTCCCTGGTCAGCGTCTCTTCCTTAATGACCACCGCATCGGGTTGGCGCTCGTACTCCGCGAATTCGCGAGAGAATCTCAACAGCAACGGCACATCGCTGACAACGGCAGGCCGAATTAGGAGCATCCGGGAGTTCTCCATTACGCAAATGTAGTTTAGTCACAATCAAGCCGATCGCAAACTGCCAGCACGGATGGCTAGCAGATGTCCGGTTATGGATACGGGCTAAGGCTGGAGCCTCTCCAGACCGGCGTGTGGGAAAGCTAATTCCGCCGAAAAGCACTTGATCCGATTATGCGTTCACTTACGCCGGATGGCCGCCTGCTGCCTTAGGTTTCGTGGTAATTGCAATTGATTGCATAACAATGTCGGCTCCTCTCGACGCGAGCAGCCTTGATTGATACGCTCGGGAAGAAGGAGCCGGAGTTCGGTTCGTACGCGGGACAGCCCGGTACCGGACATGGCGTGTAGTTAAGCGTCGTCCACTTGAT
>Ga0210405_10000381_pt1 | contig 61234 bp, 48 predicted proteins | sample IncBWH11MmetaG_FD_155492 | JGI IMG/M metagenome (GOLD analysis project Ga0210405, IMG submission 155492) | Forest soil microbial communities from Barre Woods Harvard Forest LTER site, Petersham, Massachusetts, United States - Inc-BW-H-11-M | ecosystem: Environmental > Terrestrial > Soil >...
TGACGGCGGGACAGACGGCGACGTTTGGTGTGGTGGCGGGAGGGACAGCTCCGCTAAGTTACCAGTGGCAGAAGAACGGAGTGAACATCGCGGGAGCGACGTTGGCGAGTTACACGACGCCGGTAACCGCGACGACGGACAGCGGATCGACGTTTGATGTGGTGGTGAGCAACACGGCGGGAAGCGTGACGAGCAGTGCGGCGACACTGACGGTGAATGCGGCGGTGGTAGCGCCGACGATCACGACGCCGCCGGTGAGCCAGACGGTGACGGCGGGACAGACGGCGACGTTTGGAGTGGTGGCGGGAGGGACGGCTCCGCTGAGTTACCAGTGGCAGAAGAACGGAGTGAACATTTCGGGAGCGACGCTGGCGAGCTACACGACGCCGGCGACAGCGGCGACGGATAGCGGATCGACCTTTAACGTGAAAGTGACCAACACAGCCGGAAGCGTGACGAGTAATGCGGCGACGCTGACGGTGAACGCGGCGGTGGTAGCGCCAACAATCACGACGCAGCCGGTGAATCAGACAGTGACGGCGGGACAGACGGCGACGTTTGGTGTGGTGGCGGGAGGGACAGCTCCGCTAAGTTACCAGTGGCAGAAGAACGGAGTGAACATCGCGGGAGCGACGTTGGCGAGTTACACGACGCCGGTAACAGCGACGACGGACAGCGGATCGACGTTTGATGTGGTGGTGAGCAACACGGCGGGAAGCGTGACGAGCAGTGCGGCGACACTGACGGTGAATGCGGCGGTGGTAGCGCCGACGATCACGACGCAGCCGGTGAGCCAGACGGTGACGGCGGGACAGACGGCGACGTTTGGAGTGGTAGCGGGAGGGACAGCTCCGCTAAGTTACCAGTGGCAGAAGAACGGAGTGAACATCGCGGGAGCGACGTTGGCGAGTTATACGACGCCGGTAACCGCGACGACGGACAGCGGATCGACGTTTGACGTGGTGGTGAGCAATACAGCTGGGAGCCTGACGAGTACCAAGGCCACACTGACCGTGAACCCTGCCCTGGTGGCTGGTATTCAGCTGAGTTCTAACCCCCTTAACTTTGGAAATGGGGTAGTGGGCAGCAATTCCACCCAACCGCTGATCATCACTAACACCGGTACGGCAACGTTAACCGTCACTCAAGTGAACGAAACTGGGTCCGCTTTCAAAGTCAGTGGATTCACGCTTCCTATAAATGTGAATGTCGGCCAACAGGCCTCAATCACGGTGGCCTTCCTGCCAACCGCGGTCGGTGCGGTAGCTGGAAACATCTCTATCGTGAGTAACGCGCCGACTTCCCCCACTTCGGTGACGCTCAATGGCACGGGCATAGGCGCGACCCTTACGCTGAGCGTCAATCCGACTAGCCTGAGTTTCGGCAATATAACAACAGCCACCTCATCGGCTCCGCAAACTGTAACGATCTCCAATACCGGCAATTCAAGCGTCACCATCTCCCAGGTCACCTTGACCGGAGCCGGCTACTCGATGACGGGCGGAAACGCACCAGTCACTCTTTCTCCGTCCCAAAACCTCATCCTGACCGTTATGTTCAGCCCCACCGTAGTTGGGAGCGTAAGTGGCAGCATCTCCATAGTGAGCAACGCGAGCGTGTCGCCAGGTCCGATTACCTTGACTGGAACGGGAGTGGCGCCAGTGCAGCATTCTGTGACCCTGACGTGGACTGCCAGTACTTCCACCGTGGCGGGATACAACGTATACCGTGGCACTACGAGCGGGGGACCGTATACGAAGATCAGTTCGTCACTCATTACCACACTTGCGTACACCGACACGACAGTTCAGAGCGGCACAACATACTTCTACGTGGCCACATCGGTCGATTCGAGCGGCGATGAGAGTGTTAACTCGAATGAGGTTTCGGCACCGATCCCGTGAGTCAGTGGACGCGGGGTTATGAAGGGTAGGTTCGAGGTGAAATTGGCCGGGCTGGGAGTCATCGCTCCCGATTCACTTTAGGGTCGCCAGTTTTATCCACAGGCTGTGCGAGTCCGCTGGTCGAAGGAGTGGAATGAGGGGAGAGGGAATGTTACTCTTGCGCCCCAAAGCGACGGCTTAAGTGCATTAACTCAAGAAAGTGAACCTAGGGCAGGACTTCCGTAGGTAATGTGAAAACCTATTGGTCCCTACGGACAGTGTGACACCTGTACCTAAATTAGACTTCCAATCAGTATCTCACGAGTTGTTATGGACGTACTCTTGTCTCCAGCAAAGGTCTGAGGAGCCTGGACGATGAGAATTCAGCAAGTGAGACGCAGCCTGGGCGAGTTTGCAAATCGACGGAGAATAGACTCCCGGGCGCGCCATACCCTGATAATGGCTGCAGCGCTTCTCCCAGTGATATTCCTATGGGGATGCGCCGGAATAGTCAGTGGGAAGAACACTCAGCCCCAGAATACGCAGCCACCTCAAACATACTTGATTTCAGGGACAATTTCGCCCATAGCGGGGGGCAGTGGGGCAACGGTTACGTTGAGCGGGGCGGCAAGCGCCACAACGACCTCAGACGCGACAGGCAATTTCACTTTTACGGCATTGGCCAACGGGACTTATTCCCTTACACCCAGCCATGCGGGCTATACATTCACCCCGACTAGCTTGAGCGTGACTGTGAACGGCGCCAACTTGACTACAGGCGTGAGTTTTACTGCCACCGCACAAACCTACAGCATTTCAGGGACGATAAGCCCGACGGCGGGGGGCAGTGGGGCGATGGTCGCGTTGAGTGGAGCGGCAAGCGCGACAACGACGGCCAACGGCTCCGGGGCTTATACATTTACCGGATTGGCCAACGGTGCGTATACAGTGACTCCGAGCCACACGGGCTACACAATTAGTCCGGTCAGTCAAAATGCCACGGTCAATGGAGCCAGTGTCACGGGGATCAATTTCACGGCGACCGTACAGACTGCTCCAACGTTTAGTATTTCAGGGACGATTAGCCCGACGGTGGGAGGGAGTGGAGCGACGGTAGCCTTGAGTGGGGCAGCGAGTGCTTCGACAACGGCCAACAGCTCGGGAGCTTTCACATTTTCCGGATTGTCGAACGGGACTTATACACTCACGCCGAGCCACACTGGCTATACGTTCAGCCCAATCAGCCAAAACGCAACAGTGGGCGGCGCAAACGTCTCAGGAGTGAATTTCACCGCGACAGCGCAAACAGCCCCAACATATAGCATATCCGGGACGATCAGTCCGGCGGCGGGGGGAGATTTGGCGACGGTCACCCTAAGTGGAGCTGCCAATACCACAGCGATAGCCAATGCCACAGGCGGTTATACGTTTACCGGGCTGGCTGATGGGGTCTATACAGTCACGCCGAGCAATTCCGGATATACGTTTAGCCCAGCAAATCAGGCCGTGAGTGTTAACGGAGCGAACGTTGCGGGAGTGAATTTCACGGCGACCGTCGCACAATCGCATTCGGTGGCTTTGACATGGACCGCGAGTACGTCGACGGTATCTGGATATAACGTCTATCGAGGCACTGTAAACGGAGGACCATACACTCTGGTCAACTCAGCACCGGTGGCTGGGCTGTCCTTCACCGATTCGACGGTTCAAAACGGACTGATCTATTACTATGTTGCGACCGCAGTCGACTCAAGCGGTAATGAGAGCGCTTACTCCACGCCAGCACAGGCAAACGTCCCTTGATTTAGAACGCTCCATCCGTCACTGCTCCAAAGGTTGTGCAGGATATTCGGGTGGGACGGCAGTTGGATTTCCATTTCGCACACAACCGGAGCCGATACTTACTTTTCTAGTTGGGCCGTATATCCAGCTTCTAGTCAACCCTTCAGACCACCAATCGAAGCACAAGCGTTCGATGGCTTCTTGCAACAGAGATTAGTCGCCAGCAATTTGACTCAAGGCACGGGAAGCTTTTTCGGCCGTTGGAGCGTGTGGGTCGAGACGAAGGGATTTCTCGAACTCGCTACGGGCGCGGCCCAAGTCATCTAGCTCTTTGTACGCCATTCCCAGATGGTACCGGTAGGCGGAGTTCGAAGGGGCAGCTTTCACTGCCTCCTCGAGTAGGGGGACTGCAAGGGAGTAGGCACCATTTTGAAAGTATGCCCAACCGAGTGTATCCGCAGAGTTGGGTACATTCGGGAGTCCCCGGCGTGCCGACTGTGCAAGCGTCAAAGCCACATTGACATTTCCGCCGTGCTCGAGCATCAGATAGGCCAGGTTGTTGGCCGGCAGGGCGTTTTCTGGTTGAATCGCGAGCGCGCGCTGATAGGCCCGTTGCGCCTCCTGCCAGTTTCCGAGTTCTTCATAGGCAGCGCCCATGGCAGTATAGAGCCCTGTGTTATTCGGGGAGATTGCGAGCGCGCGTTCGTAGTTCCTGAGAGCCTCGGTTGTTCTGCCAAGGGCCTCTTGTACCTGGCCTAACTTAGTGAAACCGGTGAGATTTCGGGTGTCAAGCTCTAGGCACCGGGCAAACGACTTTTCCGCATCAACCAGCCGTTTGTCCCGAGCATATGATTCGCCCTGAATGAGGTAGAGGGCGGCGTTGTTTGGACTTCTGTCGATCTGTGCCTGGACGAATTGGAGAGCTTCAGCAGGCTTTCCCCGGGCAAAATCAATGTCAACTATTCCCACAATAGCATCCAAGAAATCCGGGTCGCGATTGAGGGCCTCGCGGTAGAGGCTCTCAGCTTCACCCCAGCGCTTTTGCGAGACGCGGAGCTGGCCGAGCTTCGCATATGCCATTGGGCTTTGAGGGGAAACTTGAACTAACTTAACTAAATCGGCCTCCGCGCTTGTGGCATCGCCTTGATTGATTCGAGCTGTGGCGTGAAACAGGTAACCACCTGGACTATGGGGCGCGATCTTTTTCAGTTGGTCGCCAATTGGTTCTAGAGCCCGCCAATCCCGGCGCTGCACAGCTTGAGTGCCGAGAGAGATCCACGCCTCGGCGAGATGTGGGTTCATCCGGACAGCTTCTCTCCACTCGCTTTCCGCCTGATTATTGTTCCCCTCAGCCAGCTGGGCCATCCCCAACTGGAAATGTGCAAATGGGTTTGCAGGAGCTCCCTTGATTGCCCGTTGCAGAGTCTGGAGTGCTTCGTCGGACTTTCCCGTTTGAAGCAGGATTTGGCCTTTCAGGATGAGTGCGTCGGGATCTTGTGGTGAGTCTTTCAGGATTTCGTCGGCATGTCTTGATGCGTCGTCGAGCTGATGAGCGACGATCAGGAGCTGCACGTAGGACTTGCGGACCCGCAGGTCAGCCGGATGTTCCTTCGCCAGTGAGGCGAATTCGGTGAGAGCCTTGGACGTGTCTCCCTGACCGAGGTAATAGTCTCCCAACATTCGGTAGGCGGCAGGCTCATTATTGAGTTGTGTCTTTGTCTCCTGGAGAACTTTTTCAGCTAAGGCGTTTTGCCCCTGAGCGATATATAGTCCAGCAATTGCCGCTCGTGGAGCGGGATCCTTGGGCGCGGCGATGATAGCCGATCGTATGACCTTCTCTGCATCTAACCAACGATTCTGTTCTTGGTAAAGTTTTCCAAGAGCCATCGAAGGCAGGACAGAATCAGGCGATAGAGACTGTGCCTTCAATAGGCTTGCTTCTGCATCTCGAAATGCGGAAGCCACCTGTTGGATGGTCGCCAAATTCAGATAGGCGGTGGTGTTGTTGGGTGATGAGCTGACGGCATCGGCTCCTTCCCGTAGGGCGTCTGTGAGGTTGCCCATGCGCATGTCTGCATCCGAAAGTAGTATTTGAGCGCCAAGGTCGGCGGGACTGCTTCCTAAAATCAGTTTGGCTTGATTTTTAGCCTCTGGGGCGTTACCTCCTGCAAGATAAAGTTGGCCGAGGTGCAAATGAGCTGGCCAGTTCTCGGGCTCCAAAGCGATGGTCCGCTGCAATTCTTGATAGGCTGAGGCCCAGTTTTCAAGCTTAAGCTGGCACTTTGCGACTCGGTAGTGCACGGCGGCGGATTTCGGATCAAGTTGGAGCGCGCGACCATAGGTTAACAGTGCTTCAGGGAATTTCTGCTGGGCGAAATAGCGATCCCCTGTCTCGATGAATTTTTGCTTTCGGGCAACAGGGTCGCGAGAGCATCCTGCCAGAACGAAGAGGATCTGGACCATAACGACTAGCAGCAGGGCAGCTCGTTGTGAGTAGCAAGAAGATTCATAGGAAGTGCGAATACCGGTTTGTCTCATTGTGTGAAGCTTTTGTTTGCAATTTAGCATCCGAATGGACTTTCAAGGGTATTAGCGATGAGACTCGTAAGTATTTGAAAACAAGCACTATAGTTTGGACGTAGGTGATTCTGAGTGGCCTCGCTTGACGATTTGGACAAGCTGGGAGGACTCAAGCCATATACAGGGACATTGTGGGTAAGAAACTTCCACTTCTCAAGGAAAGGCGATAAAACTGGAGTGTTTGCTCCCGAATCAGACTAAGGACCTTTCTGTAAGCTACTGTAATCACAGAACATTACACGATGTTGACTCCATCTCGGTTGATGGCAGAGTGCGTGCTTAGCTCTCATGGGGATAGTTTGAGCTCTTCGTCTCGGAGAAGGTGGGATGGTTCGAAACGGTGAATTTGGCTTAGAAGACGTAAGAAGGGTGATTCGCAGGAACTGGTGGATCATTCCTGTTTGCGCCGTCGTTTGCGGAACGGCTGGAGTGTTGCTAGCCCTTATCCTTCCAAAAAAATACACCTCCGAGACCATAGTCCTTATATCAAAGCCTATGGTTCCGATTGACTACGTCAAGCCTGTCGAGACTGAGGACATGAACCAACGCCTCGCGTCCATGAAGGAGCAGATTTTGAGCCGGACGCGCCTCGAGCCGGTGATTGAGAAGTTTGGTGTTTACCACGAGGACCAAGGCAAGGTTCCGATGGATCAATTAGTTGACAGGTTGCGGAAGGGGATCGAGATTTCCCCGCTTCAATCTATGCCCGGAACTCAGGATCGGAGCCTGCCTGGTTTCAATGTGAGCGTGACATTCAATAATCCACAAACTGCCCAGGAGATTTGCACCGAAGTCACCTCCATGTTTACGGTGCAAAACTCGAGAGCTCTGGTGCAACAAGCGGCAAACACAAACTCGTTCATCAGCCAGCAGCTCAATGAGGCAAAAGCGAAGCTCGATGAACAAGACGCCAAGCTGGCGGAATTCAAGCGCCAACACCTCGGATCGCTGCCTGAAGAAGAGCAAACCAACCTTGGCCTATTGACGGCCCTGAACTCACAGCTTGAGGCCAACACGCAGGCCTTGAGTAGGGCAGAACAAGACAAGGCGTTCAACGAATCACTTCTGAGCCAGCAGGAAGCGAATTGGAAGGCATCTCAGACCGGACAGAATCCCTCCACTCTAGAAGATCAAATTCGCACACTTCAGGATCAGTTGACCTCTCTCGAATCGAAATATACGGCCGAACATCCTGATGTAATCAAAACAAGAAAACTGATCGAGGAACTCAGGAAGCAAAAGGCAGAAGGACCGAAAAACGGGGATGCCTCGGGCCAATCACAAACAAAGGCCGAGCCACTCAATATTCAGCAGCTGCGCGCGCATTCCCGTCAGGATGAAATTAACATCGCAGATCTGACGAGGCGGCAAGGTCAAATTCAAGATCAGATTCGAGTTCTTCAAGGCCGAGTGCAGGCCAGTCCAATGGTCGAGCAACAGCTGAAGGAGCTGACGCGGAGTTATCAGAGCGCGCTTGTATTTTACAACGATTTGCAGAAAAAAGACCAAGACTCTGGAATGGCGAAGAATTTGGCGCAACAAGAGGAGGGCGAGCAATTCCGTGTGCTTGACCCGCCGAGCCTGCCAGTCACGCCGGTTTTTCCTAAGAAGCTGAATTTTGCGGGTGGCGGGGTTGGTGGAGGATTTGCCCTGAGTCTAGCTGTCTTGTATTTTTTTATGATAACAGACAAAACGCTTCACACCGAAAGGGACGTCGAGCTGAATTTGAAGCTAATAGTGCTCGCGGCTGTCCCGAATCTCGAAGTCGTTGGTGCGGATAACGGGAACCTAAGTTTAGCAAAGCGCTCTGTTGCGACGAACGCTTGAAGCACGCAGAAGAGCATCCAAGGGAACGCGATGAGCCGCATTCATGAAGCACTGAAGAGGGCCGCGCTGGAGAGAACGGCGCAGACCGCCGCCGGGCATGGCGGAGATGTGTCGGAGGTCTCGGTCCAGCTCCAGCGCCCCGCTGCGATGGAGCCCAGCATAGCCAGCCTTGTGGAGCAGCCTCCCCGAGTCTTCGGTGGCGAGGATGAGACCTGGCCCGTACAATATCAAGAACTTATCAAACGATGCAGTCACCCAAATTGGGCGTGTGGTGTGCAATCGAGTGCTTTTCGAGGCTCGAGCGCGGGGAACGGAGGAGCAGAAAGGTTTCGCACGCTGCGTTCGCGTCTATACCAGATTGCCGGTACGCGCACTTTGCGACGAATTCTGGTAACTAGCAGCATGGCCGCGGAAGGGAAGACGTTTGTATCCTCGAATCTTGCACGATCGATTGTGCAGCAGGTGGAGCGACGCGTTCTATTGATCGACGCAGATTTGCGCGTTCCGCAGCTGCATGTGGCGATGGGAGCACCGAGCGGTCCGGGACTGACAGAGTATCTGAGGGGTGAGGCGAATGAATATGCGGTAATTCAAAAGGGTACGCAAGCGAATTTGTTTCTGATCCCAGCTGGCGTAGAGGTGTCCAACCCGAGCGAACTTCTTTTGAGTGAGAGAATGAAACAGCTACTAGACCTTGTGACACCGATCTTCGATTGGATCATTATTGACTCGCCACCGGCGCTACCGGTCCACGATGCAAGTATCCTTGCTGATTTGACAGACGGAGTTCTATTGGTGGTGCGGGCGGGAGCAACGGACGCAGAGGTTGCGGAAAAGGGCGCGGCGGAATTTCGAGAGAAGAATCTTCTGGGTGTCGTACTCAACAGAGTCGAAAAGGCCGATTGCTCAAGCTCATACTATAATTATTCGGGCTACGCTGCGGAAGACTCAGAAAAAAGCTGACGGTTCTGGGCAAGCAGGACCCTTCGATCGATCACGAAATCGAACCTAAGGATTGAAATCCTGCCTGATGTTGTGCTCCTGTGAGACTCGCGCGCAGGAACAATCGCTTTAACCGCGAATTTTTCAGTTGACCAACCCTTCCGGGCCGAGTAATCGGGGCAACTCTCGCTCCCTAAGAGGGGGCAAACCGCGCCAGAAGAGCCCGACGTGCCTACTAGGGGCCGACTTTCTAAAAAGCTGGCGTTGACTCTGGCGCCTGTGAATTTTCTGACTGACCGCGCTCTAAGAGCAGCAAAACGGGCCACAGCAAAAAAAGACTAAGCACGAAGAACACGATTCCACCTTGATGGTGCAGTCTACCTGTAAGAAATTCAGGGTCAACATATATAGCCAGCAGGGTAAGAGTGGCGATGCGGATTCCATTTTTCAGAATCGTCATGAAAATCCCCAAGGCAAGAAAGATCGCCTTTTTCCAGAAACTCTTGAGACGGAAGTGAGCGACTAGCAGCGCTAGAATTAGCAGTGCCATGCTTGAACGGATGCCGCTGCACTCCTTGGCAATTTCGATATTGGCGCTTGGAAGATGAAAGACAAATCCTTCGCGCAGTGCGGGAACACCGAAGAGATCAAAGAGGGCTCCTGTGATCCAAGCGGAGCCCTCTTGGAGTAGATGGATAACACGCCCCTGTAGCAGCTCGGGTAGTGGAATCATCAGTAAAAGAAAGAGTAGAGAGAAGCAAGCCGCTTTGGACGCAACTTTTCCAAACAGAAGAATGAAACCTGCTATCCAGAATAATACAATTGAAAGAATGTAGCCTGAGAGTTGCAGATCGAATGATGCGTGGCCTCCTGCCGAATGAGAAACGAGCGCCGAGACGCAAGCGAGCAAGAAGAAGCCGCCACCAATTACTTTGTCGTGAGACAGCTGTCGAAAAACCTTGCGCCGTTCCATGAACATCGCCCAGGCACTTATGAATGGAATGAGGACGAGATATGAGGCATCGGGGTCCGAAAAGGAAATACGCACGAACGCGATAATGGCGTGTGAAAAGATCAGGGACGAAAGTGCAATCCAAGATCCAAACAGAAGCCATCGCTTTCCGATATTTGGAATGGGAACATCCAATGCGGGCACGTCCGCCTTCATAATTTAGCGCTGTTCAAAACTTCCCGCTACTACCCCGAAGCATGATTATTGCACTGAATGAGCTACATCGCCGCTGTCCAGTCAACAACTACGGTATTGAAATTTATGTTAAGCCGCCGCCTGGTTAGTCGATTCGTGGTTATGGACGTAGATGATTATTCTGCTGTTCTACGAAGCATACCCAACAGATACTATGGGAAGACGATTGACGAGGTCAAGAAAGACCACCAGTTTTTCTACACGCCCTATGGTTTTACGTCAATCTGCGGCCGACCCATTGGCGGTCTAAAACTCATACCTGATGATGGTGTGTGCGGTAGCGGTGGTGGTGCGAGGGCGAAGTTGCACCTCTTCAAAAATGGTGCGTTCTGATTGACGAGGATTGAACGTAAGCCTTGCCGATTTGTTGGTCACCATCCCGACCATATTGTTCCCCACAACATCGAAGGTCGGATCCACTGTCCTCCGCAGTTGTAATCGGAGTCGTGTAGATTGCCCCGGTCGCGACGCTGAGGCTCGTGCCGTTCTTTTGGAATAGATATGTCCATGACGGCGTGCCTTTCACTACCAAGAGAAACGTCGCCGTTGTCTGACCTCCACTGGCCGGTCTGCGGGTTGCGGGGCGATGAAAGGTGTTGTGGGATTTGCGTTCGGATTGGGGTAAGGTGATGATCCACAACCAACCACTGGGATTCACCATCCGATTTACATGGACCCAACGTTGTATATAGCAGCTGCAGTTACTCGGCACGGTTCTGCAACTACGGTCAGTCCCGTTTCTGCTACCCTTCTTGCTTTTAGTAGGCGCCTTCACCACCAAGGACGGCGCGTGGAGTCGCCATAAGAATCCGGAGATCGAGCCCGAGTGACCAGCACCGGGAGTAACGAAGATCCAACCGCACCATGTCATCAAATGACATCCGGCTCCGGCCACTGACTTGCCACAGCCCGGTAACCCCAGGCTTTACTTCAAGAATTCTCCGGCGATGCCACGTGTCATAGACTTGAAATTCGTAAGGCACCGGGGGCCGGGGGCCGACGAGAGACATCTCACCCCTCAAAACGTTCCAGAACTGGGGGAACTCATCCAGACTGGTCTTTCGAAGGAATCTTCCGACGGCTGTAATTCGCGGATCGTTCGTGATTTTGTAGACGCCCGTCTTTCCCGGTTCGCTTTTATTGGTTCCGGCTTGGCCTGCGATAAATTTTTGGATGAACTCCTGGTGGATCCTTGAATCGTTGTTCGTATACATTGTCCGGAACTTTAGACATTTAAAACGAGCTCCAAACTGCCCAATTCGCTCCTGACGGAAAATCACGGGACCTTTGGACGTCAGTTTGATTGCGAGCGCTATCGCAGCAAGGATCGGCCCAAAACAAATAAGCAACGCGGCACTCCCGGCAATGTCGATCACCCGCTTAATGGTCTGAGGAAGAACCTTATTTGGACCTCCCTTGGCGAGATCCGGATAGAGTTTAATGTCCGCGGGCGGTTCATCCCCACCCGGGTTCCGGTTCTCAGGAAAGAGATGAACGGAGACAACAATCCTTAAAGCGACTTTGCCGCCGAACTCATTCTGAAGAGCATTTAGAATCTTTGATCGCAGAATCTCAGTGATCGGAGTCGCAAACTCTAGGCTTATCTCAGTGAAGATAATTCCTAAGATGGTTCCTTTCTTGTACCAACCAACTATGTCAGTCTCCCGGATGGAATTCAGGAGGACTGACGTCACCTGAGACACGAAGTGCTCTCCTGCTTCGGCATCAGCAGATGCGCTGGTCTCGAGTACCATCAAAACAAATGGTTTGCGGGATCGCTCGGCCCGGCGACGCTCCAACGTGAGCATGCTGTGGAAGGTCTCTTCCTCTGAGAACCCTGCCCGCTTTGCAATTGAGGAATCTAACCCATGCGTAGCCTTCTGCACCCTTGTGCGGCCAGCACCCTGTTCCCACAAAACCGGAATTCTCAAGTAGCTATTGCCCATGTAATCTTAAACCTCATCCGATCCCTTGAGTAGCTTCGGCGCCTGCTTTCGTCGATCGTCAACAAGCGTCCGTAACAGAACAGAAACTAAATCCGCCAATTGCTTGGTCAGTGCCAGAGTCTTGCCTACTAAGCGACCGCCTCTTCGAGCAACGGCAGAATTGCCAGCGGATCGACCACGGGCATCCGCACCGACTGAATCGGGCAGACCCCTAGCCGCTCAATCTCCAACGAAACGGAACGGCAGAGTAGGGAAACTGAAACCACAATCCGGCGCCTTCCCTTTAAGCTTGTTACTATTCCTTCGAGGCCGCTCAGCGGCCCTTCATGAATTCGGATGAGTTGACCGACTTCAAGATAAGGCCAAGGTTCAGCGCGAAGACCGGAGGAAACTACTCGCTGAAGAGCATTAATCTCCGAATCTTCGACAGGAACAGGAATGCGACCTCTTCCGACTACGCTGAGCACGCCCGGGGTGACGAGAACAGGTAGACGCTTATGCGCATCAAATTGACAGAACACGTATCCTGGAAACAAAGGGCTAGCCAGTTCCTTTGCGCTCCCACGCCAACGTTTCTCGGCTCTATATGTTGGAACGAAAGTCTGATATCCCTTTCCAGAGAGTAAAGTCGCGGTCGAACTCTCCCAACGACTTCTCACTTGCAGCGCATACCAGCGGTCACCATCGGTCTCTGGATTCATAGCTCCTCAAAACACTGTCGTAAGGTTCCGGAAAGCACCGTCCGGCTAAACAAAAGCAGCAAGGATCGGGACTAACAACTAAACTCATGTAACGCAATCGTTCTGCCAGACAGAGCTCAGCAAGGACAGGTGGTGGCTTACTGCGATAAGGACTTAAGTCGCTTAAAATGAAGGGCTTGCCTTACGTTCGAACTTTGCACCAAAACTTGAATCTCGTCTCAGCGTTTGGGCCGGACCAAAAGACGAAAACTATTACTCACATTTGACAATCGGATTCCAAACTTGACCGGGAACACCGAATTTCAGCTGAATTGACAGCAAACTGCCCATTTACAAGCAGTTAGATGGGAATTGCTCAAGATCAAAGACGACTCCTTAGGGGCTCCCTAGCTTACTGAGATTCTTACCCCTTTTCACATATAAAGCCGTTCTAGCAACTGAAACGTGGATTGTACTGGATCGTTTATGGTCAATCTGGAAGCCCTCGATGTCGACAACAGCCGGAGGCTCCTTACCTACTCCGGCTGGTAGTTGCATTTAGGTTCGTTAAAACTGGCACGGGCCAGGGGCGAGTGAAAAATGTAATGGGTCTCAAGGGATTTGATGCGATGGCCTGTGAAAACGATAAGAACCTGGATCTGCAGCAGGCGCGGCGGCTTGCTAGACTGCTAGACTGTTGTAGGGGCTAAGACTCCTGCCGGGGTTCGAATCCCCTCTCCGTTCTGAATAAAATGCTCAATGAAATGGCAGATTTTTACCTCCTTTACCCGGAGACCAGCAGACGCAGGAGTCAGGCGGAGCGGATTGCAAACTAGTCTCCATCGCGTTGAGCTCTATTTGTTCACTCGATCGGATACGTCATCGATACGGACTGGTTCTTCGCTTGCTCGTCGGGTACCGAACAGTTGTAGGTGAGAGTCGACCAACGCATGTGCCTGATACGATTCAGCCGCTCTATCGTTGAGCCATTGGAGCACCACAACGCGTAGCACATGGAACGGACACGCTTGCTCGCCATGATCGCGCCATGAGGGAGAATCCCGATCAGACCCCGGTGAAGTCTTGCTTTCATGCAAAACTTCCCCCACGGTGTCAACGGGATATAAAATCTCGGGACCAAGACCTCGATGAATCCATTTCGTTCCTTGAATTCCCTCAACGAGTTGCGTTTCTTGTTTCCGTAATTGAACATTCCGTAGGTTAAGTACAGCAGTCCCTTTGCCTCACACAGTTCCACGGCCTTGGCGATCAAAGCATTGGCAGGACGCTTGTCCCGATGGCTCGGTTTCGTAAGTATTTGCAGGATCGAACCGATCTTTCCGCTGTAGATTAACCATATAAGACCGATCAATTCCTCGCCTACATAGGCGCAAATGTAGTCAGAATGATCAAGAAAGGACGAGTGATCCTTCTTGACCTGCTCAAAGGTCTTCCCAAAATGCCTGTAGGCCATCCCCTGTCGAACTGGGGACTCATTGCTTGCGTCCATAATTCCGTGAATCAAGTGATCGTCCAGCGGCCTAACAAAAACCTCAACACCACGTTTTTGGGATCTCCTAACATTCTTACGGCTTTCCCGCGGCAGTCCCGCCCACCACTGCCTAAAGCTACTTGTTGGGATAGCTGCGATGCTATCCCATTCAGTGTGATAGTTATACTTCGGGATAGTGAGGGGAAGTTTTTGAGCAAAAGTTAAAATATCGGCGCGCAGCCCCGTTCGCCTCTGGCTTTTCAATAGTTTGGCACAAACCTCGGGGTCCTCAAGTTCCGTGTCCAACCATTCTTCGTCAAGGATCTGTGCCAGCCGCACCCAGCTGCCTTTGGCGACTATGCTATTCCCTTTGTAACTTAGAGCGGGGACCCGGACCCATTTACCTTTAACTGTTGTCTCAGCAATCTGCAACGACATGTATTCTCTCGTCATCCGGCACGAATGTTCGAGGCAGTTTTATCATTGAGGTGAAGCTACCTACGCCCCGAGGTGTCCACCAATGGATATGGTCAGATTAATTTTTCAGTATCTGTCTTTTGTCCAAGACTCAATAATTTCAGAGGCCACAAAACTTGGAGCCGCGGGGCGGAATCGAACCGCCGATGAGGCTTTGCGGGCCTTACCTTCCCTCTTGGCTACCGCGGCGCTGCCCCAAACTGAATGCCATGTCCGATGCAGGTTCGCAGCCGGGGCGTCGTGTGTCTATGGTACGAGAGTACGTGTTGTCTAATCCAACGGTGAATCTAGATGGCTCGAACTCCTGCGAGTTTTCCTTTATGGTGCCACTATCTCTAGTGGCTTGGCTCGCTCCAGTTCTAACTCTGCGCAAGGAAACCTATTCTCAAATCGCGGTAAGAGTTTTCCCGCCGGCTCGGCCGTGAGACCGAGAGGGATCCTAGACGTCATGGGTACAGTCTCGCCCTAATGGTCAACCTACGTATTTTCAAGTACTTAGAGAAAGACCGGTTTGAGTCAGCACGCTCCCGTCTTCTGGCAGGCTGATTGCGACCTCACCAGTATGGATATGGCAGTCGCGCACAGTAATGGCGGTAGCCTATCCAGACGCAAGCATAAGGGTTGCGTAATCATTATGTCTTGGGTCGAGGTGAGTGATTCCCACAGGCGATCGCATCGTTCCGGCTTTATTGCGCGCCAGGGGCTTGTTGAGTTCAATCGTTTGCCGATGGAGTTGGCCCTCGAACTTTGTTCCTTAAGCCTTGAGCCCCCAAAAAGACTGCACGCAACATTGTTTCGCGGAAAGTAGAACGAACATGATTCGAATTGGCGTAATCGGTTACGGATATTGGGGACCTAATATTGTTCGGAATTTCCAGCAGGCCGAAGGGGCCCGCGTGGTCGCGGTTTGCGACAAGAGTGACAAATCATTACGACGAGTCCAGCAATCATATCCGGACCTACGCACAACGTCGGAAGCTGACGTTTTGCTAACCGCCGTCGATATCGATGCAATTGCTGTGGTCACGCCCGTTTGGACGCATTTCGAACTGGCAAAGAAGGCACTCGATAACGGCAAGCATGTGTTCGTCGAAAAGCCCTTTACCTCCACAGTGGCGCAAGCTGAGGAACTGATCGCGTTGGCCGAGCGGAAAAAACTTAAGATTATGGTGGACCACACATTTTTGTTCACCGGAGCAGTGAGAAGGATACGTCAGTTGATCGATAACGATACTCTTGGTCATTTGTACTACTACGATTCGACGCGCGTGAATCTAGGGCTGTTCCAACATGATGTAAACGTAATCTGGGACCTTGCTCCTCATGACCTCTCAATCATGGACTACTTGATTGGGCTGGAACCGGAAGCTGTGGTGGCCACAGGCGAGCGCCACTTGAACGGCGTGGCGGATATTGCATTCGTTACACTTTACTATCCAAGTAATATGATCGGTCACATCAACGTGAATTGGCTCTCCCCCGTTAAAGTGCGGACCACCCTAATTGGCGGCGAAAAAAAGATGCTCCTATGGAACGACATAGAAGCAGACGAGAAGATTAAAATCTACGATAAGGGAGTACAGGTCACACCTGGTGAGGCTGTTTATCAGCAACTTGTGAGCTATCGAACGGGGGACATGTGGGCGCCGAAGGTGGAGCAATTAGAAGCCCTCAAGGTCGAGGCGGCATATTTTGTTGAGTGTCTTACCGAGAACAAAACGCCATTCAACGACGGCCAAGCCGGTCTTCGAGTTGTGCGTCTGCTTGAAGCAGCCGACAAATCACTCCAACAGAAAGGCAAAGTCATCAAGCTATGAGCGAATTTGTGTGCGTCTCGTCTGATGTAAAGCTCGGCAGGAACGTTCGACTTTCCAAATTCATCAACCTCTATGGCTGCGCGATCGGCGACGAAACGAAAATCGGAGCATTTGTCGAGATTCAGAAAAACGCAACAGTCGGAAAGAATTGCAAAATCTCTAGCCACAGCTTCATTTGCGAGGGCGTCGAAATCGAAGACAATGTCTTCATCGGCCACAGTGTGACCTTCATCAACGATACTTACCCGCGCGCAACTACGCCGGACGGACAGTTGCAGGCCGAGAAGGACTGGAAGGTTGAGCGGACAGTGGTCAAGAAAGGTGCGTCCATTGGTTCAGGGGTGACCGTTCTAGCGAACTTAACAATCGGCGAGAATGCCATCGTGGGCGGCGGAAGCGTGGTCACAAGAGATGTTCCCGCAAACGCCATCGTCGTGGGAAACCCCGCTCGTCTTAAGAGATTTGTTGATGCCAAAATGACCGCAGTCCTAGGAGAAAAAAAGTGAACGGCAACGACAATATTCCATTCCTCGACCTTACGACGCCTCACATCGAGCTTGAGCAAGAACTTACTGGAGTTCTCAAGCGTGCACTGCACACAGCCGGCTTCATCGGCGGTCCGATGGTGGAGCAGTTCGAGTCCGCGTTCGCGGAGTTCTGTGGCACGAAATACTGTGTCGGCGTTGGTAGCGGAACTGATGCACTCCGGTTCGCACTGATGGCGGCCGGGGTAAAACCGGGCGATACCGTAATTACAGTGCCGCACACGTTTATAGCGACCGCGGAGGCCATCTCACAGGCAGGTGCCGAACCTAGGTTCGTCGACATCGATGAATGTACCTACAACATGGATCCGGCGAAGGTCCGCGAGTACTTAGAGAATTGCTGCACGATCGATTATCGCCTCGGAGTCACGATCGACAACAAGAGCGGCAAACCGGTTACAGCCATTGTTCCGGTCCATCTTTATGGACAGATGGCCGACATGGATCCACTTTTGGAAATAGCCAAGAAATACAAACTGATCGTCGTCGAAGACGCCTGCCAGGCGCACGGAGCCCAGTACTTCTCGAAGAAGGAAAACCGCTGGCGGATAGCTGGGTCGATGGGGAGTGCTGCGGCTTTCAGTTTCTATCCCGGCAAGAACCTCGGGGCTTGCGGCGAGGCGGGAGCGATCACAACAAGCAATGAGTTGATCGCACAGAAATCCCGGATGCTGCGCGATCACGGGCAGTCCAAGAAGTACCATCACGACATGGAAGGCTACAACGGCCGGCTAGACTCGATTCAGGCAGGATTCCTGACGGTGAAGCTCCGACATCTCTCCAGTTGGAACGAGATGCGGCGAGCCGCGGCGGCGCGATACCGATCATTATTTTCTGAAATGAAAAGCGAAAAGGTGCTACTCCCAAACGAGCCGCAAGGGAGCCAGTGCGTATATCACCTCTTCGTGGTTAGAATTGACGACCGCGACGAAGCGATGAAGCGCTTAGCTTCGGTCGGCATTGGCACTGGAATCCACTATCCGATACCCCTGCACTGTCAGCATGCATACGCGGACCTAGGATACAAGAAGGGAGATTTCCCAAACGCGGAAAAAGTCGCCGCAGAAATCCTTTCTCTGCCTATGTATCCACATCTGCGAGAGGACCAACAGAGAAGAGTTCTAACAGAACTGAACAAGGTCGTATCAGCAGAAGGGCAACCGCTAATGGAGCCCAAGATCGCCTGATTGCTGGCCCGCAGGAGAGTAGAGCACAGAGAGAGAACCTTGAAAATTGTGACCATTGTCGGGGCTCGGCCTCAGTTCATCAAAGCAGCCGCCGTCAGCAGGAAGTTGCAAGCGCGGCACGAAGAGATATTGGTGCACACTGGGCAACACTACGACTACGAAATGTCTGGAATTTTCTTCGATGGTCTGGAGTTATCCAAACCGAAGGCGAGCTTAGGAGTGGGCTCGGGCTCGCATGGCTTTCAGACCGGAGCGATGCTCAAAGGCATCGAAGATGTTCTGCTTGTCGAACGTCCGAACTGTGTCCTAGTCTACGGTGACACAAACTCAACGTTAGCTGGTGCGCTCGCCGCGTCAAAACTATTTATTCCAGTTGCCCACATAGAAGCTGGACTGAGGAGTTTTAATCGCCGAATGCCCGAAGAAATCAACCGCGTGATGTCAGATCATTTGTCGAATTTGTTGCTTTGCCCGAGCAGGACGGCTGTCAACAATTTAGCCGCCGAAGGCATCTTGCAGAACGTTCATCTTGTCGGAGACGTCATGCTGGACGTTTTGAACTGGGCGAGGCAACGCATTGGTGCGAACCAATCGGCGGTTCTGGAAAGATTTGGATTGAGCGAGAGTGGTTACCTGCTGGTGACCGTGCACCGCAGTGAAAACACAGATGAAGTTGAGCGAATATCAAACATCTTGCGCGCTCTTAACGCCATCGACGAGCCGGTCGTTTTCCCAGTTCATCCGCGCACCCGAAAAAACATCACCCAACTGGGCTTCCAGCTTAAACCCCACGTACGCTTGATCGATCCTTTGGGATACCTGGATATGGTCGCGCTGCTTGGCTCTGCGCGGTTGGTTCTCACGGATTCGGGCGGGCTGCAGAAGGAGGCCTACTGGCTTGGGGTGCCTTGCGTCACACTTCGAAACGAAACCGAGTGGGTGGAGACAGTCGAGGCGGGTTGGAATATTTTGGTCGGCTCCGATTCGAACGAGATCTTGAAGGCTGTGCATTCATTTTCGCCACCAGATTCACATCCAACATTGTACGGGGACGGAGCCGCAGCAATCCAGTGTGTTGATCTTCTTGGGGCCGGACCTGAACCGATGGGTCTGGCCGAAAGGACCGAATATGCAAATTGGCGTCAATAAGCCGAAGGTCAAAGTAGCTGTTGTCGGCGTCGGGTACTGGGGCAAAAATCTCGTTCGGAATTTTCATGAACTCGGGGCCCTGGGGGCACTCTGCGACGCGGATAGATCGGTCGAAGAGACCTACAAACGGTCCTACGAAGGTGTCAGGTTTTACTCGGAATTCAGCGAAGTCCTTTCCGATTCCTCCATCGACGCCGTGGCGCTGGCTACGCCGGCTGTAACGCACTATGAAATGGCCAAAGCGGCGCTCGAAGCCGGAAAAGATATTCTCGTCGAAAAACCGCTGGCGATTGACGTGAAACATGGCGAGCAGCTCGTGAAACTGGCTGAGGCTAAACATCGAATTCTGATGGTTGGACATATTCTTCGATATCACCCGGCCATCTTGAAATTGCAGAAACTAATACAGGACGGCGTTCTCGGAAAAATCAACTATCTGTATTCTAATCGTCTGAACATCGGGAAAATACGGACTGAGGAGAATATTCTCTGGAGTTTTGCTCCACATGATATCTCCGTGATGCTGTCACTCCTCAACGAAATGCCGACTCGCGTTACCTGCCAAGGTGGGTCTTATCTGAATAGAGATATTCCAGACGTCACCCTGAGCCACTTCGAATTTCCGAGCGGAGTCCAGGCCCACATTTTCGTCAGCTGGTTGCATCCGATCAAAGAGCAGCGACTTGTGGTGGTTGGTTCGGAGAAGATGGCCATCTTTGACGACACCGCGGAAGACAAGCTCGTCTTGTATCCCCATAAAGTCGAATGGAGAAATCGGATCCCTACCGCGGTGAAGGCTCATGGTGAAAGTGTCGCTCTAGAGGATCGGGAGCCACTCCGTGCGGAATGCCACCATTTCCTCGACTGCATAATATCCAGAAATTCACCTGTGAGCGACGGAACAGAAGGCCTCCGGGTTTTGCGAGTTCTTGATGGTTGCCAGCGGGCGCTGCACAATGGAGAAATCGCTCTGGAACCAGCCAATCTGGGGAAAGAGAAGCAAGAGTATCCTTATTTCGTGCACGAATCCGCTTATGTCGATGATGGCGCCGAAATCGGTGCTGGTACGAAAATCTGGCACTTCTCGCACGTCATGAAGGGCGCGAGAATCGGCGAGCGTTCCATCCTCGGTCAAAACGTAAACGTCGATGGCGGGGCGGTAATCGGAAACAACGTAAAGATTCAAAACAACGTGTCAGTTTATACCGGCGTGGTGATTGAAGATGACGTGTTTCTGGGACCGTCGTGTGTTCTGACGAATGTGACTAATCCCAGATCACAAGTAAACAGACATTCGCTGTACGAAATGACGAACTTAAAGCGGGGCTGCACGATCGGAGCGAACTCAACAATCGTCTGCGGAGTGAAGATTGGGCGTTACGCGTTCGTTGGAGCTGGTTCGGTCGTTACCAGAGACGTGCCCGATTTCGCTTTAGTTATGGGAAACCCAGCCCGCCAGGTCGGATGGATGAGCCGCCACGGACACCGACTCGAGTCGTCGAGCTCCAACGGAATTATGAAGTGTCCGGAGAGTGGATACCGTTACCAGGAAACTGAACCCAGCGTTCTGCGGTGCCTCGACCTAGATGAAGAGGCACCTTTGCCGGCTGACTTGAGCCAGGGTACAAGATCGTACAAACAACTGAAGAAAGAGGAGACAAAGTATGCAGGTGCCACTACTCGATCTTAAGGCGCAGTATGCCGCCATCAGGTCCGAAGTAAACTCGGCAATTGCGGAAGTTCTGGAGTCCCAGCACTTCATCCTCGGGCCGAAGGTGGACGAGTGCGAAAAAGCCATTGCCGAGTACTCGAGTTGTTCCTATGGTGTGGGAGTTTCGTCGGGCAGCGACGCTCTTCTCGCCTGCCTCATGGCGGAAAACATTGGTCCTGGTGATGAGGTCATCACTACCCCGTACACATTCTTCGCCACCGCGGGCGCGATCGCGCGGCTCGGCGCCACTCCCATTTTCGTTGATATCGATGCGTCGACCTACAACCTCAATGTGTCGCAGATCGCGGCAAAACTGACTGGCAAAACGCGAGCCATAATTCCGGTCCATCTCTATGGACAGATGGCCGACATGGATACCGTTATGCGCGTTGCGAACGAGCATGGCTTGGTGGTCATCGAGGATGCCGCGCAAGCAATCGGTGCCGAGTACAAAGGCCGCCGAGCCGGGTCGATCGGACACTACGGTTGTTTCTCGTTCTTCCCGTCGAAGAATCTTGGCGCTGCCGGCGATGCGGGAATGGTCGTTACCAATGACGCTCAGCGCGCAGACAAGTTACGTTGTCTTCGAGGCCACGGATCCAAGCCGAAGTACCATCACAAGATAATCGGAGGAAACTTCCGCCTTGATGCGCTCCAAGCAGCCGTCGTTTCCGCCAAGCTGCCACGCTTAGACGATTGGACTGCCGCTCGCCAGCGCAATGCGCTGAGATACGATCGTCTCTTTGCTGAAGCCGGCCTGCCGATTACGCTTCCCGCCGTGATAACGAATCGCCATATCTTTAATCAGTACGTGATCCGGTTTGCGGAGCGCGATGCATTGCAGACCTATCTGAAGACGGAAGGTGTGGGCACGGAGGTATACTATCCCGTTCCCATGCACCTGCAAGAATGCTTCGCTTATCTGGGACATGCTGAGGGGACGTTCCCCGAGAGCGAGGGGGCGGCGAAGGAATCGTTGGCGCTGCCAGTGCACCCGGAGCTCACCGAAATCCAGGCGCGGTTTGTGGTTGAGTGCGTGGGCAAGTTTGTTAGCGGTCGGCTGCACTACCGCAGTATTGAGCAGTCCGATCCGACCATTGCTGGAGCCAAGTCGTAGTCAAGGATCGAGAGGATTTCTTGATAGGTGTTGTTGCCAGAGCCGAACAGATCGGGGTAGTCGAAGAGTTCTTCGAACTTTTTAAGACTCCGTGGGAGTTCTACCTTCCAGGACGGCAGTACGACGTGGTCATTGCCACGACCGATGTTGAACCGGACGTCGGTGCCAGGCTGCTACTTGTCTGTACTTCAACTGCCAAGAGCATTGATGCAGGATTAGGAATTACTTCGATTGGCCTTCGACAAGGGGCAGTCCTGAGGGATGGCGACAGCTCGGTTCCTATTTATGGTGAGCTACTCACCTTCGTGGATTCCGGGGACGAGATCGCTTGTATAACAACAGATTCTGGAATAGCGGGTCTCAGGATCGATTCCGATGTATCTACGGTCTTACGGCTAGGGTATGACTTGTTCGAGGAGGTCCGGTTTCTACTTTCAACCGGCCAGCCCATCGAATACGCGCATGTCCCTACACTCGAAATCCACATCCGAATGCTCCGCACGTGGATACTTAGCGCCGGAATCTCCCTTTTGGAAATCCCTCCGACTCCTCTAAATCACCGGTTTATCGTGTGTCTGACTCACGACATCGATTTTGCGGGAATCCGAAGACATTGGCTCGATCACTCGATGTGGGGCTTCCTCTACCGGGCGACCGTGGGTGCGGTCCGTAATTTCGTAAGGCGCAGAGCGTCGTTCAGACGTCTTCTGCAGAGCTGGCTTGCGGCGGCATCGCTGCCACTGGTATATGCAGGATGGGCGAGAGATTTTTGGGAGCCATTCGAATGGTATCTAGAAGCCGAACGCGGTCTCCCCGCCACCTACTTCCTGATCCCCTTCAAGCGGCGAGCCGGCGACAGGGCACCGCGGCCGCATGCATCTCGTCGGGCTGCTAAGTATGACGTCAATGACCTTCCGAACGAAACTGCAGCTCTGCGGAGGGCAGGTTGCGAGATGGGTGTTCATGGCATAGATGCCTGGCACAGCGTAGAGAAGGGGCGCGATGAGTTCGATCGAGTTGCGGCGGCCGCAGGCAAATCCAGCATTGGAATCCGGATGCATTGGCTGCTGCGGGATGCGCGAACCCCCTCTGTGTTGGAAAACGCCGGATACGCTTATGACTCTACGGTCGGCTACAACGAGACAGTAGGATATCGCGCCGGAACGACCCAAGTATTTCGTCCTCAGGGCGTCCGCCATCTACTCGAACTGCCTCTGCACATTCAGGACGGTGCGCTGTTTTATCCTCAACAGCTAGATCTGTCAGAGGCAGAAGCCGAACAGCGCTGCCATTTAATGATGGACGACGCTCGCAACTATGGAGGCGTACTTACGGTGCTTTGGCACGATCGAAGCCATGGGCCAGAGCGGTTTTGGGGTGGTTTCTATGTACAGCTTTTGCAAGAACTGAAATCTCTTGACGTCTGGTTTGGGACGGCGGGGCAAGTAGTCGAGTGGTTTCGGAAACGGCGTGAGGTTCGCTTCGAACGGATCGATGGGGAGGGTGGTGTGCAGATCCGTCCGTGTTACGCTGGAGAGAAAATTGAACCTCCTCTGAACGTCAGGATTCATCGCCCAAGCAAGCCAGCGAGCGAAGCGCAGACCGGTCGGCGGAGGGCATCCGACTTCGTCGACGTCACTTGGGTCGGAGACGCCAGCGAGGAACTAGACCAGCTACTGCGAACGGTCCCTGCCTTGTGACTTAAATCGAATGGACGTGAGCCTTTTTCTCCGAGTCACAAGTTATTGGACCTGAGAGGATGGCCGCTCACCCTTTGTCATGACATCGATCTGCATACTTCTCCAGAATCATTACGACTTTGATGTCCGCGTCAGGCGGAAGGCTGAAGCCTTGGTTAACGCGGGGTATTTGGTCGACGTGCTGGCGCTGCGTGGTGCCGATGGGCAAAAGACTTATCAACTCCGTGGCGTAAATGTCCGCACCCTCTCGTTGGGGAAGAAACGTGCGTCTCTAGCGCGGTACGCGTTTGAGTACGTTGCCTTTTTTCTATGGGCTCTTGTTCGTGTAACTGTCCAGATGCCGCGGAGACGCTATTCTGTGATCGACGTGAACACACTGCCGGACTTTCTAATATTCGCCGCTGTCTTCGCCAGATGGATGGGGGCCAAGCTGGTTCTCGATATGCATGAAATCACCCCTGAGTTCTATATGTCCAAATACGAGATCGGGGAAGGATCCTGGTGGGTCCGCGCGATGAAGTTCCTGGAGAGAATCAGTTTCGCCTTCGCGGACCGCGTGATCACCATCAACGAGCCAATTCAGGACCTCCTCGTCGGTCGTGGACTTCCGAAGGACAAATCGACGGTGATAGCGAATGCAGCGGACGAGGTGCGCTTTGCATCGTACTCCAAGTCACGCGCTGCTGACGAGGCAAAATTGACAGCCGGGTTTGTGATGATCTACCACGGAACTCTCACGCGGCTCTATGGGCTCGATATTGCCATCGAAGCTTTTGCCTTAGCTCACCAGGACATGCCCGGAGCGGAGCTGTGGATCTTGGGCGGCGGGCCGGAAGCGGCCCCGTTAAGGGCTCTTGCCCAGCAACGCGGGTTAGAGTCGAAAGTCCGACTGCTTGGAATTGTGTCTCCGTCCGAGATTCCTGCGTGGCTGGAGAAGTCTGATGCCGGGATTTTACCGATCCGGCGTGATGTCTTCTTGGAGTATGCATCCCCCAACAAGCTTGCAGAATACATCATCATGGGGAAAACAGTGGTGATCTCTCGCCTGAGAGCAACACTGCACTATTTCAGCGAGAACGCACTATCGTATTTTGAGCCCAACGATGCATTGGATCTGGCGAAACAAATGATCCGTATCTATTGCGATAAGGAACTTCGAAATCGGATGGCGGCGCAGGCCATGAAAGAGTATGCTCCAATTCGCTGGGACATTATGAAGCAACGGTACCTGGCGCTCATGGACCAGCTGATTGAAACCAAAGTTGGTGCCGCTGATGAATCCCGGGCGTCGATGACGAGCGCGAAATAATCGGCAGACGCTCGTAACCAAATTACCAGGCACTCCAAGCAAGTCGCGGTTGGTGACTACAATGGATATCCCTATCTACGTTTTGATTACACCGGCGCGGAACGAGGCCCAGCATCTTGAAAAGACCATCAACTCTGTGGTCCAGCAAACGGCACGACCGCTCCGATGGGTTATCGTCAGTGATGGTTCGACTGATGGTACCGACGAGATTGTAAGGAAGTATGCTGGACAGCACGCATGGATCGAATTGGTGAGCCTCCCCGAGCACGCGCAGCGAAACTTCGTCGGCAAGGTGGTTGCATTCAACGCCGGGTACGCCAGGGTGACGGGATTGAAGTTTGATGTTATCGGCAATTTGGATGGCGATGTCTCCTTTGACGAGAATTACTTAGCATTTCTGGTAAGCAAGTTTGCAGCTAATCCTAGGCTTGGAGTGGCAGGTACACCTTATCGGGAGGAGAATGCGAGCCATGACGAGCGGTTCAAGAGTCCCGACCATGTGTCTGGCGCTTGTCAGATGTTCCGCCGCGAATGCTTTGAGGAAATAGGGGGCTATCAACCCCTCCTTTCCGGCGGCATCGATTTGATTGCGCTTCTTGCCGCGCAGGCGAAAGGATGGCAGACCAAAAGATATGACGAGAAGTTCTGCCTACACCACCGCAACGTAGGCAGCGGAGACCACGCGGGTATTTACGCGAGACTGCTGAACCGGGGCAAGAAGGATTACTTACTTGGGAGCCATCCCGCCTTCGAAATCTTTCGAAGCCTGAATCAAATGAAAACAAGACCCTACATAGCTGGTGGGGTTTTGATGCTCGTGGGTTATTTCTGGGCCATGCTCCTTCGTGTTGACCGAAGCATGCCCCTGGAACTCATGCGCATTCGGCAGCGTGATCAAATGCATCGGCTGAAGGAGGTGCTTTGCCATCCGCTTACACATGATGGCGGACGCAGTCCTCGACCAGTCACCGTTGGCGGCTCGATTCTTCCCAAGACCGACAACTCAATCGTGTCGCGCGGTGACTCCCAAGCGCCAATGAGCCGCTAACATGTCCGCCAAGTATTCAGGTGCCATGCTGGACGCGACAACGAGCCATATTAGTGTGTGCATTTGCACATACAAACGTCCACATCTCCTCCGGCGCTTGCTAGACGAACTTGCTGGTCAAGATACTGGCGGACAATTTACATATTCCATCGTGGTTGTCGACAATGATCAATTGCGATCGGCCGAATCAGTTGCGCTCGACTTTGCAGTCCGCTGCGCGATTCCCGTCAAGTACTGTGTGGAGTCGCGGCAGAACATCTCATTGGCGCGCAATAAGGCCGTCGAAAACGCCACGGGTGATTTTATCGCCTTCATCGACGACGACGAGTATCCGACTCGATCCTGGTTACGGACGCTTTTCAAGACACTCAACGAGCGCAACGTTGATGGAGTGCTGGGGCCTGTAAAGCCGGACTTCGAGCAAGGAGCTCCGGAGTGGGTCGTGAAGGGGAAGTTCTACGATCGCCCGACATATCCAACGGGCTTGGTTATTGATCGGCAGAAAGGACGCACCGGCAATGTGTTGCTCAAGAGGCGGATTTTTGCGGCCGACGAACCGCCGTTTCGGCCAGAGTTTCGTACGGGAGAGGATCAAGATTTTTTCGGAAGAATGATCCAGAAGGGGCACGTTTTCATCTGGTGCGACGAGGCTGTGGCGTACGAGGTGGTTCCCGCTATACGGTGGAAACGCGGCTTCATGTTGCGGAGAGCCCTGTTGCAGGGTTCAAGTTCGTTCCTCAATCGCGATCGTAGGGGCTTCTATATCGCGAAGTCGATCATATGCGTTCCAGTATATACGGCATCATTGCCATTTGCCCTTCTGCTTGGGCACCACAGGTTCATGACTCTACTCGTCAAACTGTTTGATCATGTGGGCAAGCTTCTTGCAGTGATGGGAATTAATGCTGTGAAGGAAGAGTATGTCACTGAGTAGGGCCGCAGGAATGAGCGAGATGCAGCAACAGAGGTACATAATCGGCAGCGACGATCTCATCCTCTTGACCGGAGCAACTGGATTTATCGGGTCCAAATTGGTTGAAACGCTGCTTGAGCTGGGATTCCGTAACTTGCGTTGCTTCGCCCGGCCCTCGAAGAAACAAGCGAGGCTAGCCGAGATTGCAAAGGCTCATGAGGGTGCCATTGTCGAAGTACTCGAAGGCAATCTGTTGTCGCGCGAAGACTGCGCTGCGGCCGCCAAGGACGCCAAGGTGATCTTTCACTTGGCGGCAGGTACAGGTCAAAAGTCTTTCGCCGATGCTTTCATGAACTCCGTGGTTACAACTCGCAACCTACTCGAATCCGCCAGTCAGGACAAATGCCTAAAGCGTTTTGTCAACGTGAGTTCGATTGCTGTGTACAGCAATATGCAGAAGCCCCGCCGCATGTTGCTGGACGAAACGTGCGAAATAGAGGAACATCCCGAGCTCAGGAGCGAGGCCTATTGTTTCGCGAAAGTTAAACAAGAACAGTTCGTGATCGAGTATTGCGGCAAGTTCAGAATTCCACACGTTATCGTCAGGCCAGGGTGTGTCTATGGCCCAGGGAAAAATTATCTCACGGACAGAGTGGGCATCGATACCTTTGGCATATTCCTCCATATCGGCGGTTCCAACCGAATCCCGCTTACGTACGTTGACAACTGTGCAGAAGCGATTGCGCTGGCGGGACTGCGGGACGGCATTGACGGTGAGGTATTCAATATCGTTGACGATGACCTTCCTTCCAGCCGCCAGTTCTTGCGCCTGTACAAAAAGAACGTCAGGCATTTCAGATCGCTGTACGTTCCCCACTTTGTGAGCTATTTCCTCTGTTATCTATGGGAGCGATACGCGGCATGGTCCCAGGAACAGTTGCCTCCGGCCTTCAATCGCAAGCGATGGAATGCCTACTGGAGAAAGACTGAGTATAGTAACGCGAGACTAAAGATCCGAGTGGGCTGGAGCCCAAAAGTGCCCAAAGCCGAAGCATTCAAGCGTTTTTTCGAAGCGTGCCGAAACGGAGTAGGACATGCTTAAGGTGGCGATTGTGGGATGCGGCAAGATCGCAGATTCGCACGCGGCTCAGATCCAGCGGATCCCAGAGTGCGAAATCGTCGGAGTCTGTGACCGAGAGCCGCTGATGGCGCGGCAGCTCTACGAGAGATTCCCGATCAAGGGCTATTTCACAGAGGTGGGCGAGCTCCTCACAAATGCTAAGCCGGATGTGGTTCACATCACGACGCCGCCAGCGAGCCATTTTGAGGTTGCAAAGATGTGTTTGGACATGGGGTCCCATGTCTATGTAGAGAAGCCACTCAGCCTGTACCAAGACGAAACGCGACGTCTGATCGCTCTCGCGAATGAACACAACCTCAAGATCACTGTCGGACACGATGAGCAATTCAGTCATGTCGCACGCCGCATGAGAGCTCTTGTCCAGAGTGGATACCTGGGCAGTGGGCCGGTCCACATTGAATGTCATCATTGCTATGAACTGGGAGAAAACCCTTATGCGGGTGCGCTCCTAGGGGACAAGCGGCATTGGGTCCGCAAGCTGCCTGGAAAATTACTACAGAATGTTATTAGCCACGGCATCGCAAAGATCGCGGAATTCCTGGGCACGGAATCGCCTCGCGTCATGGCTTACGGATTCATCAGTCCCTTTCTGAAGAACATGGGTGAGACCGAAATCATCGATGAATTAAGGGTCGTGATTGAGGAAGAGGAGCGGATCACGGCTTATTTCACGTTTTCCTCCCAGATGCGTCCCGCGATCCATCAATTACGAGTCTACGGCACGAAAAATGGCTTAATTCTTGATCAGGATCACGAGACTCTGACAGCACTTCGTGGAGAGAGGTTTAAGAGTTATGCAGAGAAGTTCATCCCACCCATGATCTTTGCCCGGCAGTATCTCTCGAACTTAACTACAAATATAGGAACCTTTCTTGCCGGTGACTTTCACATGAAATCCGGCATGAAGTATTTAATCGAGGCATTCTATCGTTCTGTTGTTGATGGCACTCCGCCTCCCATACCTTATTCAGAAATTCTTCGTACAGCCAAAATCATGGAGGCCATTTTTGATCAACTTGGACAAAGTCCCGCGGGAATCCTGTGCACGGAGGCCGCCGCGAGTGGAGACAGGTCGCACTAATCGCCGTGTCGGCGAGTATGGAGAAGCCGGTCAATGAAAATTTGTGAGACGGACATCAAGATTAAGGGCCGGCTTATCAAGATAGCCTACCCGGAGTTGGAAAAATACGAACTCCTCGACAACCCGCAAAGCGTAATTGAAGGACTGCGGAGCTCTCGGCCTCGGATCGATTTGTTTACCTTTCTGCAGATCAAGTCCGATCGTGCTCCGAAATACTCCTACACCATGGAATTAGAAAATATGGCGGTCTTGCAGGTGTCCAGCTTTGAAGACTGGTGGACGAAACAGATCCGTTCCGAGGTTCGCAACAGGGCCCGGCAAGCGGAAAAGAAGGGCGTGACGGTGAAAGAGGTAGCTTTTGACGAAGTCCTTCTCCAGGGAATTTGGGAGACTTATAACGAGAGTCCTATTCGTCAAGGTAAGCCGAATGTTCACTACGGAAAGGACCTTGAGACGGTACAGAAAGAGGAGTCCACATTCCTCGGCCGTAGCATTTTCATCGGCGCATTTCTCGACGAAAAGCTTATCGGTTTCGTGAAACTAGTCACCGATAAGGACCGCACCCACGCAAACCTGATGAACATCGTGGCCATGGTTAAGCACAGGGACAAGGCCCCAACCAATGCGTTGATCGCTCAATCAGTTCGGAGTTGCGCGGAGCGGGGCATCCGATATCTCGCCTACCAGGCATTCACGTACGGGAACAGAGGGATCGACAGTCTTACCAATTTCAAGGAGGTGAATGGGTTCCAGCGAGTCGATCTTCCCCGCTACTATGTTCCTCTTACTTCGCTCGGTTCGCTCGTTCTTCGACTCGGTTTACACCACAGCCTTGTTGACCACATCCCCCTCCCCATCGTCAATAAGCTGCGAGAACTTAGGACTGCGTGGTACAAGCGCAAGTTAGCGTCTGCAACGTAGTCCTGAGATAACTGCGATGCCAGGAATCGTCGGTCTTATCACTAAAGTGCCGCGCGAATGCGCAGAGCGACAACTGCAAGCTATGGTTGCGTCCCTTCACCACAACTATCTTTGGGGCACAGGCACGTGGATTGATGAAGTCGCCGGAGTATACGTCGGATGGATTGTGCGAAGAAACTCGTTCGCTGACGGAATGCCGGTTCGCAACGAACGAGGAGATGTCGTCCTCATTTTTTCGGGGGAGGAATTCCCCGATCCGGGGACGACTCGCCAGCTTCACGCCCGGGGGCATGTGTTTGATGGGAAGGGTCCTTCCTATCTTGCTCACCTTTATGAAGAGGACCGGGCCTTCCCAACGGGCCTGAATGGGCGCTTTCACGGCCTGCTGACGGACCAGAGCCGCGGAACAACAACTCTCTTCAATGACCGGTACGGAATGCACCGGCTCTACTACCACGAATCGAAGGAAGCCTTCTATTTCGCCGCTGAGGCCAAGGCGATACTCGCTGTCCGTCCCGAGCTCCGGACAGCAGACCCGCAGGCACTGGGGGAATTCGTTGCATGTGGCTGCGTCTTGGAAAACCGTACATTGTTCACAGGTGTCCACATGCTGCCGCCTGCCGCATCTTGGACTTTTCGCGCCAGCTCATTGGACCGGAGAAGTACATATTTCGATCCCCGGGAATGGGAGGACCAAGGGTCGAGCGACCCGGAGCAGTATTACCGGGAACTCCGCGACGTTTTCTCGCAGAATCTTCCTCGTTACTTTGAAGGGTCAGAGCCGACAGCGATGTCCCTGACCGGTGGCTTGGATACCCGGATGATCATGGCTTGGCAGAAAGCTGCTCCTGGCTCTCTCCCCTGTTATTCCTTCGGAGGGTTGTTCCGCGACTCTCAAGATGTCCGTGTGGCTCGCCGCGTGGCGAAGGCGTGCGGGCAGTCGCATGAAATCATCCCTCTCGGAAACGAGTTTCTCTCCCGCTTTCCCGATTATGCCGAGCGTGCAGTGTACCTGACCGACGGATGCGTGGCCGTGAACCACGCTCCCGATCTCTACCTGAACGAACGCGCCGCGGAAATTGCCCCTGTCAGGATGACGGGAAACTACGGTGGCGAGGTACTTCGCCGAGTGCGAGCATTCAAACCGGTAGAGCCCGTGTCAGGGTTGTTTACGAGGGAGTTTCTTTCCCATGTTCATGGGGCGAGGCAGACGTACGCCAGAGTTATTCAGGTGCACCCGCTTTCGTTTGCGGTTTTCCGGCAGGCCCCTTGGCATCACTATGGCTTGCTCGCGCTTGAGCAGACTCAAGTCTCGTTGCGGTCTTCCTATCTGGATAATGAATTCGTGCGGACGGTGTTTCGCGCGCCCGAGGCCGCCTTCATCAACCATGACGTTAGCTTGCGATTGATCGCCGACGGAAACGCGGCTCTGGGGCGAATCCGGACCGATCTCGGCCTTGGCGGAGCGCACGGTATCTCCACGGTCGCAAGGCGGCGCTGGCTCGACTTCACGTTTAAAGCGGAATATGCGTATGACTCTGGCATGCCGCAACTGATGGCTCGCATTGATCACCTGTTTTCGCCGCTTCATCTCGAACGAATCTTTCTCGGCCGGCATAAGTTTTCCCATTTTCGGGTGTGGTACCGGGATGTCTTGTCCAAATACATTCAGGCAATGCTGCTCGATTCTCGGACTCTGTCCCGACCATATCTCGAACGGAACATGCTCGAAACTATCGTTCGCGGACATACGAAAGGCGATCGAAACTACACTGCTGCCATTCATAAGGTTCTAACCCTGGAGTTGCTGCATCGCTTATTCCTGGACTCCGAGCCCGATAAGGGGCAACTTTTCGCTCGTGGGCAAGCGTTGGCTAGGACAAATTGAATGAGTCCACATCTTGCCACCATCATTTGCTCCATCGGCATCCTGGGGCTTTTTGTACTCGATCGGGACCGGCAAGCCCGGACTTCCAAGGCCCTTTGGATTCCCGTGGTGTGGCTGTCGATTTGCAGCTCTCGGATGGTGTCGCAATGGCTCACGGCAACCGGCGTGACGAGCCCAACGCAGACACTGGACAGGGCGGCAGCGTACCTGGATGGGAGTCCTCTCGATCGTTTTCTGCTAACCGGCTTGACGTTCCTTGCCCTGATTGTTCTTGTCGGAAGAAGACAAAAGGTTGGAGCGGTAGTGCGAGCGAACGCACCGATTCTGCTTTTCTTGCTTTACTGCGGCGTAAGTACGCTCTGGTCCGACTACCCGGGCGTTTCATTTAAACGCTGGATCAAGGCGCTGGCAGATCTCGCGATGGTTCTGATCGTGCTGACGGAACAGGATCGGTATGTCGCGGCAAAGCGACTCCTGGCCCGGGTTGGATTCTGCCTGATACCCATCTCCATCCTGGTGATCAAATACTACCCTGTGATTGGTAGAGGATGGTCAGAGTGGGGGAACACCACGCTGTCGGGGATTGCAACCAGCAAGAACGAGTTAGGGGGCATTTGTCTGCTCTTCGGAGTCGCATCCGTGTGGCGCATGGTGCAAGCTATCAGGGGCACGGCGGGCCTTCACCGTACTCGGTCGCTGATCGCCCACGGCACTCTGGTGGCTATGGCGTTGCTGCTCATGTTGATTGCCAGCACAATGACCGCCTTGTCGTGCTTCCTGATCGCTACTGCTTTAATTATTGCTACCAGCCTGACCACGCTCCAAAGAAAGTCATGGTTGATGCACTTTCTGGTGTTGGCGTTTGTGAGTATATCCTGCCTGGCCCTGTTCTTCGATGCTGGCTCGGGCCTCGTGGAGTCGATGGGAAGGGATTCGACACTTACCGGCCGCACTGACATCTGGAAATTGGTTACCGGGATGACAGGCAGTCCATTATTCGGAACCGGTTTCGAGAGTTTCTGGCTCGGCCCGCGCCTTAACCAAATCTGGAGCATCTACTGGTGGCATCCCAACGAAGCTCACAATGGTTATATCGAGGTATTCTTGAATCTGGGGTGGTCGGGGCTTGCGCTCCTTGCCGTGGTTCTTGTGACCGGCTATCGGAACGTTGTGCGCGCCCTTCGCCGAGATCCGGACACAGGCGGACTCAGGCTGGCGTATTTTGTTGTGGCTCTCGTCTACAACTTCACCGAATCGGCCTTCAGGATCATGCACCCTGTATGGATTCTGTTCCTCTTGGCGAGCTTAGAGGTTCGGGAAGGGTGGACTTGCACGGAGGTCAACCGGGCCGCCGTGCAACCGGCATCCAACCCGGAAAAACTTTTGTACGCAGGAACTCTGAATCATCGCATCCGGGCGGCGCGCTGAATCAACTTCCCGCAGGGCGATGATTGTTGCACGGTGGGCAGGTCACAAGCGCAACCAGTCAGGAGGGATCGAATGCCATCTCGGCGGATTTCTTGGTCGAGACTTCACGGGTTTTATCAGAGAAAGATCGCAAGTCTCTTATTTAGGAAACCGCTTGTGATCGACCTGAAGAGGCCTTTGATCTCATTTACTTTCGATGACTTTCCCCGGTCGGCCCTACTCGCCGGCGGTGCCATCCTAAATGAGTTTGGCTTGTCGGGGACCTACTATGCCGCGCTGGGACTTGCAGGCCAGGAAACACCTACTGGTCAAATTTTTTTCCCAGACGACTTGAGGACCGTTCTTGAACAAGACCATGAGTTGGGATGCCACACATTCTCCCACTGTCATTCGTGGCAAACGGACTCACGGACTTTCGAAAAGTCGATCATCGAGAACCAGGCAGCACTCAGACAACTGATTCCAAGGGCTGAGTTCAAGACGTTTTCCTACCCAATCAGCCCTCCGCGGCCACTGACAAAGGCGAAGATCGCCAGCCGTTTTCTGTGTTGTCGCGAAGGCGGCCAGACTTTCAACATTGGAACCGCTGATCTCAATCAGCTTTCAGCCTACTTCCTGGAGAAGAGCCGACATGATATTCCATCTGTAAGGGAGGTCATAGATCGCAACCGGCAAGCGCGAGGCTGGCTGATATTCGCGACTCACGACATTTCTGATGAACCCACGCCATACGGGTGCACCCCAGAGTTCTTCCGGGACGTCGTGCAATACGCGGTCAACTCTGGTGCGCGCATCCTGCCGATTGCCAGGGCGCTGGACACGCTTCGGACGTGCTGATTCCGGCGAGGCTCAGACCTCGTGTGGCGACAATGCGCTAACCGTAATTCACGCGCGCCGACGCGAGATAGAGCACGGCACAAGGCATATCCGATCGGACCGCATCTCAATCTCGGGCCAGCATATCCAAGTGAATAGGGCTACACTCGAACTGTACCTCGACTGCACCTCTGTACAGTTGACGGCACGCGTTAGACGCGTAAGACTTCTCGACGGACGCTGGCGATGTCGCCGGAGGATGCCGCACCTACGCTGCGAGGTAAAGTGAGACACAAAAGTTTGCTTCTGTTCTTCATCTCCATGAGTAGGGCTAGATTACTCACGAGGTGGCTGTTCGTACTTTTGCTGTTTCCAATTGCCTGCTTCGGACAAGCATGGTCGGGCGTTATTGCCCCTTCCCGCGGTATGGACTGGTCTAAAGCTGGGGCTGACCCCGCGGTTGTGAACGAGGCGCGGACACAGTGCGGAGCGACGATTAGCCCCATCGGCACGTCCGCTTCACCTGCAGCTCCTACAGCCATCAACACGGCAATCGCTAGTTGCGCCTCGTCTCACCCGCTTCCTGGCGTTGGCGGATACGTCCAACTCGCCGCTGGGAGCTTCTACCTGAACAATCAGCTCACATACAACAGTAACGTGACCTTGCGGGGGATGGGGGCCGGCCAGACATTCATCTATTTCAGCGGAAGCGCCAGTACATGCCCGTTTTCCGGTGGAGCGGACATGTGCATCGTCGCGCCGTCAACGGGACTGGGCTATGACGGCTCAACCGACAACATCGCAAGCTGGACGTCAGGATACTCCCAAGGAACAACGAGCATCACGATAAACAGTTTCAGTAAAGGCTCGGGAAACAACTGGAAAGTGGGAAGCCTGATCTTCCTTGATCAGTTGGACACATTAAACAGTCCTATTCCGACAAGCGGCCTGGCTGTTTGTCGCAACGGAGCTTGCGGAGGTGGCAATGTCAGTGGCCGACCTGGTAGGTCGCTTACTGAACCGCAGATTATCACTTCCATCTCTGGCAGCGGACCGTGGACTGTTGGCATTACGCCGGGGATTCGGATGTCGAACTGGTTCACTTCGGGAAACACGCCACAAGTTTGGGGCAACTCTGGCGTGCCGATTAGCAAGGTAGGTGTCGAGAACATGTCCATCGACATCTCCAACGCGTTAAGCAGATTCTCAACCGTATTATGCATGGACTGCTATAACGTATGGATAAAGGGCGTCCGCTTCTCAGACACCTTCGGCGACACGGAGACGGGCGCGAACGGTTTCTATCAGTTCTATCCGGTCCAGTCGATGCGCGTCACAATGCAGGACAGCTACACCTACGGCTCTCCGCCCGTCTCAAACTACTATGTGATGTCCTGCTGGACGAGCGGCGATGAGCTCTACCAAAACAACATTTCTCAGCACATAGCTTTCAGCTTTATGGCCGAGGGTTGTATCGGCTCAGTCGCGGCCTACAACTTCGCAATTGACGACTACTACACGCATTGCCACGGCTGCTCTCTTGATGCCCAATGGCAGCAGGCAAGCTCTTATCGCCACGGCGGTACGGACGCCTTGTTGTTGTTCGAGGGCAACGAGGGCATCGGGACAATAGGCGACTTGGTGTTCGGAGCCTCCGACTTGATCACCGTGTTCCGTAATGCCTATAATGGGAGAGACCCCAACGGCGGTAGCTCAGGTGGCAAGACGGAACAGACTAACGCCGTCCTCCTCTACCCGGGTAACCGCTTTTGGAACATCATCGGCAATGTGATGGGGACGGCTGGATACCACACAACGTATCAATGTTCCTATCCTACTCCGACGTCATGTAACAACGACCTCCAGATTTATTCTCTCGGCTATGCTAATGGATACTCCGCCGCCAATGATCCCTACGTTGCTGGCAGTATGATGCGATGGGGAAACTACGACACGGTTAGCAACGCCGTTCGTTTCGTCAACGCCGAGGTACCCATCGGATTATTGGATGGATTTGCCAATGTTCTTCCATCGAGCCAGAACCTGCCCGCATCGTTCTATCTAAGCTCGAAGCCGTCTTGGTGGGGAGTTCAGCCTTGGCCAGCCACCGGGCCTGACGTGACTGGTGGGAACGTCGTATTTGGAAGTGGTGCGGCCTCGACACTGGGAGGGCATGCCTACCACATTCCAGCGGCAGCTTGTTATCTCAGCGTGATGAAGGGACCCACCAATGGGAGCGCCTCCTTAATGAGTTTTGATGCGAGCACTTGTTACGGGTCCTCCTCAGCCCAGGCTCCTGCACCTCCGACGAACTTGAACGCTGTTGCCCAGTGAGAGACTGTAAACGCTCGGTGGATTTCCTGAAGGCATTTTAAGCCCCGTTCTTCTGTAGTGACCGGCGCTTTGACTCTTGTATTCGTGGCGTCTCGTGCGCGGTTGGCTGTGGAAGTGTAATCGACGATGACCGCTCGCCTGCAACTATTCTGGTGCAGGTCCGCCGTTCCAGAAGCTCACACAACAATTCAAGAAGACCAGAAACAGTCGCGCAACTGAATCACCCTTGACAATCGGAAGATTAGTAGTTGTAAGTAGATGCCGGCCCCGAAGTGGACGCTAATGCTGAGCACACTGCGGCATCTTCGATTCAACAACTTACCGGAAGTGTTGATAGGCTCGGTTCGCTGGCGGGAGGCTTCTGACGTTTCGCCTGTCTTAGTTATCTTTGTACCCGCTAGGGGGACCGCGTGTCCAGTAGTTTGGGAATGAAGAAAGTCAAAGATTCCGCAGCCGTCTCGGAGACAGAGCATCTCCGCACTGATCATCTCCTCCACGATATCGGCACCCGTGCTATCTCTGGCGGGCTCGTGACTGTTGGCGCCCAGGGTGCCAAGTTTGTCCTCAACCTCACTGCGGCAGCGGTTCTGGCTCGCCTGCTGACACCGAGAGAGTTTGGCCTGGTGGGTATGGTCCTTGCAATCACGGGTCTTGTGGGGCTGTTCAAGGAACTCGGCCTTTCAACAGCGACAGTGCAGCGAGACATTATTACGCAGCAACAGGTCTCAAATTTATTTTGGATCAATGTTTTTGTCAGCGGATTCTTGACAGTCATCAGCTTTGGCCTGGCTCCCTTGATGGCGAGTTTTTATCATGACCCGCGTGTCACAGGAATCATGATGGTGCTGTCGTTGAGCTTTCTTCTGACCGGTTCAGCCGTTCAACATCAGGCGCTGCTTACTCGGCAAATGCGGTTTCGCGCAATCGCGGTGATTGAAGTGATCTCGATGCTGGTCGGTTTTGTGTCAGCATGCTGGTTGGCAAAACTGGGGTTTGGGTATTGGGCCTTGGTGGCGCAGCAAGTGGTCACTGCAGCTACAAGTTTCGTGCTCACCTGGCATACCTCGGGATGGCGACCCGACAGACCAAAGGGGAACAGCGGTGTGCGGCCCATGTTGAGCTTCGGGGCGCATTTGACCATAGCCGACTTTGTGGGCCTCCTGTTAATGAACAGCGATAGCATCCTGATTGGACGGGTTTTCGGAGCAGAACCCCTGGGCCTCTACACGCGGGCGAGTGTGTTACTGGCACGCCCTTTACAGCAAATTTCCATGCCTATCAACGCTGTTATTACACCAGTTCTCTCGCGGCTGGTGTCTGATTCGGAACGGTATCGGCGAACCTTCATACGCACATATGACACGCTGGCGCTGATCTTTTTCTCGCTTGCGGCACTGTGCCTGGCTTTAGCAAGGCCGCTGGTTCTAGTTATCCTCGGTCCGAAGTGGAGCGGTGTGATTCCCCTGTTTTCGGCCTTCGCCATCGTCGCGGTATCAGCGCCGCTGGCTGAAGTGGCTCTCTGGCTGTTCCAGAGTCAGGGACGAGGTCGGGAGCAGCTGTACAACCACGCCCTAGGGGGTTCGGTAACCCTTGCGGCCTACGTGATAGGGTTGCATTGGGGACCTCTTGGCGTGATCGTGGCGCTCGGCATTACAAGTATGGCGATCCGCATGCCGATGGTGTACTACTTTGCCGGTCGGCGTGGCCCTGTAACTACGGGCGATTTGTGGATGGCGTTTCTTTCGCATCTGCCTTGCTGGGCAACCGTTTATCTAGCGACGACTTTGGGACAGATGTTGCTGAAAGATGCTGCCCCGGTCGTCCAGCTGCTTGTGTGTGGTCCTTTCGGCTTGGGAGCGGGAGTTGTTTTGGTCCTGATGCTCCGTCGCCCGCGCCAGAGTGCCTCCTACGCCTGGAACACGTTTCGAAATGCGGTCGTGCGTCAGCGGAGTCATGCAATATCATGATGGAACCGGCTTTCACCTGCGCCGGTTCGATCTTCGTTGACGGCGCAGAGATTTGTTACACGGCTTCGGAGTTCTACAACCCAAAGCCCCTACCAAACGACGATCCGGCGTATAACATCGTCCGATCCGGGTCGGAATGGTTGGAGCGAGTGCAAAGAGCCGTGTGGTTATTCAAGAAATTCCAGCATCGCAGCTTCCGTTAGGAGAAAACGCGTAATAATGATGAGAGAGTCATCAAAACCGCGTGTGCTGCTTTTTTCACAGAGAAACATCCTGGGAAAATATCTTTTCCGTTGTCCTCACTTTGAATTTGAGGACATAATTTCTCAGGTTGACTCGGTGGAAGTGCTAGCACCGCAAGCTGACGCGTCCAGTCTGCGTAGTGTTCTTGTAAAGCGGATGGCTTATCGTGTCCCTATATCGCTGAATCCAGGCATTCGAAAGATACGCGGCCATGCCCACTATGACGTTTTTTTTGCGATTTGCGGTTATCCGATAGACCTGTTAACGGTAGATGCTGCCATCGACTGGAGAAATCACTGTACAACTTCAGTCTGCTTGATAGATGAGTTGTGGGCGAAGGCAATACCGTTGTACCGGCACCTTTTCCGCATTCTAAAAAAGTTTGATTTGGTCGTCCTCTATTACAGCCAGACCTCGAGACCACTCAGCGAGCGCATTGGCTCCAAGTGCATTTTTCTTCCCCCGGGGATTGATGCACTGCTCTTCAGCCCTTACCCAAAACCGCCCAGGAGATCAATCGACGTCTATAGCATTGGGCGTCGATCCGAGGTGACACATCGAGCTCTGCTAAGAATGGCGGCTGAAAATCAACTTTTTTATCTACACGACAGTATTGCCGGGGATAAGGCCATTGATTCAGGCCAGCACAGAGCGCTTTTTGCAAATACTGCAAAAAGGAGCCGCTACTTCCTGGTCAATCCGGGACTGATCGATGAGCCCCACACAACGAATAAGCAGATTGAGATTGGCAACCGCTATTTCGAGGGGGCCGCGTCGGGCACGATCATGATCGGAGAACGTCCACAGACAGAGGCTTTCAAGATGCATTTCGACTGGCCTGATGCAGTCGTTCATCTGGATTATGACTCGAGTGAGATCCATCAGATTATCAGTGACTTGGACAGACAGGCGGAAAAACAGGAAAGAATTCGGCGGACGAATGTGGTGCAGAGCTTGTTGAGGCACGACTGGGCATATCGTTGGGAGGCGATTCTTAGGACTATAGGTCTTGAACCAATGCAGCAACTTCTGTACAGGAAGGAACGTCTCCATGATTTGGCTAGGCAGGTCAGCTCTGAAGAGAGTGGGGGCCACTAGGCGGCCGCGGAAGGCTGAATACTGCGCCCAATTTCTATCTCAGACTTAAGTTACTTCTTAATAAAAAAAGTAAATCTGAAGACACTCGCTCCACTCCCTCATAGGAATCATCGCATGCAACGAACTCCTACAAAGATCGCACTTCTTCATCATACGGGCGGCGGCAATCTCGGCGACCAGGCAAGTGTGGATGCGGTCATAGGCAATATTAGGGTGCGTTGGCCCGACTCGGTTATTGAGTTGTTGTCTATGAATCCCAGCGAGACGACAAGAATCCACGGAGTACGGTCATATCCTCTTCGAACGCATACCTGGGAACTCGGCTATGGGTCTGCGGCGACAAAATCGAGCAGTGCGAGCAAGTTTCATTTTATGCGTTGGCTGCGAACAACCAGAACTCCGATCCTTCGACTGCCCAGGGCTATCTCGCGCGAATTAGCATTCCTTATCGCGGCGTTCCGAATTATCAGGCATTTTGATCTTCTGATTGTCAGCGGCGGTGGTCAACTTACTGGGAACAGTGGTCCGTGGGGATTCCCCTATTCAATCCTCTTATGGTTCCTGGTGGCGAAGTTGGCAGGTACACGGTGTATGTTCTTGAATGTCGGTGCAGGACCGCTGACGGACCCGCTAACGAAGTTCTTCGTTACTCGCACGTTGTACGCTGCGGACTATGTATCTTTCCGAGATAAATCGTCACAAGCGCTCGCTCGGGATATAGGTTTTGCAGGCCATAGCCAGGTGTTCCCCGACAATGTCTATAGTCTTGAAGTGTCTCCGCCCAGTGTTGTCGGTTCGGGCAAAGGGGGACAGCCAATCGTCGGCATTGCACCTCTGGCTTATCCTAATGCGCCCACGTTCGGCACCGTTGAGCAAAAGATGATGTATGCCGAGGTCATTGCGAAATTTGCGATATTTGCTTCGTCGCTCGCGAGACGTTCCTACTCAATAGCGCTCTTCGGTACTGACATCGTGGAGGACCACGCCACCATCGAAGACCTTCGAAGGGAGTTGCGAGATCGGTACAACATTGCTACGCCAGCATACAAGCGAATCAAGGAATTCGGCGAGTTGTTATGTAAGATATCTTTAATGGACTATGTAGTTACATGCAGATTTCACGCGGTTGTCTTTGCACATTTATTGAATAAACCGGTTCTCGCGATCTCGCCTCATCCGAAGGTGGCGGACCACATGAGCGCGCTCGGGCTGTCGAAATACTGTGTGAATATTCAGATATTCGATCCGAACCTGCTGGCAGACACATTTGAGACTTTGGTTCGCGACCGAGACGACATCAAAGATCGCATGGCAGCGAGCTTGGCAAAGTACAGGTTACTCTTGAAAGGACAATTGGATGATCTGTTTTCCGCAGACACGAATAGTGTTCTGTTAGGGAATGGTGGTAGGGGCTCATCTCGCAATTACTGGAAGAGCACAATGTGGGGTCGATCTTTCCGGCCGAGGTAGAATACTGGTAGCGAGATCGTAGCTAAATTGGCCTGCGGCGAAAGGCGCCCGGCGAATTTGGGCGCACGGCAGCGAGTCGGCACGGCCTGCAGATGCCAGCATAGTCGACGGTTGGCCGTAATACCGGTTCGACGACTGAGAGTTGCTCGGCGCATGTTACATAGATTCAAGGCAAAGGAACCTCGGCGTTTCTTATTAGGGGCAGGCGGATTTCTTGACGACAATAACGCGATTGTGGTCAGGCGTCCTGCAAGCGCTACGAGCAGATGGTCGGAGTAGAGTTGCCTTTGGAGTTGCATGTGACTGTTAATAAAAAAGGAAACTGGAAACAATAGGCCATGACACACTGCAACGTTGCCATCATTGGGGCAGGGCCTTACGGACTCTCGATCGCCGCTCACCTCCGCGCTCGCGGCATCGAGCATCGGATCTTTGGTCGGCCCATGGATACCTGGTTGACGCGAATGCCTAAGGGCATGCGCCTGAAGTCGGAAGGATTCGCCTCTTCGCTATACGATCCTAATTTGGAACTCACTCTTGATGCATACTGCAAACGTGAGGGTCTCCCATATGCCGACATAGGTTTGCCGGTTCCATTGGAGACATTCACAAGGTACGGATTGGAGTTCCAGAAGAGATTTGTCCCCGAACTCGAAGACAAGCTCGTGGATTCTCTCAGCCAGTCTTCGGCGGGCTTGCAACTGCGACTGATGGATGGAGAGGTTTGTTGCGCGCGAACTGTCATCATCGCGGTCGGCCTGACCCACTACGAGTATATGCCGCCGCTGTTCTCCGATATGCCTGAGGAGTTCGTAAGTCATAGCTCGGCGCACCATGCTCTCGACCAGTTTCAGGGACGCTCCGTCGCGGTGGTAGGCGCCGGCTCGTCCGCCCTCGATTTGGCGGCGCTGCTCCATCAAGCCGGCGCCGACGTCCAACTCGTCGCCCGCAGGTCCACCATCCGCTTTCACGACCCGCCACGTAAACGGTCTTTATGGGAGCGCGTGCGCGCGCCTAACACTGGCCTGGCACAGGGTTGGAACCTGGTTTTCTGCACAAAGGCACCGGGTGTGTTCCACTTGATGCCAGAGCGCTTTCGGCTTGGTTTCGTGGGACGCACCCTCGGTCCGGCGCCTGGCTGGTTCATCAAGCAAGAAGTGGTTGGGAAGGTGCCATTCCATCTGGGTGTTAACGTCACGGCGGCGAAGGTGCGGGACTCCGGCGTTCATTTGGAGCTGACGAATAGGGCTGGCGAGCGGCGGCCCCTGAAAGCGGATCATATGATCGCCGCCACCGGCTACAGAGTGGATCTGCGTCGCCTGACATTTCTGACTTCCGACCTGCGGTCTGCGATTGATGATGTCGAGCATACCCCGATACTGTCCTCCAGCTTTGAGTCATCGGTGCCGGGCTTGTATTTTGTCGGCACCTCTGCCGCCAATTCGTTTGGACCGCTGCTGCGTTTTGCCTTCGGCGCTAGATTCACCGCAACGCACCTGACGAAACACTTGGCACGACTGGGTTCGCGCCGATCGGTCGCGATCGGGCGGCACGACGAAACACGACCGGAAAAAACGGAACAGGTGCAAGACGCGCGTTTCTAGCGCGTTGGCGCCACCGCTAGGGCACTTCTGCAGCACGTTGGCGGGCGGGGGAACACATTATTACACAGCGGTTAGACTAACGTGAGGAATGGCGCTATTTATCCTGAAACCAAAAAGAGCCTGTGTATTAGAATCCTGCTGGTGGACACAGACAGGCGCGCCTACGCGGCCAGGCTTGCGATGGCTTTCGCCGCCGTAGGCTGTGAAGTGTCTGCCGTTTGCACTGGCCATCATCCAATAGAAACGGTCAAAGCCCTCCATCGCCGGTTTCCCTATAGCGCGGTGCATCCGTTGGCGTCTCTGCTGCGCGCAATCGAGTCCACAAAGCCAGACCTCATCGTTCCGTGTGACGACCGCTCCGTTGACCATTTGCAACAGCTCTGCGGGCGACATGGTGATCAGAATGGCCACTCGGCAAATTCGATAGAGCGCTCGCTGGGTCCTCTGGGTAGCTATCCGGTAGTTTCGTCGCGTTATGCCCTGCTCGAACTTGCAAGGGGGCAGGGGATTCGGGTTCCGGCGACTCAGTATCTGCAAAGCGCGCAGGATCTTTATCAATGGCACGCCAAGCAACCTCTTCCGTGGGTGCTGAAAGCAGACGGGACGTGGGGTGGAGGCGGCGTGCGGATTGCAGAGACTCCGCATCAGGCTGAGCAGTTATTCCACCTGTTGAAGGGGCCGTGCGGGCTAAAGCGAGCTGTCAAACGGTTACTTATCAATCGCGATCCGTTTTATCTGCGCGACTGGTGGCAAGGTTCCAGTCCGTCGGTCATCTCGCAGGCTTTCGTACCAGGCCGCCCGGCGAATTGTGCAGTGGCATGCTGGGAAGGAAAAGTACTGGCCCAGGATAGTGTTGAGGTGCTAGCTGCATCGCCGCCGACCGGCCCAGCCAATGTGGTGCGCCGGATCAGTAATCCCGAGATGATTAGCGCCGCCGAGCGGATTGCGGAAAAGCTCCACCTCTCCGGGTTCTTCGGTCTGGACTTCATTATCGAGAGCGGAAGTGGAGCAACGTATCTCCTCGAAATGAATCCGCGGTGCACTCCCCTTTCTCACGTTCAACTTGGGTTTGGAACCGACATGGTCGGGGCTGTGCACGCTGTCCTCGCGGGTCAACCGCTGCCAGCGCCGTCCGCTCGAGGCGGTCGCGAAGTGATTGCCTACTTCCCTCAGCCGTGGAACTCGAACAGCGAGTTTCGGGAGTTGAGCATGCAGAATTTTCCGCACGGCGAGCCCGAGCTGGCCAGAGCCCTGCTGCGACCTTTCCCCGAACGGACTCTTCTGTACCGTATAGTTAATTACTTGAGTAGAGTACCCGCTGCCTGAAAAGCGTGTGCAACGTCGAGCGGCGCTTCCCGGCGTCGCACCCTTGGCAACAGAGCGAGATCATTTGCCGCGGGGCAGCCCTGATTCAAACTCCATCTGATCAGGACGGAAGGCAAGTACCGTGGATCGCTGACAAGCTGGTTTCGATTGGGGGGGGAACAAGCGAAAAGGAACTCGGTAATCTATCAGAATATGTTTTCTCCCGCGATTTTAATCCATGATATCTAAGTGAACTTTTCAACATCATTCGAGTACCGCATTGCTGATTTGGGGGCAGAGCAACTAGTCTTGGGAAGCCTTAAGCGAACACAGTACCGAGTGGCACGGTATGATGTACGGTGATGTCAAAGAATCCGGGCCAGTCGGCAAGCACTAATCCAGCTCGGGCGTTCTTGGATTACTTCCGTTGTCCAAGCGAGTTTGCCCGTTTCCGCATGGCGCCTGAAGCGGCCGTCTCGAAAGGCTTCTTCCGTTTTGGGCAGGCGGTCTGCTTTGGCGACATAGCTACACGCTCAGCCAGCAATTCTCGAAGTAAGATCCTATTTGACGCCTTGCCATCCACCGAGGCGCACCTTTCGGGGGAAATATGCTTGCCTTTTGATCCCGATGAAGTTGTGAAAAATCTTCGGTTGGAGCGATACGTAGCCAGGCTTCGCAGCGAGCTATTACTGCATACCTATTATTACCTTTTGCGCCCGGTGCTTCCGCTCGCTATCCGCAAGTCGCTGCAACGGCTTGTCTTTCGCCGCCGCCGTACGTGCATGTTCCCAGCGTGGCCGATCGATTGCTCTGTCGAAGACATTTTCGAACAACTCATGGCGCTGACGCTTCACGCGTCGGGCGTCCGCGAAATTCCCTTCATCTGGTTTTGGCCAGATGGGAAAGACAGCGCGCTGATGATGACGCACGACGTTGAGGAGCAGAGAGGGGCGGATCACTGTGATTTTCTCATGGACCTTGATGATTCCTTCGGCATCAAGGCAGCGTTCCAGTTGATTCCGGAAGGAGCTTACAGAGGTTTCGACGGGCTAGTTTCAAAAATTCGCGCTCGCGGCTTTGAGCTGAACATCCACGATCTTGATCACGACGGCAGGCTTTACGAACAGAAAGAACTGTTTGAGAAGCGTGCAAGCAAAATCAACAAATACGGGCGGCAGTATGGAATGGAAGGATTCCGCTCTGGGTCGATGCATCGCAACCAGGAGTGGTTCGGCATGTTGGATTTTCAGTATGACATGTCTGTGCCGACAGTATCGCATCTCGAACCGCAGAGGGGAGGCTGCTGCACCGTAACCCCCTACTTTGTCGACAATGTTTTGGAGTTGCCGCTCACCACGATTCAGGATCATGGGATGTTCTACATTCTCTTGGACCGCTCAATCAATCTCTGGAAGCAGCAAATCGAAATGATCCTGGCGCATCACGGTCTAATCAGTTTCATCGTTCATCCGGATTACATTACTCGCCCAGTCGAGTGCGAGCAGTACCGCAAGCTTCTCGAACACATCCTAAGTCTGCGCGAAACGCGCTCGATATGGGTCGCGCTTCCCGGTGATATCAACCGTTGGTGGCGTGAACGCAGCCAGCTGCAGTTAGTGTCTGATGGCGACAACTGGCAGATCAGAGGGCGGGGAAGTGAGCGGGCCCGTCTAGCATTCGCTACTCTCGTGGAAGGAAAACTGACGTATCGGATTGCGGATCGCTTGGGTGCGGGCGCTGATACGAACCTGCCACTCGTACCCCCAGAGGAATTTGGGTCAAGTTAGCCACGCTAGTCAGTGGAACATTGCGCTGCGGATGCACCACAGTGCTTGATATCGAATAGATGTTTGCGCGCTATGAAGGACGGAATGATTGCTGAGGATGATTGATGTCGCTCTGAGAATTCACGAGACTTCCGGTCGGCTAATTCGCGCGACAGGAACGATCGGAGCCACGGCCAGGGCGGCACTACAGGCGATTGAACATTGTAAGCATTTGGTCTCGGTAAACGCAGAATTAGACTCCCTTCTCGGTCCGGTGATCAAGTCTAAGTAGACGATGCGGCCGTGATACTTACTACTTCGGCGGAGACGAAACCGGCATGGCCCTGAGGTTCTTGCATATATGCGAATCTTGGGTTTCCGCCCTGTCGCTGTAAGAATCATCAAAGGCATAGTGGCCCTAACGCACTCCAGTTTCGCAACGGCCCTTTGAGGAGAAGGCGACTTAGGACGTGTGAAAAGTCACTTCGTTCGCCGATGGAACAAAATTATCGATGGACGCAGCTGTGCTCGCGAAAGTGACAGGATTCCGGGCCGGTCGGCGCGAGCGCTGCGGGGGTGTCAGATCGACGATCCGGGCTTTCGGCATTCAGTCATATTGACCCCAACGGCGAGATCGCAGTCGGCCTTTGCTCTGAGATCGCCAGTAGGAAGCGCCTACTACTGAACCCGCAGCAATGATGGAAACTTACCGCATTGATCCGATTCGGGACCACCGTTGGGAACAGTTCCTGCAAACACATCCTGGCGCGTCGGTTTTTCATACGCCAGCATGGTTGAATGCGCTGCGCGGCACCTATGGATACGAGCCGGGCGTTTTCTCAACATCCGCTCCCACTCATCCCATAAGAAGCGGTGTTGCGTTTTGCCGGGTCCAGAGCTGGCTGACCGGCTCTCGCCTCGTTTCCGTCCCGTTTGCCGACCATTGCCAACCACTATTCAATGCGAGTGAAGACGGCCGTAGTTTGGCCGCACTTCTGCCGAGACTCGTTGCAGAGGAGCATTGCGATTACGTCGAGCTTCGATTGCTGACGCCTGAAGCATTGGGGCCCACTCAGAACGGGTTTGCCCGAAGTGCAACATTCTTGCATCACGCACTCGACCTTAGGCCTCCTTTGCCGGTCCTGTTCGATCGTCTGCACAAGAGTTGCTTTCAGCGAAGAATCCGGCGGGCAGAAAAAGAAGGGTTGACGTATGCGGAAGGGAGGTCTGACTCACTCTTACGGCAATTCTACTCTTTGCTCGTGTTGACACGGCGCAGACATGGTGTACTTCCTCAGCCGCTGGCTTGGTTCCGAAACTTGCGTGACTGTTTTGGTGACGCGATCAATATTGGTGTGGCTTCAAAAGAGAGCCGGCCGATCGCAAGCATGCTTACGCTGCATTACAAGACTACAGTCGTTTACAAATACGGCTGTTCGGATGCGGCATTTCACAGGTTCGGAGCCATGCCATTTCTCTTCTGGCAAACGATCCAACGTGCAAAGGCGGAGGGCGCAGCCGAACTCGATCTGGGCCGCTCTGATGTTGAGGATCGGGGCCTGATCGCTTTTAAGAACCACCTGGGCGCCACTGCGATTCCGTTAACCTATTATCGATATCCCGCCATCTCAGCCGCGTCGAGTGTTCTTAGCGGGTTCATGCAGCACCGTAAAGTTTCCGCAGTTTTTGCGCATCTCCCCAGTGTGCTGCTAAGAGCAGCGACGAATTTTCTTTATCGCCATATCGGGTAGCTGACTTTGGCCGGCCAATGCTGTAAATCTCACCGCTCCAGGAACGATTCGTCGTGGGATGGGATTGGACTCGGAGAATACTGTCGGCCGCTGCCAATCGCAAGTCAACCAACAGATCGAGGGCCCAGAGGATTACATGAAGCGACAAGCCGTTGAGAATTTCAGGAGCAGAGATTACTGGGTCGTGGAGAACGCTGAGTATGCCCAAGCAAGCTTTCGCTCACGCAAGTGCGCTCGAGTTATTAATGAATTGGCCGTCAATCGAGATTGCACACTACTGGATGTCGGTTGCGGTCCAGCCGCTCTCCGATCCTTGCTCAATCCCAACATCAGCTATCATGGTATCGACATCGCAATTCATGAACCAGGCTCGCACTTGCGGGAACTCGACATTTCGCGCCAAGCGATTTCTTTCGATAATAAGCGCTTCGATTTCGTGGTGGCCCTGGGTTTCTTCGAGTACATGGGGCAGCAGCAGGACCGCTGCTTCGAGGAAATCAGGACAATCCTCAAGGATGACGGCAAATTTATGATGAGCTACGTCAACTTTGGACATTTTCGCCAGAAGATCTGGCCGACGTACAACAATGTTCAGCCCATTTCTGAAATGATGAAGAGCCTGAATGAGACGTTCAAGGTAGAAAAACGCTTTCCTGCTTTTCATCATTGGCGCCACAAGCAACCAGGGAAGAACTCAATTCCGGCGCTACAAATGCGGGTGAACTTCAACATTCCCATCTTCAGTCCGTTGCTGGCGGTCGAGTACTTCTTCATCTGCTCGCTGCCAGAATCGGTTCCTGCGAACATGTAACCAGATGTTTGTGGCCATCCTCATGCCGAATGCTAACGTGAACGAGATCCCGAAAATTCACTCAAGAGGGTATTCCCCCGCGCTATACACTGAGGCCCGTCGCTGATGCGGTCTTAATAGATCCGGTTTTTGCGGGAGGATAATCGTGGAAACTTTTCAAGAACGTGGTTCCGAACGGGGACTTTGCGTCCTACATTCCCAAGTGAAACCGAGCGCTTGAGGCCAAACTAGTGCGCTGCACAACGGGAGCCATTTCGGCGTGGTAGTCGATCTTGGACCTCCAAGAGCGCTAAAATTAGGTAAGCCAATTCGCGTCGGAATCATTGGAGCGGGTGCAGCAGGACGCGCCAGCGTTCTGCAACTCGTAACACCTCGCAGAGATACCCCCTGCACGGGGGGAAATGTTAACCCTGGCTCGGTCTGTGAAAACTAAAGACAACCAGCTTGGTCAGTTTGTGGTAATCCCTTTCCCTCATTATGAGCCCAGGCGCTCCCGGCAAGCTATGCGGCGCGAATGCTTTCTGAGTCATTCAGATAACCCTATTATTTTAAATGGGATAGCGTCAATTTGAAGCAGCCGGAGCCTTCTCCCCCCTGTGCATTCTGGCATCCCGATTGCACTTAGAGATAGGTGCATCTGTGACCCCAATGGCGGTAGCACGTCGCGACCTTGGTGGCTTAGAGTCGTAGCTTTAGCTCCCCCGGCCCCGTTTCCCATGATCCATGAATCCCTCAAAACCTCGGCCATTGAAGACTGCGTTACAGAGGGCTGCGCAAACAGCTGTTTAGACTGCCCATTTCCCGGCTCATGCCCCGTAGCGCAGCTTAATCTCACCTTGAATCTATGACTATGTATATTGCAGGTATGGCTAGCGCCCGCTGATTTGGTGTAGAAAAGTGTCACCGTTAAACTTGCAAACCTTCCTCCAAGCTTGTAGGGACTCCAGGATTCTCCAAAGATGTCGGAGTGCCTATATTCGTCAAGCTAGAGGAGTCTGGCGACATCTACCCGCATCTGTACAAGTTTTATCCTCGGGCAGGATGTACGGCCGGTATCTGAATGGTGTCGTACGTCGCTTCGCCAATCGGAGACAATCGTTCGGTACGTTTTTCCTGCGAAACCGGCGGGAACTGCAATTGATGTGTCGTTTGCTCGACCAGAAAGGCCCGGATTCTGAGGCAAACATCTCCGTCCTCGCATGCAGCAAGGGAGCCGAGGTTTATTCGATTGTCTGGGCGATTCGCGCAGCGCGCCCGGATTTGAAACTCCGGCTGCACGCTCTGGATATCTCGGAGGAGATTCTGAAATTCGCCGAAGGAGGGGTCTATTCGCTTACTGAGGCCATGGCCGAGACGCCAGAGAATGTTGACACAGCGGCATCTGGGGATGTGAACTGGAATACCCGCCGGGATCAAATCGCACCCATTTTTGAACGCATGACGGCCGCGGAAGTGGAGTCCATGTTTGAAGTTGAAGGCGATGAAGCGAGTGTCAAACCTTGGTTTAAGGAAGGAATCCGTTGGCTCCGTGGCGACGCCGCCGATCCGCAACTCTTGAACACTTTGGGCTCACAAGACATTGTGGTGGCAAACCGGTTTCTCTGCCATATGCAACCCGCCACCGCGGAAAAATGCCTCCGCCATGTCGCACGCCTGGTCAAGCCTGGCGGCTATTTGTTTGTTTCAGGGATCGACTTGGATGTTCGGACAAAGGTCGCTCTTGACTTGCGCTGGAATCCGGTGACCGATCTGATCAAAGAGGTTCACGACGGCGACGTCTCTATCCGGCGCGGATGGCCCCTGGAATACTGGGGCCTGGAGCCACTCGATGAGCGGCGGCCAGATTGGCAGGTTCGCTATGCTTCCGTCTTTCAGATTGGTGAGGCCCCATGCGAAATGGAAGAACTCGCAGCCTCACATCGATCGGAAGGGTAGATTAGCTGCGTGAGGTTTACGGAAACTGATATTGACGGTGCATGGGTGATCGACCCGGTAACTCATGAAGATGAACGAGGGCGCTTCTTCCGCGCATGGTGCGTCCAGGAATTTGCGGAGCAGGGGATCAACTTTAAGCCCGTGCAAGCGAACATGGGTTTTAGCCTTCGAAAAGGCACGGTTCGCGGCATGCACTTCCAGGTTGCTCCTGCGCTCGAAGCCAAACTCGTGCGCTGCACTAGAGGAGCGATGTTCGACGTGGTCCTCGATGTTCGGCCGGATTCCAAGACTTACGGCAAGTGGTACGGTGTGGAATTGACCGCGGATAACGCTCGCATGTTGTATCTTCCCGAGGGTTGCGCGCATGGATACCAAACCCTAGAGGATCGCACCGAAATACATTACATGGCCTCACACATCTACACCCCGAATGCAACGCGGGGCGTTCGTTTCGACGACCCGGCATTTCAAATCCATTGGCCTTTTGCTGTCAGCGTGATTTCGGAGCAAGATCGCAACTGGCTACTCAGCGGCGAGAGGCAGTCATGAACGTAGACACTGCGCTTCGTGAGCGGGAAGCAGCGGGCAATCCCATCCGGGTTGGAATGGTGGGGGCGGGCGCCACCGGCCGCGCTATCGCTTTGCAGCTCGGAACTCCTGTGCCTGGAATCCGCCTGGCTGCCATCGCCAATCGAACAGCGGAACACGCCGAACGGGCCCTCCGGGAGGCGGGGATCCCTTCGTGGAGCAGGGTTTCCTCTGCTCGCGAAGCCGAGTCGGCAATCGCCCGCGGCGTCCCGGCGCTCACCGATGACCCTTCAGTGCTAACTTCCTGCGATGCCATCGATATTCTCGTGGAAGTCACGGGCAGCGTTGAACCTGCTGCAAGCGTTGTGCTCCAGGCGATCGAACAAGGGAAGCATGTGGTGCTCGTCAACGCTGAGTTGGATTCCTTCATCGGTCCAATTCTCAAAGAGAAGGCAGACCGCGCGGGAGTCGTGATCACCCACACCGACGGCGACGAGCCGGGTGTGGCCATGACCCTGTTCCGTTACCTTCGCACACTGGGCCTGCGGCCTGTAGCCGCCGGCAATCTCAAGGGAATGGTCGATTACTATCGAAACCCTGAGACGCAGGGCGCCTTCGCCGCAAAGAACGATCAGGACGTCAAAAAAGTCACCTCATTCGCCGACTCCACGAAGCTATCCATGGAAGCAACCGTTCTCGCGAATGCCACAGGTTTCCGCGCCGGCCGCCGCGGTATGTATGGACCAGCGTGCAAAGAAGTTCGCGAAATGGCCAACCTGCTGCCTGCGGAACAAATGCTGAGCACGGGTCTTGTTGACTATGCGCTCGGCGCGTCTCCCTACACGGGTGCTTTCGTAATCGTTTACGAAGACTTGCCGCTCAAGAAAGCTCAGCTGTCGTATTACAAACTTGGCGACGGCCCCTTTTATGTTTTCTACACCCCATTTCATCTGCCCCACATCCAGATCGCGTCCACGATTGGCCGGGCAGTTATTCTCGAGGACCCGACGATTGCTCCGCTGGCTGGACCCGTCTGCGAGGTAGTCACTGTCGCCAAAAAGGATCTCAAAGCTGGTGAGCGCCTCGATGGAATCGGCGGATTCTGCGCTTACGGGCTTGTCGATAACGCCACCGCCGCGCGGTCCATCGACGCCCTGCCTATTGCCTTGTCAGAAGGCTGTGTATTGAGTCGCGACGTCGCAAAGGATGCAGTTCTTTCCTTTCAGGATGTAGAGATGCCCGCAGGCGGCGCGTCGGAGGCTCTGTGGAGAGAGCAGAACGCACGCTGGCCTATTTCGCTATCCAAAATGCCTATGGCACAACACGCCCCTGCGGGGAAGCTCTAGCATGCGTTATTTCCTCATTTCGATAGCATCTTCTCGGTCGTTCACATGCTTGCTGGCTAGGGACCTTAATGCTTAATCGCGAATTCTGGAAGGGCCGCAACGTCCTCGTCACCGGACACACGGGTTTCAAGGGAAGCTGGCTCAGTTTGTGGCTTGATGCTTTGGGAGCCAAGGTGACCGGTGTTGCGCTGGATCCCCCCACGCAACCGAATCTGTTCCAGCAGGCCGGAATTACCGCGACGATCCGGTCCGTTCTTGCCGATGTGCGGGATTATCCCCGGCTTAAGTCTGCCGTGGACGAGTGCCGCCCCGAAGTTGTGATCCATATGGCCGCCCAGTCCGTCGTGCGTCGCGGCTACGATGACCCGATCGAAACCTATTCCTCCAATGTCATGGGCACGGTTCACCTCTTTGAAGCCCTTCGACAACTCAGGCATCCTTGCACAGTAGTCAACGTTACCAGTGACAAGTGCTATGAGAACCGTGAGTCCCTCTGGGGATATCGTGAAAACGAGCCCATGGGCGGGCACGATCCATATTCGAATTCCAAAGGATGCGCGGAACTGGTAACCTCCGCCTACCGCGATTCGTTTTTTTCGCCTGCAAATGTACGCCAGCACGGTATCGCACTCGCCAGCGCCCGCGCAGGGAATGCCGTGGGCGGTGGCGATTGGACCAGCGATCAGCTTATTCCAGACCTGATGCGTGCTTTCCTTGCGGGACACCCGTGTGAAATCCGGAATCCTTGCGCCGTTAGACCCTGGCAATTTGTTTTGGAGCCACTCCGTGGCTACCTAATGCTTGCCGAAAGGCTATCTCAGGACCCCTCCGCTTTCGCCTCGGGTTGGAATTTCGGCCCGCCGGACTCCGATGCCAGGCCTGTTTCTTGGATTGCGAACAAACTGGCACATTCCTGGGGAAACGCCGCTTCCTGGCACCATGACGAAACCGTACATCCCCACGAAGCAAATTTTCTGAAGCTAGATGCTTCCAAGGCCAGAGCCCTTTTACATTGGCAGCCCGTGTTGCCCCTGAGCCAGGCCCTCGACTGGATCGTCGAATGGTATCGCGAGTTCCAGACCGGCGCTGATCTTCGCCGTCTTACTTTTGCTCAGATCGAGCGTTACGAAGCACTCTGTCGCAATTGAAACGGAGCGGAAGACCGGAACTTTAGATGTTTGCAAAGGCGTGTTTCAGGTAGCTGCACTCACAAAAAGGAAACCAGACCGGAAATCGAAAGAGGAGAACGTCGTTCATGCATAACCCAAACATAGTCGTGCTCGGCTCCGGAATGGCCGGATTCGGTGCGGCCTCTCGCCTGCACGCCGAAAACATCACGCCCGTGATGTATGACAAGAACGCCTACCACGGCGGTCACACGGCCTCCTTTCGCAATGATAGCGGCTTCCTTTTCGACGTCGGACCGCACATTTCTTTCACTAAGGATCCGCGAATTCAGAAGATTTTTGCCGATAGCGTCGATCAACAATACGAGACCATTCAAATCGCTCTGAACAACTATTGGCGCGGCTATTGGCCCCTTCATCCAGTTCAAGTTCACCTTCACGGACTCCCAGAAGACGTCATCGTGAATGTGATTAAGGATTTCGTCGAAGAGAGCCAGGCACCCGAGCGCCCGGTGAAAAACTATGCCGACTGGTTGTTGTTGAGTTTTGGACGAACCTTTGCCGAACTTTTTCCCATGCAGTACACGCGAAAGTATCACCTGACGACCGCCGAGAATATGAGCACGGACTGGCTCGGCCCACGCATCTACCGCCCAAGCCTCGAAGAAGTATTGCGCGGCGCGCTCTCGCCCTCCGCCCCGCACGTTCACTACATCACGCACTTCCGCTACCCCAGCAACGGTGGTTTCACGTCATACCTGAAGAAGTTTGTCCCGATGGGAAACCTCAAGCTGAATCATCAGTTGGTCTCCATCGATCCTCGCGCCAGGCAACTCACTTTCTCCAACGGCCATGTGACGCAATACGATGGTTTGGTCTCTTCCGTGGCATTGCCCGACCTTATCGGCATGATCCAGGGTGCACCGGCAGATGTCGTGGAGGCGTCCCGCCGGCTGGCTTGCTCGACCTGCGTGCTCGTGAACATCGGCGTGAACCGCCAGGATCTTTCCCGCGCCCATATGACGTACTTCTACGACGAGGATATTTGTTTCACGCGCCTAGGCTTTCCACACATGCTCTCGGCGACCAACGCGCCCACCGGGACGGGAAACATTCAGGCCGAGGTCTATTTCTCGGAGAAGTACAAGCCTCTGACAGGTTCACCTAATGATTGGATTGAACCCGTAATCAAGGATCTGCGCCGCTGCGGCATTTTGCGGGAAGAAGACCAAGTCTTGTCTCGCGGCGCCATGCTGCTCCGTTACGCCAACATCATCTTTGATCTCGAGCGCGCCGCGGCATTGAAAACCGTTCATGGCTACCTCGACCAACTGGGCATCGGCTACTGTGGGCGCTACGGAGATTGGGGCTACATGTGGACCGATGAAAGTTTCAAGAGCGGCGAGCAAGCTGCGGATCGGGTACTGTCCGCCCTCTCCTTGAATCCAAGAGTTGGCTAAAATCGGCAGAGAATTTTCGAGATGCTCATCTCGTTATCAGAGATGAAACACAGCGCTTGTATCTGGGACCACCACAGCGAACGGTGGACAAATGGACGGGCGTTCTCAAACTCCTAGCACTCTCATCTCTTCCCAAGAAGATATCATAAGAACACTGCCGTTTCGTTGCGCCTAGTTTGAAATTTGATTCCGGGAATTCCTTATTGCTGACCCCAACGACGTGGGCGCAAGGTTGCAATCCTCGCTTAGGCATATCTTGTAATCGCAGTCGCGGCCTTTCAAAGAGTACACGTTAATGATCTAAGGAGTTCGTCTATGAAAGTCGTATTGTTCTGCGGTGGCTTAGGAATGCGTCTTCGCGACTATTCCGAGACCATTCCGAAACCCATGGTAAACATCGGCTACCGGCCGATTCTGTGGCATGTCATGAAGTATTATGCGCACTTTGGCCACAAGGATTTCATTTTGTGTCTCGGGCACCGGGCTGATTCCGTCAAGAATTATTTCCTCAATTACAACGAGTGCGCATCAAACGATTTTGTTCTGTCCTTGGGCGGGAAGAAACTCGAGCTATACAACAGCGACATCCAGGATTGGCGGATTACTTTCGCCGACACCGGCATCGACTCCAATATCGGCCAGCGCCTGAAGGCCGTTGAGAGATATCTGGAAGGGGAGGACGAGTTTCTCGCCAACTATAGCGATGGACTTACCGATCTGCCGCTTCCCGAACAACTGGAACACTTCCACAAAAACGGAAAAATCGCCAGCTTCCTTGCCGTCCGGCCAAATCTCAGCTATCACCTGGTGTCTCTTCAGGAAGGCGATAGCAACCTCGTTTCGGGTATTCACGCCATCAATAATGGCTCTGTGCGAATCAACGGAGGCTTTTTCGTCTTCAAGCACAAGATATTCGACTACATTCGGGAGAAAGAGGAGCTCGTAAACGGACCTTTTGAGCGGCTGATCCAGGAAAGACAGTTGATCGGTTATCCCTATGACGGCTTCTGGGCGTCGATGGATACATTTAAGGATAAGCAGGAGCTGGAGAGCTTGTGGGGCACCGGTGCCGCTCCATGGGAGGTCTGGAAGAGAGGCCGCAAGGGCGGCGCCATTGTCAAGGCGGCTGTATCGAGCGAGACGTCATGCATTCCTTGAGATTGTCCGGGGACCCAGCGTCTCCGCTTAACATCTTGTGTTTGGGAGCTCACCCAGACGACATCGAGATCGGTTGTGGCGGAACCATCCTCCGTTTGGCTGCGCAATATCCCAAATCCGTTTTCCATTGGGTCGTGTTTAGCGCTACGGGTGTTCGGGCTGCGGAAGCGCAGCGCGCAGCCAAGTTGTTCGTGGGGAGCAACTCCCTGCAGGGCCCCATACTCAAGACGTTTCAAGACGGATTCATGCCGTTCGTCGGCAAAGAGATCAAATCCGTCTTTGAGGAACTAAAGTCAATCTCCCCCGACCTCATCTTCACCCACAATCGCAAGGATGCGCACCAGGATCACCGCTTGTTGGCGGAATTGACCTGGAACACATTCCGCGACCACCTGATTCTCGAGTACGAAATTCCAAAATATGACGGCGATATGGGGCGCGCCAGCGTGTTTGTGCCTCTCACGTCCGACTTGTGCGAGAAAAAAGTGCGTTGCATCGTGGATACGTTTCAGTCGCAGCATTCAAAGCGCTGGTTTCAAGCCGACACGTTTTTTTCCCTCCTGCGACTGCGGGGCATGGAGTGCAACTCTCCCAGTGGCTACGCGGAAGCCTTCTACTGTCGAAAGTTAGTTTTGTGAAAAGGGGAAAGGCGACATATGACGAGCGCTGCTTTCAGAGCTGCAGAAGCCGTTCAGAGGGTGGCGCAAATTATTCGGGATTCTACTCGCATCATGGGACTGAATGGTTATTTGTTTCAAATCCTTCATCCGCGAGTTTCGTTCCCCGCATTGGATTCTTGATGGTGCTGGCCCGAATACCGGATCCAAAAGACTTGGGGCTCATCGGTATGGTTACAGCGATACTGGTGTGCTGAATCCATTTAGGGATTTTGATCTTTCCGCGGCCACGGTGCAGCACCCGCTTGAGCCTCCTAGGGCCAGGGCGTGTGCGCTTGCCGGAGTTGCAAGACTGTCTGCTCAAAGTCCTCCGCCGACTGGTTGCCATGCTGATGCGCGGCACGACTCTGCTCAATCAGCGCGGTTACTCCGGCTTGCCGATACCGGCGCAACCAGACATAACGGTCTCGTGGGCGATCGCATACCGATGGCAGAACTCGGTCATTGCGCATTCGCCGAGCTCGTACTCAAGTACAAGTCGCGGCCTTTTGCGAACGCAAAGCGTAAGGCCCTTGCAGGCACCGAGACGGTCAAGTCCGCAACTCGCGCCACGCGGTGCAGATTCGATGACGCAAGCCGAAACTCGATGGTCCCTAAGGCCGCTACGCTTGGCTAACGCTTGATGCTTGAATTACGCCGGCCCCCGCGGAGCCCTTAACCCCGAAACGGAAAGCCGGTGCCTTTAGTATGCAACTGTTTGCATCATGCGGAGAGCTAAAAACCCGCTAAGTTATTTTCTTTCAGATATTTAGATTTGGTGACGTGCTTGCTCGCAACTTGGAAGGTCTTAGGTACGACGTCTGCCTGCTGGCTGACGCCTCTCACAACTTATTTTGGAAGTGCCACGTCTCACGGAGAAAACCGATGCGCCGACCCACCCACGGCGAAGTGCCCCGCTTTGCGGGGAGATGCTTGCTCTTTCTACTTCTGGCATCCCTGACTCTGACGCCCCGCCTCGCAAGAGCTCAGTCCAATACGATCATTATCGAGAACCAGCAGCCCGGAACCAGCGCTTGGTACATCCAGGGTAACACCGGGTCAGATTCAGTAGGCCAGATCAAGGCTTACATGTCCGCGACCAGCGTCAACAAAGGTGAAAGCATCACATTTAATGTTAGCGTCAATCCGGCGCAGACTTACACAATCGATGTCTATCGATTGGGCTGGTACCAGGGGCTGGGCGGACGCCTGATGCAGCACATTGGGCCGTTGAATGGCACGCAGCAGTCTACCTGTCCTACGGACTCGACCACGGGTATGATTGCTTGCAATTGGGCGCCGGGCTATACGCTGACCACTCAAACCACGTGGACGAGCGGCGTCTATCTAGCCGTCCTCACCAATTCCCAAAACTACCAAAACTACGCCCATTTCGTGGTTCGAGACGATAGCCGCGTCGCTGCACTCGTTTATCAGTTATCCGACAACACTTACCAAGCGTACAACGATTACCCATACGATCAGAGAACCGGAAAGAGTCTCTATTCATTCGACAGCTATGGGGCGAAGACCGTTGGCGGGACGACGGCGGCCGTCAAGGTCTCCTTTGACCGACCCTATGATTATGACGGTGACTGCGGAGTATGGGGGTATTGCGTGCTCGGCGGAGACGCCGCGTTTATCCATTGGCTGGAGAAATCAGGTTATGACGTAACCTACCAATCTGACGTGGATACTCACGTCAATGGCACCGCTCTCTTGAACTATCGCGGTTTTATATCTGGTGTACACGACGAGTATTGGTCCAAGGCGATGTATGACAACGTCACAGCGGCGCGGGACGGCCGCGTCAATTTGTTCTTCAGCAGCGCCAACGCTATTTATTGGCAGATCCGCTACGAGTCGTCTGTCGGCGGCGTGCCGAACCGAGTGATTGTGTGCTACAGGGATGCTACGATTGATCCCACCACTGATCCCACTCTCACGACCGTCAACTGGCGCGATCCCCCGCTAAATCGTCCGGAACAAGAACTGATCGGCGTCATGTTTACGGACATCGTAGATCAGAACGCACAGGGAAACTACGCTCCCTACGTGGTCACTAACAGTGCGAACTGGGTGTACGCTGGAACGGGTTTTAAGGATGGCGACAGTGTAGGGGGAGTGGTCGGATACGAAGCCGATCGTCTGTTCAGCACCTATCCCGGACCAAACTACGTCCCAGGAACATACACCCTTTTGTCCAATTCGCCATTTAAGGCAAGCGGAGCTTCAGACTACGCAAACTCCTCCATCTACCAGGCACCTAGCGGAGCATGGGTGTTTGCAAGTGGCACGATACAGTGGGCGAACACTTTGGACGGTTTCAATCCGAGTGGATTGAGTATTGTCAACTCCGGTCTGCAGCAAACAACGGCCAACATTCTTAATCAATTCATCAGCAACGCGACCGTAGGGGATTTTACTCTCACCGCATCGCCAACAAGCCAGACGGTCACTCCTGGGAACGGTACAAGTTACGGAATCACCATAGCTCCTACCGGCGGCTTCACCGGCCAGGTGACACTCAGCGCCAATGGATTGCCGAGTGGAGCCACAGGCAGCTTTACCCCCAATCCCGGGACTTCCTCGTCGACGTTTTCTGTAAGTACGAATTCCACCACGGCGCCCGGCACCTATACGGTTACTGTTACAGGTATCAGCGGAACTCTAAGCCATACCACCACGCTCACACTCGTCGTGAGCGGGACCCCAGACTTTGGCTTGAGTGCTTCGCCATCTGGCCAGACTGTCGTCGAGGGCGGTTCCACGAATTTCAGTGTCACAGTAGCGCCTGTCAACGGCTTTAGCAGTCAAGTCACACTCAGTATGACAGGACTGCCTGCCGGCGCTCAAGGCAGCTTTAGCCCGAACCCGACGACCGGGTCGTCAACTCTGACGATCACCACTCTTTCCAGTACTCCGGTTGGCGCCTATACTCTGACGATCTCTGGGACCAGTGGCGCATTGACGCATAGCACGACGGTCATTCTGTCAGTAGCCATGCCCGACTTTTCGTTGAGTGCCTCACCTTCGACTCAATTGGTCACTCAGGGGAATTCGACGAGCTACGGTGTAACGATCACGCCAATCTTTGGTTTCACGGGGCAGGTCACTCTCAGCGTGAGCGGACTGCCGAGCGGGGCCACGGGAGCGTTCACGACTAATCCTGCTACATCGACTTCGACACTCAACCTAACAACGACGTCGACCACAGCGGTTGGGATCTCGACATTAACTATTGCGGGCGTGAGCGGGGCCTTGTCTCACACAATGACCGTTACACTCACAGTGTCTCCAGCAGGAGTAGCGTTCGACAACAAGGTAAGCGCTGGCCTACAGTTCGGCGTTACGAAGGTCACCACGCCTACGTTCTCCATCGGATCTTTGCCCAATCGCGCCGCCATGATCATGGTCGCCATGACTGCCAACACGGCCACCAACATCACGGCCAGTCTAGGCGGTGTCCCTGCCACTGTGATCCCTGGAACCGACTCGGGTACTACAACCTCGGCTCGCACGATGATCTTCCAGGTCATCAATCCACCGTCAGGATCGCAGAGCGCCACTGTTTCGTGGACGGGTAGCATGAATGCGGATGTGGGGGTGATCACGGTTAGTGGCACCGACCCGACTACGCCAACCAGTAACGGCACGTTCGCCGCTTCGAAGTCCAGCCCAAGCGCCACCACGTCTGTGACCATCACCAGCAACCCTGGTGATTTGACCGCAAGCATCGGCTATACGTCCGACATTTGGGTAAGTCCGTTCACCAATCAAACGCTCAAATGGGGACTCGATTCAGGCGTGGTGGGTGGTGACATCGGACACGGCACTGGGACTGCCACACATACGTGGACCGATCAGTACGCCGGCCAGCTTCATTCGGTCTCTGGAGCGAACTTTAGGGCGGCAGGAACGCCGAACTATTCCCTTGGTGTTTCCCCCTCGAGCCAGACGGTCATACAGGGCAATCCGACCAGCTACAACCTCACGATTACTCCGACCAATGGCTTCACCGGCCAAGTCACGCTCAGCGTGAGCGGACTGCCCTCCGGTGCCAATGGCACCTTCAGTCCCAATCCGGC
>Ga0210405_10000385_pt1 | contig 61062 bp, 49 predicted proteins | sample IncBWH11MmetaG_FD_155492 | JGI IMG/M metagenome (GOLD analysis project Ga0210405, IMG submission 155492) | Forest soil microbial communities from Barre Woods Harvard Forest LTER site, Petersham, Massachusetts, United States - Inc-BW-H-11-M | ecosystem: Environmental > Terrestrial > Soil >...
AAGCTGCACCTTTTGGGGGATTCGCGGTGGTTCATGCTGTATTTGCCCGCGGCGTACGTCACGGCCACGCTGATGGGCAGCGATCAGGGACGGGGGCGGTTTGGACGGTTCAGTGTTTTGCTGGCGCTGCCGGGGGCTCTTTATGTGGTTGGGATCCTGGCCGTGTGGGCCATCGGGCACGTTTCGCCGGGGGCGTTTGCCGGAATGCTCCTGGCGGCGGCACTTCTTGTCACCGGAGTGCGCACGCAGATGGATTGGGGGTCCATTTCGCCGCGACTGGTGGACTGGACGATCGCACGGAGGCTGTTGAAGCGCGGCTGGAGCTTCTACTTGCCAACGGTGGCCAGTAACGCGCTGTACCGCGCGGACATGTTCATCCTAGTGCGGCTAGCCCCCAGCGAGGCCATCGGGCTGTACGCAGTGGCGCAGGCGATTGCGCTTGGACAGATTGGGGCGGTGAACCCGTTCATTCAAGTGGGATTTTCCGCAGTGGCGGGGGAAACGGACCCGGCAAAGGCTTTGCAGACGCTGGGACGACACTTCCGTTTAGCGCAACTTGTCGTGATCAGCACCGGATTGCTTGCGGCCGCAGTAACTCCCTGGTTGGTCCGGCTAATGTTCGGCGCGCAATTTACCGGCGCGGTAACCACGGCCTACCTGCTGATCGGCGCGACAATGTTCTCGGGCATGGAGCAGGTACTGGAGCAGGGGTTACGCGCCGCAGATCACCCCCGGCCAGGCATTCTCTCAAATTTGCTAGGGCTTGCGCTGCTCATCGGCATGGGGATTCCGGCATGCCTGCACTACGGCATCGCCGGTCTTGCGGCCGCCGCGATGGCGGCTCAACTTTTTAACTTTGTAGTTCTGATCGGCTTCTGCGTGGTAGGGCTGAAGATGTCGGCGAGGGATTTCTGGGCGTTCGATGCGTCCTCCTTTAACGAACTCGGCTCGGTCGTCAGGTCTTTAATCAGGCGACGGTTTCAAGGATGAATCGGGAATTGAACGGCAAGTCGAATCCGGTGCATGTGGATTGTGATCATGACGGAAACTGAATCGAAACCACTTTTTACCGTGATCATTCCCACGAAAGACCGGGCGGAATATCTTCACCATACGCTCCGAACGTGCTCGGATCAGGACTATGAAAACCTGGAAATCATCGTTTCTGATGATGGAAGTTCCGACAACACGGAGGCGGTGGTGCTGGAGGCTGCCCGGAAGGACCCGAGGATCAAGTACATCACACCAGGTTCCGTGGGGATGCGAGACAATTTCGAGTTCGCTCTTGATCATGTGAAGCCAGGGTATGTAATCGCGCTAGGAGGCGACGATGGCATCCTCCCCTATGGCATTAGCCAGATGTGGAGGGCGTTAAAAGAGACGGGGATGGAGCTCCTGACCTGGCGCCAGCTGCACTTCGCCTATCCGGCTGCGCGATCGGGCAAAGGGCTGTTGGGCTTGTACCGAGCGGGCAAATCAAAGATCCTGCGTTCCAGCGAATATTTAGCGAGACAGGTTAAGGACTTACATTACAACAATGATTTCGAATCCCCGATGTTCTATGTCAAAGGGGTAGTTGCGACGAAACTCGTCGAGCGGGTTCGAAGCCGAACCGCGGACGGCCGATTCTATGTTTGCCCGACACCAGATGGATTTTCCGGAGTCGTCCTGGCAGGGGAGGTTGAGCAATATGCCTTTTCGGGGATTCCGCTCACGATCTCGGGGATCTCGCCAACCTCCCAGGGCATGGCCTACCTGGCGGAGGGAAACGAGGGCAAGAAACTCTCGGATTCCTTCTACCGCGCGGTTTCCAATGTGTCCATGCATCGAGATCTCGCCTCGCAGCCATACTCCCCCTTGATCGCCCTGATGACTGCGGACTACCTGCTTACGGCGAAAGACCTGCCGGGGTGGCCGGGGCATGTTCCTGCGATCGACTACAAGAACTTGTTAATGAAAGGGCTGGCAGAATTGGCGAGTGGGGTGTACGCGGAAGACCGAATCAAGCGGGAACTCGTCATTCTGCACAAGATAGCCCAGTACCACGGGCTTGAGGAATTCTTCCGAGGGAAGGTCAGGGGAATGAGGCGTGATCAATCCCGAAAGCCTTTTGCGGGGAATGGGATCACACCCAACCAGGTTTTGCTGGATTGCGATATGTTCCAGATCCACAACATTTTCGATGCCGGATATATTTCCTATTTTGTGTACCAGCTTCTATCAAAAATAAACTTTGCTACCATTAAAAATATTATTGCCGATTCAGTGAAATATAAAATGCTGAAATTGCGAAAGGGCGATAGCTTTCCACCCGAGTCGGAGTGGATTCTAGAAGCCTGATACAGGCGGATTCTGTCTTGGGGAGATTGTATATGCCCTTTGCTTCGGCACGCGGTGCGCCAGCGGGAAGTAGAAAGCTCATAGCGAAAGGGATTGGTGTCTACGCTTTACTTTGGTTTGTTGCGTTTCTGTTTATGCCGACTTTTTTCCGTCAAAACCTGCAGATTTTGCTTCCGACTTGTTTTACTTTAGCGATATTTTTGTATTTTTCCTGGCGCCTTTGGTTGCAGGTCCAAGATAATATTTTTGGAGAAATTGGTTTTATTTATCTGGCGTTCGCTGTGGCTTATACGGTGTTCCCGGCCTATGGATTCTTGACGCTAGACGCTCTTGCGTCCGGGGCCGGATTTCAGGAACTAGCAGTCCTTGCTCCGGATCAGGGCCAGCTCGGCCCGCAGCTTTGGCGCCAGGTTCTATTTATAGCCGCCATAGCGCTTGGATATCTGCTCTTTCGCGGCAGGCGTGCGCCGAAATTTGATTCATTAAAAAATTTGGGTTATGCGGAAAAGCCGGTCATTCGCATTTTACTTGTCGTCATAATTCTGAGTGTTATCGGGCTCTGGGTTCTTTCTGCTCCCGTGGACACATATGTTGACAACTACACGAGATACGACAATCTCTCCTGGACCGCCAGGCGCGTAGTAACAATTTGCGATGTCCTTAAGACGGGTGGCACTTTTGTATTGTTAACACTCATGTTTAGAAACTACAAGCGATACCGCTTGTATATCTGGTCCTTTGTCCTGCTGCGGGCTATCTATGAGGTTCAGTTTTCACTTGGTTCCAGAATTGAGGCGTTCACGATTGTGGTCGCGGCCCTATTGCTGTACCACTATTCCGTTAAGAAAATTACTCTTAGCAGAGGGCTCATCGCAGCGCTGGCATGTGGGCTGGTTTTTTCAGTCATTGAGACGGTACGATTCGCCGATTTTAATTTTTCAGTGTTGAAAGATACTGAATTTCAGGCAGCCGGGATGCCAGCCGCGGAACTAGGGGCTGTCTATGTTCCGGGATTTCACTTGTACTCGGAGCGCTCCGCGGGCACGCTACCGCCAGTTCCGTGGCCCGTGTTCTTCAATGATTTTATTTCCCTCGTACCGCTGGTGGATCAGACGAAATGGCACCCGATGTATTGGTACGCGAGAAATTACTTCCCCCATGCAGTCGTGCCACCCCTAACATTAGGTCCAATTGCCGAGAGCGCTTTGTGGGGAGGGGAGATCGGTTTGGCTATTCTGGGCTTTATAAACGGCGTTTTATTCGCATTCCTGATGCGATGGTTCGCAAAAGATGGAGGGAAATGGCAAGTAATGACGATTTTTGTGTTTTGTTATTCGACATGCATTATGTGCCTAAAATACTCGATCTTTTATCATCTTCCGCTTCTTGAGAAGGTCATCTTACCCGTCGTGTTCATTGTGTCGGTTCTCGCGAACAACATTCAGAGGAGCACGAAAGCCACGCGCGCACTCCTAAGCGTGAGTCCTGCGCACTAGGATTTCCTTGGGCGCGGAGCTGTTTTGAAAATGAGCCTGGGATCGCGCTCTCAAGGAAATCGGGCGCTAAACAAAGGAAATAGGCAATGAAAGAATTAGCGAAAAAACTCACAGAACTGATTTTGCCGGAACGAATTCAATTACCTATTCGTTATCATTACCATAAGGTAATGGGCCATCTCGATGCTGAGATGCTCTTCGTTGACAAATTACTTAGTCAGAGAAGAAGATTCATCGACATTGGAGCAGACGGCGGAATTTATTCTTTTCATTTCTCTTCTTCATTTAATATTGTTGAAACGTTTGAGCCGCGAGGCGAGATTACGCATCGATTAAGATCGCTGGGTAAAAATTCTGTGGTGGTTCACAATGTTGCTTTATCAAGCTTGGAAGGGGAGCTAAAATTGTTTGTACCCTTGTGTGATTCTTCTCTGGCCTCGATAGAAACTCGTGAAGGTCCTTGCGAAGAGAGATTGATTAAGGTTAAGCGACTTGACGATTACGATTTTAGCGACGTCGATTTAATAAAAGTTGATGTGGAGGGGCACGAAGAAAGTGTGTTAGCGGGAGGAATGAGAACAATTGAAATAAATAGGCCGGTGCTAATCGTCGAAATTGAGCAGAGGCATATCAAGAAGCCTATAGAAGAAGTATTCCGAAAAATGTTATCACTGGGCTATGACGGGTTCTACTTGGAGAATAATAAGCCCAAGAGTATTGACAGTTTTGCATACGCAGTTCATCAAGAGCCTTTTCTTGCGGATGTTATGAATAAGCGATACGTAAATAATTTTATATTTACTCCATGTCATACATAGTGGGATATGTAGATCGCGGTTGCACAAAGTGCTCCCCAGCGTGAGTAACCTCCATGGAAGTGTACTTACAAACGACAAGTTTAGCCGCGAGATGTTGCTCTTGCGGAGGCTCGACGGACTTAGCAAATGAGTAGTCGTGTTCTCCTGCTATTTTGCCTGTTGGCCCCTGTCGCGCACGCTCAGGTAGGCGGCAGAGTGACTGTCGGAACGTTTGCAACAAGACCGACGACTTGTTCGGCTGGCGATTTGTACGTTACATCCGACACAAATCTGATCTACCAGTGCGGGCCCGCCAATACCTGGACAATGGCCCCAAATCTTAATGCGGCTAACGCCTTTGCAGGCAATAACACCCACATCGGGACCGAAACATTTGCAAACATCAATGGTGTTGTAACGGTAGACGGCACGAAGTACGCTATGACCGACACGGGGATTCAGGCAGCGGCGACGGCGCTTTGTGCTAACGCGCCTGTTGGCGGCACCCTTTATCTGCCCACCGGGAATTACGCTATCTCAACCGGGAATATCCTCATTGCATGCCCCATGAGCATCGTAGGTTCCGGGTACGGAACGAACCTGAACGTCATCAGCAGTATAAGCTCCACATCCGACGTGTTCGTAGTCAACCCGACTTCCAACGGAGATTTTATCCATTTCTCCGATTTTTCCATCAACAATGCGGGTTCCAATGGGCGATACGGCATCCACTTGAACGGAGCCAGCGCCGTCATCCAGCACATCACTATCGAGCGCGTGCTTATCAATCAGATGGGAAGCTACGGAATCTACGCCGAAGGCAGTGGTGCAGGAGAGGGCACGCCCCGGCTGCTTAACGTTGACAAATCCACGGTTTTCGGAGGATTCGTTTGCACGAACTGCGGCGACACAGTGCGGCTGCTCAACAGCGAATTTATCGGAGTAGGTAAAATAGATTTTCTCGGTTTCCAGCCGGGATCTTCGACGCCCATCGTCGATAAGGATAATATTACGCTGACCGGCGGCGTGCATTTTGGACCAGGCACAGTGGGCTGCGTATTCACGAACAATGAAGAAGAAACCGTCAATTTCACGGGCGGAAATTGGACGGGCTCGAACGGGGCAATGCTCGATCTCGATGGCAGTTCATCGGCTCCTATACAGGATTGCAAGGTCGTCGGCAACAGTTTCCAGACGCCTTTGACGGGTATAGCGATTACTGCTGTTCGGGTCAACTATGCCAATTCTGCCAATATTCACGACAATCGCATTGGTCGTGGTGTCTTCAGCGGTTCACAGGACTTCAATTGGACTGGAAAGCAAAACACCCCGATGCTCGGCTGGAATGAACTGTGTGGCACGCTTGGCACCTGCACACTTGTGAATAGCGGGAGCACGTTTAACATTAGCGGCGCGGGGGCTTGCGCCACATTAATAAATCTCGCTGGAAATAATTACTCTGGAACGATCAAATGTACGGGCGTGACCGGAGCGAGCACCATTACGATTACGCCGGGAACAAACGCCCCTGATGGCTGGAACTGCAAAGGGTCTACTGACCTAACGACTCCGGCGAATCTTCTTGCTCAGTCAGCCAGTTCGACCACGAGCTGTACCTTGAGCGGAACGGTGAACACGAACGACGTATTAACGTGGGTATCTGTAGCTTTTTAGAGAAGTAGGCAGATGCAGGGGCGCACGTGGTTGGGACTGATTTTTGTACTTTGCGCCCTAAGGCTGGCCTAAACCTAGGGGCAAGTCAGAACTTGGATGAGTTAGGAAACCGCGAGAACCAAAGGGAGATGGCGGACGTGAAGAGACTCAAGCTCCCGATTCCTGCTTGCAATGCGGGTGCTCCCAGCTGAGCTACACGCTCACGGGGCGCAAGCTCAATTGTGGCGCATGATTATTCGGAGTCTAGTTTCACTCGAGCGATGAAAGCGCGATCCTGTTTTGACGAAGAGGCTAATACTTACAAGGGCTTGCGAGGTTGCCCCCGATGTCCGAGTGGAGAAGATCGCGGAGACGCTTTCTTCCCTGGGGCACAGTGTTTCGGTGCTTGCCTGGAACAGGGGGGATAAGCTTCCCGAGCGGGAAAGCAGAAGTTTCGGCGAAATCAGGCGATTGCGAATCCGAGCGGGATACGGCTCTGGGATAAAGCTACTGCCGAAGATGCTCTGGTTTTGGCTGGTGCTTTTTGTAAGTCTGCTTAGGGAGCGCTTCGATGCAGTGCATGCCTGTGACTTCGATACGCTTCCGCCGGCGCTCCTCGCTGCCAAGCTGAAGGGTAAGAAAGTCGTCTACGACATTTTTGATTTTTACGCGGAAGGAGGAAGCGTTCCTCGAGCTTTGCGCCCGGCAATTCGATTCGCTGAGAAACTGCTTATGCGACTGGCTGACTCCGTGATTGTGGTTGACGAAGTCAGGCTTCCGTACCTGCCAGACGGCGTGAGAGCAAGGGCCGAGATCGTGTACAACTCGCCGCCCGATATGCTCGGCAGTTTGCAAGTTTCGGCTTTCCCCAGGGTGCCGGCCAAGAATTCCGAATTCAGGGTGGTCTATTCGGGCAATTTGATCGAGGGGCGTTACATCCTCGAGACGGCCGAAGCGGTGAGCCGTTTGGATGGAACAGAGATGATCATCGCCGGTTTCGGGCCGAAAGAGTTTGTAGACAAGGTCATTGCCAAGGCCAGCGGGTATGGAAATGTCTCCTATATCGGTAAGAACTCCTCACTGAGTGAGTCGCTGGCGCTGGTTTCGACTGCGGATGCGGTTTTCTCCCTAAATGATCCTACGATCCCTAACAACAAGATGATGAGTTCGAACAAGCTGTTCGAGACGATGATGCTTGGCAAGCCGGTCGTCGTAAACCGCGGTACGTCCATGGAGGAAAAGGTTAGAACGTTCCATTGCGGGTTGGTGATAGAAAACGGAAACCTCGAATCACTCGCCAGCGCGCTGCGTTTCCTGAGAGAAAAGCCCAGCACGGCGCGGCAAATGGGAGAAAACGGCCGTCGCGCCTATGAAGAATTCTACGATTGGAAATTCATGACCGAGAGGCTCGCGAAGCTCTATCAATGAGATTTTTTTTCGCACCGAATAACCGGATTTTCCAGTTCGGTGTAGAGAGATCTCCGTCCCGCGCGGAGGCGGTTGCCGACGGCGTGGCGAACGAGAAGCTCCTCCAGTCACGGAGATGTCTGGCTGAGGCCGATCGGCTACGGGTAGGCGCGGCGCAACGTATAAGCCTTTAAATTCTCGAAAAACTTAGTTGGGGGGCGTGCGGTCATTTTCGAGCAGTGAAGCTCCGGCAGTGCAATTCGCGCAGTAAGGATCAGGCAGCAAAAAGTGATTCACCTTTGGAGGAATCGCATGACAAAAGTACTGGTAGTGGGAGGCGCAGGATACATCGGAGGAGCGGTGACGGAGCTGCTGACGACGGTGAGGGTGCCGTTTACGGTTTATGACAGCTTGATCTACGAGCCGCACTACTTGAAAAAGCTGGATTTCGTGCGCGGGGACGTGCGAGACACGGAGAAGTTGAAGACACTGCTGGCGGGCTATACGCATGTGATTTGGCTGGCGGGCATCGTGGGTGACGGCGCCTGTGAGGTAAATCCGGAGTTCACACTGGAAGTGAATCAACAAGCGGTGCAGTGGCTATCAGAAAATTATCATGGAAGAATCGTGTTCACATCGACGTGCTCGGTCTACGGACAATTTGATGATGAAGTCGACGAGGAATCGCCCGTGCAACCGTTATCGCTGTATGCCAAGACCAAGCTCGCCGGGGAGGGCTACCTACAACAAGAGAACAGCCTGATTTTCCGGCTGGGTACAGCATTCGGAGTCTCCGACACGTATTCGCGCCCGCGGATGGACCTCGTCGTGAATTATATGAGCGCAAACGCGCTGACCAAGGGAGAACTCTCGGTGTTCGGGGGCACACAATGGAGGCCCCTGGTCCACGTGAAGGACATTGCCCAAGCAATCGTACACAACCTGGAGCGCCCGGTGCGTGGGGTGTACAACATTGCGGCGCAGAATCTACAGATTAAAGACCTAGCCGGCATCGTGAGCGAAATGACAGGCTGCAAGGTGAAGCACACGGAACAAAAATTTCAGGACCAGCGCAATTATCACGTAAGTACCAAGAAAGCATTGCGGGACGAAATCTTTAACCCGCATACGATGCGCACGGTGCAAGACGGGGTACGGGAAATATCGGAGTTGGTAGCACGCGGTCGAATCAAGCAGACGGAGAGCGATGTTTACTTCAACGTTCGGCACGTTGAAAGACTAAAGGCTTATGGCCAATTCGCCTGAGGTTCCAAACATTGTGAAGGGTGGGCTCGCGACGGACGATCGCGGCCAGCTTTCGTTCGTGAACGGCTTTTCGTTTGCGAATATACAGCGGTTTTACATGGTCGAAAATTTCTCAACGGATGTAGTGCGTGCTTTCCACGGCCATTTGAAAGAAGAAAAATTTGTCCTAGTCGTGTCCGGTGCAGCGATCGTTGCTGCGGTATACTTTGGAGCCCCGGACAAACCGAAGCTGGACTCCAAACCACACAGGTTTGTGCTGTCCGACAGACAACCACAGATTCTTCATGTCCCGTCGGGGTACGCCAACGGCTTCCGCCCGTTAGAGCCTGGGACGAAAATCATGTTCTTCTCCTCTGCAACGCTTGAGGACTCGGCCAAAGATGATTACCGGTTCCCCTTCGACCATTGGGGAAAACATGTTTGGGATGTAGAGTCCCGGTGACCGCTGCTTTATTTGGGGGCTTAAAAGGATGAAGAGAGTTCTCCTGCTAGGTGCTACAGGAATGCTGGGAAGCGCGGTCTATGGTGTTCTAAATAAGAAATACGATTTGGTCTTGGGCATCCGAAATTTAGAGAAACTTACATTACTCGAGAAATCCTACGGATCAACTAACGGACATACCGTGCTCCCCTTCGATGCGGCCTCAGTCTATCAAGACTACGCGGCAAAAAAGGGAGGTCCGGGCCAGTACATGAGCGAATTCCTTCGCCGGGTTGGGGAAGTCGATCACGTGATCAACGCTGTGGGCGTGACGATTCCATTTTCAATGCGCGAACCGGCGCTAACATTCTTTGTAAACGGAGCGCTCCCGCGCATCTTGGCTGAGGCCTTTGGAGTAAAACTGATTCATATCACGACCGACTGCGTTTACAGCGGGAAAGAAGGTTTTCCTTACGATGAGAATTCTCCGAAATCGCCGACTGATCTTTATGGACTCTCGAAGAGTTTAGGCGAACCGGCCAACTGCTTGACCATTCGCACGTCTATCATTGGGCGAGAGCTAGACGGTTTCACAGGGCTTTTGGAATGGTTCCTGCAGCAAAACGGGAAAACGATTACGGGGTTTGCCGAGCATTATTGGAATGGCATTACCACGCAACAGTTCGGGAAATTGTGTGATCGAGTTATGCAGTCGCCCGATTCGTTTCCCCGCCGTGGCGTTTACCATGTATTTTCCACTGTCGTGTCGAAGTACGAGATGCTTCTTGCCTTTCAACGCAAGTATGGAATTCGGTGCACAATCAAGGCAGACAATGAAAACAGGCTCAATCGTTCAATGTCGTCAGTAAAAGAATTAAACCGGCTATTACAAGTTCCATCTTTTTCCGACATGGTGGAAGACCTGGAGCCCTGAAGCAAGATGGCCAAGAACTTCAAACTCGTCACATTCCTCGGAATTCGGCCAGACATCATTCGAATGCACAAGCTGCTCGCCATGCTCGAGAGCGGCCAGAAGCGGCATGGCTATCGGCACATTTACGTGCACTCCGGCCAGCACTTTGATTTTCAATTAGATGGCGTCTTTCATAAGCAGCTACATGTCAAGCCCCCAAAATTGAACTTGCGAATCGGAAAAATTCTCAAGAGAACCGGAAAAACTGGCCATGTTCACCAGTCCGCGCTCCTTTTTCAAAAGACGGCCGAGATGATCGAGCGTTTGCGCCCTGATGCCGTGCTCTATCTGGGCGACACAAATACAGTCCTGTCCGCCATTATCGTGGCTAAGTACAACATCCCCGTGATCCACATCGAAGGCGGCGGCCGGAGTTTTGACTGGCGCATGCCTGAGGAAAAAAACAGGATTGTCATAGATCATCTGTCGGACCTCGTCTACTGCTACTTAGATCGCTACAAGCAACTCCTCGTAAGCGAAGGGATCCCAGAGTTTCGTATCGTCACTGTCGGCAATATCATCGTGGATGCGCTATCCAGTTTTCTTCCCGCCGCTGAGAAGAGTTCCATACTTGATCGCTTGAGGCTCAAGAATGGCGAATACGCCCTTTGCACTCTGCATCGTGAGGAGAACATCGATAACAGTGATGCGCTCATCGCGAAGCTGAAAGGACTACAGCAACTTTCTAAGACGCTGCCGGTTTTACTCCCCATGATGCCCAGGCTGAAAGCGCGCATCCGCAGCAATGGATTCAACCGCCTATTAAGCAATTCCAAGATCATCACGACAGAACCATTAGGGTTCATCGAGTTTCTGAAGCTTGAAAAGGCGGCGCGCCTGATTGTGACTGACAGTGGGACTGTGCAAGAGGAAGCTCTGATTTTGGGCGTACCGTGCCTTGTAACGCGGCGCTCCACCGAGAGGCCGGAGACAATGGCAGGTGGGGCAACTATCCTCGCCGATGAGGACCTGTGCGGTAACGCTCATCGAGCCCTGCAAATGCACACAGATTGGGATCGCACGATCTTGAATCCCGAGGGTGGAAGTCCGAGCGAGCGCATTTATGAAGATCTCATCAGTCGAATCCGGGCCGGCTTTTTTGGAAACTCGCGGAGCATCAGTGCGCTCCAGCAAAATCGGTTTGTCCGCCAGGCGTATGGCCTTGAGAGCTGTGAGCTCCGAGCCATGGTTGCATCGTGAACTCAAACTTCCTAGACAACACTATTTGAGCCATTGAAATGCGCATACTTCTGCTCGTCGACTGTTATTACCCAAATTCGAAGTCAGGCGCCACGCAGATGCACGATATGGCTTTGGAGCTCCATCGTCAAAAACACGAAGTCATCGTTTTGACCCCAAGTGACCGCGTCTCTAAACCAATCGAAGTGACGAGTGAATTCGGATTTCAAGTCGTGCGGGTAAAAACGCGGAATATCAAAGCGGGGTGGAGGGCGCTCCGTGCTATAGAAGAATCTCGGCTTTCAAGTGTTCTTTGGCGCCATGCCAAAGTATTCTTGCTTCAGCATCCCGCAGACCTGATTGTCTTTTACTCACCGACAATTTTTTGGGCCTCTCTGGTGCGCCGCTTGAAATCTCACTGGCATTGCCCTGCCTATCTAATCCTGAGAGATATTTTCCCTCAGTGGGCAGTTGACGCCGGTATTCTCCGCAAGGGGCTGATTTATTACTTCTTTCGCAGAAAAGAAATTCTTCAGTATGAAATTGCTGATCGAATTGCCGTGCAATCTCCCGCAAACTTAGAGTACTTCGCCCGCGAATTTCGAACACAAGGGTACCGGCTGGAAGTCCTCTACAACTGGATGAACCTTCAAGTGGAAAACGTGCCGTCGACAAATTACCGTACCAGCCTTGGATTGCAAGATAAGGTTGTGTTCGTCTACGGAGGAAACCTCGGCGTGGCACAGGACGTTGACAACATCGTGCGTTTAGCCGACCGTCTCGCCGCTCATAGTCACATTCACTTTCTCCTCGTGGGTGAAGGCAGCGAAGTGCCCCGGTTGAGAAGACTTCTGGCTGAAAAATCCTTGCGCAACATCCAAATTCTCTCGGCTGTCCGGCCACCAGAGTATCTTGCAATGCTTTCGGAGTTCGACCTCGGCCTACTGTCGCTGGACCGGAGATTGAAAACCCACAACGTCCCGGGGAAACTGCTCGGATACATGTACTGGTGCAAGCCCACTCTTGCGAGTATTAATCCTGGTAATGATCTCTTCGAGATACTCGGGAAGAATCAAGCGGGGCTCTGTCTCCTGAACGGCGACGACGACGGTTTATGCGCCGCAGCCCTAAGACTTGCGAATGACCCTGATCTAAGAGACAGAATGGGGAAGAACGCTCGCGGCGTATTGGAACGATCGTTTTCTGTGGAAGCCGCCGTAGCGCAGATTATGAACGCCTTTCGGGCGCAAGAAGCCTCTGGGGAAAAAGTAGCAGTTGGGCAACCTGCCGTTTCATCGGCGGCCGCCAGAAGGCTTTCATTAGATTGCTGACGTATGCCCTTGCCAGAGCAGGGCCAATTCTGCCCAACCGGAAGTTCGAGCTTTTTCAATCGCCAGGTGCGTTCAACGCAGAGATCAGGTTGCGTCCCAAGTTCTAGTTCGCATTTAAGTTCGTTTGTTCCCGTGTAATAAAACGTATGCCATTTCGTTCCGTGGCTACACTCTCAATCACCATAGAGGAGTCTCAAGCCGTTCCCGGATGCTAAGTATGAGAACCGCCCGGTATCTATGACTTACGCCGTCATTTTCCTTTCGAGCTTGATTCTATCTTTGATCTCGACGCGCTACGTCCGCGCATCTGCGCACGCCCACGGATGGCTGGAACCACCGCAGCTTGACCGCCATGTGCACACTACTCCCATTCCCAGAATTGGTGGCGTGGCTATTTATGTATCATTCACCGCGGTTGTAGTTGTCGCGCTTTTGGTCCAAAGAGCCTTGGGACCTTCGTTCTTTCCTCCAATAAAGTCATACCTTGTGCTGTTAGGTTCCGCGCTCATCATCTTTCTCCTTGGGCTTGTAGATGATTTGTACGGTGTTGGCCCGTACGGAAAGTTCTTGGTCCAGGCTGTTGCGGCCACGATTCTCTTCTTGGGTGGATTCGGAATTCACCGTTTGGACCTGATTTCATCCGGAAAGACTCTTACCTCCTTCATTGGCCTGCCCCTGACCATACTTTGGGTCCTGTTGATTACAAACGCCTTCAATCTAATTGACGGACTGGACGGACTGGCTGCGGGTTCGGCGCTATTTTCCGCCATCGTGGTTTTTATTCTGTCGCTGGTTATCCCGAACCCCCTGGTCACGTGTCTCGCAGTTGCGCTGGCCGGCGCCATTTTGGGATTCTTGCGTTTCAACTTCCACCCAGCATCGATATTTTTGGGTGATTCCGGCAGCCTGTTCATTGGCTTCATGCTCAGCGCCATGGCGCTGGCTGGCTCTCAGAAAGCGCCGACCATGGTCACTGTGGCAATCCCCGTGGTTGCGCTCGGCTTGCCAATATTGGATGTTTTCCTTGCCGTCGTCCGCCGTTTTCTTGGCGGCAAGCCCCTTTTTGGCGGCGATCGTCAGCATATTCATCATAAGTTGCTGAAGCGAGGCTTGCGTCAACGGGAAACCGTCCTCATTCTGTACGCGGTGAGCGCCGGATTCGGCTTCCTGAGTCTCATCCTACTTCATCAGGGAACAGCAATTGCCTTGGTTCTTGCAGTCACAGGTATCGGAGTCCTGGTTGGAGTGCAGCAACTTCGTTATCAGGAGTTCGCTGAGTTACTGTCACTGCTGGAGCGAGGCACTCATCGCCGTCAGATTTTGACGAATCACATCGCCATTCGGTACGCCACCGAGTCGCTAAACGAATGCAATGAATTTGGCCCGATTTGCGCGCTGCTCCAGCAAGCCTTACAGCCGATCGGGTTCAAAGGTGTCCGCCTGCAGATGCTCAATCCAAATGGGTTCTTGGCTTCTTCATTCCATCCCTTGCATTGTGAGCCTAACGGTTATTTCGTCTTCTCATGGTCAGATGCCCCGGTCAGTGAATCTGCCTGGGAATTGCGGCTGGAGCTGGTCACAACTTCTCGGGTCAGATGGGGGTTCGCGACTCTGTTTCGCGCCGAGGACGCCGAGGCGTTGTCGCTAGATATTAATATTCTGACGCAAGACTTCCGTACGTCACTCTCGAATGCGCTAGACCGCGCCTGCTCCAAACTAGAAGCCGCTCAGCTGGATAAGCCTGCCGATCAAGGGTCGCGAAGCCATAAGCTTGCCGCGGGCTCCATGGCAGATTGAGGAGGAAAGCGAGATTGCGCCAAATCGCAGACGACGATGAGCCGCAGTGAATACTCTCACGCTTTTTCCTGAGTGCGTACCTTCCGCTCCGTTTCTCCCTCTTCTCCCCACTAGTAAATAATATTTCTTGCAAGAATTGTTATTTACTCCCTCCGCATGAAGTTTTCCGTCGGAAGCGAAGCGTTGCTTCCATCTAATAGCCCGTAATCTGGTTAGCCTTCAGTCCGTCCGCTCCTCGTTTTGCCGTTCGGGACAGAAAACCGCTCCGACAAGGTCGGAACCTTGTGTCGTCGGATGCGGAGAGAGATCTGTCGTCGTGTTGCTCCCCGGGACAGCAATCCTCCTCGGATACCCATGTAAGAGCATCCCACTCCGTCGCGAAGTCGCTTGAAATACCGTCTGGAAATTAAGGTTTGATTCCCGGTTCAAAGTCAAGGGTGTGTTGAAAACAGAGCTCCCCAACAACCATTCGAAGTACGGCGGGGAACAAATTTAAGGTTCGTTTCCAGGTTCAAATTCGGGAACCATTCGAGCCCCCAATAGCCCCAAAATCGTGGTCTATGACGCAGCCAGAGGCTAGAAGAGTCAGCAACATAATTTTTCTCGGAACTCCCGTTGGTTCCAGGTTCAAATCGTGGCGGGCCCACCAACCGCCCAGAAACACCGCGCGCTCTGCGGTGACTCGTGTGGGGTCAGACACATGCTTACCCCGCTGGACACAGTGACTCTCGGGTATCCTGCCGAGTTTTCTCGAATTAGCTGCAATCTTCTACATGGCATAATTCGTGCACTATTCCGGGACCGAGTGTGCTTCTTCGAGTTTCGCGCTGCCACGAACATGCTTGAGCCTCGCATCACAATTCTTCTTCTCAGCTTGTGGGGGTTCCTGGCTTTCTACAATCCCTCTTTCCCCTCACATAGCCGACCATCGACCTTATTGAACTCGCCAGGTCCTGCTCGGCCGGAGACGGATCAGCCTCGCCACTCCCGGCCCTTGCCAAGCTCTGAAGACCGCTTCGCCGATGGAACTCCGGATTTCCTCCGCCTCGACGCCCCCTCCGACCAAGACACTTTCCGCCGCTGGTTCGCGCTGATTGCCGAATTTCAAGCGCTCCGCCCGTCAAACGAAGTCCCCGGCGAAATCAACGATTGTGCCGCGCTTCTGCGTTATTCTTACCGCAACGCACTGCGCACCCACGACGCAGGTTGGTTCCGCGAAGCGCAAATTGCGCCTCCTTCTGCTTTGCCTTCCCTCGAAAAATATCGCTATCCGCACACTCCGCTCGGGGCCGCGCTGTTTCGCATCCGGCCCGGAGCATTTCTCGCCGAGGATCTGAAGAACGGAACTTTTGCCGAATTTGCCGATGCCAAGACTCTGAAGGACTTCAATATGCACTTTCTGTCACGCGATATCCGCGCCGCTCGCCCCGGCGACCTGCTGTTTTATCGTCAACTCGAACAGGACTCCCCGTTTCACTCCATGATTTTCGTTGGCCCAAGCCCGTGGCTTTCGGAATCCAGCCCGGAGGGCGGCGGGGACGTCGTCGTCTACCACACCGGCCCGATTGGCAACGCGCCCGGTGAGATGCGGCGGCTCTCCGTTGCGGAACTTCTGCAGCATCCTTCCCCTCGCTGGCGGCCCGTCGCCGGCAACAGCAATTTCCTGGGTGTTTTCCGCTGGAACATTCTTCGAGGAGCAAACTAGTGCGCTGGAAACTGATCCTTCTTCTCGCCTGTCTTTTCACTCTCATCACCCCTGCCGGGGGCCAGCGCCCTAACGCTTATTTTTCACTCTCCACGAACAAAACTTATCTTCCCGGAGAAAAAATTGGCCTTCGCGTCTTTGCCAATAACGTGGATGCCCTGGAATTCCGCGTCTACAAAGTGAAAGACCCCGCTCTATTTTTCGAACGCCTCGACAACCCCCATGATTTTGGACGCGTCGCTCCTAAAGAGCAGATCGACAACCCAACTTTTCTCGAACGCTTCCACGACTGGAAGCACGGCGTCTGGGTCGACATCCGCGACTTCTTTCGCTATCAATTTTCCTCGCGATCCCGATCTCAGCTTCGCGAAGAGCGCCAGGCCAAAACGAAGGCCCAGGCGGGCCCCACGGCAGATGTGTTTGCTCAGGTCCCCGTTATAAACAGCTCGCAGCTCGTTGCTCGATGGAAGCAGGAGATGCCGCCGAGCTTCTATTCGGAAACGGAAAATGTTCCCGTTCAGAATTTACCTAAGGGGCTCTATCTTGTTGAAGCGACCGATGGCCAACTTCGCGCCTACACCATCGTTATCGTTAGTGAGCTAGGGCTCGTCACAAAAACCACCGAAGGACAGGTGCTTACGTTTGCTGCGGACCGCACGTCGGGCGCCCCCGTCTCCGGCGTCGATGTGCGCGTTTGGGCCGACAAAAAAGAAAAAGCGCACTTGAAGAGCGACGCCAGCGGTCTCGCCGAAACTGCCGTGTCCGAGGGCCAATACCAGGATGTGCGCGTGCTTGCCGTACACGACGACGATGTCGCCCTAGTCACGCCATACTCCTACAACATCAGCAGCAATCCCGCCGAGGATTGGGCCGGCTACGTTTACACCGACCGCCCCGTCTATCGTCCGACGCATACCGTGCACTTCAAAGTCATCCTCAGAACTCGATCGGGCGAGGGCTTCAAAGTTCCAACTGGCGAACAAGTCCAGGTCCTCATCGAAGATCCTGACAGCAAGTCTGTATTTCAATCCACACTTCCTATTTCGTCTTTCGGCACCATCCACGGTGACCTCAATCTCTCGGCCACTGCTGCCCTTGGTTACTATTCGATCTCTGTCAGCGGCCGTGGCGGCCAGCGCTACGCCATCAACGGCGGCTTCTACGTCGAGGAATACAAAAAGCCGGAGTACGAAGTAAAGGTCACGCCATCCACTCCGCGGGTACTTCAAGGCGAGTTCATCGAAGCCACGCTCGAAGCCAAGTATTATTTCGGCGAGCCGGTGGCAGGCGCCGATGTGAAGTACGTCGTCCACACGCTGCCGTACTGGTCTCCCTTCATTGAGCGTGACGAAGAGGAAAGCGTGCCCGGGCAATCCTTTGGGGAGGAAGGCGACTCAGGCGATGAAGGCGACTATGCTGGTGATCAAATCTCGGAGCAGTCCGGCAAGCTCGATGCCGAAGGTAAACTGAAAGTCCGCATCCCTACGAGGGTCGATCAACATCACAACGACGTCCGCTACCGTATTGAGGCGCGCGTCACGGATGCAGGAAATCGAGAGATCTCTGGCCACAACGCCGTCGTCGCCACATATGGCACGTTCGCCGTGGGCATTTCGGCCGAGAGTTACGTCTATCAGGTGGGCGAAACCATTCGCGCGACCGCCGTTGCGAAGGACTACGACGGAAAGCCGATTCAGACAGCCGTTCGCGTCGAGCTGGTGCGCGGCTACTGGTATTACAACGCTGGAAACCAAAGAGAGACGGTTGTTGATTCCCGTGACACAAGCACTGGCCCCGATGGCACGGCGCTCGTAACTTTTAATGCGAAGGAAGCGGGAAGCCTATATCTACGCGTGAAAGCGCAGACTCCTGAAAAGCGTGAAGTGCAGGGAAGCGGCTATCTCTGGGTCACCAGCACAAATAATGATTGGTGGGGCAGTGAGAACCGCGAAATTCGCATGGTTGCCGATAAAAAGTCTTACAAGGTCGGCGACACGGCTCACGTTCTCGTCCTGACCGGCATGACCGACTCCTATCTCCTCGTTACCACCGAAGCTCGCACGATTCAGACGAAGAGAATCGTCCACGCCACTGCTTCTTCCGTCACGATCGATGTTCCCATCACGAGCGACCAGCAACCCAACGTCTTCCTAACGACCGTTTTTATCCACGACAACAAGCTCTATTCCTCCAGCAAAAGTCTCAAGGTCCCCGCAATCCAACAGAAACTGCAGATCGAAATTCAGCCCTCGCAGAAACAATTCCAACCTGGCCAGAAAGCGAGTTATACGCTACTGGCGCGCGATTCGAACGGCAAGCCTGTCTCTGGTGAATTCAGCATCGGAGTCGTCGACGAAGCCATCTACGCAATCCGCCGCGATACGAACGGCGACCCGCACGATTATTTTTATGGGCCCGCGTATGACCGCGTCTCTCTCGATTCTTCGCTAAACTTTTTCTTTAGCGGTGAAGCTGGAAAAAAACAAATGTTCCTGGCGTATCGTGGCAACACCAACCCTCGCGCGCTGGCACAGCTCAAACCATCCGAAACTCTCGTCCAGCCAAAAGTGCGTAAGCTCTTTCCTGACACGGCGCTTTGGCTAGCTGATGTGCACACTGACGCCAGCGGCCGTGCCGAAGCCCCTCTCACGTTCCCCGATTCTCTTACAACGTGGCGCACTACGGTTCGCGGGGTCACCCTCGACACAAAAGTCGGACTCGCAACAAACACCGTCATCGTTCGTAAGAATCTCATGGTGCGCCTCGCCGTTCCGCGCTTTTTCCGCCAGGGCGATGAAGTCACCGTTTCCGCGATTGTTCACAACTATTTGGCTACCACGAAAACCGTTCAAGTCTCGCTCGATCTGAAAGGCCTTGAGGTGCTCTCAGGCCAGACCACTCCGATCGAAGTTCCCAGCAAGGGAGAAGCAAAGGTGGACTGGCGCGTCCGCGCTCAATCTGTCCACGAAGCCGATTTGCTTGCGAAAGCTCTCACCAACGAAGAGTCCGACGCCATGGAAATAACGCTTCCCGTCATTCCCGTAGGCGTGAAACAAAGTGACGCAAAATCCGGTTCCATTGCAGGCGCTGAACAGGAAGAGAAAACTGTCGTCACGCTTCAGGGAAATCCTGATCAATCTTCGCCCAGTCTGAACATCACGCTCAGCCCATCGCTGGCCGGCAGCATTTTTTCCGCGCTCGACTACCTCACTGGCTATCCCTATGGCTGCACTGAGCAGACCATGTCCAGTTTCCTTCCCAATATCGTCGTTGCCAAAGCGATGAAGGACCTAAAGCTGCAGTCCACCGTCGACACGCCCGAACTTCAAAAGAAAATTGAAGCTGGCATGGCGCGTCTGAAAGATTTTCAGCATGAGGACGGCGGTTGGGGCTGGTGGAAAGAAGATGAAAGCCAGGTCTTTATGACCGCGTACGTCATCAGCGGCTTTGGCCAGGCCCGCGAAGCCGGTTACGACCCCGGTGCCCACTCGATAGCCCGTGCGCTTGAGTATTTGCATGTAGCGCTCGGTCAGCATGCGAATATGCACGAGGATCTTCGAGCGTACGTCGTGTACGCTCTCGCGCTGAACAACGCCGCAAAGCCCGAAGAGTTGCAGGACGCATGGAAAGTGCGCAGCAACATGAGTACACAAGGGCTTTCCATGCTCGGCCTTGCACTACTGTCAGCGGGCGATCAAGCAAAAGCGCAAGAGATTGCCGCAACGGTAGAATCGCAAGCAACGGTCACTGACTTCGAGGCTAACTGGCCCGCTGTCTACGATCACCTGATGGGATTCGAAATTGACGATGCTGCGGAAACAACGGCCTATGCCGTCCGACTCATCAGCCTTGTGAAGCCCGCCAGTCCGCTGCTGCCCAAAGCCGCGTTGTGGCTAGTGAATCATCGCGAGGGCGGGTACTTCTGGTTCAGCACCAAACAAACCGCCATGGTTATTTTTGGTCTCACGGAGTACGTTAAGTCCAGCCACGAACTCGAGGCCAGTTTCCGAGCGGAAGTCTACGTCAACGGCAAACAGGTCATCGCTCGCCAATTCACTCCGGCCGATGCCTGGAATCCCGCGCAGCCGGCCATTCATCTCGACGCCTCGCAATTACAAAGCGGCGCTAACGAGATTCGCATCCACAAATCCGGCGCAGGCCGTCTCTATTGGTCCGCCGCCGGAGCGTATTATTCCAACGACAAGCGTCTCGTCCAAAACAACAAGCTCTCACTCAACATCACGCGAGATTATTTCAAACTAACACCCGAGCAATCGAACGGAAAAATCGTCTACAACCTCGATTCTCTTCAGGGCGACCTCCACGTCGGCGATGTTCTCGCTGTACGCGTCACTGTCGGGGGCAGCGAGTGGCGCTACCTGTTGATGGAAGATCCCATCCCGGCCGGCGCGGAGTTCATTACTCGCGACGATCTCTATGAGTTGAAGCAGCGACCATCCTGGTGGGAGTATTGGTTCACGCGCCGAGAATTTCACGATGATCGCGCCGCGATCTTTCAAACCTATTTCAGCGGCCGCCACGAGTACGTCTACCTGCTCAAAATCGTGAATCCCGGCAAATTCCAGGTCAGCCCCGCGATGGTTCAGCCGATGTATCAGCCATCCATCATGGCGACCAGCGATGCCGCTGTCGTGGAGGTGAAGTAATGTCTCGTCTAGAAACCGTCCGCGGCGCACTCACGGACTGCTTCCGCAACGGTCGTCTCTGGTTCATCCAATTTTTCGCCAACCCCATCCTCTTCGGCCTCCTGGTCGCCTGGCTCTTCATCCCGGTTGCCAGCAATGTGCATCTCATTCTGAATTTCGTCTTCGCGATCCTTCTGCTCGCCGCCACGCTCGCCCTTCATGCAGGCACGCTGAATTCTTTTGCCGACCGTCAAAGCGGTCAGAACGCTCCTCTCTGGCCCGCCTTTCGACGCGCTCTCGCCCATCTCATTCCTGTCGCGATCTGTATCGGAGTTTTCTGTCTCCTCTGGCTCGGCGTCGACAAGCTCGAATCCTATCAACCCAATTTTCCGCCCTATGTTCGTTCCACTCTTCCCGTTTCTCTTCGCCGCCACATTACCTTGCCAACACTAGACACTTTGTTCGCCCTCGCCATCTTTATCTGTCGGTGGATTCTTGCCCCCGCCTTGATTCTGCCTCTCCTCGCACAAGCCGCAGACAGAGGTTTTCGTGGCTTCGGTGTTCACGGCCTCTCTGCTTGGAGAAAAACAATCTTTAGCTTTGCTTACTGGCTCGTGATCACTTTTGCGGCTCTCCTAGGCGTTTTAGCAACACAAAAACTCATGGCTTGGACGCCCGACTTCAAGACCTCGACTACTCATTCAGAAGCCGTCAGTCTTGCCTGGCGTCTATGCACCGCCTATTTGTTCGGACTATTTTCCTGGATGCTGGCTTGCTCAGTGGTGGGGCGCTGCGCTGCTGCCGCTGGAAATTTGTCGGACGTCGCCGGGAATTCCGGCGCTTAGCCAGTCCAAAACTGTTTCTTTTCCGTGTTCCTGGACCAGCGCAGCGACCCGGCCCTGTGCCGCACCGTAAGCTCTCTGCACTTCATCGCGATCCCGCGGTTGCCGAAGCACCGCTTCCATATGCTCATCAGTCATCCCCGCGACCGCCGTCATTGTCGCGTCAGGGTTTGAAAGAAAAAGCACTACTCCCTCGCGAAACCAAAGTGGCGTCGCCGTTTTCGCCTTCACTTCTACCAGTACATGAAAAATCTCGTGCCGCAACGTCGTCTCGACAATCGAGCGTTTCTGCAATTCCGCAAGCGGTTGCAAGCGAATCGTTTTCCCGCGCGTGGACGCAGCCACCCAACCTGGCTGCCCCGTCGTGTCCCGGTACGAATCCAATGTTGCGTAAACCTGCAGTTGGACGCCTGCGCTCGCCTTCCACCCAATGGCATCTTCGTCTTCTTTCAAAATACGCTCCGCGATAGGTAAGAGCTTCGAATCGACCTCCGGCTGCGTACTCAAGAGGGCGATGCGTTCGCTGCTTCGCTTCTGCCACTTCACGCCATCCGCTGTTCCTATCGATCCGAGTTGCGTTCCCGGATAGTAAAAGCTCAAAATCTCGCGGTAACTCTTCCCCTCGCGTGCCATTTCTTCCGCACCTGCCTGGCACATTCCAACACCATGGCCCGATCCTCGACCAGAAAACACAATCTGCTCTCCGGCATTTCGCACATCGTACAAATTGCTCCGAATCTTGTTCCAGCCCAATTCGCGATCCACTGCGAAGCGGAGTGTGGATGCCGAGATTGGCACGCTGCCACCCGCGCCGTTCGAGAGCTTTAGCCTTTGAGCGCGCCCGCTCTCTGACCGCGAAACAACCTCGATTTCATGCCAACCCGCGGGCATCGCCAGCCCCGCCGCGCGCAACGCTCGGTCCAAATCCGCCACACGAATCGGGCTTTCCCATTTCAAGACGCCCCGTGCTGCGCAGTACGTATCCGCATGCGAAGTGAGATATGCCTCCGAAACCGCGGGCCACACCTCGCGCGCTGCCGCAGTCGTCCCTCCGCAATTCTGGTGATAAGACGTCTGCGTCAGTTTTCCCTGGAACCTCAAACCCTCTCCGCGCGTAACGCTTACAGCGGCACGTATAGCCGCGTTCGCGCCCTTCCACCCAAACACTTGGCAATGGGTTGTATCACAGAAATCGAATCCTCCTTGTGCATGCTGCCCCATAAACCGCATCGCATACGTCCGCGCAACGACTGCCATCGCCTTCTGCGATTCCACATTCTCAAAGTCGCCGCTTTCCGCCACCAACACAGCTGCGACATACTCTTCCAGGGGCATCGTTACCGTCACTAAAAGATGCCCCGCGCGCCGCTCGATATGCGCAGGATAAATACCCGAAAAAGTCGGCCCGCTTGTCGGCCGCAGCTCGTAATGCCCGGTTACATAGAAATCCGTAACCCCGCTTTCCTCCCCGGCGCCAACTGAAAGTTCACGCCCGCTGGTCTCCGCGCATGCCGGACACAACCGCCAGCGCACTTCTCCATCAACTGCATGTATCGAAAGCGCTTCCGGTGGGCGCGTCGTATACAGCCGAACTCGCACGTCCTGCGCCCAAGCCACACTTGGCGACAAAACGCACCATGCCAGAATGATTCGCGAACTTTTCACGGCGCCCATCCATTTTTCGCGGCGGTGGCAAACAAAGCGCGCGCCATGCTCGCCGCATCTCCACCGTTCCCCTGCTCCAAATAAACAACCACAACAATCTCCGGCTTATCCGCCGGTGCGTACCCAATAAAAAACCCGTGCGTCTTAGCGCTCTCCCGTGAAGCTGCGGTTCCTGTTTTTCCTGCGATCTTCATACCCTCCACATTTGCTGCATGTGCCATGCCATACGCCACCGATTGCTCCATGCCAGTAAAGACCGCAGAGTCGATGCCCACCAGGCCATTCCTCTTCCGCAGCGCAATCTTCCGGTAAGCTCCCAGCAGCTCCAGTGGCGTTACCTCAATCCCTCGATCCCCCAGCGCTTCAAGCTGTAACGACTCTCGATCTCGCGGCGTTTCGATGTGCCCGTTCGATTCTTCCTTCACCATCCCGGTCGGTGAATCCAACCCCGCTCGCCGCAAAGCCTGCGCCAACTCCGTGCCGCTCAATCTCGTCGCCGCCTCCGCAAAATAGGAATTGCACGAATACGCAATCGCTTCCTCCGCATTCAAATCCACGATCGAACTCGGATGCGCGCAATCCATCCTCACTCCGCCAATTCGCAGCGGCCTGCGGCAAAGCAAGCGTTCGCTCGCACTCGACTTCCCCGATTCGAGCAGGGCCATTAGCACTAGCGGCTTTACGGTCGAGCCCGGCCTCGCGAGCCGATGCGCCGCCGAATCAAGTTCATGCGCAGCCAAAATCTCACCCGTAACCACATCCGCGACAACCGCGGCCCCGGCATGGCTAGCCATCGCGCGTTCCACCGACGCCTGCAACTCTTCCGACTTCGCCGTGTTTAGTTTAAGCAGCACCCCAGCCGGTAAAACGATTAGCGGCAGTGCGAAGAAAACCAGTGCTTTTGAGCGAACCTTCATCTCTGCCGATTGTAATGCGGAGTGCGCGTTTCGCAATGGCTGCTCTTCGAGAATTGTTCGCCCTGTCCCCTGCGCCAGTTAACCGGCAGGCGTCATTTTGCATTCGCAGATGTTGTCTGTTCCACAGGCGCACGGTACGGTAAATCAAGCACGGTTCAGGGCCGTGAGCTCGCAGTTTATTCATCGCACTAGGTTGGTCTGATCGCTTGAGCAAGACGGATCGTACGTAGATTTATCTCATTCGAATAGGAGCCACACGTAAGATGAAAAGCCTCAACAAGCTGATGTTCGCTGTTTTCGCTGTTCTGCTCTTCGTTCCTGCGTTCATTACGGCAAAGGCGCAGCCTCCGAGAGAGCATCCTGCTTATCTTCACGCTTTGACGGATCTCCGTCACGCGCGCGCCCATCTGCAACGTCCTGATGGCGGCGAATTGCGCGACCAAGAGAAGAAAGCCATTCACGAAATCGATGAGGCCATCAACGAAATAAAGAAGGCTTCCATCGACGACGGCAAGGATATCAACGATCATCCCACGGTTGACGCTGGCCTTGACTGGCGCGGCCGTCTCCACCGTTCACTCGAGCTCGTGAACAAAGCCCACAACGATGTCGCCCAGGAAGAAGACAATGCCTTCGCCCAGGGCCTCCAGCAGCGCGCTCTCGAACACATCGACAAGGCGCACCACCACATCGAGGAAGCCATTCAGATCGTCCAGTAGTTTTGTGTAGTTTCCTTTGCTTCACAGAACGCCGCGGCCATTTTCAGCCGCGGCGTTCTTTTTTTGCGGAGCGGCGCTAAGTTTCGCAATGTTATTGCAGCTTTTCGTAGACTGCTTTTGCTTCCGCAAGGCGCTTTAGCACATACTCTTTTTCTGCGGGCGAATTCCAGTCAGGATAATGCGACGTCGTGTCGATCGTCCGGTCAATCCACGCGGAAAAATACTTTGCGTCTTCGGGCGAACGCGGCGGTTTGCCGCCGATCGTCACGAAAACTGGGCTCGTCGTTGCATACACATAATTGTCCAGCACTGGATACTCCGCGTTATCGCTTGAAGCCCGCAGTACGCACCATCCGCTCTCTTTCAGGGGAAGCGTCCCTGCGATGTCCGCAGAATCACGCGCCGCTTCGAGCTTCAGCGTTTCTGCGACTCGGCCGTTGCAAACAATCTCTAAATGATCCACGGGTACAATCGACCGCAACTTCGCCGTGAACGGCACCGCAGCCTGCGCGCCATCAAACTTCAGCTCACCGCCAACTTTTTGTCCACCGAGACCGAATTCGATGAGCGGCCCGTTTGTCGCAAACGTTCGCCCGTTCTTTAACGAATCCATCCATGCTTGCAAATTGACCGGTCCACTCGGAACCAACGCGTAGACGCGGTCCATACCCACTTGGCCTCGGATAGGCGCTGCATAGTTCGTTGTTGCATCGGTGCCTGCCCCCGCCGGAAGCCGGAATCCGAGGTTCAGCAGTCGGTACCACACCGCTGCAGTCGAGCGGTGATCGCTGAATCCTACGATCTCCATGTAGTCGAGTTTGCCGAGCGCCACATCCACCGGCAGCTCATCTGTAATTCTCTCAGGTGGATTCGCAAACGGATTTGGCTCCGCATCAAACGGATGGACCGCTCCCACGAGCGCTCCCTGCGCGTGCGCCATGTCATACACATCCGCATTCATCGGATATAGACTTGCCGCCGCCGTATTCGGATAGCCGGCATACCCCGGCAAGAGCAGATGATCTCTTAGATTCAAGATTCCGCGATGTCCCCAATAACTCGTATGAAATTCCTGGCCAAGATTAATGGCTGCGCTGTCGGAGAAATATTTTATGACTTCGTTGAACACCGCCGACTGAATGTCCGGAAATCGCTGTTCTTTGTTAACTACCAAATTGTTGACGAAGCGCACGCCCTCGCCTTCGGCTTGCTGGAGGAGGACGCTGCGCTCACTTCTGTATGTGCCTCCGTAATTCATATGAACGTGCAAATCGCTACCGACCCATTTCGGGCCTGGACCGCTACCCCAATCGAGTTTTTGCAATTGAAACGTCAGTATACCGGAAGTGGTAGTTTTAGGATCGACGGTCCGGTGCATTGGCGTGTTCTCGAAGCCCTTCGTCACGTCGATGACGATAGGCCCTTCTGGGACATCGACGCTTGCAGTGTCTGCGTAGAAATAGTGCCCCTCACTCGGAGCTCGACTCCAATCATATCCATCGTTGGCCTGGATCCACGTCCACGGGCCCACGGGAGCGTAAAATCTGCCAAGTTGGTCCGTGACAGAAATGCGAGCAAACTGGTGTTTACCTTTTCCATCCACAACGGAAATCCTGATGGTCCTTCTCGGCCTCAGGTATTTGCGATTCGCTGCAACGAGCGATCTCGCGCTCCCGCTCCCAAATTCCTGGATCGCGAGTTGAGTGTTCCATTCCTTATTTGAAATAAATGCAAACTGCTTCCCGTCGGGCGACCATCGCACGTTGGTGTCATCCCAATCACCATACGAAATTGGAAGCGCGTCGCCGCCATTCGATGGCATGAGCCACAACTGATGCCACTGTCGCCCCAAGTATGAGCTGTAGACCATCCGCGAGCCGTCCGGCGAAAAATCAGGGCGCGCTTTCCAGTTTGTTTCTTCGTAATGAATCTCGCGCGCTTCGGCACCCGGTTCCGCGCGCATTCGCCAGAAGCCGCCGCTCCCGTGAATGTGACCGCGATTTGAAACGAAAAGGATTTCTTTGCCGTCGCGTGTCCACACCGGACTGATTTCCGTGTCGAACGGACTGTAGTAATAGCGCGGCAGGTCGCTTTTCGTTTCTCCCGTTAGACGTACCACATTGTCGAGCTTCCCGTCGTTTAAGTCCGCGCGGAAAATATGAAAGCGCTTGTTATATTGGGTGGAAACAAAAACAACCCGTTTTCCATCCGGAGACCAGCGCGGCTCAACGTTTACCGCGCCGCCGCTCGTCAACGGCTTGGTTTTTCCAGAGCCCAAATCCAGCAGCCACAACTCCATCGCATCTTTTTGGTAAGAAACGTAAACGACGCTCTTTCCGTCCGGAGACCAATCCGGCTGATAGTCGTACCCCGCGCCGTCCGTGATCTGCCGCGCTTCCGTCGAATCAATTTTCTGGCGCCACAGCGATCCCGCCATCGAATACACCACTTCATTCGAATTCGGGGACCACGCCACGCTGCTCGGGCCACTGGTCAGCTGCGGCAAATACATTTCTCGGAAATAATAGGGATGCGGCAGATCAATTTGCGGAAGTACAGGCTTACGTTGCGCGCAAACCGGCAAGACCGCCGCTGCAAGCGCAGTAAGAAACAGCAGACTTCTTTCGAGCACGTTAAGCCAGACCCGCTTTGGAGAGAGGCAATTCGCGGATGCGCTTACCTGTCGCCACGAAAATCGCGTTGCATAGAGCTGGTGCGAATGCGGGCAGGCCCGGCTCGCCTACTCCTCCAGGAGGAGCGTCGCTGGGAACGATGTGGACGTAGACTTCCCGCGGCGCGGTATTCATTCGCGCCATCGGGAAATCGTCGAAGTTTGATTGGTCGATGGCGCCATTCGTGGCCGTAATCGACCCATAGAACGCAATGCTTGTCCCCATCACCGCGGCCCCTTCAAACTGATTCGTGACCATCGCGGGATTCACGACCGTCCCCGCATCCAGTGCCGAGTCAACTCTGTCGATGTGCACGCGCCCTGCGTCATCAATGTGCATTTGGACGACCGACGCCACGTACGTCAAAAAGCTGCGGTGAAAGGCAATTCCCATCCCAGCGCCATTGCCCGATTTTGTCTTTCCCCAGCCTGACTTTTCCGCAGCCGTTTCCACAACCCGCTTGAATCTCGCGGTGTCGATCGGATATTGCTCGTAACTTCCGCCGTAGTTGGAATAATCTTTCGGCAACTCGCTCTTGGGAATGATACGGTCGGGCCCCAGGAGCTGTAGCGCGTACTCGACTGGATCTTTTCCGGCCGCATGTGCGAGTTCATCTTCGAAGGACTGAATCGCGAAGGCGTGATAAATGTTCGCCACGGAGCGAAGCCATCCGATGCGCACGTGTCCTGTGGCAGGCCCGTTTTCGGAACGCTGATTCGGGATCGCAAAAGGTAAATCGCTGAAGCCCAGCCCGAGTTCATCCGCATCGGAATAAACAGCGCTGGCGTTGAACGTGGAACCTATGGGCGGGAACACGGTTCGCTGTAGCCAGGCCGTCGGTTTCCCATCGTCGCCGAGCGCCGCTTTCATGTACATCGCGGATACTGAGTGGTAGGAATCAAACTTAATGTCGTCTTCGCGGCTCCAAACCACTTTTACGGGCTTGCCCGTTTTCTTGGAGAGCACCGCGGCTTCGACCGCAAAATCGGGGAACGATTTTCGGCCAAACGCGCCGCCCAATAGCGTTACGTTCACAGTTACGTCTTCTTTTTTCGCTCCAACCGCTGCCGCGATGGCATCGCGCGCGCCCACCGGATTTTGCGACGGCGCCCACACCTCTACTTTTCCGTCCTTGTAAACAGCTAGAGCCGCGGGCGGCTCCATCGATGCGTGCGCCAGCAGAGGCGCGTAGTATTCCGCCTCGACAATCTTCCCGCCTTTCGCGAACGCCGCATCTACGTCGCCGAGCTCACGCACCACTTTTCCCGCTTTCCGCGCCGTTTGCTGCAATTCTTTTTTGTAGAGATCGGAGCTGAAAATGCCGTGTGGGCTCGTTTCCCACTCGATCTTCAATTTTTTCTTGCCTTGAAAAGCCGCCCACGTGTTGTCGGCGAGCACGGCGACGCCACCGAGCGCCTGGAAAAGAACCGGCGGTTTGAATGTGTCGATGGTTGCCGTTTGCTTCACGCCGGAGACGGCCAGCGTCGCAGAATCATCCACCGATTTCACAGTGCTCCCCAGCACCGGCGGGTGTACTACGCTCGCATAGAGCATCCCTGCAATGTGCGTATCCTGTCCATATTTGGCTTTGCCCGTGCAGAAGTCTTTCAAGTCATAGCCGGCCGCAGGCTTTCCGATATAGCGCCATTCGCTACGCGGCTTCAGCTTGAGCTCTTCTTTTTTTGGCACTTCCAATTTTGAGGCTGCTGTTGCAAGTTCGCCGTAGCCGAGCTTTTTTCCGGATGCTTTGTGAATCACATGATTCAATTCCGTCGAGCATTCTGTTGCCGGAACGTCCCACTGCTGCGCCGCCGCGCGCACGAGCATCAGCCGCGCGGTCGCTCCCGCTTCGCGCAACGGGACAAAGAAGCTGACCACAGAGTGCGACCCATCCGTATCCTGGTCACCGTATTTTTCAGAGCCGATAGCTTGCACGACTTTGACGTGCGCCCAGTCTGCATCCAATTCATCGGCAACAATTCGTGGCAAGGAGGTGCGGACGCCGTTTCCCATCTCTGAACGGTGCGCGATGACATAAACGGTGCCGTCCGTGCCGATCGCCAAGTAGACGCTGGGCTGCAGCGGGGCTTTCTCAGACGGAGGGAATGGATCTGGATCGCTTGACACGCCACTAGATGACACAGCGAAAAGTTGCTCCGACATCACGGAAACGCCGAGCACGAACGCGCCTGCTCCGAATATTCCTCTCAGAAAATCGCGCCGGCTGTTGCCCGCGACCGATTCGATTTTCGATATATTTTCGACTCGAATCATTGCTGCCTCCGCTTGCGATTCGAACTCTCCGGCCACAACTCTAAGGCAATATCCTACCGCCAATCTTGAGACTTGCAAGACTAGTCTGACTACGTCTCGGGCCAGGTACCCAGGGCGCGGCGCAGGTACACGAGCTGGCCCAGGTGGTAGGCATTGTGATCTGCCAGGACAAGCGCTTCACGCAAAATGGATTGCCCCTGGCCATGAGGTATTTTGGCGAACAGATCCGTGCGTGGATTTTGCACGAGGCGGACCATGTCCTGCAAATCGCGCTGGAATGCCGCGACACTTTCGTCCCATGCTTTCTCATGGGCGGGAGCCGGGGTTTTTGGCCAATAACCGGCTGGAAAAGCCGGCGAGACATGTTTTGGATTTCTGCTGAACTCCAGAATGTCCCACTGTGCCAGCCGCGCATGCTCGAGCAATTGCCAGCCCGTATGCGGTAGACCGTTCGCAAAGGTTCCATATTTTGACGGGGGGAACCCCTCCAACGCATCCTCGAAGTGAACGTGAGCGCCTCCGCCTTTTAGCAGATAAGTCACCTGCTCGCGCAATTCGCGATCAGTATTGCGCGAAGATTTCGACGACGCTTTTCTAGCAGTTTGTTTTGGAGCTTTTTGGGTTGTTTTTTTCTTCTTCATTCTGGTTTCCCGGATATCAGCACCTGCTGAGGCATTCCAGCGACAGGATGCAAGGTGGTTTTCGCAAACCCCGCATTCGTAAACATCTTTTCGTACTCCGAAAATGTATAGGCATCCCCGGCGTCGGTTCCGACAAGCATGTTAAGGCTGAAGGCCGCGGCCGCCGGTGGAGTCACGCGGTCTTCATTGGGCACAAATTCAAGAGTGACGGCCTTCCCACCCGGCTTGAGAGCTGCATAAACGCGGCGCATCAGCGTCTCACAAGTGGCCTGATCGAAGTGGTGGAAAATATTCGTCAGCAAAACGATATCGTATCTGCTGCCTAGGTCCGTTTCGAAGGCGCTGCCGGGGCGCGTTGTGTAGCGATCGGAAATGCCAGCGGTTTGCGCATTCTCTTGTGCAACAGCCAACACGGACGGCCAATCCACGGCGACGATTTTGGCATTTGGGTTTTTCTTGGCAATGGTGATGCCGTAGTTTCCGTGTCCCGCGGCAATATCCAACACTTTGCAAAGCTTGCCTTCCGCGGCACCGATGAGTTCCGCGATGAAATTAGCCGCCGGCACGGTAAGCGGCGCCATCGATCTCGCGAACGCTACCCAAACCTCATCCTGCGGTTTGGAGTTGTCTCCCTGAACTCCCGTCGTTCCACCTTTGCGCACGGCATCGGTCAAAGCCTCGACATTTTTCTTGTGCCACGAGCTACCTAGAAACCCTGTTACCGCGGCGAGAGAGGCGGGTGAACGGCGGTCGAGAAAAAGTGCAGACTCATCGGTTAGCGCGTAACGCCCGTTTTCTTTTGAGATGAGGCCCATGATCGTCATATAGTCGCAAAGGATGCGCAAGCCACGCTCGGAAGCACCGATCTTCGAGGCGAGCAGCGCCGGAGTATTCGCGCCCGCTCCGATGGTGGTGAAGACGTCGAGCTCGATTCCCGATTTTAGGGCCGCGGTCTGCTGGAACGCGTTCATAAGAGCGAAGATACGCTCCGGGGTCGGACGGTTCGTGGTGGAAGGCGTGGCCATTCAGCGTATCTCCGTTTGTCGAGTTTCGTTAGTTCAAATATACACCTAGCTCGGCGTCTGTTTCGCTGTTCAATTCCGTTGCTCCCATCCGGGCTGGGCTGGCATACTTTCTCTCCCGCACGGAGTGCGAGGATTGCATTATGAAACGCGAATATCACCGCTGGTATTCTCCGCGGCTGGGCATCGACATGGGCGTGATAGTCCACGGCCATTGGGGGCAGCCGATTCTCGGCTTCCCGACCAGCGCGGGCGACGAGACGGAGCTCGAAGGCCAGAGCATGATCGGCGCACTTGCCGATTTCATCGATGGCGGGAAGATCAAAGTCTTCAGCATCAATTCCATCAACGGCTTAAGCTTTTATAATAAAGGAGCGCATCCCTTGCACCGCAGTTATGTGCAGTCCGTTTTCGATTCCTACCTTCGCGAAGAGGTCGTTCCTTTCATCTGGGACAATTGCCAAAGTCATGGGATCGCCATTTCCACGATGGGCGCGTCGTTCGGTGCGTATCACGCGGCTAACTCGCTCTTCAAGCATCCCGACGTGATCAAAAGGTGCTTCGCGATGTCCGGTGTCTACGACGTCCGTAACTTCATGGATGGAATGTACGACGACAATTTCTATTTCAACAATCCGGTGGATTACTTGGCGAATTTGAACGATCCCTGGGTCCTGGGCCAGCTCGCCTCGTGCGACATTCACATCAGCACGGGCACAGGTCAATGGGAGAATAGCGGACCGACGTATCGCTTGTCCGAGATCCTTTCCCGCAAAGGAATCCGCCACTCGCTGGACAACTGGGGCCCGCAAGGTGGGCATGACTGGCCGTACTGGAAGCATCAGATGCGCGAGTACGTAGCTCGCCTATTTTAAAGCAATCCTTTACAACCAGAGAGATGGAGGATTGTGAGTTCAGGCCAGTCCGAGGTGATCCAGTTGGTAGTGGCCTTTGGAGATGACTTGATCATCGTCGATCCAGACGTCGCAGTTGCGCGTGAGGACGTCGACATGTGTTTTGGATTTCCAGTCGGCGTGGGTTTGGCTGCCGTAAGGGTCGCCGAAGGCTATATGGACGCCCGGAAACTTTTCGTCTTGCAGAAGGATGCCAATCATCGAGGATAGGCCGAGGTTGGTGCCGAACGCGAGTTCGCCGACGCGGTCGCTGTTTTCGTCAGTATGGCAGTATTGCCAGAATTCTTCTTCGAGATCTTTGCGGGCACAGTCGACGCCAGTAAGACGTGCGCCTTCGATTGTCAGGACTAGCGGAGTGGTCTGCAAGTCGCCATATTTCCCATTGAAATGATCGCCAGCGGTGGCATCGCAGACAAAAGTGCCGTCCACCGTGGCAGGAGTCGTAAAGACTTCGCCAGCTGGCAAGTTAGACCAATAACGCGGGCTGATGAGGCCGCTGGTTTTTACCCAGTCGAGGCCACGATCGAAATTGGCAGCGATCGAAGTGCCCGCTTCGGTTTTTACCGTCAGCGTTTGCGCGCGGAGCATGCGTTCGCGAAGTTTGTCACTCAAGCGGTCCACCATGAGGTAATCGGCGCGCATACCTTGCTGCATAATTTCAGGAGTTACGCCGACCATGTGGGCGTAGCGGATTTGGCGGCGTTCGACTACGCGGACGATAGCCATACGAGCGCCAAGTTCGCCGGGTTGCGGCGTCATGCACATGGCGCCTACGTCGCAGGTTTCGAGAGCTTGCAGGACAGCCGGAGGAGCTGCGCTCATTGGCCGTGGACCAAAATCTTCGAGGAGCAAGCCAGTGTATCGGGCGTGACGGTCTTCAATGGCGGCAGCGATGCTGGCGGCGACAGAGCGGCTCGTTTCGTCGGCGATGAGAGCCACGTGCTCGCCGGGACGAACGCTTAGGCAAGTTCCCACGGCGTTCTTGGCGCCGGGCATCAACTCTGGGTCTGGGTGGCCAAAGTACATCTTTTAATTTTACAAGAATCGGCGGAAATTTGAAGGGGTGCCTGAGAATTTCAGCGAAATTATGGAAACAGGCCGATTATCCATTACTCTTTGCAGATCGCGATTAAGCCGTTCGCGGGGTAACCCGGAATGCAGGGACTTGGCCGCCGCCTGAGGTGACATTGGCCAGGCCAGTGGCGCTTAAACGTGTGAGGAAGCCGCAGAGTTTTCCTCGGAAGAGATAGGGAGCGAAATCGACCAACATGTCGCGATAGTCGACCTTGCCGACGTTAGCGATGTAGGGAAAAACTTCGCGGCGGATGGGGATGCGTTCCTGGACAATCCAGGCGCCGTTTTTTGCGGAGAGGGCTCGCCCGATCACGGCGTCCCACGCGTCTTCATCGGTTTCCCATCCGAGAGTTACGCCCGAGCCGCCGTATTCGTCGCTTGGTTTGAGGACGAGGTTTTCGCGTTCCTTGCCGATAAAAGCGAGCAATTCCACCGGCTGGCCGTAGTGCGAAGTCTTTACGTCGGCGACTATGCGAGTCCAGGGAATGTGGCGGCGGATAATTTCGCGTTCGTCGTGGGAGAAAAGCGCGCCGTTCTGCTCGTCGGTGAGGACAGCAAAAAAGGCTTTTACGTGAGGAATTTTGCAACGAAATGTGTTTGCCACGCAGACGGCGTTGGCGGTGTAGGCCTTTACGAGGGCGGCGCACTCCGCGGGTTTGGCCACAATGTCATTTATTAGGACGCGGCGATAGACGAGGTCGATTTTCTTATCATGGGCGACGAGCTTGTTGCCGTCGAAATCGAGTTCGCGCGGATCGGCGATCAGCGTGGGAACGCCCATTTTTTCGAACCGCGATTGCAGAATCTCAAACTCACTATAAGTAGGAACGTCTTCCCAATCCACGATGGCAATCTGTGGCGGACTGGCCGAACCTCCCCAATCTACATAACTCATCACGAGCGCATCGAGGAGCTTGGCGCTGAGAGGGTAACTATGAATTGCATAATTCTGCGCGAATTTACCCATGACCGGGAGCTCACGAAAAATCTCGGCAAGCGTTTCGGCATAACCCGCGCCTGCCGGGGATTCTCCGTTGTATTCCGCGAATTTAAGGGAATCTGGAAGGAGGAACGCATCGAGACGTGAGGCTGTGCTGGCCCGGCCGTAGGCGGCGGGGAGACGGGCTAAACGCTCCTCTTCTGGGCGAAGATGAAGCTGCGCAAAGAGATGCTTGTCTTCGAGAGCGGCGATGACGACACGCTCGCCGAGGTCTGCAATCGTTTCCGCAACGGTGCGGACGCGCTCTTCATCTTCCGGCGATAGAAAAAATGGCCTAAGGAAAGGGCAGTGGACGCGATCGCCGAATGTGAGTTTTGCGTGCCGCATCCGTTTGAACAAATCCTCGGGGAAAGCCGGAACGCGCAGAAGAGTAGCCTTCAGAATGTCGTTCCACTCCTCCGCGGGATTGTGAGGAGTTATCGAAGGTGTCGGCGCGCTGGTCATTTTGTTTTGAGGCCTGCTGATCTTGTCGAGGGGCCGGCGGAAGGACTTGGCGCCGATGAGTGAGCTGCGGCAACGCTCTTGGGTGCGCCAGTGAAACCGCCCGCAGCGCCAATGCCGAGCATTTCTTCCCAGCGCGGCCAGGGAAACGAGGCTACACCATGGAGAGCGCGGTCAATCACGAGCCGCGCCATCTTGTCGACGACGTGATCGAAATAGAATTCGGTGATCCGATCGCGCTCCATATCCGGCGCGGGATTCAAGAAATCGATTGCATAAGGCACTCCGTCTTGCACCGCAAATTCGATCGTATTCATTTCGTAGCCGAGGGCTTCGTTTATGGTCTGGGCATCTTTCACGATGCGCGCTCCGAGCTCGGATGATAAATAATTGTGATCAACGAGATACTTACGGTCCTTCGGGTCGTAGTGAACGGGAGTGATATCCGACTTTCCAAATGTGAAGCAGCGGACGTATTTATCGAAGTTGATGAACTCCTGCAGTGTCATGCAGTAGGGCGAGGTTTTGTCGTAGGCCGCAAGGAGCTCTTCTTTGTTGTGAACTTTGTAGACGTGTTTCCAGCCACCGCCGGAAAATGGTTTCAGGATTGCCGGTCGGCCGACGAAGTCGAGAAGTCCATCCCAGTCCACCGGATAAGTGAGGTTATGCAGCGATTCTGAGGTGAGATCTACGTCGCTGGGGTAGCCCTTTTGCGGCAGCAGAACTGTTTTCGGAATAGCGATGCCAAGCTTCGATGCGACGGAATAGTTGAAAAATTTGTCGTCGGCGGTCCACCAAAAGGGGTTGTTGATCACGTAGGCGCCTTGAAGGACTGCATGCTTGAGATAGCCACGGTAGTATTCGACTTCATGCGAGATGCGGTCGACAATGACGCTATATCCGGAGGATTCGCCCATCCGAGTGCCGCCGAGCTTGGCGAACTCAGCGGCAACGCCGTCTCTTTTCCCAAGCTCATTGACACGCACGATAAAAGCCGGTGGAAAGCTATATTCACGCCCGCAGAGAAGGCCAACCTTTTTCATGATTTCTCTCCTGACAGGTGAACCCGAGACCTGGTGCTTTGCAGATGCTTCTAATTGATTGCGTGTGCCGAAGAAGCCCGAGGCTCGCCGCCTCGCGTTTCTGTGACTAGATGTCTTACGACCGCTTTCAGGTCGCCCGTCTGCTGATAGACGCGCAATTGGCGCTCGGCGCTGGTGCCGTCCTTGAGAATGGTGTGGATATATTCGACGGCGCTTCGGCTGCCGAGGTCGTCCACGACGTCATCGACAAACTCGAGGAGTTCGAGAGCGAGCTCGCGCATGGGAACCTCAGCTTCCTTGCCGAAATCAATGAGCTTGCCCTCGATGCCGTAACGGGCGGCGCGCCACTTATTTTCTTCGATCAGCGCCCGGCGGTAGAGGCGGTAGCTCTGATTGCGTTCGTAGAGGCGATGAAGTTTTACGACGATAGCTTGCGTGAGAGCGGCGATGGAAACGGCTTCTTCCACTTTGGTGGTGACGTCGAACATGCGGAACTCGAGAGTGCCAAACACTGGGTGAGGCCGCACATCCCACCAGATTTTTTTGCCGTTGTCGATGCAGTTCAGTTTCATCAAGAGATTGACGAAATTTTCGTAGGCGCTCCAGGATTCGAACTGTTCCGGGATGCCGGTGCGCGGGAAACGGCGGAAGACGGTGGTGCGAAAAGATTTCAGGCCAGTGTTGCGTCCCATCCAGAAAGGGGAACTGGTTGAGAGAGCGAGCAGGTGCGGAAGGAAATAGCGAACCATGTTCATCATGTCGATGGTGGTTTGCTTGTCGGGCATGGCAACGTGAACGTGCATGCCGAAAATCAAGAGAGAGCGGGCTAGTTGCTGGAGCTCCTCAACGATGTGTTCATAGCGTTCGCCGGGCGAGATGACCTGGTCGATCCAACTGGAAAATGGATGAGTACCGGCGGCAGCGACTTGCAATCCGACGCGCTCTGCCGCTGCTACAAGTTCGCCGCGTGTGCGGTGCATTTCGATACGCAGTTCACCAACGTTTTCGCAGATTTTCGTGCCGGTCTCGACGATCGATTGGTGCATCTCGTGTTTTACTTGCTCGACGATATCCGGAGAAGCGGCAGAGACGAGTTGCATGACATGAGAACGCAACGCGCAAGTTGCAGGGTCGATGATCTGGAACTCTTCTTCAACACCGATAGTGAAGCGGTGAGCCATGGGTTGGCCCTCCGAATGGCCGTGGTCTAGTTGGGGACTTCTCAAGCGGTATCATACCTTGCAGATGGAAAAAATACACGCACCCTCCAGACACGGTGGGATCTGGCAAAAAGAAAAGTGGGACAGACATTCTTGTCTGTCCCACTGTGCAGCGAAAGATAGGAGACAGACAGGAATGTCTGTCCCACCGTGCCGCTAGAGCGAACGCAGGAAGTTCAACAAATCCTGCTGCTGCTGTGGACTCAGTTGTTTGAAATTGTTGATGACGCCGTTGGCTTCCGAACCGGAGCTGGCGTGTTCCTTGATGGCGTCCACGAGATCGGTGGTGCGGCCATCGTGGAGAAGGAAAATCCGCTGACCGAGTCCCCAGAGGGGCGCAGAGCGGAACTGGTCCGGGCCTGCACCGCCTTGCGAAACACCATCGGCGAGATTCGTACCCATGTGATGAATAAGCAAGTCAGAAAAAAGATTGGCGTTCACTTGGCTTAGGCCCGGGGTGAGAGACGAGGGCGCTGTTTGAAGGGTCGGCGTGTGGCACATGGCGCAGCCGATCAAATTGAAATTGCGGCTGCCATTAGCAATCGATTGCGGGCCGCCGGGCGAGGTGGTGGAAGGCGTTGGGGGAGCGAGAAGGCGCATGAACATGGCAAATTGCACGACGTCGCTGGGGACGGCAGGATACTGCGTCGAGATAAAATTGGTGGTGTCCTCGGGAGTAGGATTTATTTTGCAGTTTCCGGGAAGGCCGCCGGCCTGGGCTTCGTCCGGACTAGCGCGCTCATTTTGGAACAACTCGTTGGTAACGCCCATTTCAACGTTGTAGGCTTCCCCGGCAAATGTCTCGAGAGACTTGTTCTGCGCTTTCCAACCGAAGCGCGTGATCATGCCGTCATTTCCATCGCGGTTGGGCTGGCCGGAAATGCCGAGAGACTGTTTTTGCCGCGAGTTTGCCTGCATGTTGGCGTAAATGGTCTCTTCGGAAATGTTCTCGATCAAACCGGCACCAAAGGTCGGAGTCGGGATGCGGAAGATGACGTTGTTCAATTCCAGATTCTCGTGGAAATTCGGCTGCTTGATGGCGCAAGAGCCTGCGTCGCTGCGTCCGGAGATAACGAAGAGGTCGTGGACTCCGCCATCGGGCGTGCTGCTTAGTGAGCCGTTGGGATTCAGAAAGAATTTGAAGCGAGCTTCACGGACGGGGCCGTTGGGAGTGATGAAGGAAGGCAGAGTGTTCTGGGCGCCATCGAGGCTGTAAACCAGAGTCTCAGGATTTGGTCCGATAGCGGGAAACACCGTGGGACTCGGGCTTGTTCCGCCTGTGGCAGGTTGTGAGTGGCAACTCGAACATTGATTGCTATTGAAGCGCGGTCCGAGTCCGTTGTTTGCTCCGCCCTGAACGGATTCGATATTTTGGAAACGGAGGAGGCCGTTTGCAAAAAAGTCGGGCGCCCCTGGAGTTTGTGAAATCGAAGCCAATGGTTGACCGGAGTTGACGGTTCCTCCGCGAACACCTGGATCTTGCGCCGAATGCTGGCCCAATGTGACGGTGGCGAAAGAAACCGCAAACAAGAATGCCAGAGCGACAACCAGCTTGCGGACAGGAACGAACTTCGATTTCTCGACTAGACGTGCCAATGCACCTGATGGCATAGCTTCTCCTTAAGGCACACCTGTAGCGTGGTGTTTTCCTAAGCTAAAGCCCTAGGGCTTGCTGAGGACATACACGTAACTGTCTGGTCGTGCCTGTGTTCAGAACGCTCGGATGGAACCTGGTCGTGAAGGGCTGAGTGCGGGGAGCCCAAGCGTAAGGCTGGGTTGCTGTGGGCGCGAAGTTACGGCGTTGCGAGTTGCAAGTCACCTGACCGAAAGTACAGTTTTGGTACAAGTACGAATGCGTGCTTGAGTCAGAGGGCGGATCAAACTGATGGAGTGCAGTTGTTGCTCAGGGTTGGAGGTTCAGTTTGTGGGCTTTCACAAACAAAAAATGAGACAGACACAAACGTCTGTCTCACTAGCTGCCATTCTTGAATCGTCTTTTTTGCTCCGGTACCAATTTTTAGTTCGAGCCGCCCAATCAAGCGGCTCCGAGGGCACGTCGCTGCTGGAAGCACTCTCGGCAGAAAACCGGACGTCCTTGTGTGGGCCGGAAGGGCACCGTGGTGTCCTTTCCGCACTGAGAGCAAGTGGTCTTTGTTTCCGAACGCATTTGGGACGAGCCGCCGCCTCCACCGCCTTCAGCGCGCTTTGCCTTGCAGCCTTTGCATCTTTTCGGCTCGTTCTTGAAACCCTTATCGGCGAAAAACATCTGCTCGCCAGCGGTAAAAACAAACTCAGCGCTGCACTCCGCACACTTTAGGACCCTGTCGTGGTATTCCATGAGCCGCTCTCCCCCTACCCAAGTCAGAGAGGGGGATGGGCACATTTCGCAACGAAGACCAAGTGATGTTGCTAAACCTGTAGTCCGGGGATACCGGGCTGGGGTCCCTTGGGCCTGCGTACGCGAATCTGCAACAGAAACCCAACGTCTCTGCCTAACCGGGGTCTAAATCACGGAAGTGCGGCGCTGAGATGCAGCGAGGCGGATGTTAGTCCGCTTCTCGCCGCTGCTTCTTGCGCAGTCGCTTCCGCGAAAGGGCTTCTTTAGCTCGGCGTTTCTCGCCTGGCTTCATGTAGAAGCTGTGCTTCTTGATTTCCTTGATGATGTCTTCCTGTTGCACCTTGCGCTTGAAACGGCGCAGTGCATTTTCCAGAGACTCACTTTCCTGGATAATGACTTCAGCCACTTTTACATTCACCCCCAATCCGGTTCGGATTGGCTACGTGCGGCGTTACTGCTTGGTTCGAACACCGCCCCTGGTCATTATCGCACGGCAACCGCTGCGCGGTCACGCACACCGCTGGCGGCATCTCACTCAACGCTCCAATTGAGCCGTTTACAAAAACATGCTCGATGGACCGGATATTGTGTTGCGCACCATTACGCGTTCTGGAGTCACCCTGACGAGGTAGATGGCATCTTCTAATCAATTAGGGGCATAGAAGTCAAGTAATCTTTGCAGACAGCCGCAGGCAGCAGAGATTTAGTATCCCTGTAATTACTGGGCTAATTTTTTAGTACACAGAGGATTGGAGGCAGTTTGCGCCGAAGTATTGGCAATTCTTATATTTCCAGTCCTCCTTGCGCGCTGCCTTGCAAGTGCTGTTAGAATGGGCCGTTTTTCAAAAGTGTGACCGGAGGCCTGCCATGTCGGCGATGAGCGATGCCATCGGAGTACTCCTCGCTGGAGGCCAGGGGGAGCGGCTGTGGCCTCTGACGCGCGACCGCGCCAAGCCCGCCGTTCCGTTCGGCGCTTTATATCGCATCATCGACATTACCCTTTCGAATTGCATCAATTCCGATTTGCGACGCGTCTTCGTTCTGACCCAATACAAAGCGCTGAGTCTTAACCGGCACGTCCGCGCGGGATGGTCTCCCCTGGCAGGGCTCGGCGATTATATTGAGGTGCTTACGCCGCAGATGCGCGTCTCGAAGGAGTGGTATCAAGGCACGGCCGATGCGGTTTATCAGAATATTTACTCGATCGGAAGTGAGCGATCGAAGTACGTGTTTATTCTTTCCGGCGACCACATTTACAAAATGAACTACGCCAAGATGCTGAAGCAGCATGTGGATTCAGCAGCGGACGTGACTGTGGCAACTATCCAGATCCCCGTCGCGCAGGCTGCCAGGCAATTTGGTGTGATTGAAGTGGACAAGGATTGGCGGATTATCGGGTTTGAGGAGAAGCCAGCAGAGCCCAAGCAGTCTCCGCATACGCCTGGGAGTTGCAATGCTTCGATGGGAATCTACATTTTCAATACACAGCTGATGATTCCCATTCTTCTGGCTGATTCCGAAGATCCCAAATCGAGCCACGACTTTGGCAAAGACATCCTGCCGCGGATTATTTCGAAGCATCGCGTGTTCGCTTATAACTTCGTGGACGAAAATCAGAAGGATGCTCTTTACTGGCGCGATGTTGGCACGCTCGATGCGTACTACGAAGCGAACATGGATTTAGTCAGCGTGTCGCCCGTTTTCAATTTGTATGACAACAATTGGCCGTTGCGAACCTGGCAGCATCAATACCCGCCTGCGAAATTCGTTTTTGCTGATCCTGAACGCATGGGTGTCGCGCTTGATTCCATCGTCGCGGGAGGTTCGGTGATCTCCGGAGGCCGGGTGCAGCGATGCGTCATCGGAAACAATGTCCGCGTAAACAGCTATTCCGAGGTGAGCGATTCGATCATCTACAATCACGTGAACATCGGCCGTCACTCACGCATTCGCCGTGCGATCATTGACCGCCACGTCAGCCTTCCCGAACGAACGCAGATAGGATTTGACACGGAAGACGACCGGCGGCGATTTCATGTGACCGATTCGGGAATCGTCGTCGTGGTTCGTCAGGAATCTCTCATCGAAGAACCGGAAACCGCATAGTCTTCCTGAAACACTTACTGACGCGGATTATTGTTAGCGGAGTTAGCGGAGATTGCGAAATCGGCATCTCCGCGTCTGATACAATCTCAAGCTAAATTCAACTCAGGAGATTTCTCGGACATGTCCACGAATATTACTCGCGTCAACGCCCGGCAGGTCATCGATTCGCGCGGGAATCCGACCGTAGAAGCTGACGTTTATGTTGGAACTGGAGCGCGGGGCCGGGCAGCGGTACCGTCTGGCGCATCCACCGGAGAACACGAAGCCCTGGAGCTGCGCGACGCCGACAACTCGCGCTATCTCGGCAAGGGCGTGCTGAAGGCCGTAGCCAATGTAAACGGCGAAATTGCCAAGGCTGTTATCGGGTTTGACGCTGCAGACCAGCGCGGGCTGGACAAGCGCATGATCGAGCTGGACGGCACCCCTACCAAGTCACGCCTCGGTGCGAACGCCATTCTCGCTGTTTCCATGGCGGCAGCTCGCGGTGCGGCAGCTGCCCAGAATCTACCGCTGTACAAATACCTGGCGCACTATTCCACCGACAAGAGCGCGAATCTTCTCCCTTGCCCGATGATGAACATCCTGAATGGTGGCGCTCACGCCGATAGCTCCGTGGACTTCCAGGAATTCATGGTCATGCCCGTGGGAGCGGCAAGTTTTTCGGAAGGACTCCGCTGGGGCGTGGAAATATTTCACGCGCTGAAGGCTGCTTTGAAAAAACATGGGTATTCGACTTCTGTGGGGGACGAAGGGGGGTTCGCGCCGAGCTGCAAATCCAATGAGGAAGCGATTCAGATTGTGCTCGAGGCGATTGGTGCTGCTGGGTATAAACCCGGCGAGCAGGTCAGCATTGCACTCGATCCTGCCTCCAGCGAGTTCTACGACAAGGCCAGCGGGAATTACGTTTTCAAGAAGTCGGATAAGTCCGCGCACTCTTCGGAGCAGATGGCGGCATATTGGACGAGTTGGGTCGAGAAATATCCCATCGTCTCGATCGAAGACGGGATGGCGGAAGACGATTGGTCTGGGTGGAAGACGCTGACGGAATCCGTCGGGGCAAAGACCTCGAAGGAAAAAATCCAGCTCGTGGGCGACGACCTGTTTGTCACCAACACGACGCGGCTGTCGCGCGGCATCAAAGAGGGAATTGCCAACGCCATCCTCATCAAGCTCAATCAGATTGGCAGTGTGACCGAAACCATCGATGCGATCGAAATGGCGCGCAAAGCCGGTTACAACTCGATTATTTCGCATCGCTCCGGCGAAACAGAGGACACGTTTATCGCCGACCTAGCCGTTGCCACGGGCGCTGGCCAGATTAAAACGGGTTCTGCCTCGCGCACGGATCGCATCGCAAAGTACAACCAACTTCTCCGCATTGAGGAGGAGCTCGGCTCAGCCGCGCGGTTCAATGGAAAGGCTGCCCTCGGCTAGCCAAGAGTCCTATTATTTTCGGGGCGCACCACCATTGCGCCCGCTTCGCAGTCGGGAGGTCCCGTATGAAGAGCAGACTGCCCTTGCCGGGAATAGTTCTTCTTTTGCTGGCTCTTATCTCTAGCGGGTCGGCACAAACCGAAAAACCAGCGAACCCAGCTACCGCGCCGCCGAAGCTGGTTCTTCTTGTCCACCAGCAATTCAAATTTGGCAGCGAGAGCTCACGTCAGCAGCTTGAGGCTTCCATAGTACGTGCTTGCGACCGCCTATCTGTCCCTAACTCTTGGATCGACCTTCAATCCATTACCGGCCAATCGGAAGCGCTCTCATTCGATCCGTTCGATTCCTTCGAGCAGTTGGATAATGCATTCGTTGGATGGGGACAGCTTTTTGCTTCGCATCCACAACTCGCGAACCTGCAGGAACAGATTAGATCGCTCGAAACAAGCGAAAGTACCATTATCGCTGTTCGGCGCAATGACCTCGGCTACCGCGTGAACCTCATCGATCTATCAAAGGCCCGCTTTATGCGCGTACTGGAAGTCCGGCTCCGCCCGGGCCACGAAAGCGAGTTCGTCGAGTCTTTCAAGCTTCTCAGCGCCGCCTACGAAAAAATAAATGCGGACATGCCCTGGGTCGTCTACCAGGCCAACGTTGGAATGCCTTCACCTTCATTTCTCGTTTTTGTTCCCATGCGCGCGCTGAAAGAAAACGATGCCTATCTTGCCCGCGCGCCGAAGCTCCGCGAAGCCGAAGGCGATGCGGGTTTCGATCGCATGCAACAAATCGCCCGCGATGCCTACATCAGCACCGAGAGCAATCTCTATGCTGTTAGCCCCGAGACATCCCATGTATTCAAGGAATTTTCCGACGGCGATCCGGATTTTTGGTCACCAAGGCCGTCCGCCGGCGCGAACTCTTCAGCAAATGAAGGAACTGCAGTGGCCATTTTGAAGATGGGCGCGGAAACAAAGCAAAAATAATAGCCGCGGAATTTTTACTCCAGCGATTTCATGACACACGGGTCAAATGATTCGCAGCACAATGAGAGCGTAGCCATCCGAGCGGCGGCTGACAGTGACATTCCGGCGCTCGTCCGGTTGATCAACGCAGCCTTCATCGTGGAACAATTTGTCTTCGATGGTGACCGGATCAACATCGAGGAGACGCATGCCTTCATGGAGAGTGGCCGCTTCCTCCTTGCAGAAGATTCCGCCGGGCTCGCCGGGTGCGTTTATCTGGAAATACGCAAAGACCGTGGGTACTTGGGCTTACTTGCGGTGGACCCGACGCACCAGGGTTCGGGTCTGGGCCGCAAGTTGGTGGCTGCAGCGGAGGATTATTTCCACGCCAAAGGTTGCTGCGCCGTCGATCTACGTGTCATCAGTCAACGTACTCCGCTTCCACCGTTTTACCGACATCTCGGCTACATCGAAGTCGGCACCGCGCCGTTCTCTCCATCTCTAAACGCAAAAGTCCCGGGCCACTACATTGTTATGTCTAAATCTCTCGAATGATGGAGCGGTTCAATTCTTGCAGGTCACATCGTCAGTGAGCTTGCTGCGGAGGCGGTCCAAAATATCGGTAGTGGCCAGTAATCTTCCAGCTGAAAAGTACATCTTCCATCTTCGGCCCCTCTCCGATGTTGTGCACGATCAAGAATCGGCCGTTCTCGGAGGACTTCATGTTCACCAACATCCCTATGTGCGGCACATCGCCGCCCAAATCCCACGTCACGATATCGCCAGGCGAATAATCTTCGGCGCGCAACGAAATCGGCAGACTCTCTCCCTTGTGGCTGAAAAACACCATCAGATTCGGGACACGGCGGTGATCGATGTTCGCATCCGGATGTGCCTGATGCCATTTCGCCTTAGGCGGATACTCCGACCAGTTCTTCACCATGTCTTCGTGCACTTCTTTTTGCAGATCGACGCCGACGGCCCGGTAGGCGCGGATAATTTCGTCGGAACAGACGCCCGTGTCCGCGGGCACGTCTCCACCGGGATAATCTAGATGGACGTACGCGGAAACGTACTTTACGGAATGATTTGTGCGTTCGATCGCCGCAGCCACCAATTTGTCCAGGAATTCCTGCTGCCGGTTCCCACTTGCCTGACTCGTTTGTGCGATGCTGAGGGCAGCCGCGAGGCACGAGCCAAGCAGCACCAGCCATCCTCTTTTTACGGCAGAGCTCTTCATACCTTTATTTTATCAGCAATTTCAGCAGGGCTTGTGAACGGCCTGGCTTACGTGCGGAATGCTTAGTCGCACTGTCTATGGCAGCCATTCCAGTAATGTCGCAACAGTAGCGTTGTCTCCAAAGGTCTTGCTGATGTGCGCGAATCGGTCCACATTTCCCGGACCGAACACGAAACTTCCGCCGAGCTGAAACGGGTTTTGCCCTAGCTTGTGTTGATGATGGCCGCCGGCGCGCGCGCGCTTCCTTGCCGCGGCGTTCTCGCTCCGCAGGAGGTGCAAGAGATTCGCAGACTTCAGGCCCGCCACGCGGTAAGCCTGACGGGTTTCGTCGATAAGTAGAGGAAAAGTGATGCCCGCTTCCTCGCGAAATATTCGCGCGTAAAGACGGTCGCCTAATCCAATTGCGGCGAGGGCCGCTCCTTTGTCGCGGAAGGCCTGCTCGTGTTCGCGCAACTGCGCGACGTGCTCGCGGCAAAATATTCAACCGTAATGCCGCAGAAAAACCAGGATGGCCGCTCGCCCGGCCCATAAGGAGCCAAGACGAACCTCTACCCCATCACAATCAGGAAGGGCGATCTCTGCGAGCCTGCTACTGAGAGAACTTTCCACGTTTCGTCAATCTTGAGCATCGCTCGTCCCACTGTCAAGCGCTCCGCTTTCACGCATGTTCCCGGTCTGACCGCGGATTTTCATCATTCATTCTGTCAGCGAAGCCTCACGTTGATCTCTCATTGCGCACAGAGGCGGTCCTTCGATGGGCGGCAGTGGTGATTTCAAGTTACCTTCTAATTGTCATCATGGAGCGTGCAGCTATGTCGCATCAGCCGATTCTGACTTCTTTGCCTGCGCCCACTCAAGACGAGCGCACCATGGCATTTCTCGCGCATCTGCTTCAGGTTTTCACAGGGTTCATCGCGCCGCTTGTCATCTTCTGCGTCAAACAGGACTCTCGCTTCGTGAAATTTCACGCCCTACAGTCGCTTATCTGGCAGCTTTGTTATATGGCGATCCTTTTTGGCGGGATGATGATTTTTTTCTTTTCAATCTTCGCAACTGTCTTTCATGCGGCTTCCGGAGGACACACTCCAAACGGGCCGCCGCCTACTTTCATCTTCTTCTTCCCCTTCTTGTGGCTGTTTTGGTTGCTTGGGTGGGTTGCAAACGTTGTCCTCGGGATTGTGTATGGCATCAGGGCTAATCGCGGGGAATGGGCGGGCTATCCGGTTATCGGGAAGTGGTGTCTCCCCAAACCGGATCATACTGCGCCGTCTGCGACTTAGGGCTGGGCGACTTGTCCACGACGATATCCAAGTGGACCCATTTAGTTCTGGGGCAATGGGTGTCGAGGATTTGCGCACCCAGGATGTCAGATTTATAACTAAGCTCATTATATTTAATGAGTTACAAAGACCGCCTTCGTCAGCGGTCGCGTGAAGGAGAAGCCATCTCCTTGAAAGCCTACGCATCCAAACATTCACAATTGCGGTCACGGTACTAGAACTTCAGTTCAGGAAATCTCTACGTTCGCCTGAACCTTTTGGACTGCACCAAACTGGAGCATTCGTCTCATTGCCTCGATTGCCTTGTGACTGCATAATTGGCGGGATACGGAGGCCCACCAACGCGTGGGACTTCAGCCCAGGATCTAAAAAGGAGAATTACAGCAATGCGTACTCGGCAAAAAGGCTTCTCTCTCATTGAGTTGTTAATCGTCGTGGCGATCATCCTGATCATCGCGGCGATCGCTATCCCCAACTTGCTTCGGTCCCGTATGGCGGCCAATGAGGCTTCGGCTGTTGGTTCGATCCGTACGATCAACACCTCCGCCGTCACGTATTCATCCACCTATCCGAACGCCGGCTTCCCAGCTTCGCTGGCAGCTTTGGGCGGTGCAACGCCCTGTACGGCTCTTTCTACGGCAGCTTGCTTGCTGGACCAAGTCCTCGCGTCAGGCACCAAGAGCGGCTACGTATTCGTTTTGACCACGGACGGCAATACGCCTTCGGTCGGCTACTCCGTCACCGGCACCCCTGTCACAGTTGGCACCACCGGCCAGCGCATGTTTTTCTCTGACCAGTCTGGTGTAATCCGCTACGATCCTTCAGGTGCAGGCGCCACTGCAGCGAGTCCAGCGCTTCAGTAAACTTAGTACTCGGCCAGGCCATCGGCTGAGGGCAAAATCAGCAGAGCACGGGACCACGATCCCGTGCTTTGTCTTTTTTGGGGCCTTGACTGGGCAGAACTGACTCCATAGCGGCAAACATTCTCATCTTCCCTCGCGTTCAAAGTATGCTCTCGCAAGTTGCGGCACCCCTTCCCCAGTGCCATAATCCACGGATGACGCTAGCTAGTCGGGCGTGAGAAATTTTTCCGTCCCAATATGGTTCGATGCGGTTTCCGAGGGGGCTCCATGGCAATACGCGATAGCTGGATCGAAACTAGAGTAGCGAAAGCCGCGACGGCAAACGGGAACCGCAACCTGTCGCAGATGCATTTCGCGCGGCAGGGCATACTCACGGAAGAGATGCGGTTTGTGGCTGGCCGCGAAAAGATCGAGCCAGAGCTGGTGCGCAGCGAAATTGCCCGCGGACGAATGATTATCCCGGCCAACGTGAATCACCGGAACCTCGAGCCGATGGGAATCGGCATCGCGAGCAAATGCAAGATCAACGCGAACATCGGGAATTCCTCGACGAATTCGAATATCGATGAAGAGCTGAAAAAGCTGCACCACGCCGTGCATTATGGTGCGGACACGGTGATGGATCTTTCGACCGGTGGAGATATTCCGGTCATTCGTAAGGCAATCATCGATGCCTCGCCCGTGCCGGTAGGCACTGTGCCTGTGTATGAAGCGATTTCGCGGGTTCGCCGTCCCGAGGATTTGACGATTGACTTGATGCTCGAGGTGATCGAAGAGCAAGCCGAGCAGGGCGTCGATTACATGACCATTCACGCGGGCGTGCTTCGCGAGCATGTCCCCCTGGTGCGGAAACGGATCACTGGAATTGTGAGCCGCGGCGGATCGCTGATGGCGCACTGGATGGAACACCACAAGAAGCAGAATTTTCTTTACGAGAACATCGAAAAAATTTGCAAGATTTTCAAGAAGCATGATGTCAGCTTTTCGTTTGGCGATGGCTTGCGGCCTGGATGCATCGCGGACGCGAGCGACGAAGCGCAGTTTGCGGAGTTAAAGGTGTTGGGCGAACTGACGACGAAGGCCTGGGAGTACGACGTGCAAGTGATGATCGAAGGCCCGGGGCACGTGCCGCTGGACAAGATCAAGGAGCAGGTGGACAAGGAAATGGAGTGGTGCCACGAAGCGCCCTTCTATACTCTCGGCCCGCTGGTAATCGACATCGCGCCGGGATATGACCACATCACGAGCGCGATTGGCGCCGCGATGATCGGATGGCACGGCGCCTCGATGCTCTGCTACGTCACGCCGAAGGAACACCTCGGCCTACCGAATCCGGAGGACGTGAAGCAGGGCGTGATTGCCTACAAGATTGCCGCGCATGCGGCGGACGTGGCGCGCCATAGGCCCGGAGCGCAAGATCGTGACGACGCTCTCAGCTATGCGAGGTTTTTGTTCGATTGGAACAAACAGTTTGAGTTGTCGCTCGACCCGCCGACGGCGAAGGCCATGCACGACGAAAATTTGCCCGATGATTTTTACAAAGAGGCGAAGTTCTGCTCAATGTGCGGGCCGAAGTTCTGCTCGATGAACATCACCCAGCTCGCCGAGGCCGAAGGCGGCCACGATCAGGCCGAACGCAAGCAAAAGTTCGTCGAGCTTCTAGCCAAAGTGCAGGGCGCGTAGGAACGGAGCTCGGAGTGGACGATTCCATCGAAGAGCGCGTCTACGCACTCCTAGTCGAAGAATTGCATGTGCCTCGCGAAAAACTCGCAGCTAACAAAACCTTAAGCCATGACCTCGGCATGGAAGGCGACGACGCCGTAGAATTTTTTGAGAAATTCGGGCACGAGTTCCAAGTTGATTTCAGCGGCTTGTATCAAGATTGGAGTAGGTACTTCGCGGCCGAAGGCGTGAGTCCTGCCGCAGTGCTGATCATGCTGGGGCCGGGAGCGTTGATAGGTTTTGGGATGGAACGATTGTTCGCTAGGCTTCCCACTTGGATCGGTTTTTCCCTGGGTATGTTGATTTGGCTTTTTCCGTTTCTATATTTTTTACGATGGCGTTCTCGGCGATCCCTTCAAATAAGCATTCAGGATTTGATGGATTGCGCTAACGAAGGGCGCTGGAGCAAATTGCCTCCTACACGGCTTTCGTAAGAATTCAGGCTGGCAGGCACACGAAATGTCCTTCATACGCGATGGCGTGGCCGTTGTCACAGGCGCGGGGAGTGGAATCGGGCGCGCGCTGGCGCAGCAGCTCTGCGCTGCAGGTTCCGCGCTGGCCATTGCGGACATTGACGAAAAAGGGTTAGCCGAGACGGCGGCCTCGCTGACATCCAAGCAATCTGCGCTTTCCACGCACGTCCTCGATGTCTCCGATGAAGCAGCCATCGGAAGTTTCGCGCAAGACGTCGTCGCCCGCCACGGCCGGGTAACGCTGCTCATCAACAACGCAGGCGTAGCCCTTCATGGGACTTTCGAGGAAATCTCTCTCGACGATTTACGCTGGCTGATGGGAATCAATTTTTGGGGTGTCGTCTACGGAGTGAAGTATTTCCTACCGATTTTGAAGCAGCAGCCGCGCGCACAGATTGTAAATTTGTCGAGCGTCTTCGGGATTATTGGTCCTGCTGGGCAGAGCGCGTATTCCGCGAGCAAGTTCGCCGTACGCGGCTTTACCGAAGTTGTGAGGCACGAACTCGAAGGCACCTCAATCTCTGTTTCGTGCGTTCACCCCGGCGGCATTCACACTCCGATCGCAAAGCGCGCGCGCCTGGGAGCCCACGCATCCGAAAGCAAACGCCAAGCGGCGATCGATTACTTTGAGAAAGTGACGCCGACCTCACCCGAAGCCGCCGCGGCTCGGATCCTGAAAGGCGTGGAAAAACGCGAGCCGCGCATTCTCATCGGCAGCGACGCGCGCAAGATAGACATCGTCCAGCGGCTTCGCCCCGCCACATACTGGAAAATGATGGCGAAAAGAGCGAGCGGGCCAGCCCCCGGGAAGTAATTGTAACAGGCGGCTGTTTTGACCCCGACAGGCCGGGAAGTTATACTCGGCGGCGCAAAACTAGGATTTGTCACTACTTTACTTGCCGAATCCTTGGTTCCTCTCTTCGCTTAACGTGCAGTTCACCAAGGAGTGAGTATGCCGTTTGTTTTAGCCGCCAAGATTGCCGATGTTCCAGCGGGCGCCGTTCACGAATTCCAGGTCGGCGGCAAGCCTATCGCACTTGCAAACGTCGCCGGCAAGTTCTTCGCTATCAACAATACTTGCCTTCACCGGGGAGGGCCGCTGGGCCAAGGGTCGCTCCAGGGCTCGATTGTCACCTGCCCCTGGCACGGCTGGGAGTACGACGTAACCACCGGAAAGCTTCTCCAGAACCCAAGCATGGGGGTGGCATGCTATCCAACAGAAGTCCGTGGCGAAGAGATTTTCATCGATATCGCTTGAAATTTTTGATAACTATATAAAAACAAACAAGATAGCTTCAAATTTTGGCTTTTTGGTGCGACTACACCGATTTCCTCAGCCTGGACTGAATTTCGGCTAACCCCAACATTTTGTTTCGCTTTTTGGCCGTCCCCGTGTATATTGCTGCCGACTCGACGCCTCGATGGCAACTCCGACCTCGCAACGACACTATTGGATCTTTAGCGCAGACCCGCACCACTACCATTGGGACACCCTTTTTGTGAAGGGCAAGGAAATGTGGCATGGCGCGGAGTCGAAGCCTGACGCCATTCGCGCCCTCAAACAGGTGCGAAAAGGTGATCGCGTGCTCTGTTACCACTCGACGCCCGAGAAAACCCTCTATTCGATAGCCGAAATCACTCGCGACCCCTATCCCGATCCTCACGACCACAAGGAAAAGAACCTCGTCGCGGACCTGCGAGCATTTGACCGCTTGCCAAGGCAGGTAACACTCGCCGAGCTACGCGCCAACCCTGCCTTGAAAAAAATGAAGCTCTTGAAAAACGTGCGCGTGCTGGTTTCGCAGCTCACGGAAGCCGAGTACCAGGAAATCCTGCGCATGGCTGGAATTGTGGCTTCGCCGGGCATCCCGCTCCCCTGACGCCATGCTCGCAGGGATTCTCTCCGGGAAGACGCGAGTCCTGGACCTCGCATATGCCATCAACGACAGATTAGTGCCTTGGCCAGGCGATGAGCGGTGGTTCGAGGCCAAGGTCAATTCCACCGTTGAGGAAAACGGCTACTTCACGCGCAGCTTCTCGATGCTGGAGCATTACGGGACGCATCTGGATGCGCCGATCCATTTTCCTCCGGGGAGGACGACGGTAGACCAGATCCCCGTAAGACAGTTTTTTGGAACCGCCGTGGTATTCGATGTTCGCTCGGAAAGCGCCACGGATGCGGACTACCTGCTTTCGGTCGCGCGGACTAGCGAGTGGGAGGAGCGTCATGGCCGAATACCAGAAGGAGCCATCGCACTGCTTAGGACAGGCTGGTCGTCACGTTGGCCGGATGTGCGGAATTATCGCAATCAGGATTCGGCGGGCCGCATGCATTTCCCAGGATTTTCCGTGGAGGCGGTGAAGCGGCTGATCGAGCGGAAGGTCAGCGGCCTTGGGTGTGACACAATGAGCGTGGATTGTGGCGCCTCGGATCAGTTTGCGGTGCATCGATTGTCGCTGGGAGCGGGGCTCTATCACCTTGAGAATCTTGCGGATTTAAGCGAACTGCCGGAAAAAGGCGCGTTCCTGATTGTGGCGCCGATCAAGCTCGAGGGTGGTTCGGGCGGGCCAGTCCGCGTATTTGCACTGCTGCCGTGAAGAAGCCCAGATAGTCGTAAACATTTCCGTGGGTCCATACGTCTTAGATTAAGAGTTCGGGTGAGGGTCGGGTTCATGAAAACAATCAGATACCGCGGGGCCGTACTGCTGTTGTTGTGTGCATTGGGCATAACTGCTCCGCCCGCGCGAGCACAATCGCAAGAGTTTCCAGTCAGCACACGCACGCTGAAAAATGGCATGAAAGTGCTGGTTCAGCCGGACCACAGCATTCCAAACGTGGCGCTGTACATTTTCTACCGGATTGGGTCGCGCAATGAACACCCTGGGACGACCGGTCTCTCGCACTTCTTCGAGCACATGATGTTTAACGGTGCAAAGAAATACGGGCCGGGCGATCTCGACAAGGTGATGGAAGCAAACGGCGGCGCGAACAATGCCTATACCACGCAAAACGTGACCGTTTACCAGGACTGGTTTCCGCACTCGGCGTTGCCGCTGATTTACGACATCGAAGCCGACCGAATCCGCGACTTAACATTCGATCCGAAGAAAATCGCGTCCGAGCGCGAAGTGGTGGCGTCCGAGCGGCGACTTAGCGTCGACAACGACAATGGAGGTTTGCTTGACGAGCAACTTTGGGCCACGGCGTTCATCGCTCACACTTATCAGTGGCCCGTCGTCGGCTGGATGAGCGACATCGAACATTGGACCATGGACGACTTGAAGCACCACTTCGAGATGGGCTACTCGCCCAGCAACGCTACGATGGTCGTCGTCGGCGATGTTTCGCCCGAGGAAATTTTTCAGCTTTGCGAAAAGTATATCGAGCCGATCCCTTCCCACGCACCCCCTCCGCCTGTCACCACTGTCGAGCCTGAGCAACTCGGCGAGCGGCGGCTGGTGGTTCACAAACCGGCGGAACTGCCCCTCATCATGATCGGTTATCACGTTGCACAAACGAGCGATCCGGACTACTACGCGCTCAACATTCTTCGCAGCATCCTGTTTCAGGGAGAGAGCTCGCGTATGTACCAGCGGCTCGTGGACAAAGATCAGCTTGCGCTCGATGTTTCTTCTTCCGTTGAGCCGGCGTTCGATCCCACTCTGGCCATCATAGTCTCGCAGCCGCGGCAGGGAGTGGACCCGCAGGCCTGCGAAAAAGCAATCTACGAGGAACTCGAAAAAGTGAAGAGCGCGCCAGTCAGCGATCAGGAACTCGAGAAAGCAAAGAACAATCGCTTGGTTGAATTCTACCGGGAGATGCGGACAATCAATGGGCGCGCCAATACGATTGGAACTTATGAAGTGTTCATGGGCGATTACAACAAGTTGTTTGATGCCGCGAAGAACTACTCCACGGTGACGAAAGAAGATGTGCAGCGCGTGGCCAAAAAATATTTTGGCGCAAACAATCGCACCGTGGCAACCCTGCTTCCTGAAACCGCAGAGAAGGCAAAACAATGACGCCCGAAAGAAAAATGCTGCGTTTTCTGGGGCTTTTCGGTTGCTTGCTCGCTCTTTGCCCGGTCGCCCCCGCGCAATCGCTGCGCCTCCCCCCGCACGAGAAAATCGTGCTCAAGAACGGATTGACCGTGCTGCTGATGGAGAAGCGTGGCGTTCCCCTTATCGATGTATTCGCACTTGTGAAAACCGGAGCCGCCGCGGATCCAGCTGGACAAGAAGGGCTCGCCTCCATTACTGCCGGACTTCTTCGTAAAGGAACGAAGACCCGCACGGCCCAGCAGTTTTCCGGCGACCTCGATTACATCGGTGGCACGTTTGCCGCGGATGCCGGTGCGGACTTTACGAACGTCAGCGCCGAATTCATGACCAAGGATCTGGCGCGTGGGCTAGAGCTTTTCTCGGATGCCGTTCTTCATCCGACGTTTCCGCAAAGCGAAACGGACAAGATCCTGGCGCAGAGTCTGGACGGCGTGAAGTCCGCGAAGGACGAGCCGCAGGCCGTTCTTGGTTTGTACTTCGCCGGATATCTTTACGGTTCGCATCCATATGGCCGCCCCTCGGATGGTGATGAACTATCGCTGAAGCGCATCCAGCGAGATGCCATCGTTAAATTTTATGAAACCAATTACGCACCGGGAAACACAATTCTTGGAGTAGCTGGCGAGTTCGATGCCGCGGAAATGAAAAAGAAACTTGAGGAGACTTTGGGTGCGTGGCCGGCACGGACAGTGGCTAGCACGGCCATCGCCGCGGTTCCGCCGTCGAAAGGGAAAAGGCTATTGCTGATCGACAAACCCGATGCGACGCAGACGTATTTCACTATCGGAAACATTGGGACTGCCGTGAACGATCCGGACCGCGTTGCGATCCGGGTGGTCAACACGATTTTCGGCGGCAGGTTCACATCCGAGCTCAATGAAGCGCTGCGCGTTGAATCCGGCTATACCTACGGGGCACGGTCGTTTTTTGATTCGCGCAAGGAGCCCGGACCATTTGAAATCGCCAGCTTCACGAAGAACGAGACCACCACTCCGGCGATTGACCTCGCACTTCAGGTTTTGCAGAAGCTTCACGCGAACGGGGTAACCGCCGAACAGCTCGCTTCGGCGAAGAGTTACATCAAGGGGCAGTATCCGCCGACCATCGAAACTTCCGGCCAGCTTGTCCGCCGCATCGTGGTCAACGAGTTTTACGGCCTCGGCGACGACGAGGTAAATCAACTGGAAGCGCGGCTCGACGCGGTTACCCCGGCGATCGCAAAGCAGGTTATCGAGAAACATTTTCCGCTGGATAATCTCGTTTTTGTGCTGATTGGAAATTCCTCTGCCATCGGGCCTGCCGTAAAAAAGTACGCCGAGAAAATCGACCAGCGCCCCATCAGCGATCCCGGATTCTGGCCTCCGTCGGCGGGAGCTCAAAAATAGCAGCTCGAGACGCAGGATGCGCAGCCTAAAAAGTTTTTTGCTGGAAATTCTTCAGGAGGAATGATGCGTTTTCGAATCTCTGCAACGGTAGGGGCCTTGTTGTTTGCCTTGATGTGCACGGCGAGTTGGTCGGCCGCGGCGGACGAAGCTCCACTGCTCGTGCAAGCACCCACGATGAGCAAGACCCAAATCGTTTTTGTGTATGGTGGGTACCTGTGGAGTGTGCCGCGCGAAGGCGGTGAGGCGCGCCAGCTTACGACCGGCGGCCACGAGGCCAAGCCAAAATTCTCTCCGGACGGCAACTGGATCGCGTTCACCGGTCAGTACGATGGCAACATCGACGCCTACGTGATGCCCGCTGATGGTGGCGAGCCAAAGCGCCTGACCTGGCACCCCGATCCAGACGTGGTCGTCGGATGGACGCCAGATGGCAAGAAAGTGTTAATCAGCTCGGGCCGCGAGTCCTACGCGGATTTTGACCGGTTGTACACTGTGCCCGTCGAAGGCGGCGTTCCGGAAGTTTTGCCTATGTGGCGCGGCGAAGCGGCTTCCTTTTCCCCGGATGCCACGCACATCGCCTATGTTCCCAACTTGAAATGGCAAACCGCATGGAAGCGTTATCATGGCGGCCAGACAACGCCCGTCTATGTTTTGCGGTTGAGCGACTTGCAACTCGAGAAAGTACCTCGCGAAAATTCGAACGATGATGATCCTGTCTGGATCGGCGACACGGTTTATTTTCTGTCGGATCGCAAGGGGACTGTATCCATCTTTGCTTACGACACGAAAACGAAGAACGTTAAGCAGGTGTTGGACAACAAAGGCCTCGACGTGAAGTCGCTCTCCGCCGGGCCGGATGCGCTCGTCTATGAACAGTTTGGCGGCATTTACACCCTCGATTTGAAAACCGAAAAAGCGGCGAAGGTCGGAATTCGCATCTCTGCCGATCTGCCGGCGACGCGCCCGCACTATGAAAAAGTCGGAGGCAAGATTCAAAACGCCGCTATATCGCCAACCGGTGCGCGCGCAGTTTTCGAAGCGCGTGGCGAAATCCTGACAGTTCCGGCAGAGAAGGGCGATGTGAGAAATCTCACGCGAACGACCGCGGTCGCAGAGCGTGATCCGGCGTGGTCTCCCGACGGCAAATCGATTGCGTTCTTCTCCGACGAATCCGGCGAATATGCGCTGCATATCGTCGATCAAACCGGCTTAGGCCCCGTGAAAAAGATCAACCTCGGCAATCCCCCATCGTTTTTTTATAGCCCTCTGTGGTCTCCAGACAGCAAGAAGATTGCCTACACCGACAAGCGCCTGAATCTTTGGTATGTGGACGTGGAAAAAGGCACACCAGTCAAGGTGACCTCGGACCGGTACGAGGATCCGTCCTCCACAATGACGGAAACGTGGTCTCCGGACAGTAAGTGGCTGACCTATGCGAAATTTCTCGAAAATCACATGCGGAACATTTTCGTGTATTCGCTCGAGTCGTCCAAAGAATCGCAGATTACGGACGGCACGAGTGATGCGCGATATCCGGTATTCGACAAGAACGGAAAATCACTCTATTTCGCGGCCAGCACAGATCTTGGACTCTCCATCGGCTGGCTCGATCTCTCCAGCTATCAGCACCCCGTGTCGAGAAGTATCTACGCGGTGGTGCTGAAGAAGGGCGATGCTTCTCCTGTCGAACCGCAGAGCGACGAAGAAAAAGCAGCCACCGACGAAAAAGCCAAGGACGCAGACAAGGCCAAAGAAGCCGACAAGGCCGGCGACAAAGGAAAAGAAGGCGAAAAGAAAGATGAAGTAAAAGTCACCATAGACCTGGACGGCATCGGCCAGAGAATCGTGGCGTTGCCCATCAAAGCCGCCAATTACATCGGCCTGGATACAGGCAAGACCGGCGTCCTTTTCTTGAGCGAAATCCCGGCCGTGCCGAGCCTGACAGAACCGACAGCAGTTGCAGTTTCGAAGTTCGATCTCACCACGCGCAAGACGGAACCTTTCCTTGGAGGGATTAGCAGCTTTGTGGTTTCGGCTAACGGCGAAAAGGTGCTGTATCGCCAGGGCCCCGGATGGTTCATCGCGCCGACGGCGGTTGTGCCCAAGCCCGGCGATGGCGCTCTGAATCTCGATGCCATGGAGGTCTACACCGATCCGCGCGTCGAGTGGAATCAGATGTACCATGAGGTCTGGCGGATCGAACGCGACTTCTTCTACGACCCCAACCATCACGGCTTGAATATGGCCGCCGCGGAGAAGAAGTATGCGCCGTACTTGAAAGGTGCGGGAGGCCGCGCTGACGTCAACCATCTTTTCGACGAGATGCTTGGTGAACTTACTGTCGGTCACATGTTCATCGGCGGAGGCGACGTGCCGCAGCCGCCGCGCGTGAAGGGTGGGCTCCTCGGCGCGGACTACAAAGTGGAAAACGGCCGTTACCGTTTTGCGCGCGTCTTCAATGGAGAAAATTGGAATCCCGAATTGCGCGCGCCGCTCACGCAACCTGGCGTCGATGTCAAAGCAGGGGACTATCTGCTTGAAGTGGGTGGGCGCGAAGTTCGTCCGCCAATCGATGTTTACAGCTACTTTGAAAATACCGCAGGCACACAAATCAAAATCAAAGTCGGACCAACCCCCGATGGCAAAGACGCTCGAGAAGTGACCGTGGTGCCTCTGCCCAGCGAATTTCCGCTGCGAAACCTCGCCTGGGAAGAAGACAACCGCCGCAAGGTGGATCAGCTGAGCGGCGGCAAACTCGCCTACGTCCATGTGCCGGACACGGCTAACGGCGGCTTCATCAATTTTAACCGCTATTACTTTGCGCAAGTTGGCAAGCAAGCCGCGATCATCGACGAGCGTTACAACCACGGCGGCGAAATCGCGGACTACATCATCGATATGCTCAAACGACCGCTACGCAATTGCGACATCACGCGCGAAGGCGAGCAATTCTGCTCGCCTCTTGCACAAATCTACGGTCCTAAGACGATGATCATCAACGAAATGTCCGGCTCCGGCGGGGACGCCTTGCCGTGGATGTTCAAGCAAGACAAGGTAGGACCGCTGGTTGGCACGCGCACATGGGGCGGCCTGGTTGGCATTTACGGTTACCCACCGCTGCTGGATGGAGGTGGCGTAACCGCTCCGCGCGTGGCGATCTTTGGCTTGCACAGTGAATACGAAGTGGAAAACCACGGCATTGCCCCGGACATTGAGGTCGAAAACGACCCTGCGTCCGTCGCGGCCGGCCACGATCCGCAACTCGAGCGCGCAGTCCAGGTGACGATGGAAGCGTTGAAGGCGCATCCAGTTGTGATTCCCGGACCGCCGCCTTATCCGAACTATCAAAAGAAGTGATTCGCATAAATGGCGGCTGTTCGCTGATCTCACTGGATACGCGTAGCCGGCCTGCGTAGGGGCGAAGGGATGTGCTATTTTGTCTGCGATCCCTCTATGCCAGAGCTTCCTGAAGTCGAAACAGTTGCGCGAGGCTTGCGGCGAACCATTGTTGGCAGGCGGATCCTGTCCGTGCGTTTAGGCAAGACCGATTTCATTGATGACCCGGCCGCGCTCGAGCAACATCTCCCGGGCAGACAAATCGAAGCCGTCGAGCGTTACGGAAAATTCATGCTCCTGCGGCTTTCGGCCGTATTAGGCAGCGGCTCTCCGGCTGCAAATGGTGACGCAGCGCCTGCATCGCTGCTCGTTCATCTCGGAATGACCGGCCAGATCGCACCGAATCCCGCGGCCCAGCCTTGCGAAAAACATACTCATGCCTGCTTCTTGCTGGACGACAACCGCGAACTGCGCTACACGGATGCTCGCCGTTTCGGGCGGCTGGCCTATCTTTCCGCGGGACCCCTCGCGGACGAATTGCGTGCCTTTGGCGCCGACCCCCTCGAAATTGGCGTTGAAGAATTTGTGAAGCAGGCGCGAACGCGGCGCGCGAGGATCAAGTCGCTCCTGCTGGACCAAAGCTTTTTGCGGGGAGTTGGAAATATCTATGCGGACGAGAGCTTGTGGCGCGCGAAGATTCATCCGGCGCGCCTCGGCGCATCGCTGAAAAAGCGACAAGCCGCCACGTTGCATCGCGTACTGCGTGAAATCCTGGAAAAGGCAATTGTTATGCGCGGCTCTTCCATCTCCGATTTTCTTGACGCCGAAGGCCAGCCGGGCGAATATCAGCGCCACCATCGTGCCTACGGGCGTGAGGGCCAAGACTGTTACCGCTGCGGCGCTGTGATCCGGCGGGCGATTGTCGCTGGGCGCAGCAGTTATTTCTGTCCAAAGTGTCAGCCTGCGCCGCGCGGATGCTCCTCGCTTGCGCTGCCCCGAAAGAAGACGAAGAAAGCCGGAAATTAAGAAGGGCCAATGCGAGCTGTCGTGCAGAGAGTAAGCCGCGCGTCTGTCACTGTCGAAGGGCGCGTGACAGGCGAAATTGGCAGCGGGCTGATGATTTTGCTCGGTGTTGGACGCGAAGATACGCCTGCTGTTGCTGCGTCTCTGGCGGAGAAGGTGGCAAACTTACGCATTTTTGAAGACGAGCAGGGGAAAATGAATCGCTCGCTACTGGAGGTAAACGGCGGGGCTCTCGTCGTCTCGCAATTTACTTTGTACGGCGATGCGCGCGGGCAGCGCCGGCCGAGTTTCATCACAGCCGCTCCGCCCGAAAAAGCCAAGGCTCTTTACGAAGAATTTACCGTTGCGATGCAGGGGCTGGGCGTAACCGTTGCGACGGGAGTTTTTCAAACGACGATGTCCGTGGAGTTGGTAAATGAAGGGCCAGTCACGATCCTCCTCGATTCCGACAAAACGTTCTAGCTCAGCGCGCCGCTCAACAACCACCGAAAAGTGGACGAAAGCTTCGGCGCTTCGCGAGCTGAAACGATTTGCCGATCCAAAAACGCGGGCCAAACTGGCCTATTTCGGCGTTAACGTTCCGAAAGCATATGGAATTTCGGCACCCGTTCTGCACGTTTTTGCGCGCCACATTGGGAAAGATCAATCGCTGGCGGAGCAACTGTGGTCCTCCGGCATCCACGAAGCGAGAATCCTGGCCGTGCTGGTCGGCGAATCGGAGAAAATCACTTCGGCGCAAATGGAGCGATGGGTACGCGATTTTGACTCGTGGGATCTGGTGGATACGGCGTGTTGCTATCTCTATGCGTCAGCGAAGCCCGCTTGGGACAAGATCTATGAGTGGAGCACCAGGCGCTCTGAGTTTGAGAAACGCGCGGCCTTTTCGCTCGCCGCCTATCTCGCCTACAAAGACAAAGTTGCGGAGGACGCGAAGTTCGAACGTTTTCTCCCCGTGATCGAGCGCGAGGCTTACGACGAGCGCAACTTCGTAAGAAAAGCGGTCAATTGGGCGCTCCGCAATATAGGAAAAAGAAATCTACGACTCAATGTCGCAGCTGTCAGGTCTGCAGAGCGAATACGTCAACAGAATTCTCGCACCGCGCGATGGATAGCGGCAGATGCGCTGCGCGAGCTGAAGAGCGATGCGGTACAAACACGGTTGCGAAAGAAGGCAGGCTGAGAGATGACCCAGAAAGCTCAAAAACAAGGTGTCGTAATTCGCCGCGCGCGAAGCAGTGATGCGCCGCGGCTGGCGGAGTTAAGCGGCCAGCTTGGTTATCCGACAACCTCCGCGGAGATCTTAAAGAGAATGCGCAAACTGAAGCCCGCGTCGCAAAACGCATTGTTCGTTGCGGAATCCTCCAAATCTGGGGTCGTTGGATG